>Ga0102851_10002178_pt1 | contig 11709 bp, 15 predicted proteins | sample Mud3Dept3metaG_FD_79558 | JGI IMG/M metagenome (GOLD analysis project Ga0102851, IMG submission 79558) | Freshwater wetland microbial communities from Ohio, USA, analyzing the effect of biotic and abiotic controls - Mud 3 Core 4 Depth 3... | ecosystem: Environmental > Aquatic > Freshwater >...
TAATCGGGCGTTGTTGTCAAGGGTCGCGCTCGTTTGTTGTTGACGTCAAGGGTTTCGCTGTTGTGTGGGTCACGCTTCTTTACGCAGTCGGGCGCGGTCGTTCTGGCGCGCTGCAGGCATGGGTCGGAACGGGAAGGAGAGCCTCGCTCTTGGTCGCGCTCGAAGCGCAGCAGACGTTTGCGGCTTCATCCTGAACCCTCGTCCACACGTTCAACGAAGATCTTTGCAGCTGGCGTGGTGGCAGTCAGGTCATGCGGCTGCCTCCATCCGTGTCGCGCGGAAGTCGGTGTCATGGATCCACATCTGGTGCAGGATCACCGCCAGCTTGCGGGCCACGGCGATCACCGCCCGCCGATGGCCGCGGGTCTTCGCCAGGCGCAGCCCCCAGGCCTTCAACACCGACCAGGCGTCGCTGCGGGTCATCAAGGCATGGGCGGCGCCGTACAGCGCCTGTCGGACGGCAGGATCGCCGGCCTTGGAGATGCGTCCGGGGTTGTCCATCTCGCCGGACTGGTAGCGCCGTGGCGTCAGTCCGAAGTGCGCGGCCACCGTGCGCGAGGAGCGGAAGCGGGTCGGGTTATCGACCGCCGTTTTGAACGTCAGCGAGGTGACGGGACCGACCCCGGGCACGCTCATCAGTCGCTGGCACACCGGGTCCTTGCGCGCCATGCCCCGCACAGCGTTATCCAGTTGTAGCTAGGTGCGGTACAGCGTGCTGCGCGCATCGAGCAGTGGCAGCAGGCATTTGGCCAATTCCGGTAGCGCCAGCACCTTGGGTCGCACCCGCTCGTCGAAGCCGCCGTGGCCGACCCGTGGCGGCAGCCGCACCCCGAACACCTTGAGCAGGCCGCGCAGCTCGTTTTCGAGATCGATGCACTTGGTCAGGATCATCTTGCGGCTCGACAGCAGCGCGCGCACCTGGTGGCTCTCGAGACTCTTCACGTGGACGGTGCGGTACCAGCCGGTGCGCAGAGTCTGCGCCAGGCCATGGGCATCGTTGCGGTCGGTCTTGTTGCGCATCGCTGCCAGTGACGCCGCTACCTGCCGCGCCACCGGGAATGCTGGAAACCCGCCACTAGCAATGCTCGAGAGCGGCCACCCAAAATGCTCTGGACCGCCGCGACCGAACTGCGGCGGCGGGGAGCTCAGGATCATTGCGGCCATCCTCGAGCGGCCGGTGATCGAGAAGATCCTCACCCACCTAGGGCTGGATCCTCAACCGCCGCCCAAGGGCCGGGCGCGCGAGGCGGCGCAAGACTTCGCCGCCTGAGCCGCGCCGGCCGTCGCGGACACATCACCGCGGCCTGCACCGTCAAACCGCAGCCGGGGCGGCGCTGCACGCCGTGTCAGCGCGGCGCAGTCGAGGTCAGGGTCGACCCCGAGTCCGAGGCCGCGAGGCCAAAAGCGCCCTTCGTGAACGGCCCCGAACCGGCCGAGTTGGCGCAACGCACCGGCGCGGGCTCCAGATCCAGGCAATTCAGGCGCCGCAGGCCGGCCCAGGAGCCAGTGCCGGGCGCCACCGGGCCTCGCCGATGCCGTTTGAAATTCCTATGCTCCGGCCCCGGCTTCGCAGAACTGAGATACCAAGTGCCGAAGGCATGACGCGCAGGGCCGCAGACGGCGGCCCTCTTCCTGCGAGCGCACGCGTGCACTAAAGTCCGCGGTGTCGACATCGGGTGGGACCCGTGATGCAGGCCGCAGGCGAGAAGAAGAACGGACTGCAGCGATTCGGCAGCTACGTGCTGCAGCAGATCCGCGACGACTGGCCGGCGGTGATCTTCGTCGCGTGCCTGTTCTCGATCTTCGACAACCACTACAACTGGCTGCGTGCCGCCGAGAGCTACGCGTTCATCGCGATCGGCAACCTGGCGGCACTGGTGCGCGGCCATGAAGCGGCCGACGTGCCGTCGGGTCCGCGCGCGCTGGTCGTTCAGATCGATTCATCGACGCTGAACACGCGCTACCACGAGCGCTCGCCGCTGGACCGTTGCGAACTGCGCCGCGACCTCGCCGACGTGTACGGCGCGATACGCCGCCACAACGGCGCATCTCCGGCGCGCCGGCTGAACGTCGTGGTGATCGACATCGACCTGCGACCATGGTCGTGGCTGGCCACCGACGGACAGCGTGCATCGGCGGAGGCCGACTGCGAACGCGGGCTGTACGCGGACTTCCGCAGCGCGCTCGAAGCCGATGGTGTGCACACCGTGCTGATGACGCCGCAGGACGAGCAGCACGGCGCCGCCTGGATGAAGGAGAACCCGGGCAAGGCGCGCTTCGGCAACGCCGACATCCTGGTGAACTACGGCCTCGCCATCCGGCAGTACTGCCGGCCAGACACGCTGGCCGCGGCGGCCTTCCAGGCATGGGCTCACACGCGGCCGGCCGGCACGGCGCCGGACAACGAGTGCGTGCCGTCCGCGGGGGGCGCGCAGGCCTCGGAGCCGCACGAGCCGGTCTACATCGACCCCCGCCTGTATCGCACCGGGGTCGTGCCGCTCGCGCTGTCCGCCGAACCGGGTTCGCCGGCACGCATCGCGCTGCTCGATGGCGTGCTAAAGGCGCAGGCAGGTTCACCGCGCGAGGCGAACGACGGCTGGCAGGCGGTGTTCTTCGGCGCGGGCTATGGCGGCGACGACCATTTCGTGACGCCGCTCGGTGATCTGTACGGCGTCGAAGTGCATGCGGCGGGCTTCCTGTCGTTCATCCAGCCGGTGCAGGAGAAGAAGAAGTGGATCGACCTGCTCGCCGACATCCTGCTGGGTTTCTTCTTTGGACTTGTGATCTCGCAGTTCTGGAGCGCGTACTACCGCAAGTGTCTGAGCAACGACGTTCGGCACCGCCTGACGGCGCCACTCACGCTGCTCGCGCTGGTCGTGACGGTCGCGGCGATGACGGTGCTGCTGCTGATCGTGTCGTACTTCGCTCTGCTGCGCTTCGGACTATGGGCCTCGCCGGTGTCGATGGCGGTCGGCATGCTGCTCGACAGCTTCGTGTTCGGCGCGCCGCAGGGGGGTGTGGACGCCGCCAACTTCTTGAAAGGGTCGGGCCGGCCGGAACGCCGAAGCTTCGCGGAAGGGGCGAAGAAGCTCTTCGGCGGAGCGGTGCTGCACTTCTGGCGTCAGGGCGACTACGCTACGGCAGGATTGCTGGCCGTGAGGCTGGCTATCTGGGTCGGCGTCGTGTCGACGGCGCTGGTGCTGATCGCGATGCAGGACATCTGATGCGGAGGCTGACGATGAGGCGGCTGATCCTGTGTGCGGCGTTCGCTGTGGCGGCCATGCCCGCAATGGCGCAGCGTTGCCAGGGCCTGCTCGAGGCGAAGGCCACCGCATCCAGCGCGGCACAGGCCATCTACACGGCGCTGCTGCAGACCGATGTCGCGTGCGGCTCGATCAATGTCATCCTCGACCGCACGCTCAATCGCAAGCGCACCGGCGGCCGTCGGCTCGAATCGGACCGGCCGTTCGACGAAGCCCAGGCGCAGTCGAACCTGGATGCCGCGCTGCGCGACCCGGCCGTGAAGGCGCGCATCGAGCAGGGCCGCAAGGCCATCACCGACGAGACCGCACTGCTCGCTTTCGAGGCCGCCGTGTTCGACGAGGAGGGGTTCTACGGGGCACGCGACCTGCGCGTGCAGCAGTTGCAACAACGGGTCAACTGAGCGCACGGCGATGCAGCGCGGTCTTCGACAGCGCGTGTTCGAGCCGGTTTGCGCGATCGTCGCGCTGGGGGCCGCGCTGCTCGCGAACGGCGCATACGCGCAGTCCGACATCCGTCCGCGCGAAGTCACGAAGCTGTCGCTGCACGCGTCGGTCGTGCTCGATCGCAACTGCCCGCAGATCGTGCAGCCCTTCACGCTGGCCGACAACGCGGCGTCGCTGGCGATGTTCAGTGCCAAGGAAGCGCTGAGCGACGTCGGGACGGCGTTCCTCAGCGACCCGGCCGGTTTCCTGTCGGGCAAGCGCAAACTCGCCGTGCCGTCCACCGACAAGCTCAGTGCGTCGACACGGCTCGCAGCCAAGCAGCTCAACTGGCTGCCGATGACCGCCGAGGTCGCCTATGGGCAGCGCCAGCACGACGAGGAGACGGATGTGCTGGAGCGAGACAGTCGTCTCGGCCGACAGCACTATCCCAACGCCGACCGCATGCTGCAGGAGATCCTGGCCGCGGTCGGTGAGCCGCACGACTACCGGTTCCAGCTCTTCATCCTGAAGAGCTCGTCGCGCAACGCGGTGGCGCGACCCGGCGGTTTCCTGTACGTCGACCAGGGTCTGATCGACGATCCAAATCGCTGGCCCAAGGCGTACTTCGCGATCGCGCACGAACTTGCGCACGTGCTGCAGCGGCATGAGACGCGTGAGCTGCAGAGCAACGCCATCGACGCGGTCGAGTCGAAGAGCGACGTGCTCAACCTGGTGACCAACGCGCGCGTCGATCCCAACCTGCTGCTGAACTATGTCAAAGTGCAGAAGGGCCGTTTCACGAAGTATCACGTCGACCAGGAACTGCAGGCCGATTCCTGCGCGGTGCGACTGCTGAGCCGCACGCTCGACCGGCAGGCGCTGACCGTGTCGGTGGACGTCTTCGTCGCCGATCTGCCGCAGATGCAGGCAGAGCCAGCGTCGCAGCCGCAACCGCCCGGCCGCCGCTCGTCGCTCGCCGACGCGGGCCGGGCCGCGCAATCGGTACAGGAGATCGTCGATTCGCCCGTCAAGCGGCATCCGACGAACCAGGAGCGCGCGCGCAACCTGCGGGAAATCCAGGCGGAGATTCGTGCCGACGCGCGCGGGCGGTGATCCAGATTGTCGGCGCTCTCGCGCCGGGTCCTGATGCTGCTGGTGCTAGTGCTGCTCACGCTCTTCTGGGGCGTGAACTGGCCTGTCATGAAGCTCGGCGTTGCACAATTGCCGCCGCTCTTTTCCGCTCGATCAGCATCGCCGGTGGCCTGGGCGTGATCTGGGCGTGATCTGGGCGTGGGCCGTCGCGCACAGGATATCGCTGCGTGTCCCGGCCGGCGCCCGGCCGACGATTGCCAGGCTCGCCCTGCCGAACGTGATCGTGTGGCACCTGCTCGCGATCCTCGCCGTCAAGATGCTGCCGTCCGGCCGGGCTGCGATCCTCGGCTACACCATGCCGGTGTGGGCCGTCGTGTTCGGCCTGCTGGTGTTGAACGAACGGCCTCTGCGGCGGCATTGGCTCGGCGTGATCGCGGCGGCGATCGGCATCGTTCTGCTGCTGGCCTCCGAGCTGACCTCGCTGGCGGCGCCCCGATCGGCACGCTGCTGATGCTGACGGCTGCCGCGGCCTGGGGTTACGGCACGCACCTGATGCGCAGGCGTCTGACGGGCATGCCGATCATCGCGCTCACGTTCTGGATGCTCGTGCTCACGCTTGGAGTGCTCATCGGCGCCGTGACGATCTTGCCGCACGGATACCGGGAAACGGCGCTACGAGCCATCCGAGGCGCGCAAACGATCGAATTCGAAAAACGTGGACCGGTCCCAGCTCGCGCCGCGCCATGATGGATGCCGGTGCACGTTTTTGCACAGCCTCGGCCGACTCCCGACGTCTGCCCGAGCCGCCCCAGAGACTGCTATCAGAGCAGACCGGACGTCAGTCGCCCTCATCCCGCCAAGTGACATTACTTCCCAATGTCCCGTTTACGACACCAATGTCGCAGAACAACTCTGCTGGTTGCTAAGAATAACGTTGCAAACCGAGATCTAGGCTTGCGGGCATCCAGCAGTCCGAGACCCGCTTTCAAAGCATGGGTACCGTGAGTCCTCCCTTCGCACAGCATTCGCCTCATACGGTGAGGCGGAAATCGTCTGACGCTAACTCAATCAATCGAACTCAGGCGGCATGTCCCCTAACCGAAGTGGCTTCGCCTTTCACTCATTCAACACGCATCGAGCTGGAAGTACCTTCGAAATCGCGGTCGTCCGACGTTAGAACTTTGCCGTGCGTATCGTGACGTGATGTGGACCATTGCGCATTCAGACGATTCGCAATGGATTCCGCACAGTCTTCGTTTGCTTTCCGTCCGTCACCGTCGTAACCAACGTGTAGTTCCCCTTGGGGACGTCCTTCGGCACGGTGAATCGCAATTGCGAGGTGTGAGTTCCCTGCGCCCGCGTCACTTCCCGCTTGGCCAGTTCTATGGTGTCTGTGGGTCCAACGAGGGCACGGGCTTCCGTGAACTTGATCGAAGCATCCTTCTGCGACGAAAGCGCCGTGTACTCTACGTTCGAAACCACGACTGTGCCAGGTGTTACTTCCTGTGGCGTCAGCGAAGACTTCTCGATCTCGAGGCGATCGCCCGCCACCTGCGGCCCATACCTCTTTTCCGCCTCGGCGCGTGTGGCGTTCTGTTTATCGTAGTAGTTCCCGGCTACGCCACCGATTACAGCACCCGTAGCTGCGCCGATCGCGGCGCCGCGCCAGCCACCCGCGATCGCACCAATCGCTCCACCTGCAACGGCCCCTATACCGGCACCCTGCGCCGTGCCCGATACGTTCTGGTTACTGGCACATCCCGTGAGGTGGCTTCCCGCAACTGCGATCGCGATGAAGCTACATGTGAACCGTTTCATTACTCTCTCCCCAACTCCTGTTCATTCCACAACGAACACTTGATCCTTCACACTCTTCACGCCGCGGAAAGTCCGGGAGATCTGCAAAGCGCGATCCTTGTTTGCTGAATTGGCGGATCCCTTGAGCGTGACGACGCCATCGTCCCCGACCTGTGCCGTAACGCCTCTGACGTCGTGCCCGCGGAGTGCCCGGTTCAGGTCGCCCTCGAGTTTTGATGGATCCAGTGTCAACTCAAACGGCGCAGCCGCAACCTGTGGAGCGGGTCTCGCTTGTGGCTGCGTGGCGATGTTTGCTGACGCGGACTGAGGTTGGCTTGGCTCGGAAACTTCCGGCCTCGAAGCGGGCGGCACCTGAGCATGCGGTTGCGGGGGCATGGGCACGGCATTGGGTAACGCTGCCGCAGCAGTCTGCTGCGACAGCGGGGGAGGTATCGACCCCGACGGCCTTCGCCTTGAATCCGCTTCACGCTTCTCAGCATCCCTGATCAAGCGCTTCACGACCACCGGGTCGATCGGCACGAGGCGCTCGCCGGTTGTTGGATGTACTCCATGCCGGTCGAAGAGCTCTATCGATCCGTCGCCACTGAGGTGATACCACACCAGCGGATTGCCATCTTTGGGATCAAAGAAGTCATGAGCTCGTAGCCGCTCGACCGAGTCCAATGAGAGCTTGTTCGGCTTGTAGACAGTCTCTGTCACCTTGCGCGAAATGATCTGGTCGAGCGGTGTCGCCAGATCGCGCACCTGTTGGAAGGTCTGTGGCATGTGCGTTGAGAAAATCGAGATGCCCACGGCCGTGATCATTACACTGACTACTTTTGCATACACACTGCTAGGGTTCGGACCCACCCCGTAGACGGCCCCAAGCAGTGCGATTGCTGCGGCGCCGACCGGAACGACGACAGCCGTCCCTTCAGTGATCGGTATGACCATGAATGCGAGTGCCAAAAGGAAGCTCAGCAACAGGACGAATCCGATGGCACGGACGACCACACGAACTGCGCGAATTTCGGCGAACTTGGCAGCAAGTGCCCAGACCGGAAGTGTTATGAGTATGAACAGGCTGACCGCTATGCCGCTGACAAGCACCGACAGGACCAGCATCCAAGGCTGCCGAAAGTAGACACCGCCTACGTAGACGGCGCCGGCAACTACCATGACGAGCAGAAGGCCTACCGAAACCTGGACCACGCGCCTTGCGTAGGCGGAAGCAGCCTCCTGGGTCCAGTTGACCGCTTCTGAAAGCGGAACACTTAACGTTGACAAGAGTGCCGTCAGGAAAGACTCTCTCCGTGCCGGCGATGCATTACTGGTCAAATCACCCATGAAGGAGCTCCTCTGGGCTCGGCCCGCGGCGCGGGGCAGCGGTGACTGGCGACAACCGTGCCTCTCTCGTCGGTCATTCTGGCGCTGACCGCGCCACCTTCTCGGACTGCAGTCCGGTCGCCCCTGGCCGAGCATTGATAGTTGATACGCCAATTTCCCTGAGGGGTACAGGGATTTCATCCAAGCTCTGAGGATGGTCAATCTTTTGACGACGCCATAGTTGCGTACGTTCTCGATGGCAACCTAGCCAATCGCAACCGCATTCCATCGAGCCGGCAATTGGCGCGCGAAGCGCAACGCTTCGCGGAGGTGGCTTACGCAGTGGCAGTCGTCAGGACTTAGGAGCTAGGCCGATTTCCGACGAGCCAATGGCGACGTGGTTCGCGATGTCTGCCGCTGCTTAGTACAGCTGTGCCGGGAGCTGAAGTTGGCGCGTCCGCGTTTTGCCGCTCCCCACGGACCGAAACATGTCGGGTACTGCCTCGAACGCCGACCGGAAGCTGCCATGCCAGCCATCCGCTGCGTTGACATTATTGCGCTGATGGCGCGCGCCCTACTCTACCTCCGAGTTCGGCCAACACCTGTCACTGCGTTGCGGTGCACGATCTGCCCGAAAGCGGACTCGGCGGGGTCCGATCCGGCCGAATCGAACAACTCCGGTGACAAGGTCAAGTTAGGCCTTGTGAGTTAGGTCATCATACATAGCGTAAATGCTATACTGCGATCGTGGCTTGGACCATTAGCTTCTACAGTCGGCGGTTTGAGAATGAAATCCTTGCCCTCTCGAGTGGCCTCGTGGCCCGTTTCATTCGATACGCGGAGCGCATGGAGGTCCATGGTCCAGATCTGGGCATGCCGCATACGAGAGCGATGGGCGGTGGGCTCTTCGAGCTGCGGATCAAGGCTGCCGAAGGAATTGCCCGGGTGTTCTATTGCACGGTCGTTGAACGGCGAATCGTCTTTCTCCACCAGTTCGTGAAGAAGACGGACAAGACGCCGCCAAAGGAGTTGCAGACGGCGCGGCTAAGGATGAAGGAGGTAACCAGTGGATAGCACTTTTAAGCAGTTTAGGTCCAGGGCGCTTGCGCGGCCGGATGTAAGGAAGGCTTATGACGAACTCGATGAGGAATTTGCGTTCCTGGATGAGGTGCTCAAGGCCAGAGCAGAAGCGGGGCTCACCCAGGCCGAGGTTGCGGCGCGGGTTGGGACCACTCAATCGGCGATTGCGCGCCTCGAATCGGCTGAACCGAAGCACTCGCCGTCCATCGCAACTCTGCAGAAGTACGCAAAAGCCCTCGGCTACCGAGTTCAGATTCGCCTTGTGAAAGACGAACGAGGGGTAACTTCTCGCCGGAGTGGACGCGCCACAAAAGCAGCAGCGCGCCGCCCAGCTTAGACGTTGGGTGTGTTGAGGCCGTGGCCGAGTTCACCAAGCGCGAGCGTGGGCAGTTGCGTCGCCTTGCCAGCCAGGTATATGAGGCTGAAGTGCACACTCTTCTCGAAGAACTCGACTCTTCCTTTGAGCAGTGGCGCGCAGGAGAAGTGCTCAGCTCGGAGCTGCTCCAGACCATTCACGAGTTTCACCGGAACCAGTCCCGTGAGCTGTGGTCCACCTATCAGGCGCTTCACGACCCCGAGGTCGTTGCGCGGGGCTTGGCGCGAGGACTTCTCCTCGAGAGCGAAGTCGCACCCGATCTAGTTGCCAGGCTAGGGCCCTCGGTTATTGGGTTCAACCGTTAGCAATGCACACCATCGCTGCACAACAACGCATTCGACTGGACCGGCCGCTGGCGCGCACCCACACCGCTTCGCGGCACGACGGCCCGTTGACGCCAACGTCAAGCGCCCGCGCTCGGCTAGTTCGGCGGTTTCCCTCATAGGATCTCTTGGCAATGCCCGGGACCGCGCTTTCGTTCGCGGCACGTCCGGGGGGCGCCAGGTCTCAGGCCGGCCACAAGCGGACGGCGTCCGTGAATAGCCAATTCGGATGAAAGCGGTCGCGTTCGGGGCATTAAGGGACACAGCACTTATTTAGAGTCGAGGAAGGCAAAAAAGGGAACCCGCTGAATTCCGGGTTCCCAAGAACTGACGTGAAGTCAGACCTCGACCTGCTCGGATAAGCCAAGCGCCTCGTCTAGTTCAACCCCGAGATACTTCGCCGTGTTTTCGATCTTCGAGTGGCCGAGCAAGATCTGCGCCGCCTTAAGGTTGTGGTTTTGCCGGTACATTATTGACACCTTGGTGCGTCGCAGTGTGTAAGTACCGTACCGGGAAGGATCCTCGCCAATGAGCTTGACCCAGAACTTCACGATACGGGCGTACTGCCGTGTGCTCAGGTGACCCTGCTTATTAACGCGACTGGGGAACAGGTAGTCCCCTTTCCGCAGCCCAGCCGACTCGATCCAAGCAGTCAGCGACTTTCGCGTCGTCGGCGAGATTTCGAAGGTCACCGGCCGCTTCGTTTTCCTTTGGCGGACGCTGGCGCGCGCGATGATTTGCTCGCCATGGCAGACATCCTCGACCCGAAGGTTGACCACGTCGATACCCCGCAACTTGCTGTCGATCGCAATGTCCAGCAACGCACGGTCGCGCAGGTTGTGGTCGTAGTCGAGAGACGCACGGATCGTGCAGATTTCCTTCAGCTTGAAAGGTGCCTTTTGCCCGATGATGCGGTCCTTGTTCCACGGTGGGTGGTGGACCACAACGATCGGGAACTCCATTGTTTGATCAGTCATTGCAGACCTCCAAACAGTTGAACAGCGGAATCAGACGGCCGGCCGAGCCGTCTGGCCGACGGTTGGGACGCCCATGGAAGACTCCCACCGCAAGCGCATCGTTTCTCAACAACGGGCGATACTTGAATGCCAGCAGCCCGGCATTGACACGGCCGTATCCGAAGGGATACACTGTGAACGAGTTTCTCCGTACCGAGGCCTTTGATGAATGGCTACGGGCCCTTCGGGACCCGGTCGGCAAGGCTAGGATCCTCGCGCCTTCGATCAGCGTCCCTGGGCAACTTCGGCGATTGCGAGCCCGTGGGCGAAGGCGTCTCCGAGATGAGGATTCATGCAGGGCCGGGTTACCGGGTGTATTTCACGCGGCGCGGTCGGATGGTGTATCTGCTGCTGTGCGGTGGCGACAAGTCGAGCCAACAGAAAGACATCCGGAGAGCCAAGGAATTGGCGGCACAACTTAAGGACTAATCGATGCCCAAGCTGAAGGCGTTCGACGTGGCGGACTACCTGGACAACGACGAGGTCATCGCCGAGTACCTGACGGCTGCTTTGGAAGATGCCAATCCGGACGTATTCCTAATGGCGGTCGCAGATGTAGCCAAGGCTCGGGGCATGTCACATGTGGCGAGTGAAACAGGCCTTGGAAGAGAAAGTCTCTACAAGGCGTTCGCCCCCGGGGCGAAGCCGCGCTACGACACGGTCCTGAAAGTCCTGAAGGCCGTCGGCATCCAATTGCAGGCGACGCCTGCAATTGAAAGCACAGCTCCGTAGCGCTCCCGGCCAGACGCCGCCGTCGACTCCAGCTTCCTGATCATCCGCAAAGCGGACGCGACTTCTAGCCGCTCTGCACGCGCAGGTCGTTCCCGCGGCGCTATCACGCCGTTTGTCACGAATGCCATGGTAGATTGACATTGCTGCCACTCCCGCAGCCCCGCCGACACGCGGATAGTGCGGCTTCTTCCAACCCACTTATGGAGAAGCGCAATGAAACGATTCGTGATCGAACGCAACCTTCCCGGCGTGCAGAACATGGCGCCGGGCGAGTACCAGGA
>Ga0102851_10002179_pt1 | contig 11707 bp, 13 predicted proteins | sample Mud3Dept3metaG_FD_79558 | JGI IMG/M metagenome (GOLD analysis project Ga0102851, IMG submission 79558) | Freshwater wetland microbial communities from Ohio, USA, analyzing the effect of biotic and abiotic controls - Mud 3 Core 4 Depth 3... | ecosystem: Environmental > Aquatic > Freshwater >...
GAAGGACATTCGTTTTGTTCATTGCAAGGTTGACGCGTTTCAGGGTTTGGGAGAGGTTGTCATTCAATGGTCATTCAATGGTCATTCGAGGGTCATTCAGTGGTCATTCGATGGTCATTCGATGGTCATTCAATGGTCATTCAATTGTTGTTTGGGAGTTGGGACTTGGTCATTCAGTGGTCATTCAGTGGTCATTCAATGGTCATTCAGTGGTTCATCAATAGTTTAATAGTGCCGTGGTGCCGTTGTACTGTGGTGCTGCAGTGCCGTGGTGCTGTGGTGCTGCAGTGCTGAAGTATTGTGGTTTTCATTTTAGGCATTTTAGGCATTTTAAATTTCAGGCATTTCCTTTTGCCCCATGCCCCATGCTCCATGCTTGTTAATTTTAGGCATTTTAGGCATTTTAAATTTCAGGCATTTCTTGTATTATATTTAGGTTATTCTTCTAAATTTGCAAAAAAATAAGTAGCTTTTTGAATGGTGGAAATCTTAAATTCATTACAAAATGGAAGGAAAAATCTCCAGTAAGTTTAAAGCTGGTGTTATAACCGGCAAAGATGTCCAGGAATTATTCCGGATCGCTAAAGAAAATGGATTTGCAATTCCCGCAGTAAATGTGGTAAATACAAATTCAGTAAATGCAGTTATGGAAGCGGCAAAAATTGTTAATTCACCGGTGATCATACAATTTTCAAACGGAGGTGCTGCTTTCTGGGCCGGAAAAGGATTATCGAATGAAAAAGAACAGGCAGCCATAGCCGGTGGAATCATCGGGGCAAAACATGTCCATCATCTGGCAGAATTGTATGGTATTTATGTCTTAGTACATACAGATCATGCTGCACGTAAATTATTGCCCTGGATTGATGGATTGCTAAGTTATGGTGAAAAACATTTTAAGGAATATGGTAAGCCTTTATTCAGTTCACATATGCTTGATCTATCAGAAGAACCATTGAAAGAAAATATCGAAACCTGTAAGAAATATCTGGAGAGGATGAGCAAAATAAATATGACACTGGAAATCGAGCTTGGTGTTACTGGTGGAGAGGAGGATGGAGTTGATCATTCAGGCACAGACAGTAAAAAATTATACACACAGCCGGAAGAAGTTGCATATGCATATTCAGAACTGAAGAAAATCAGTGACAGCTTTACCATAGCAGCTTCATTTGGTAATGTACATGGAGTTTATAAACCGGGTAATGTGGTACTGACACCGAAAATCCTGGATAATTCCCAAAAATACATCCAGGATAAATACAAAACCCCGTCCAAACCAGTGAATTTTGTTTTCCATGGAGGCTCAGGATCCAGCCGCGGAGAAATTCGCGAAGCCATTAGCTATGGCGTGATCAAAATGAATATTGATACTGATACGCAATGGGCTTTCTGGGATGGCATACGCAACTATGAAAAACAGAATCATGGATATCTGCAGGGACAGATTGGCAATCCTGAAGGAGAGGATAAACCAAACAAGAAAAAATATGATCCCAGAGTGTGGTTGCGGGAAGGTGAAAAATATGTGGTTGAAAGATTAAAAATTGCTTTTGAAGACCTCAACTGTACAAACAGGAACTGATTCAATATTTCTCTGGCAGGTAAATTAGCTTCCTGACTGGTCCCTCATGATTTTTCAGGATTAAGGGTATTTTAAAATTTAAGATATTCCCAGATGCTCAGGAAATTCCTGAAAGATTATTTTACTTTTACCCGGTCTCAGAGAAACGGATTACTCGTCCTGATCTCAATAATCCTAATCCTGATCATTATCAGGTTGATTATTCCTCATTTCCGGCAACATAAGACATATGATTTTTCTGAATTCCAGGAAGAGATCAATGAATTTGAAAAATCTTTATCTGATGCCCCGGAAAACAAATTATTCCTTTTTGATCCAAATACAGCTACACGCGAAGAATTACAGAGCCTTAACATTGATCCCGCGATCGTAAATAATATATTGAAATACAGAGATCATGGCGGCATTTTCAGGAAAGGTGAAGATTTACTAAAAATTTATGGCCTCGATTCAACTGAATATAATAGGATAGAACCTTATATTAGAATTTCTGCTTCAGGAATTCCGGGTAAAGAAAAATCAGGAAATATTAAAAAACTGTCTGTTGATTCTTCTAAAATGTTCCATGATGATGGAGTGGATCAGAATCACAGCATTGTTCCCTTACCTATTAACATTTCTGATTCCGCAGCATTGGTAAGTATTTACGGGATTGGACCAGTTCTTTCAGTAAGGATCATAAAATACAGAAATCTGCTGGGCGGATATGTAAGCAAGGATCAGCTTATGGAGGTTTATGGTATGACGGATGAAAATTTTAATCATATCCGTAATGCTATTTATATTGATACCTCGGCAATTACTCCAATAAATATTAATACAGCAGATTTTTCTATTTTAAGCCGGCATCCTTATCTGAATGATTATCAGTCCAGAGCAATCATAGCCTACCGTGAAATAAAAGGCTCATTCAGGAAAACAGATGAAATTGAAAAGAATGGTATCCTGTCTTACGATGATTATATGAGAATCAAGCCTTATCTGGTTGTTAAGTAAGAATCCCAGAAACAGGAAAAAGTATTTGTTTTTGGAAAATACTATAAATTTTTGTAAATTGTTATATACAATCATTTCAATACTGATTTTTGTAAGTATCATTAATTCAGTTAATTGTATTTTTAAATAAATAATTAAAATATGGAAACAATCATCTATCAGAATTTTTTCTGAATATTTTGAATTATTCTGAATGAATTCCTAAATTTGCGGCTCAATTTTAATGTAAAAAAGGAGAAATCATGATCATTGTCCCGTTAAAGGAAGGCGAAAACATAGAACGTGCGCTGAAAAAATTCAAGCGCAAATTTGAAAAGACCGGTACGGTTAAAGAATTGAGAGAAAGACAGGCATTTTCCAAACCTTCGGTTAAAAGAAGACAGACCGTAAAAAAAGCTATCTATATACAAAAGCTTCAGGAGAAAGAGCAGTAAAACATTCCACTCCAGTTATCTGGATTTTTTATCCTTTTGAATTTCTTTTATTTATCATTTAGTTTGGTGGTGAACCTATGAGTTTTAAGGAATCTTTTCTTAATTATCTCAAGTTTGAAAAAAGGTATTCATCTCATACCATAACTTCATATAGTATAGATCTTGAGCAATTCCTTTTATTTTTAAGTGGTTTAAGGACTGGCTGTGATGAGAAAACAGCAGATTTCAGGGACATTCGCGCCTGGATAGTGACCCTTATGGAAAACGGTATTTCTGCCAGATCGGTTAACAGAAAAATAACGACATTGAAGTCCTTTTATAAATACCTTATGAGGGAACAGGTCATAACAAAGAATCCCATGAACAAGGTATTACCACCCAAATCTGGTAAAAGGTTACCGGATTTTGTGGAACAGGAAAAGATGGAAGTCTTACTGGATGATCTGGATTTCGGGAATGATTTCAATGGGATCAGGAACAGGTTAATAATAGATATGCTTTATATAACCGGCATGAGGTTATCTGAACTTATAAATCTGACTGATGCTTCCGTCCAGCTTTATGATCAGACTATTAAAGTGCTGGGCAAACGAAACAAAGAAAGGCTTATTCCATTTCATCAATCATATATCAAGGTATTTAATGACTATTTAGCCATCAGGAATAAAAATTTTCCAGCTCCTGGTCATAATTATTTTTTTATCACTGATAAAGGCAGGCAGCTTTATGAGAAGTTTGTGTACCGGGTGGTAAACAAGTATTTAAGATTTGTAACGACGATGGAAAAAAGGAGTCCACATGTACTCCGGCATACTTTTGCCACGCATATGCTGAACAGGGGAGCAGATCTGAATGCTATAAAGGAAATACTGGGTCATTCAAACCTGTCAGCAACCCAAATATATACACACACTACATTTGAAAAACTAAAAGCTATTTATAAACAAGCTCATCCACGGGCATAAAAAAATGGAGGAATAATTATGGATATCAAGATTCATTCAATCCGTTTTGATGCAGACATCAAGTTATTGGATTTTATCAGGACCAGGCTGGAGAAGCTGGGATTGTTTTACACTGAGATCATCAGTGCAGATGTATTTCTCAGGTTGGACCGATCGCAGGATTCTGAAAATAAAGTAACAGAGATTAAGCTGATTATTCCCGGTTCAGAGTTATTTGCCAAGAGGCAGACTCGCACATTTGAAGAATCCACTGACCTTGCAGTGGATGCTCTCAGAAAGCAAATCATCAAGCATAAAACCAAACTTAAAAGACCTTAAAAAATAAGGACTTGTTTTTTGTGTTATAATTAAAATATTTATACATTTGCAAACCGATTTTTAAGGGTATCCCTGACTAGCGTTCTTAGACGTATTGTGCCGATGTAGCTCAGTTGGTCAGAGCAGCTGATTTGTAATCAGCCGGTCGGGGGTTCGAGTCCCTTCATCGGCTCTGTCCGATGGGGAGATACCAAAGCGGTCAACTGGGGCAGACTGTAAATCTGCTGGCTGATGCCTTCGTAGGTTCGAATCCTGCTCTCCCCACATATCGCGGGAATAGCTCAGTTGGCAGAGCACAACCCTTCCAAGGTTGGGGTCGCGAGTTCGAGTCTCGTTTCCCGCTCTAGCAGGCCGATGTAGCTCAGCTGGTAGAGCGCTTCCTTGGTAAGGAAGAGGTCACGGGTTCAATTCCCGTCATTGGCTCTATTTGATATTTAAACTGAATAATATTAATAATTAAATCTCTAATTCACAGTAAATTATGGCTAAAGAAAAATTTGAAAGGACCAAACCGCATGTAAATGTCGGTACAATTGGTCATATAGACCATGGAAAGACTACCCTGACCTCGGCCATTACAAGGGTACTTCATAAAAAAGGTCTTGCGGATATAAAATCTTTTGACGATATCGATAATGCACCAGAAGAAAAGGAAAGAGGTATTACTATTAATACGGCGCATGTTGAATATCAGACAGAGAAAAGGCACTATGCACATGTTGACTGTCCGGGACATGCCGACTATATTAAGAATATGGTTACCGGTGCAGCCCAGATGGATGGTGCTATACTGGTTGTCGCTGGTACGGATGGTCCGATGCCACAGACCAGGGAACATATCCTTCTTGCAAAGCAGGTTAACGTGCCCAAAATCGTAGTGTTTCTTAACAAAGTAGACATGGTGGATGATCCTGAACTTCTTGAACTTGTTGAAATGGAAATAAGGGAACTCCTCGATTTTTATGAATTTGACGGTCATAATGCACCGGTTATTTCCGGCTCTGCTCTTGGAGCTATGAACGGTGATCCCAAATGGGAAGCTAAGATTGAAGAATTGATGAAAGCCGTTGATGAATATATACCAGTCCCGGTACGTGACACTGAAAAACCTTTCCTGATGCCGGTGGAAGATATCTTTTCAATAACCGGAAGGGGAACCGTAGCAACAGGCAGGATTGAAACTGGCGTAATTACAACCGGTGAAGAAGTAAGTATCATAGGTCTGGGTGCAGAAAGCAAAAAAAGTGTGGTCACCGGAGTGGAAATGTTTAGAAAGATCCTTGACAGAGGTGAAGCCGGGGATAATGTGGGACTATTGCTGAGAGGTATTGATAAAAAAGAAATAAAAAGAGGAATGGTCATTGCAAAACCGGGATCCATTACTCCTCATACCAAATTTAAAGCTGAGGTATATATACTGAAGAAAGAAGAAGGTGGACGTCATACCCCGTTCCATAACAATTACCGTCCTCAATTCTATGTCAGAACACTTGATATTACTGGTGAAATAGAACTTCCGCAGGGAAGAGAGATGGTTATGCCGGGTGATTATGTTACCATTACAGTCAAATTGATTTACCCGGTCGCTATCAATCAGGGTTTACGTTTTGCAATTCGTGAAGGTGGAAGGACTGTGGGTGCAGGACAGGTCATTGAAATACTCGAATAGGAACTGACCTTGGAATAATAAGACCCGTAACTTAATATCCCAGGTGAATCCAGGTTTAATTAAAATCCCGGATTCAGGATTGTATCCTACGGGTGTAGCTCAATTGGTAGAGCAATGGTCTCCAAAACCATAGGTCGGGAGTTCGAGTCTCTCCACCCGTGCAAACTCTGATTACAATATGAAAATAAAAGCCTATATAGAGGAATCCTGGAATGAGCTGATCCATAAAGTATCCTGGCCAGCATGGTCGGAGTTACAGAGCAGCGCACTTATAGTTATGGTTGCTTCCCTTATCATTGCATTGATCATCTTTGTAATGGATATAAGTTTCCGGAATATAATGGAATTGATTTATGGTCTGTTTTATTAACCATCAGGGGAGATGAGCGAGATAGAAAAAAAATGGTACGTGCTGAGAGCAATTGGCGGTAAAGAAAAGAAAGTTAAAGAAATAATTGAAAGTGAGATAAACCGGCTAAAGCTGCAGGATTATATCTCCCAGGTATTGATTCCGACAGAAAAAGTATACCAGATCAGAGGAGGGAAAAAAATCAGTAAAGAAAGAAATTTTTTCCCGGGTTATGTTCTGGTTGAAGCAGCCCTGGTTGGCGAAATTCCTCATATCTTAAGGAACCTGACCAATGTTATTGGTTTTTTGGGAGCCAAGGGAAATGAGGATCCAATTCCACTGCGAACAAGTGAAGTGAACCGGATTCTGGGAAAAGTAGATGAACTGGCTGCCAGCGATGAGGAAATAACAACTCCTTTTTTCATCGGTGAGTCAGTTAAAGTGATAGATGGACCTTTTAATAGTTTCACTGGAGTTATAGAAGAGGTGAATGAGGAAAAGAAAAAACTGAAGGTCATGGTGAAGATCTTCGGCAGAAAAACTCCTCTTGAACTGAGCTTTATGCAGGTCGAAAAAGAGAGTTGATTACATCAGGTTTATCAAACGGCCTTTAATACAATCTGATTTTATTCAGAATTGCTTCCTGTATTGAAAGGTAATGCGAGACAGCCTATTATTAATTATGTTAAAGCATGGCAAAAGAAGTTGCAGGTTTAATTAAACTTCAAATCAAAGGTGGTGCCGCAAATCCATCTCCTCCGGTGGGCCCTGCATTGGGCTCAAAGGGAGTCAATATAATGGAGTTTTGCAAACAATTCAATGCCAAGACTCAGGATAAGGGAGGTAAAATACTCCCGGTAATAATCACGGTATATGCTGACAAGTCATTTGATTTTATCATCAAGACTCCCCCTGTAGCTGTACAGTTAATTGAAGCTTCAAGGATAAAAAAAGGATCAGCCGAACCAAATCGGGAAAAAGTTGCCTCTGTTACATGGGATCAGGTTAAAGCTATTGCACAGGATAAAATGCCTGATCTGAATGCCTTTACGCTTAAGTCGGCAATGAAAATGGTTGCAGGTACCGCCAGAAGTATGGGGATCACGGTCAAAGGTGATTTCCCCTCTAACGTTTAATCTTATTATGAGATGGTAAAACTGACTAAGAACAGGAAGTTTGCTCTTGAAAAAGTAGGAGAAGGCAAATTTTATAAACTTCCGGAAGCTGCCGGACTTCTAAAGGAAATCACAAAAACAAAGTTCGATGCTTCCATAGATATCGATGTCCGACTGGGTGTGGATCCACGAAAAGCAAACCAGATGGTTCGCGGAGTGGTTACCCTGCCACATGGTACCGGAAAACAAGTTAAAGTACTGGTACTTTGTTCACCGGACAAGGAAGATGAAGCCAAGACAGCAGGTGCCGATTTTGTAGGACTGGATGATTATATTGAGAAAATTGAGAAAGGATGGACAGATGTGGATGTGATCATTACAATGCCCTCTGTCATGTCAAAAATCGGTAAACTTGGTAAGGTACTTGGCCCAAGAGGATTAATGCCGAATCCAAAAAGCGGAACCGTGACAATGGATATCGGGAAAGCTGTTAAAGATGTCAAACAGGGGAAAATCGATTTCAAGGTAGATAAAGCAGGTATCATCCATTCCAGAATTGGAAAAATCTCATTCGAACAGAATCAGATCGTGGATAATGCCAGGGAATTTATCAATACCATTGTTAAATTGAAACCGGCCTCTGCAAAAGGCACCTATATCAAGAGCATCTTTTTATCCACTACAATGAGCCCAAGTATTAAAATCGATACAAAGGTTCAGGAAGAGTAGCACAGAATAAGTAAAAGTACTCTGTAAAAACTATGAGACTAGAAGAAAAAAATGCCATAATAAAAAGTCTTCAGGAGCAGATCAGCAAGTATAATCATTTCTACCTGGCCGATACCTCTGAGCTTAATGCGATGGATACAAGCACATTAAGGAGAATGTGTTTTGAAAGAGAGGTAGAGCTTGTGGTGGTTAAAAATACTTTGCTGAGGAAAGCACTTGAGCAATTTAATGGCGTATACAATGAATTGTTTCAGATCCTTAAAACTTCAACATCTGTAATGTTTTGCAATAACAGCAATGTGCCTGCAAAACTGATTAAGGATTTCAGGAAGGATCATGAAAAACCCCTGCTGAAAGGCGCATATGTTGAAGAGTCGATCTATCTGGGCGATGATAAGCTCGATCTTCTTTTGAAACTTAAATCAAAAGAAGAACTCATTGCTGATGTGATCCTGTTATTGCGATCACCAGTTACGAACCTCCTGTCTGCATTGCAGTCCGGAGGAAATAAACTGGCAGGTGTAATTAAAACACTTGCTGAAAAAGAATAATATTATGTAATACTTAAAATACAAGAAAATGGCAGACATTAATGCATTAGCAGATCAGTTGGTGCAACTAACAGTGAAGGAGGTTAATGAACTCCTTGGTGTTTTGAAAGAAAAACATGGGATCGAGCCGGCCGCAGCTGCAGTTGCAGTTGCAGGACCTGCAGCAGCAGGAGGCCAGCCGGCGGCAGCTGAAGAAAAAACCAGCTTTAACGTGTTTCTTAAATCTCCGGGAGGAGCAAAACTCCAGATTGTTAAACTCGTGAAGGAAATAACCGGACTGGGTCTTAAGGAAGCAAAAGGTGTTGTGGATGCAGCTCCTTCAGCCGTTAAGGAAGGAGTTTCTAAAAACGAAGCAGAATCAATTAAAAAACAATTAGAAGAAGCCGGAGCAGAAGTTGAAATTAAATAAAAGACTTCTCGATCTTTTCCAACAGGGTTTAGAACCCCATAAAGGGATTCTAAACCTTTTGTTATATATAATTATATAGATATTTAAATAAATTAATTTCAATGGCTTATAAAGACATTGTTGAAAGAATAAGTTTTTCTTCCACAAAAAATCAGCTTAACTACCCGGATTTTTTGGAAGTGCAGCTAAAATCCTTTAAGGAGTTCTTTCAGCTCGGGACATCTCCCGAAGAAAGGAAAAAGGAAGGACTGTTCAAAGTCTTTACTGAGAATTTTCCCATCACTGATACCAGGAATAACTTTGTACTGGAATTCCTCGACTATCAGGTTGACCTGCCCAGATATACAATAGACGAATGCATTGAGCGGGGATTGACATACAGCATACCCCTTAAGGCAAGGTTAAAACTTTATTGCACAGATCCGGAACACGAAGATTTTGATACAGTAATCCAGGATGTTTACCTTGGAACCATACCATATATGACAGAACGTGGATTGTTCGTCATAAACGGTGCGGAAAGGGTAGTAGTTTCGCAACTCCACAGATCACCCGGCGTATTTTTCGGGCAAAGTATCCATGCCAATGGAAGCAAATTATATTCAGCGAGGATTATTCCATTTAAAGGTTCATGGATTGAGTTTGCAACGGACATTAATAATGTAATGTACGCTTATATTGACCGTAAAAAGAAACTTCCGGTTACTACTCTTTTGCGGGCCATCGGTTATGAGAGCGATAAAGATATTCTTGAAATTTTCCATCTTGCAGATGAGTTTAAAGTGTCCAAAGCAGGTCTGAAAAAAATCATTGGACGGAAACTGGCTGCACGTATACTTAAAACATGGATTGAAGATTTTGTGGATGAAGATACAGGTGAAGTCGTTTCCATTGAAAGGAATGAGGTTGTTATAGACCGTGAAACGGTAATTGAGGAGGATCATGTTGATATGATCGTTGAATCCGGTGTAAAAACCATTCTGCTTCACAGGGAAGGAGCCGGTATTTCTGACTATTCAATCATCTATAACACTCTTCAGAAAGATCCGTGTAATTCGGAAGAAGAAGCCGTTTTGCATATTTACAGGCAGCTTCGCAATGCTGAACCCCCCGATGAAGCCACTGCCCGTGATGTAATTGATAAGTTATTTTTCTCTGACAAACGGTATGACCTCGGTGAAGTCGGACGGTACAGAATCAATAAAAAACTCGGACTTAATACCAGCATGGATATTAAGATTCTCACCAAGGAAGATATAATTGAAATTATTAAACACCTTATTGAACTGATTAATTCAAAAACGGATGTAGACGATATTGACCATCTCAGTAACAGAAGGGTTCGTACCGTGGGTGAACAACTTTCAAACCAGTTCAGTATTGGTTTGACCAGGATGGCAAGAACCATACGTGAAAGAATGAATGTTCGTGATAATGAGGTTTTTACTCCCATCGATCTGATCAATTCAAAGACACTTTCCTCTGTTATTAATTCATTTTTTGGTACCAACCAGTTATCCCAGTTCATGGATCAGACAAATCCCCTGGCTGAAATGACTCACAAAAGAAGAATGTCAGCACTCGGGCCTGGCGGATTGTCAAGAGACCGTGCTGGTTTCGAAGTTCGTGACGTTCATTATACCCATTACGGAAGGCTTTGCCCGATTGAAACCCCGGAAGGACCGAATATCGGACTTATTTCATCATTATGTGTATATGCGAAAATAAATGATCTCGGATTCATCGAGACACCCTATAGAAAAGTCACAAATGCACAGGTTGACCTGTCGAATGATGGTGTGATTTTCCTCAGTGCTGAAGAAGAAGAAGCCAGGATAATAGCCCAGGCAAATGCCCCCATTGATGATGAGGGTAAGTTTACAAATCCGAGAGTAAAATCCCGTTATAATGGTGATTTTCCCGTCTCAGAGTCTAATGTTGTCGATCTGATGGATATTGCACCAAACCAGATCGCATCCATTGCTGCTTCTTTGATTCCATTCCTTGAACATGATGATGCCAACAGGGCACTGATGGGATCCAATATGATGCGGCAGGCAGTACCATTGGTAAACTCAGAAACTGCTATTGTGGGGACAGGGATTGAAAAAATTGTTGCAAGGGATTCAAGACTGCTGGTAATTGCTGAAGGCGACGGTGTTGTCGATTTTGTAGATGCAAATGAGATTATTATAAGGTATTCCAGAACAGAACAGGAAAAGTTTGTCAGTTTCGATGAAGATATTAAGCGTTATAAACTGCCAAAATTCAAGAAGACTAACCAGAATACCTGTATCAATCTGAAACCTATTGTATCAAAAGGTGAAAAAGTCACAAAGGGTCAAATCCTTACTGAAGGTTATGGAACAAAAGACGGAGAACTTGCTCTTGGCCGTAACCTCAGAGTAGCTTTTATGCCCTGGAAAGGATACAACTTTGAGGATGCTATTGTCATCTCTGAAAAAGTAGTCCGGGATGATCTGTTTACCTCAATCCATATAGATGAATATATGCTGGAAGTAAGAGATACCAAACGCGGACTTGAGGAACTCACATCAGATATTCCAAATGTAAGCGAGGAAGCTAC
>Ga0102851_10002180_pt1 | contig 11706 bp, 8 predicted proteins | sample Mud3Dept3metaG_FD_79558 | JGI IMG/M metagenome (GOLD analysis project Ga0102851, IMG submission 79558) | Freshwater wetland microbial communities from Ohio, USA, analyzing the effect of biotic and abiotic controls - Mud 3 Core 4 Depth 3... | ecosystem: Environmental > Aquatic > Freshwater >...
ACGCGTTTGGTGATAACCCTGTTTTCCAGCATATAAGAAACCCCGGATGGAACGCGTAGATTGTCTTCCAGAACATACATGATGCCATCTTTGTCACGCACCAAATCAGTGCCACAAATATTAGCCCAAACATTGTAACGGGGCTTCATGCCTATGCATTCCTTGCGAAAGTTTTTAGAGCTGTTGATAATCTCGGCGGGCATTTTTCCTTCCTTGAGAAAGGCTTGCTCGCTATAAACGTCGTTGATAAAACAGTTTAAAGCGGTTAAACGTTGTTTTAAACCTATTTCTATAATTCGCCATTCTCTAGCATCAATAATGCGCGGAATAATGTCGAAAGGCCAAGCACGGTCTATATTTCCCTCATCACTGTAAACTGTAAAGGTAATACCCATTTCCATAATAGCCAGTTCGGCGGCTATTTTTCGCTTGTCTATGTCCTCTTTTCTAAGTGAATTCAAATATTGGCATAAGCTGTGACTCACCGGGCGCGATTGAAACTCAGAATACATCAGCTCATCGTAAGCACTTTCAATTTTATAGTTTTTCCAGATTGATTTCATGGCACTTCACTGTCGATGTTTGGTTTTAAAAATACCAAGCATAAATAATGCCATATTATTTTAAATATGCTGTTTATACAGTGGTTATTATGTTGCCGATAATCATATTTGTTATGATGTTAATTTTGGAAACTTAGGCGAATTAAAAGTTTTTTACCACTTTTACTTACCACGAAAAGCTTGAATTCGCCGAGCACAAAGTGTTACATTTTAGTTCATGATCATGGAGTCCTTCGTGGCAAATAAAACAACTAATTGCAACCATTCGTCACAAAACCAAATAATCGTCATGCCTGCATGGAAGTAGGCATCCAGTGCCAAACAAGGGAATCTGCAATCGCATCCATATACCCGGATTTATCATGTGCTCTTATTACAAATGGCCCTTGGGGTAAATGCCAATCTGCCAGACAGCAGATTTGTTCCGCTTCCATGCCGGAATGACATGTTTTTGAAGACATTAATTAAAGCTATGCTTCAGAGCGCTGAATAGTTAACAAATAATTGGTTGGTTACCTACTTACGTCTTATGAGGTTTTCAACATGAGGCGAAGAAGACGCATAATAGAGACGCGATAAATCGAGTCTCTACAGGATCATCTTATTCGGACAAGGCAAAACCGACTTTAATGGTAACTTGCCAGTGCGCGATCTTACCATCCGCTATGTGTCCACGGGTTTCGACGACTTCAAACCAGCGCATATCCCGGATAGTTTGCGATGCTTTGCTAATAGCGTTTTCGATAGCTTCTTGAATTCCAACAGTTGATGAGCCGGTCAACTCAATTTTCTTGTAAATATGGTCAGTCATGATATGTTCTCTTTGTATGTAAAAAGTTTAGTTCCTGCAAGCGTTCCGGTGTGCCTATATCCATCCAGAATCCAGCAAATTTTTGCCCTGAAACGCGTTGGTTTGCAATTGCCTGGCGTAATAAAGGCCCTAATTTACTGCTTCCAGGGGGGGTATTGCTGAAAAGTTCTGGACGGTATAGGCCAATACCGCTAAAGGTCAGTTTTTCCCGGCAGTTTTCAATTACTTTGCCCGTATTATCCAGACCGAAATCTCCCTGCGGATGATGTTCAGGGTTGTCGACCAGTACTAAATGCGCTAAATCAATCGTCAGGTTTTTGAGTTCGGCGAAAGGAAAATCGGTGGCAATATCGCCATTGACCACCAAAAATACCTCGTCACCCAATAAAGGCAAGGCGTTAATAATGCCTCCAGCCGTTTCCAGTGCCTGATCACCCTCGGGCGAATACTGAATGTTCGCGCCATACTGCTGACCGTTACCCAAGTGGTCTTCTATTTGTTGGCCGAGATGTGCGTGATTAATGATTATGTCATTAAAACCCTCCGAGATCAGTTGATTAATAGTATGTTCAATTATAGTTTTCCCGGCCACAGGAAGTAGTGGCTTAGGGATGTAATCCGTCAGGGGGCGCATTCTTTCGCCACGCCCTGCAGCTAAAATCATGGCTTTCATAGTGTTATAAATTCCTCGCCCCTGCCCTCTTCCTGAGGGTAAGAGGATAAAATATCGTGCGCAGGTAAAACCTGATTTTGTAGAAAGTCACTGAACTCAACAAGTTCGGGATATGTTGCGCATACAGTCAAGACATAGTTCAGGGTGCGCGGTATGTCGTTAAGATAACTGGATTTACTATCTCTTAAATGCAGCCTGGAAAAAATACCGATGGCTTTAAGGTGGCGTTGCACTCCCATCAAATCAAACCAGCGTTTAAACTGGATAGGATTACAGGCTATGAGTTCCGCTTGCAGAAGCCGTTGATAATACTGCATCATCCACTGTTCAACCTGTTGCTTCGGCCATGCGATATAACAATCCCGCAATAGTGACACCAGATCATAAGTTATCGGGCCGATGACAGCGTCCTGAAAATCGATGACGCCTGGGGAATCGTCATTTAAAACCATAAGATTGCGCGAATGATAATCCCGGTGTACGCAGGTAATGGGTTGCTCCAGCGCCGAATTGACGAGAATTGTGCATACAGTTTCCCAAATTGATGAGGGAATCTGAATATCCAGTGTCTGATTTAAAAACCAGTCATCAAAGATAGCCAGTTCTCTTTGCAATAGTGGCTCGTCATAGCCAGGCAAACCGCAGTTTTCTATAGCTGTATTTGTTTGTAAATTAAACAAAGTATCGAAAGCGCTTTGATATAAATCGGTAGCGTTGTGTGCATTGAGCTGGTCTAAAAAACACTGCGAGCCGAAATCCTCAAGCAGTAAAAATCCGTCAGACAGGTTTTGTTGAAAAATAGCGGGCACATTGACGTGAGAACGTGCCAATAACCTTGCAACTCTTATAAACGACTCGATGTTTTCTTTATCAGGGGGCGCATCCATCACTATAAATTGTCCCTCTAACCCCTTTACTCTAAAGTATCGTCGGAAACTGGCATCGCTGGATGCAGGTTCGCAGGAATCGATAGTCAGCAACAGATCGTTCTCAAGCCAATCGAGCATGGATATTGTTCTTATGTCGTCAAGCATCATGATGTTTGGGTTAGATTAGTTATAATGCTGGGGTGAATTAGGGTAAAATGCACATTAAGCATTTTATTCGATTTACGCTTCATTACGCTACTAAACTTATACCTTCTATGCTCCGCCGTTTATTTCTGGTTTTTTTACCCTCATTAACTGCATCTGTAAGCTATGCCAATCAGGCATCGTGGAATTGCGAGCAGAATAAAGATAGCAAAGAATGGGTTTGCGTTGGCGAAAAAAAACAGACTGCTAAAACCAGTGAGACAGCGCCTCCAGTTAAACCTGAACCTGTTAAGGAGGTCCAGCCGGCATTATCCGAGCCTGTTGAAAGCACATATCCGATTATAGCTGAACCTGTTCAGCCTGGATCGACTGAGAAAGTTCAACCGGTTATAGCCGAACCAGCTAGAGTCAATGAACCGGCTGAAAGCATTCCATCAGTTACGCCAGAACCTGTTCGAGCCGCTCAGCCCGTTATCCCTGAATCGGTTGAAAGCGTTCAGCCAATTACACCGGCATCTGTTCAAAACAATCAACCAGCTGTATCCGAATCCGCTGAAAGTATTCGACCTGCTCTGTCAGCATCCCAAAAACCAGCTCTTGATACCAGCAAACTTCCCGTCAAGGAAGCAAGTCGCCCAGGCTGGAACTGCGATGCCAGTAAAGAAGATGAAAACTGGAACTGTCAGTTGGTTGGCGCTGATCCCAAGGGCAAGGCTCAACGTGTAGCGACCGAAGAACCCATGACATGGCTGTTGGATCCGGCGTTTGATCATCAACAGGAACAAACCTTTAGCACGCTAACATCGCAACTGAAATATGATCCCTGGGAAAACTGCAGCGTGGAGATGGGTGCGAAACGTGATTTTGTACCGGGGGCAGATCAAAGAGATGTTTCGCCTCTGGATGTCAAATCGAATTATGCGGAAATTTTCGATAATGAAATCGGCAGTTATTCCGGTAATGTCAAAATGGCCCGTGCAGATCAGCAGGCATCCTCCAACACGGCTCATTATGACAGTGTTTCAGAGGTACTGAACCTACAAGGCAATGTCTATTACAGCGAAGATGAGCTGGCATTGTCTAGTGATTCAGCCACGCTCAAATTGGCTGCTGACGAGGCTAGGTTGAGAGATGTGCAGTTTATTTCTCCAACGACACCGCTCAGAGGCCGGGCAAAGGCAGTCTATCGGGATAGTAAAACCTTCTCGCGCTACAAAGATGTCGCCTATACCAGCTGTCGTCCCGGTAATCAGGACTGGGTTGTTCATGCTTCTGAATTGAAATTGAATAAAACTACAGGTAGAGGTTCTGCTAAAAATACCTGGCTTGAGTTTAAAGGTACGCCTGTGTTTTATTCCCCTTACCTTTCGTTTCCAATCGATAACAGGAGGCTTTCCGGTTTTCTCGCGCCGGTATTTGGCAGTACGCAAAAAAGCGGGTTTAATATATCGGCTCCCTATTACTGGAATATTGCCCCCAACTATGATGCGACAATCATCCCCCGGTATCTGACCAAAAGAGGCCCTTTGCTGGCCGGTAAATTCCGTTATCTGACGGAGCAATCCACAGGCCAAGTTGGCATGGAGGTCATGCCTAATGATAGCCAAACTAATACGGTACGATATCTGGGCACGATTAAGAACTTCTCCCAAATTACGCCTAATATGAGATCAAACCTGGATTTGAATTATGTTTCTGATAAAACATACTTTTCTGAATTGGGCAATGCACTGAGTTTTGCTAATTACAATTTTCTTAGAAGCCACGCCGACATTAATTATCGAAATAAAGCGGTTTTCTTTAACACCCAGGTTGAAAATTACCAGTCAACAAATACAGCTATATCCGACGACAGCCTCCCTTATCGAAAACTGCCCCAGATTAACCTTAATCTGAAGCATGCTTTCAAGTTCATGCCGCTATATACAGACATGGAAAATGAATATGTATATTTTCAACATAATGAAGTTAATTCGAAGCTGCGAAATGGTCAGCCCATCAATCTCAGGCCCTCAGCCCAGCGTATAAATACCAAGCCCTCAGTCAGTGTCCCACTGCAAACGGCCAGCGCTTTTTTTACGCCTAAACTTTCCTTGCAGCATACCCAGTATTTTCTAACTAGCGGGCAACCGGTTCTAGATAGTAGCGGGCAACAAACAGTAGGAGATACCTCCATTTCCCGAACCTTGCCTATTTTTTCTGCCGATAGTGGCCTGTTCTTTGAGAAGAATCTTGAAATTGCCAATACTCCATTCTTGCATACACTGGAACCCCGGTTATTTTATTTATATGTTCCCTATACTAATCAAGATGATATACCTAATTTTGATAGTGCGCTTTATGATTTTAACTATTACGCCATGTTCAGGGAAAACAGCTTTAGTGGCACCGACAGAATACAAAATGCCAATCAGATAACGACGGCCATAACCACGCGACTGGTTGATGATAAAGCCAATTTGGAAAGGCTAAAATTGAGTGTGGGTGAGATTTTTTATTTTCGTGATAGAAATGTCACTTTGCCGGGTAATCCGATACAAAAAACCGGTAGCTTTTCGAATCTGGTTACTGAATTGTCTAGCGAATTAACACAGAATTTATCGGTTACCTCAGGATTGCAATGGAACCCTCAACTGAATGATATTCAAAGAGTCAACGCGGCACTTCATTATGGCAATAAGTCCAATGAGCTTTTCAATCTAGGGTATCTTTATAGAAAGAACCCTCTTGTACCCAATAGACTTAATGATATTACTCAGAGTGATATTTCATTCCGTTTGCCGATTTATGACGACTGGTATGCGATGGGACGCTGGCAGTATTCGTGGCTGTATGACACAACCCAAGATGCTTTATTCGGCGTGGAAAAAGAAAATTGTTGCTGGCGTTTTCGCTTAGCTGCACGGCGCTATATCAACAATCTTAACAGCAATCCTAATGCCTTCTCTAGCAGCACCAGTTTCGTCCCCACGGGTACCGCCCAGAACGGCATATTTTTCCAGATAGAGCTAAAAGGTTTGACTGGCATAGGAGAAAATCTGGACAACTTCTTTACACAGGAAATTTATGGTTATCGGAAATCTCAAAATTATTGATCAGAACACAATTAAAAAGGCCATTATTTCCTTACTGATTTACAGTTTACTGTTCGGTAGCTTTTTAGTACGTGCCGAGGTTCTCGGCAAGATTGCCGCTGTTGTCGAAGATGACGTTATTCTGGAGCAGGAATTGGACAGAGAAGTATCGACTATCACGCAAAGAATACAAGCCAGTAAGACACAGATGCCGCCGGAGTATATATTGCGTAAACAGGTGCTGGAAAAAATGATAATCGATAAGCTTCAGCGACAGTTAGCGGAAAGAGCGGGGATTACGGTTACCGAGGAGATGCTTAACAATTCGGCAGCGGACATCGCCCAAAGAAATAATATGACTCTCCAGCAATTTAGGGCAGAACTGGAGCGCCAGGGCATGTCCTATAAAAATTTTTTGGATAATATGCGTAATGAAATCATTATTAACCAATTACGCAGTAGAGAAATAGGCGGGCGCATTAAAGTGACTGACCGGGAGGTCGATCACTACATGGAAACTCAGGAACAAATTGGCAATGAAGCCGTTCAGTATCATTTAGGTCATATACTGATTGCCGTTAAAGAAGCCGCATCTGCAGCGGATATACAAAAAGCCCAGAGCAAAGCCGATGACCTGGTCAGAAAACTGCGTGCAGGGCAGGATTTTACCCAAACAGCCCTGAGTGATTCAGACGACGATAATGCTCTGAAAGGTGGCGATCTGGGTTGGCGCACCATCAATGATATACCGACCCTGTTTACCGATAAGGTCAGCAAGATGAGCACCGGCGAAGTAGCCGATCCTGTTCGCAGCCCTAGTGGCTTTCATATCATTAAAATGCTGGAAGTAAAGGGCCTTGACAATCATATAATTACCAAAACCAAGGTTCGCCATATTTTAATAAAAACCAATGAGTTGATAGATGATGAAGAAGCTCAAAAACGCTTGCTGGCATTAAAAGCGCGTATCGCAGACGGTGATGATTTTGCGGCCCTGGCACGCGCTCATTCAGATGATAAAGGCTCGGCATTGAAAGGTGGCTCACTCGATTGGGTAGGACCTGGAGACCTGGTTAAGCCTTTTGAAGAAGCCATGGGAAAATTGGACATCAATCAAATAAGTGAACCAGTACAAACGCAGTTTGGTTGGCATTTGATTCAGGTTCTTGCTCGGGAAAATAAGGATGACAGCCTGGAGCACAAAAAGAACATGGTCAGAGATGCCATTCGCAAACGCAAAATTGAAGAAGAAACCGAGCTTTGGATGCGCCGGTTGCGAGATGAGGCTTATGTGGAAATTTATCAATAGACTTTTTATGTAGAGGCAGGTCTTGAACCTGCCCTTTTTGCCCCTACCCTTTAACAAATGGGCTATTATGATGTTTTGTCGGGTTCTATTGAATGCTTGCGTAACATCAGTAAAAAAGTTAAAGAATTTATGACCAACTACTTAAGCAAAGAAGAGCCGTTGAAAAATCGTATTCAAAGGATTCTAAATAGCGAGAATCTTGATACCCAACGTGAATTGATTAGCATCACAGCAGCCGAACTGGGAATCGATAGTTTAACTTGCGCTGCTGCGATAACTTATTTAATTCAGTCCATTGAAAATACATCTCCTCCCGCATCCATCGGAGATCATAAAACAGGCAATCAGTTGCCAACAAAAAACACGCCATTGGGCATAAAAATGGTCCGTTATCGCCTGGACGTGGGGAGTAAACACCGTATCACTCTGGAACAGCTTAAAAAAGTGTTGATCGAAGAATCAGGCGTCGACAAAAACAACATCAATAATGTTAATATTCAAAACCTGTATACGCTTATTGAACTTCCCGACGAAATGCCTCCGGATATATTTCTACATTTAAAATCGGTAGAAATTAATCAGCATAAACTGGATATAAGACGTGTAAAAGCGCGTAATAATAAAAAACGAGGGAATAATCATATCCGCAGAGGACGAAAGCGTGATCCCAGACCGGGTAATGAAATTTCAGATCAGGTCAATAGCAATAACAAGACAGTTGATTGATTGCATTAAGGTTTTGCACATGACACACATATCTTCATCACTACCCATGTTGGGCTGGCGCGAATGGGTGGGTTTGCCAGAACATAACATTGCCCAGATTAAAGCTAAAGTAGACACCGGCGCACGTTCATCGGCGTTACATGCGTTCATTATCGATCCCTATCGAAGAGGCGGGCAGCGGTGGGTCATGTTTGCTATTCATCCCAGACAAAAACATTCAGATGTATCAATTGAATGTCATGCCCTGATTAAAGATCGGCGGCTGGTATCAGATTCTGGTGGTCACAAACAACGCCGCTATGTCATAGAAACCCGACTAATTTTGGGGCAATCGCTCATCACAGCGGAAATGACGCTAACGAATCGCGACGGTATGCTGTTTCGTATGCTGATAGGGCGCACTGCGATGAATAACCGCTTTGTTATTGATCCGAGCGCTTCTTATTTACAGGGAAAACCCAATGTCTTTTAGAACATCGCTGACTGAACCTGGAAAAAGCCGTTATTCACAGAGGCGCAGAGTTTACAGAGAAGCAGTGCGTTAGGATTCATCTACTGTTCACCCGATGGGGGAAGAAGTCTATCTTTCCAACCCCCCAATGATTTTACTCCTCGCTCTCTGTGATTCTTCGGTGAACTGCTGTTTTTTTTGGATAAATCCAGTGCGCTGCGCACACAGATACAGTCGCAAATTGCTCAGAATCCTACGCTCTAATCTTCTCCCTTAAGATTAATTTGCTAAGAGCGGGAAGAACGATAAACGTGCAAGTCATAATCCAGAAAATGCCCATTGTAATTATTAGGCCCATACTGGCAATGCCCTGATGTGGCGAAAAAGCTAAGCCGGCAAAACTGGAAGCCGTGGTTAATGCACCATAGAACATGGCTCTTGCGGTGCTGGATTGGTAGATGTTTTGTTCTTCAGAAAGTGAATGATGCAGCTTTTCAACCATGTGGATACCGTTATCAACACCGAGTCCCAATAACAATGGCAACGCAATAATGTTCGCGTAATTAATAGGCGTGTTGGTGAGTACTGTACTCGCCATCGTGAATAATCCCGCCAGGATCAGAGGTGTCATTACCAACAAGGTATCGGTAAAATTGCGTCGTATACCATACAATAGCAACGCAATGGTGATCAAGGCGATCGTAATAGCTTTTTTAAAGGCGCCCACAACTTCTTTCATTGACTCCCAGTAAATAATAGGCAAATCCGTTGTTTCAGGCGCTACCAATTGCACATCGCTGATAAACTGTTGCAGATTGTCCAGGTCGTTCAAGTCCTTTTTAGGGAATATCTGGATGCGGTACAATCCTTCCTTGCTTAGCCATCTTTCTTTGATATCGGCTGGCAAATCGCCCAGAGAAGTCTCCCGGGCGTTTAAACTGACTAATAGTTCGTTCATCGCGCTCGGTAACGTACCTAGCAACGTAGTTTGTATTTTTTCAATAAACATGCGCCGGCTTGGCTCCTGCCTTGTATCAAGCTCGATCAACATGTCCTGCAACTCTTGTTTAAATGTTTTTAACGCAGTTATCTCATGGACATTGGTTTTATCAGGTAAGATATTATCTATGGCTTTTATCAGCCGGTTAATGGCTGGAACAGGATCATTATCGGGTTTCAGCGAGGGAAAACCCTGTGCTTGAGATCCAAGCATCATTGCCATGTCTTCAATCATCGCCAATTTTTCTTCCTGGGCGGAAGGTATGAAATCAAAAAGACTGACCGTTTTATCAACCGAATCCAATTCTGAAAGTTTTTGCTGCATAGACTTGGCTTTCTGTTCATCAGAAGCCAGAATCGTCAGGGTCATCGGCGTAGTGTCAGGGTCTTTAATCAAATTCTTGAAAGCAATAACTGATTCAGTATTCGGATCGCGCAGATTAATAGGGTTGAAATCGGTTTTGACCTTAAAAACGAGCCCTACGGATATGAAAGCGAGAAGGCAGGTTGCTATGGAAATAGGTTTGGCATAATGAAGCGTGAATTTCGCCAATTTTTCTGCCAATGTTGCCAAGGCGGGATGAGTAGATGGCGGTTCGGGCTCTACCGGCATTGGAATAAATCTTAACAGTGCAGGCAAAACCGTTAAGGTCACCAAAAGACAGATAAAAAGACTTGTACCTGCCAACAAACCCAGTTCCGAGACTCCTTTGTAATCAGTCGGAATAAACGCATAAAGTCCGATAGCGGTGGTGCCCGCACATAATATTAGAGAAGGGCTGGTGGAGATTAATGTGCTGCGTATGGCTCCTTTCCTGTGAACGTGATGCAGCAGATTGTCCCGGTAGCGCAAACAAAAATGAATGGCATATTCAACTCCCAAGCCTATATTGGATACGGCAAAAGCGACCGAAATCAAATTTAATTCTTTTACTGAAAAAGCAGCAAACGCTCCACAAAAAACCATGCCTAAAGCCAAAGTAAACAGTGTGGCGGCTGTCATCAATATGGAGGCGTGGTAGGCTATCAGTAAAATTACCAAAACCAATACAATCGAGAAAATACTGGCGTTAAAAGTGCCGCTACTCATACCCTCCAATTCATCATCTTCCAGGCCGACTTCTCCCGTGATCCAAACCTTGACCGTAGGCAAATCAGGCTGCTGAATTTCGGCAATGGCTTTGCGGATTGCTTTAATCGGGTTCTCGGCAGGGCGAATTTGTGTGAAATCAAATCTGGGAGATACATTAATAAAGCCTTTATCAGAGCCCTGTCCGCTTAATTTTTTCTCTGTGATCAACGTTTCCCAGGAGAGCAAATTATTTTCACCATTCATGCTTTTATGCAGGGCAAGTGAAACCTTATCAATCAGTGACGGGAGGTCAATGGGTAATTCCTGGTTTTTGTTTGACGAAGTTAAAGCATCTTCAAAAATTGAAAAAAAGCCTGTCAGATTAGGTTCTTGGGAAATTCTGCCTATAAACGGCTGGGCTTGGGACAAATTATTGGACAAGGTTTGTAAATCATTAGTATCGAGATAAAGCAATCCGTTCTGATGAAAGAAATCGTTTTCGTTGGGAATGTAAACCGATTCAAAATTGGTTTTGTCAGCGCTTAATAAGCGTGCCAATCTAAGAGTCGCTGATTTGGTTAACTCGGGTGTGTCGGATTCAATAACCAGTGATATTTTATGAACATCTTGCGAAAAAGCCTTTTCAAAGTTGCGGAGATTTCTCTGAAAAGGCGCATCAGGGGCAATCATGTCGGTAGTATCTGTATTAATACTTAAGTTATTGACAGTATATTGCCATGCAGAAAAGGTGAGCAAACCGATGATTATTAAAACCAGAAAGGGGTTGCTGAGAGTCCAATTTACCCAGTGGAAAAGAAGGCTGCGACTAAAACTTTTAAACGACATTCTGTATATTCCGATTATTCAAGCTTTAATGAATGGTGAGACTATCCAAAGCGTTCAGAGCATCACTTCGGGATTCGATAAGTTCGTTGTTCTGCTGCTGAATGAAAAGTGCGGGGATTTTTTCTGCATTGGCGACTTTCATCCCCTC
>Ga0102851_10002181_pt1 | contig 11704 bp, 9 predicted proteins | sample Mud3Dept3metaG_FD_79558 | JGI IMG/M metagenome (GOLD analysis project Ga0102851, IMG submission 79558) | Freshwater wetland microbial communities from Ohio, USA, analyzing the effect of biotic and abiotic controls - Mud 3 Core 4 Depth 3... | ecosystem: Environmental > Aquatic > Freshwater >...
AAGCCGTTAGGGAATGCCTTTCAAGCCGCTCGGCGGCAGAGGTGGCTTGAGATCGCCGTCGGTCAGCCAGGTGGTGCCGATGGTTTCCGCCCCGAAGGCGTAGGCCCCGACATTGACGATCTCGGACAGATCCCCGTCGGCGTCGAAATCCATGGCGTCAGGAGCCATCCGGACGCCCATTGAACCGGCTGCCAACTGAAAATCCTCGGTCGGCTCGCTGCGGAAGGTGGGCAAGCCCTCCCGGGAGCGGCTTTCAGCCTCGGGGTGTGCCGTGCGGTAGGTCGCCAGGCCGGCGAAGCTGACGTCGTTGTCGAGGATCACCACTCCCGCCGGGTCGGCGAAGAGGTTGTAGTCGCTCGTCAAGCCCGGGAAGGAGGCATACTCCCGGGTGATGTAGTTCCGGTGCCGTGCGGGGTTGGTCGCCGGGCCGACGATGTTGTTGGCGATGCGCACGCCGGGCAGCACTTCCCCGCCGGTCCCGGTGATCATGAGCGGGCTGTCGGACCAACTGCTCGCGCCGACATTCCAGATGGTGTTGTTGAAAACGCGCGCGTCCTCGACGTCACGGATGCCGATGCCCGGGGCGTATCCCATGTGGACCTCGTGCTTCAGGTTGACGTCGAAGACGAGATTGCCGTAGACCCGCAGTCCCTTGATGTGCCGCCCCGGCTCGCCAGCGGCGTAGATGCCGCCCTTGACGCTGCGGTGCACCCTGTTGAAGCGGATGACGCAGCCGTCCGCCCGGTCGACCAGGACGGTCTGGTTGTGACCCTGGGGGTCGCCGAAGCCGGTGTTGAAGACGTCATTGCCCTCGATGAGGCACTGGTTGCAGGAGACTTTCTGGACTCCACCGAAACAGATGGCCCCGTTGTCCCCGGCGTCGTTGTTGCGCCCGGCACTGTAGACGGCGCAGTTGCGGACCGTGCCGTAGGTGGAGGCCTCCCGGAAATAGATGGCGGTGTTGCGCGTATCGTGCACCCGGCAGTTCTCAACCGTCACGTGGGAGCCGCCCGTGACCTTGATGCCGTAGGCCTGCTTGGCGGAATACCGGATTTCGCAGCCGGTGATCGTCCAGTGATTGCAGGCCTCGAGCGTGACGATCCCGTAGGTCAGGGCGCGATTCTTTTCGAGCGTCAGGTCGCGGACGACGATCCAGTCCTTGCCCGCGGCGGAGAGGGCGCTCGGGTCCTTCCCGGCCTCGACGACCGTACCCTCCGGGCTCTGGCCGCTGCGCGACCAGAGGTAGAGAGATCCGTTCGCCGCGTCGACCCAGTACTGCCCCGGACCGGTGATCTCCGCGAGAGCGGCTTTCTGGCTCAGGAACACGTTGTCCTGCCAGACCGAATCGATGTCGTGGAAATTGCACGGGGCGGCATGGATCATGCCGCTTTTGGCCGTCCAGTTCTGCACCAGCCCGGCGCCGCTGATCAGCGGCTTGTCCCCGCTCCCGTAGGCCCCGAAGACGATCGGGCTGCCGGAAAGCCCCGAGGAGGGGACAACCAGCTCCTCGCGCCACCGCCTGCCGCGCCTGAGCAGGATCATGTCCCCCGGGTTGAAGCTCGATGCGTTGACCTTGCCGAGCGTCTTCCAGGCCGCTGATTCCGACGTGCCGGCGTTGGCGTCGTCGCCCCCCGCCGCGTCGACATAGTACGTTGCGGCACAAACCGGAATCGCCGACACCAGGGCGACAAGGCAGATGAAAGGCACCACCCGTCCGGCGAAGCTCTTCCGCATGGTGATCATCCCCGCCTCCGCGCCAGCCAGGGGATCCGGAGTGTTCGTCAGCGGCTTTGCGCCCCGCCCTTGCGGTGGGTTTCCCCCGTTCACCATTGTTGGCACTCATGGCTCCGCACCGGATCCATTCAGCGCACGCTCCAGGGATAAGCGCACATCGCTTGTGCTTCAGTGACCCTTGTCACCGCGCATGATCTCCTCGCACCACAGCGTTTTCAAGAGGGAAGCTGGACGAGGTCAGAAGCGGGAAGGTCGCGGCGCCGGAGTAGGCGAGGGGACCCCGATCGGGCGGGTGCTCTCAGCGGAAGGAGATCCGTACCCGGCCGCTGACGGTTTCCCCGTCGTCGGCCACGCCCTCGTAGTCCCTGACGTTTTCGCCACTGCCGAAGCAGGTGCTGACGAACCCGGCCTCATAGCTGTAGGCGCTTTCGGGGGCGATCGTCACCCCGGTGTAAGGCTTGTTGGTGTGGAACTCACGGGGGTTGGTGCAGCCGGTGTCGGTGTCGAGCACCTCCCCATAGTAGCCGGCGATGGTCACCGGTTTCTGCGTCTGATTCGTGATGGTGACCGTGAAATCCCAGCGCTTTTGCCCGCCGTGCACGACACCGGTCACGGGGTTGGGGCTGGCCTGGACGGTGAGGGAGTCTTGATCTTCGTCGTCGGCGCAGCCGAGCGGCAGAAAGGCGATCCCCAGGAGCAGAAGAACAACGGGGATGCTCCTGGGCTTCTTTTTCCCGCGCATGACCTTTTTCTTTCGTCGACCTGCAGCTCTGCTCACGCCGGTGCTCGATGGGGTGGCCCCACCCGCCCGCTTCCTAAGTCAATGTATGGGCCGGCCGGAGGCGTGTCAATGAAGATCGCCCATGACTGACAGCCGGGCCTTCGCTACTGGAGGCACTGGAAAAGCCCCGTGCACCAGAGGCAGGCGCCGCAGGGCACGCTCTCGATGTGGCAGTCCTGTTCGAACTCCTCGCCGTCGACGTAGTCGCAGAGCGCGAAGCTGCAGTCGAAGCAGAAGGGGAAACGGTATCCGAGGACGCTCTGCCTGAACGAGCGGCAGCCCGGGTCGTTCCAGATCCCGAGGATGTCCTTTTCGCCGAGATTGCCGAAGGTCCACGGCTTGACGCGCTTCTCCCAGCCGCCGACGTAGCACCGGTAGCGGTGCCAGAGGAAATAGCAGGGGTGGACGTTCCCCTCCCACGAGACGAAGGCGCCGCGTTCCTCGACGAACTCGCACCTCCTGGTGTTCTTCGGCGCCACCTCCGGCAGCTTGAGATCGACGCCTTCCCGCTCCGCGATCAGCCGCGCCTGCCCGAACACCTCCCCGACTTTCGCGAACCAGGCCTCGTCCCGGAGGAGCAGCCGTTCGAGGTGGAGAGCGATGCCTGCGGAGAGTGCCTCGTTCACCATCCGCTCGACGAAGCCGAGGAGCTTCTCGTCCTCGGCGGTTTTCGAGTATTTCATGAAGGTCTCGAAGTACCGGCCGATGTCCACGCCCTCGGCGCGGGCTTTGGCCTTCCAGCGCTGGTAGACCGCGATGGCCCCCGCGGTGTTGGTGTCGTAGGCCGCCCGCTCCGCCATCGACTTGTCGTAGGGGAGCACCTGCGTGACCAGGGCGAAGCTCGCCCCCTGGCGCGCCGCCCAGTGGAGAGCCGCGGGAAGCTCCGGCAGATTGTCGCGCATCAGGACGAACTCGATGCCGACCTCGAGATTGTTCCGTCGATGCCGGCTCCGGGCCTTGTTCAGCGCCGCGAATGCCGACTGCACATCCCTCATCTCCCCGCCTTCCCGTATCGAGCGGAAGCTGTCGTGGGAGACCGCGTCGAGGGAGAGGCAGACGCGGTCGAGCCCCGCGTCGACGAGCGCTGCGGCGCGGCTGTCGTCCAGCAGCAGGCCGTTGGTCTGGAACCCCACCCACGCCTCCTCCGGCAGCAGCTTCCTCGCCCGGCGTATGAAGGCCTCCAGGTGCGGGTGGAGCAGGGACTCGCCGACGCCGTTGAGAACCAGGGCCTCGAGGTGTGGAAAGGCCGGCTCGAGCGCCGCGAACACCGCCGGCGTGATGCTGCCTTCCGGGATGCCGCCCTCCCCGCTCTGCTTCACGCACATGCCGCACTTGAGATTGCACCGGGTGGTGACCTCGACGAAAAGCTTGGACGGGTGCCCTCTGTCGCGGCTTATGACCACACCCCGGGGATCTTCGTGCCGCAGAACCTGCAGGCGCCGTCGGTGATGTCGAAGGTCGGCATCGCGTAGCCGCGCCGCTCGATGAGCAGCTTCTTGCAGCCGTGGCACCAGGTGTTGGCCCCCTCGTGGTTCGGGATGTTGCCGATGTAGACGTAGCGGATGCCCTCGGCCATGGCCAGCTTCCGGAACTGCTCCAGCGTCGAGAGCGGGGTGGGCGCCAGGCGGTCGAGCTTGTAGAGCGGGAAGAAGCGCAGGAAGTGCAGGGGGTGGTCCGGCCCGAGCGTCGCGAGGATCCAGCCGCACATCCTCTTGACCATCTCCGGGTCGTCCACGTAGCCCGGCACCACCAGGTTGGTCATCTCGAAGTGGATGCCCCGCTCGTTGAGGGTCGTGAAGGTGTCGAGCACCGGCTGCAGGCGCCCGCCGTTGAGCTTGCGGTAGATGTCGTCGCTGAACGACTTGAGGTTGACGTTGGCCGCCCCGAGGACCTTGCAGAGCTCGAGGAGCGGCGCCCGGTTGATGAAGCCGTTCGAGATCCACAGGTTGTTCAGCCCGGCCTGACGCGCCAGGCGGGCGGTGTCGATCATGTACTCGAAATAGGTGGTGGCCTCCGAATAGGTGTAGGCGACCGAGGCCGAGCCGCTCTTGATCGCCTCGCTCACCACGGCCGGGGGGAACAGCTCGGAGTGGCGCACCTCGTGGGGCTTGGCCTGGGAGATCTCCCAGTTCTGGCAGTTCAGGCAGCGGAAGCTGCAGCCGGTGGTCGCGATCGAGAACGCTTTCGTCCGGGGCTTGTAGTGGAAGAGCGGCTTTTTCTCGATCGGGTCGACGTGCACGGCGCTGGGGTTGCCGTAGGCCAGGGTGTAGAGGGTGCCGCCCATGTTGACCTTGGAGCGGCAGACGCTGCGGTCGCCCGGGGCCAGCACGCAGCGGTTCGGGCAGACCTTGCAGGCCACCCTCTTGTCGGCGAGCCGGTCGAAGGAGAACCCCTCCTTCGACCACTTCCACAGGCTCTCCGGCGCGTCGTTGCGGAAAATCGTGCCGCGGATGTCGTCGGCGCCCGAGGTTTCGGCCTTTTGCCCGGCGCCGGGCCAGAAGGCGTGGGCCGGGAAGGGGCACGAGGCCGCGGCCAGCGAGGCCGCGCCGTACTTCAGGAGGGTTCGGCGATCAACGCGCTTCACGAGCGGACGCCGCCACCGCGAGGCTGGCGGCTTTCAGGCCGATCAGGCACAGAGTGGCCTGGAACAGGCCGATCCTGGGGATCAGGACGACGCTGGTCACCAGGGTGCCGCAGGCGGCCCCGACCAGGTCGGCTGAAAAAGCGCGGGCCGCAGCGGGGTTGCCGCCGCCCCCGAGCTGGAGCGCCGCGGGGAACTGGGAGCCGCAGGCGAGCGACACGGCGAACCCGAAGCCGAGGTAGAAGGCCACCGGCAGCCGGTCGCCGCCGAAGTGCAGTGCCAGCATGAAGGCGGCCAGCAGCAGGATCAGGAGAAGATCGGTAACCGGCAACGCCCACCTCCCGCGGCCGCTCAGGCGGTTGCCCAGCCACGCGCCGGGCAGGAGCCCCGCCAGAAACACCGTGACGATCAAGCCTATTCCGACATAGATATACCCGAAATAGATCTGAAAGGCGAAGATCACCAGGATCTCCGCGCCCATCGCCGTGGCCCCGGTGGTGAACAGGACGAACTCCTGGCGCCGCAGGCGGCAGAGATAGAGCACCGTCAGCGCGCACAGGACAGCGGCGAACGCCCACGGGGAGGTGGCGAACTTGGCGAACCACTGGGAAAACATCACGCGCATCAGGCGCGGCGACTCGTCCCGGTTCGTCGGCGCCCCCGCGATGAGCAGGTCCCTGAGCTGCCCGATGCGCTCGGGGGTGACGTCTCCCTCGTAGTAGCCGCTGATGTAGTCGGTGGCGATCCCCCGCTCCCTGAGGCGGGCCGGAATGTCCGGATCGAGCGGTTGGTCGCGGCAGAGAAAAATGGTGCTCCGGCCCGGCAGCAGCAGAATGTTTCCGAAGTGCCTGGCCGCCGTCGCGGCGAGGATCGACAGCTTCAGGCGCTGCGGCTCCGCGAGGTAGCTCTCGAATCCGCCCGCGCTGAAGGAGAGGATGCCACCCGGGGCGAGCCGGCTCTTCGCCAGCGCGAAGAACCGGTCCGTGAAGAAGCGGTTCGTCTGGAAGGTCTCGGGTTCCTGCAGGCTGACGATGATCGCGTCGTACCTCCGGCCGGTGAGGCTGAGCCACCGGCGTCCGTCCTCGTTGATGATCTCGAGGCCCGGTATCTTTTGAAGCAGCCCGTACTTGAACTGGGCTGCGCTCATGGCCGGGTCCAGCTCCACGTAGTCGACGCGCGCCGGCCGGTACTTCTCCACCTCGGCGAGCATGCCGCCCACGGCCGAGATGAGCAGGATGCTCTCGGCCGTGTCGAGCTGCGCGAGGGGGAAATGGGCGGCCTCCTCGGCCAGGCTCTGGGTGCTCAACGCCGGGGAGCCGTTGCTGAAAAGAGTGTACTGTTCCCTGCTCTTGAAAACCGTGATCCGGCCGTGGCGGGATTCCTGGTAGTGGACCAGTTCCGCCTCGCTCGTTGCCAGCGTGCGCCGTTCCCCGCGGACGCCGGCCGCGAGCAGGCCAAGCGCGGCAAAAAGGGCCAGGAGGGCCGCGGGTCTGAAGCGACGGTCGGGACCCGTCAGGAGCCAGCCGGCGGCGAGAAGCGGCACGTTTGCGATGAACACGGCCTGAAGCGGCGTGACCAGGTAGATCAGGGCGAAGGAAAGAAGGGCGCCGCCGGCCACGTCGCCGAGGCTGTCCATCATGTACACGAAGGCGCCCGGATACCCGGGTTGCCCGGCGCGGAGGGTGAACAGGCTGTAGGGGAGGAGAAAACCCACCAGCAGGCAGTAGGGGGCGAGGGTGCACGCGGTGTAGGCCAGGGTCGGGTAAAAGCCCACGGATGTGCCGTGGATGAAGAAGACGTCGCGCAGCAGGCGGACGGCGAAGAAGAGCACCGGCGTCAGCCCCGCCAGAAGCAATGAAAGTCCGGCCAGCATCCCTGTCCCGGCCGGTCTGCGGTCTGCGGCAATCCTGGCGAGCCAGGCGCCGGTTCCTCCGAGGAGCAGCCAGGTGAACAGGATGAGGGCAATGACGAACTCGTTGCCCTGAAATGCCGCGAGAAACTCGCGGATCAGCAGCAGCTGGGTCACCACCGACGAGATGCCGGTGGCGACCACGACGAGCGTTACCAGCCTGTTTCGGCCGTCCATCGTCTGGAAGAGCCCCTGGGCTGCGTTCCTGCGGCTCCTGGTCGCGCCCGTGGAACTCAGCCCGGGTGGCCGGCGCCTGCCGCCGGTTCCCGGCCGGGAGCTGCCCGGGACAGGGCCCGGTCCAGGAAGGCGCCGATGCGCGGGAAGAACGAGCCGTCAACCTCGTAGCAGTCGTTGTGCCCGCCCCGCGGGACCTCGTACCATTCCAGCTGCACGCTCTCCCGGAGCAGCTGGTGGACCGCCCGCCCCAGCGCGACGGGGATGACCTCGTCCTCCCGCGCGTGCATGACCAGCGCCGGCAGGACGGCCCGCGAGGCGTGCGCGCCCATGTCCAGGGTGGAACTGACGAAGGGGTAGAAGGGCCACAGCGAAGGGGTCCTTGCGACCACGGCCCGCTTGCCGGGGAAGGAGCCCTCGAGGACGAGGAACGCGGCGTCGCGGTTCGCGCCCGCCTCCCTGACCGCGGGGAGGCAGCCGATCGACTCCCCGTAAACCCCGAGCGGGCGCCCGGAAGCCGCATTCTCCCTGAACACCCTGAACGCGGCCCGGGCGTCCTCGAGGATCCCGGCGTCGCCGGGCCTGCCCCCGCTGCGTCCGAAGCCGCGGTAGTCGAAGATGAATACGCCGAGCCCGAGGTCGGCCAGGCTCCGGATTTTCGCCAGCCGATGGCTCACGTTGCCGGCGTTGCCGTGGAAGAAGATCAGGTCGGCCCGGTGCCCCGTCCCCTCAGGTGGGAGACAGTACCAGCCGTGCAGCCGGATGCCGTCGGCAGCGGTGATCGCGACGTCGGTCCAGCGCAGGCCGTAGGCGGCGGGGTCGGCGAACAACTCCCGCGCCGGAAGGTAGGTCAGCCGCCCTTCCATGAGACGGGTCAGAGCCCCGAGGGCCAGAACCGCCGCCGCGATCGACAGGACTGTCCGCACCTCACCACCTGCTCTGCTTTCCCGCACCTGCGGCACACCCCGCGCCGGGCGCTCCGAAGCGCAAACAACGGTAGCACGGCGGGGGGCACGAAGAAACCCGCGCATGATCCGATCGGCCCGTGCCTTGCCGTGGGACGACAGCCGACCGCACTTGACGCCGGCATGAAAGAGGCCAGAATGAAGGCGTGAAAAGAATCGTCGGATATTTCCTCCAGGGGTTCCTGTACATCGCGCCGCTCGGGGTGACCATCTACATCCTCTACGCGATCTTCACCCTGGTCGACGATCCGGTGCGCAGGCTCTCCGAGCGTCTCTTCGGAGCGTACATCCCGGGGCTCGGGATCGTCGCCGTCGCCGCGCTGCTCACGCTGCTCGGGTGGCTCGGGTCGACGATCATTGCCCGCCCTTTCAAGGCCTTGATCCGCAGGTTCATCGATCGCACGCCGCTGATCGGCACGATCGAGGGGGCGGTGCGCGAGATCCTCTCGGCTCTTTTCGCCAAGGACCGCCGGTTCAGCCATCCCGTCGTCGTGCGGATGAGCGGCGTATCCGACCTCGAGAAGCTCGGCTTCATCACGCAGGAGGATCTGGGCGATCTCGGGCTGGGGGAGAAGGTTGCGGTGTACTTCCCGCACTCGTACAACTTTTCGGGGGAGCTCTTCATCGTCCCGCGGGAGCGGGTGCGCGTGGTGGATATCCCGGCGCAGGAGGCGATGAAATTCATCGTTTCCGGCGGAATGATCCATCTCCGGGAACACCGGGAGTGAGGCTTGGCCTGGCCTGGCTGCCACGGGGGCCGGCCCTCTCCGGAGGCGGCGCCGTATTGTGACGGCCGTCACAGTTTGCCGGTGTCGTTGGCGGTATTCCAAGGGACAGCAAGGGGGTGCTGAGCCATGAGCATCAAGAACGAGATGGAGCAGCTGGTACGGGAAGAAGTGCGACGCGCCAAGGATCTCGGCAGCCCGAAGTACGGCGGGTGCTGGTGTCCTCTCTGCGAGACCGACATCGTCGCGCTCTCGCTGACCCTGCTGCCGCCGCTCTACTGCCGCGAGGAGACCTACGGCCATGCCTCCCGCTTCATCAAGGCCGACACGATCCGCGACGCCATCAAGACCGCTCTCAGGCGCGTTGGACTCAGGCCCAAGCACCGTCCCGGCGTGCCGCGCGCGATACAGGGGGACGTGACGCTCGTCAACTATACGTTCGAGATCGGAGCCGCGATGGTCGGTTCGGAACTCGAGCGCACCGCCGACGCCTGCGGCTGCGAGAGCTGCCGCACCGACACCCTCGCGTACGCCCTGAACCGCTACCCCGCGAAGTACGGCATCGCGCAGGGGGGCAGGCGCAGCCTGGACCCGAGCTATCTCGAGTTCATGCGCCACGAGATCGGCCTGCTCATCGGCCAGGCCGCCCGAGTGGTCATTGCCCACCCCCACCACCAGTAACCGGGCGGCCCGGGGCCGCCGTCTTCGCCTGTGCGGCCTCGAGTCGGTTCCGAACCGGCTCGGCGCCCCGCTCGGCGAGAGCCCAGAGCCGACCGAGGGCGCGAGCGCGCTCGTTTGCGCGGGTTTGCCGGGATTACTTTTCGTCTGCGGCCGATTCTGCTGAGGGCTGCGGCGCCGGGGCCAGTTGCTGGCCGGCACCGTTGCGCGCCTTGCGCGCTTCGTGGCGCTCCCAGAGCCAGCCCCCGATGCGGGTGTGGCGGTAACGGTCGAGGAGCCGCTCCTTGGCCTCGAAATCGGCGATGAAGACCGCAAGGACGATCATTGCGATCCCCTGGATGAACGGGAGAAAAAGCCCCGCGATGCCGACCAGAAGGCAGACGGCGGCGAGTGTGTTCCGGGTGACCTTGCGGATCATGATTCGGCAGGCTGCCGTGGTGGGATTCGCACGAGTCCCCCCCCCAATCCCTCTTTGGCAAGGGGGAAAACAGGGGGTTTGAACCGGCCTGTGGCTGTCGGGGCAACCATGCGCACAATAATGTGCGCCGCCGGGCCGGCCGTCAAGAGACCCGCCGGCGGGCGATGTCCACCGTACCCCCGCAGGCGAGCGGCGTCGGGACTCCTCAGCGCATCTCCCCGATGATCTCCCCGAGCCGGTTGATCTCCTCGCCATAGAGCGCCCAGTTGCCCTCGCGCTGGGCCTTCATGGCCCGGTCGTAGTGCTCCTGCGCGCGCCCGGCCAGATCGCTCTGCGCCGCCGGTTGCGGGGTTGCGGCGCCGGCCGGTCTCGGGCCGCCCGGGGCCGACGCGACCGGGGGTGAGCCGGCATCCCCGCCGGCCCCCGCGCCGAAGATTCTCCCGAGCGCGCGCTCCAGCGTCTCCTCCATCGCGATCTTGTTCTCGTAGGCCACGATCACCCGCTTGAGCTCCGGGATCTTGCCGGTTTCGGCGCGCAGGTAGAGCGGCTGGACGTAGATCAGCGAGTTCTCGACCGGTATCACCAGCAACGTCCCCTGGATGACCTGCGACCCGCGCTGGTCCCAGAGCGACACCTGCCGCGAGATCTCCGTGTCCTGGTTGATCCTCGCGACGATCTGTTTGGGCCCGTAGACGAGGCGGTCCTTCGGGAAGCGGTAGACGACCATCTTCCCGTAGTTCTCCCCGTCGCTGCGCGCGGCCATCCAGGCCGAGAGGTTGTCTTTCTTCTTGGGGTTGAAGGGGATCATCAGGATGAACTCCTCCCGCTTCTCCCCCGGCAGCTTCATGATCGTGTAGTAGGGCTCCATCGCCTCGCGCTGGGCCTCCGCCCCCATGACGGGGATCTCCCACTGGTCCTCGCGGTTGTAGAAGCTCTGCGGGTCCTCCATGTGGTAGGTCGAGTAGACCGCCGTCTGCACGCCGAAGACGTCCAGCGGATAGCGGATGTGCCGGCGCAGGTCCTCCGGCATCTCGGCGATCGGGCGCAGAACCCCCGGGAAGATCCTCCCGATGGTCTTCGCGATCGGGTCCGCGGGGTCGGCGAGGTAGAACTTCAGGCTCCCGTCGTAGGCGTCGACGGTGATCTTCACCGAGTTGCGGATGTAATTGACGCCGCCGCCGACCGGCTGCGAGTAGGGATAGCGGTCGCTGACCGTGTAGGCGTCGTACATCCAGACCAGGCGCCCGTCGTCCGCGACCACCATGTGCGGGTCGCTGTCGAGCCGCAGGAAGGGGAAGACCCGCCCGACCCGCCCGGCGATGCTCCTGTGGTAGAGGACCCGGCTCTGGCTGGTGATGTCGTTCGAGAGCAGCAGCTTCATCGAGCCGAAGTGGAGCGTGAACGCCAGCTTCCTGAGCAGCGAGTCGATCCTCACGCCGCCGGCCCCGGCGTACTCGGCGAAGACGTTGTCCTCGCCGGCGGGGTAGTCGAACTCCTTCGACCGGGTGTTGACGATGACGTGGCTGCTCGAGAGCTTGCCGTAGTAGATCTCGGGCCGGGTGACCTTGATCTCCGCGGCGGTCGAGACCGGCGGGATGTCCTTGACGAGCAGCACCGGCAGCCCCTCCGGCGTCACCTGGGTGACCGGCCCGAGCGTCAGGCCGTAGCCGTGGGTGAAGGTCAGCGTCTCGTTGATCCAGTTCTTCGTCGGGATGCTGTCGCTGGAGAGCTCGCGCGGG
>Ga0102851_10002182_pt1 | contig 11704 bp, 10 predicted proteins | sample Mud3Dept3metaG_FD_79558 | JGI IMG/M metagenome (GOLD analysis project Ga0102851, IMG submission 79558) | Freshwater wetland microbial communities from Ohio, USA, analyzing the effect of biotic and abiotic controls - Mud 3 Core 4 Depth 3... | ecosystem: Environmental > Aquatic > Freshwater >...
TCGGCGGTGGACGTCCATGGCGCGATCACGCACATGCTCGCCGGCGCGCGTGCGGTCGGCGGCTTGCGCGGCGAGTATCTGGAGGGCCTCGGCCTCTGTTGCGAGGTGATGTGGGACCTCGCGATGGAAATCGTTGGCCAGGGGCCGCCGGTGCCGTATGAGCGTTGCGTCCGCACGATCATCGGCCGTGCACCCGAGCCGTCCCGGCCGGAGTCGAAGCGCAGGCGCGTGGCCGAGTTGCTGGCCGCTGCAGGACATCCGTCGGACGACGTCGCGTCCTTGCGCGCCGCGGTGGATGCGTGGCGTGCGGTCCGGCGGGTGCCGTCGAAGTCCATCGCTGCGGTCGGCGATGCTTTCGTCGCGCACTACGACGCATTGGCGGCGCGGCACCTGATGCCGCACCTGCCGCCGGAAATGGCCCGCGTGCCGCGTGCGAACGTGCACTTCCTTGCCATCGAGAACGCGTGGTTCTCGGGATCGATGAACTACCTCGGCCACGCGCGGCGGGCCGACGGCTCGCCGGAATATGAGGCGACCTATGAGTTGAACGCCGCGCTCGAGATCTCGGTGCCGGAGTTTCAGCAACTGGTGAGCCACGAAGTCGTGCCGGGCCACGTGACCACGTTTGCCTACCTGCAGGATCTCTACGTGCACGGGCTCGTGGGCTTCGAGGCGTCGGTGCTGACCATGAATACGCGTGCCAGCGTGTTGTTCGAGGGCATCGCCAATAACGCGATCCTGATCGCGCACGGGGTGCTGGAACCTGCCGAGTTGCCGGACCGGGACCTCGAACTCGGCGTGCTGCTCGCGCTGTTGCAGGATGATGCGAAGAACCAGGCGTCGTATCTCACCTGGCAGGAAGGCTGGGCACAGGCGGAGGTGGCCGCGGCGCTGCGCACGGACTATCTGGTGTCCACAGAGCGGGCGGACAAGCTCTCGGGCGCGTGGGGACGCCATCCGCTGCTCGGGCGGATGTACCTGCCCGCCTATCGCGCGGGAACCGAGCTCGTCGCGCAGTGGCGGCGCGACCACGCTCCTGATCGAATCCTGCCGGCGCTCTATGGCGCGCGCGGCCTGGTGGATTCGATGACGCTGCCTAAAGTTCTCTGAGGTGCCGGTGGTCGGAAAAATAGGGGACATTCACCTTTTTTTCGCCGCTCGCAGTTGCGACCCGCGAAAAAAAGGTGAATGTCCCCTATTTTTCCGACCACCGGCACCGGTTTCCGGTTTACCAGCCGCCGCCGCCGCCACCACCACCGCCTCCGCCCGACGAGCCGCCGCCCCCGCTGCCTGAACTCGTTCCGGGCGCGGTCGAGGCTGACGAGATCGCGCTGCTGAAGGCCGAGCCGAAGCTCGAAGAGAAACGGCTGACGTGGCGCGTGTCCCAATCGTCACCGCTGTACCAACGCGGCGTGTGGCCCGCTGCCTGCGTCGCGAACACGCCAGCGAAGCGCTCGGCCCAGTGCTGCTCGACCTCGAGCGCGAGCGCCGCCGGCAAGTTGCGCTCGTAGAGCTCCACCGTCAGCGGCGGGGCGTCGATCAACCGCAGGTCATCGCCCTCGGCGACGTCGAGGTACAGGCGATAACCTTCGATGTGATCCATCACGGCCCGGCCGGCCACCGTGGGCGCCTTGAGTAGACGACCGAATACTCCATTGACGAGCAGCGCCAATGCCGCCGCCCCCAGCGCAACCCAACCCGGTTTCGTGACAAACCACCAGCTCGCTCCGAAGCCGCCCTTGACGACAGGTAGCACGATGGCCACCGCCCCGAGCAGCAGGCTCAGCGCGATGCCGCCTGCGTGCCAGGCCCCATTGATCCGGAAAAACGTGGGCGTGTAGCGTTTCCTCAGCAGCTGCAGGTGCGCATGCTTCGCGGCGGTGATGATCGCGTGATTCGCATTGTCGAGCTCGAGGCTGGTCCGCGATCCGAGCAGCGTGTCGCGTAGCACCGTTTCGTCGTCGGAGAGCGTCGCTCCCGGGGGCGGCTCAGCCCGGTGCAACGTGAATTTGCCGCCACGCTTGAGCAGACCCCTGCTTTCCTGCTCGATGCGCAGCGCACCCTTGACTGCAAGACTGAGGACTGCCGCCGCAAAGCCGCGGTCGTCATACTTCATCTGCCTCAGGAAGCGCATCGAAGCCGGTGACTGGCCCTCCGGCGCCTCGTAACGCGGCACGATCACGCGGGACGGCGGATCGCGTCCCACCCGGAGCCATGCACGAACGTAGTAGCCGATCAGCAGCAACAGCCCGCCGACGCCGACGAAGGCTGGCCACGCATCGCGCAGCAGGTATGAGACCCGCAAGGTGCCGGTCGGTGCGGTGACGTATCCCTTTGGCCAACTCGCCACGATGGTCAAGCCTTCGCGTGGACCCAGTCCCCGAGTGGTGCGAAACGTGGCTGTGCTGGTGCTGGCCTCGGCGGCCCAATCCCGACCGCGGTCTCCCTGAGGCCCGGTGTAGGCCTCGACTGCGATCCCCTCGGCAGGCACGTTGCCCGGCAGAAACACCTGTGCGGTCACGGCATCGATCGGGAAATCCCAGCCGTTGCCGGTGACGTTCCAGTAGAGCTCGTCGTGGTCTGCGAATGATCCGAGTTGGCGATCCGTGCGATAGGTGATCGTGTAGGTGTAGAGTCCCGGTGAGAGGAACACTTCCGGATCGCCGATCCAGATCCGGACGCCGTTGGCGAGCCGCTCGGCACGATGCGGCTCAGTTTGCCCGTCGCGTCGGACCAGCAGCACGTCGAAACCGGTGACGACTCGTTCGCCATGCCGATTCACGTACGTGGTCGGGAAATCCCGCAAGATGCCGCGCCGGATCTGGGCGCCCTCGGAGCGCACGCGCAGGGTCTCGGTGACTTCCAGGGCGCTGTCGGGACGCACGCGGATGTCGCTCTGCCACGCCAGGATGCGCTCGTCGGCGCGCGCGATCGAGACCGCTGCCGTCAGCGCCAGCAGCACCAGCCAGGCGCGCTGCATCAAGGCTCGAACTCGAAGTACTCGGCCGGCGCGAAGCAGAACAGGCGGGCCACGACCAGGTCCGGGATCGTGGCAATGCGCGTGTTCAGGTTGTTCACGGCACCGTTGTAGTAGCGGCGCGCGAACTGGATCTGGTTTTCTGTGTCGGTCAGGTTCTTCATCAGGTCGCTGAAGCTCGCGCTTGCCTTGAGTTCGGGGTAGGCCTCGGCGACGGCGAGCAACCGATGCAGCCCTGCGCCCAGCGCGCCTTCGACCCGGCCGAGCGCTGCGGGCGACGATTCGCTCATGCCCCGGGTGCGCAGCGATGCGACCTCTTCGAGCACCGACCGTTCGTAGCCCGCGTGCTGCTGCACGACCTCGACCAGCTTCGGAATCAGGTCGTGGCGACGGGCGAGCTGCACGCCGACGTCGCTCCAGGATTGCGCAACCCGGTTGCGGTCGCGCACCAGCAGGTTGTAGCTGACGATGCCCCAGAGCAGGAGACCCGCGAGCAATCCGAGGGAAATGAGCCACGTCACCCGGCCATGATACCCGGTCGGTGCCGGTGGTCGGATCCGTCGGATTTGGCACTGCCAAATCCGACGGATCCGACCACCGGCACCGACCGATTTGCTAACCTTGACGCATGAAAACACTATTCGCGCTCGTAATGTCCCTCCTCACGACCCTGTCCTTCGCCGCGGACAACATGAAGGCGTTCCCGCCGGCCGACGAGGGCATGGTCCGCTACGTGATCAACCTGCCCGAGCAGGCCGACGAAACCGGATGGCGCGTCGAGCTCCTGGTGGGCCAGACCGTGCAGCTCGATGCAGCGAACCGATACTTCTTCGCCGGCACCCTCGAGACCGAGACGATCGAGGGCTGGGGCTTCGACCGCCACATCCTGCGGCAGCTGGGTCCGATGGCCGGCACGCTGATGGCGGTGAACCCGGACGCCCCGAAAGTGGAGCGCTTCATCACGCTCGGCGGCGAGCCGCGACTGCTGCGATACAACAGCCGCCTGCCGCTCGTCGTCTACGTGCCCGAGGGTGTCGAGGTTCGCTACCGCTTCTGGCGTGCCGACGCTGAGGTCGCGAGCGCCGAGCGCGGCTAGAACGCCGACCCCGGTTGGGCCAGGAACTCGGTCTCCGCGGGGGTCGAGATCCGGCCGAGTGCTTCGTTGCGGTGCGGGTAGCGCCCGAAGCGATCGATGATCGCCTTGTGCCGGTGCTCGAACTCGAGGTTCTTCTCCATGCCAGGCGTCGCGAAGAGCCGCAGCGCCTGCTCGTGCAGCAGTGCGGATTCGCTGTGCATCCAGGGCAGGTAGAGGAACACGCGCCGCGGCACGGGCAACTCGAGATCGCAGCCGCGCGCAACGGCTTCCTGCGCGAGCGCCAGTGCAAGCGCGTCGTTCGCGAAGGCTGCGGCCGTGTCGCGGTGGATGTTGCGCGAGAACTGGTCGAGCACCAGCACTTCGGCCAGGCGGCCGCGGGGGGATTCCCGCCACTGGAACAGCTCACAGCGTGCAGCCGCGGCCAGCGTCGACCCGAACCGTTCGGCAATGCGCCGGTCGAGCGACGGATCCCTGCGGAACCAGTCCTCCGGCTTCAGCTCCTGGAACCAGAATTCCAGAACCGTGTCCGCCGCAGCCGGCCGAGCGGAACTCATATGATCAACCTCTCGAGAAAAGTCGGGCGCTGGCGACGCGCAAAAGCCCGCGCCAGCGCCCGGCGCGCCGATCAGTCCTTCTTGTCCTCGCCGCCCGCCCAGGCGATGAACATCCAGCGACCGTTCTCCTTGACCAGCACGTCTGTGTAGTGGCCGGTCACGATCTCGCGTTCCTTCTTGAGGTTCTCGCTCGCGACCCGGTAGTGGTACTGGACGACCGCGATGTTACCGGTGATGGTCGCCGAGATCGGGAACAGCTCCTGCTGCAGCACCGTGCCGCTGTCGCTTTCGAAGCGCGCCCAGTGACTCAGCGACGCCTTGTCGCGCGGCATCGGGCTGCCGGTCTCCCAGAAGCGCATGTTCGGGTGGACCATCGTGTCGATCCAGCTCAGGTCCTTCGCGGCGGACATCTTCCATTGCTGCTGCTCGAACGCCCAGATCTCCTGTTGTTCCGCGCTCCAGCCCTGCGCGGCAGCCGCTCCAGTGAAGCCGCAGAGCGCGAGCGACGCGGCGGCGATCGAAAGGATTCTCTTGAACATGAAACTACCCCTGCTGATTGTGATTATCGGCGCCCTGCGCGGATCGTGCAGGACGCGAGACCGCACCTTACGCCTGTTGCAGCGCGGTCGCAGAAAGAATCGCGCCAGGGCGGGGCCCCATCTCAGTCAGGCGCCAGAAACGTCCGCACGACTGCGACCGTCGCCACCGGATCCTCCTCGTGCGGCACGTGCCCGAGTTCCGGGAACACGACGAGGCGGCTGCCCGCGATATCGCGGTGGAACCGCTCGCCGTGCTCCGGCGGAATCAAGCGGTCGCGCTCGCCCCAGAGAATCAGCGTCGGAACCTGGATCTCGCCGATCCGCTCCGCGTGCTGCCCGTGCGGCGCCTGCGCGAAGCGCTCGACCAGTGCCGCCCGATTGCCCGCGCGAAGCGAGATCTCGTAATAGCGATCGACGAGTTCCGGCGTGATCCGGTCTGGATCACCGTAGACGTTGCGCAGGCTCGATTCCACCACGCCGCGGGGCAACGTCACCGACATCAGCGAGGACAGCAGCGGGACCCGCGCGATCCGGAACGCGATCGGCACGGACTCCGAGACCAGCGGGTAACCTGCCGCGTCGACCAGGACCAGCTTCTGCACTCGGCCCGGTGGCAGCGCGAGCGCCGTCTGCCAGGCCACGGCCCCGCCGAACGAATTGCCGGCGAGCACGCAACGCTCGATGCCGAGCGCGTCGAGCATCGCCGCCACGAACTCGACATAGCGCTCGATCCGGTAGTCGCCGTCCGGCGCGGGTCCGGTCAGGCCGAACCCCGGCAAGTCGAAGCGAACCACGCGTCGCTGCGACGCGAGCGCGGCGACCCAGCCGTCCCAGGTGTGCAGCGACGCGGACATGCCGTGCAACAGCACGATGGGCACGGGATCGTCGCGGATGCCCTCGTCGCGGAGGTGCACGCGCAGGCCGGCGGCCTCGATGAACGTGGAGGGCGACTGGGCCCAGCGCGCCTCGAGCGCGGCGACCGGACGGTCGGGCGCCCAGTTGAGGAGCACAAACCCGGCGGCGGCCGCAATCACGGCGCCAATGAGCCCACCAACCACGGCGACGAGACGTTTACCCGCAGATCTCATGCCGCCACGATAATGCCCGTCATGCGGCGAGGCCAGCTCGTGCTAACTTCCGTGCCCGGCGGGCCCGATCGATGGGTGATAATCCGGAAAAAATGCACGATGCGCGGGCAAGCATTGAAAAACTTACTGATCTTCGGCGCGCTGGCCGTGCTTGGTGCCGCCCATGCGGAAAAGCCAGACGCCGCCTGGTTGCCACCGGGCGTCGTGCCCGTTCACTACGACCTCCGCGTCGAGCCCGACGCGCAGGAACTGACTTTCAGCGGACACGTCGCCATCGAGCTGGTAGTGCAGGAAGTCACGGCGTCGATCACGCTCAATGCTCTGGATATCGAAATCTCGCGCGCGACACTGGACGGCACACGCGTGGCTGCGGTCGCGCTCGATGCCGACGCGCAGGCCGTGATCCTGACGTTCGACGAGCCGGTTGCGCGCGGCCGACATCGGCTGGAACTCGACTTCACGGGGCGAATCCAGACGACCGCGACCGGCCTGTTTGCTGTGGATTACGACACCCCGGCAGGACCGCGGCGGATGCTGACCACCCAGTTCGAGGTCGCGGACGCGCGGCGCTTCGCGCCGATGTGGGACGAGCCGTCGGCCAAGGCCACCTTCGCGCTCGAGGTCGTGTTGCCACAGGGGCAATCAGCTTATTCGAACATGCCGGTGGCCAGCGAGCACGTCGAGGGCGGGCAACGTCGGATTCGCTTCGAGACGAGCCCGAAGATGTCGTCCTACCTGCTGCATCTCACCATTGGCGAGCTCGAGCGGATCTCACGGACCGTTGCCGGCGTCGACGTTGGCGTCGTGACGCGCAAGGGCGCATCCGAATCGGGCCGCTTCGCACTGGAGGCGGCCGCCGAGGTCCTGCCCTGGTTCAACGCATACTTCGACACACCGTACCCGCTGCCCAAGCTCGACATGATCGCCGTGCCGGGTAGCAGCCAGTTCTTCGGCGCCATGGAGAATTGGGGCGCCATCATGTACTTCGAGCCGTACCTGCTGGTTGATCCGCAGCTGTCCTCCGAGTCGGATCGGCAGACGGTCTTCGCAGTCGTGGCGCACGAAGTGGCGCACCAGTGGTTCGGCAACCTCGTCACGATGGACTGGTGGGACGACCTCTGGCTCAACGAGGGCTTCGCGACCTGGATGGAGTCGAAGGTGGAGGGTGTGCTGCACCCGGAGCGCGGCACGGAACTGCAGGTGGTCAACGGCTACCGCGAGACGGCGCTGCGTCGCGACGCCGGTACTGCCACGCACTCGGTGGTGCAGCCGGTGCCGAGTGTGGCAGCGGCCAGCCAGGCCTTCGACGAGATCGCATACTCGAAGGGTAGCGCGGTCGTCCGCATGCTGGAGGATGCGCTCGGCGAAGCCGGCTTCCGCGCAGGGATTCGCCGCTACATGGCGAATTACGCCTATGGCAATGCCTCCACCGACCGGCTCTGGGCGGAACTCGCTGCAGCGACCGGTCAGCCGGTCGTCGACATCGCGCACGACTTCACGCTGCAGCCCGGCGTGCCGCTCGTCTCGGTGTTGGCGGCGGCCTGCGACGAGGGTCGCATGGCGGTGACCCTTGGCCAGGGGCGATTCGAGACCGGACCGAAGTCCGCGCAGCGCGTGACCTGGCGAATCCCGGTGCGACTCAAGTCGCACGGCTCCACAACGGTCACTGACGTGCTGCTGGATAAGAGCGGCGCGCCAGCCACCGTTACCGTCGATGGTTGTGGGCCGCTGATCGTCAATGCGGGGCAGGCCGGCTATTTCCGAGTGCGCTACACGGAACCGCAACTTCAGGCACTGCGGGCGGTGTTCGATGACCTCGCCGAGATCGACCGGCTCGGGATGCTGAATGACGCGTGGGCCCTCGGCGAGGCTGGGGAAATGCCGCTCACGAGCTACCTCGAACTGGCGGCCGCCGTCGGATTCGACAGCCACCCGTTCATCCTGATCCAGCTGGCGCGCACGCTCGTGCGCATCGATCGCCTGCTGGACGGTTCGGACAGCCGGGACGACTGGCGGGCCTACGCTCGCAGGAGATTGCAACCCGCCTTCGAGCGCGTCGGATGGTTGCCTGGCAACGGGGAGTCGGAGTCGGTCGCGCTGCTCCGGGAGGCGCTGATTCTCGCACTCGGTCGGCTCGACGATCCCTCCGTCCTGGCAGAGGCACGCAGGCGATTTGAGCGCGCAGCGCAGGCGCCCGATGCGCTTCCTGCCGCCATCCGCCAGCCCGTCCAGGAGATCGTGGCCTTGCACGCCGATCGCAAGACCTGGAACGAGATCCGGACGCGCGCGAAGGCCGCGCCTGAGCCCGTCGAGCGGCAGCGTCTGCTGACGGCGCTCGGCGCGGTCCGGGATCCGGCGCTGGCCGCGCGGACACTCGAATTCGCACTCACCGCGGAAGTCCCTGCAAGTTTCGCCGCGGGTCTGATCGCCGCCGTGTCGCGGGAGCATCCGGAGCTTGCCTTCGAGTTCGCGGTTGTCCACGAGGGCGACGTGCTCGATCGCGTCGAAGCCGCGTCACGATGGGCGTTCATTCCGATGCTGCCGGCCGGCTCCGCGGATGCGTCCATGGCCGAGCGCGTGCAAGCCTACGTCGAGCGCTCGGTGCCGCCGGACGCGCGCCAGGCGGCGACGGTCGCAATGGCCGAGATTCGTTTCCGGGCCGGCGTCAAGGCGCGCCAGCAACCAGCGCTGGAGTCGTGGCTGCGCCGTTCGGCCGGTATTGACCAAGCATCGCGCTCGTGAGGCGGGCCTGCCTGACCGGACTGCTTCTCGGCGTCATCGTGCCGGCAATGGCGGGTCCGCCCCTCACTCGCAACGAGCAGGCCGTCATCAATTTCGGCTTCGCGACGCAACTCGGTTCGGGCATCTACTCGCTGTCCGGCCGCACGCTGCAGGTCTACCGGCTGCCGTTCGCTTACGCGCCACCGGTCGACGAGGACGCGCGCGTGCGTCCGCGCATCACGCTGCCGCTCACGCTCGGCTTCGTGGATTTCAAGCCGCGCGACGTCGTCGAGACCGGGGTGCCCGAACGCATCGACTCGCTGAGCTTCGTGCCCGGCCTCGCGCTGCACATCGCGGTGCGGGACAACTGGGAACTCGAGCCCTTCGCCGAGGCCGGCATCGCGCGCGACCAGGCAAGCGAGGCGGACCAGAACGTTTACGCCGCGGGCGTCCGCAGCCGTTATGACTTCGGCGACGGCCCGACGGATTGGCAGCTCTACAACGAGCTGGTGCACGTCGTCGTCGAGCAGGACTCGCAGGATCGTACGGACGATTTCACCCGCTTTCGCGCCGGCACGACAGCGAGACGGCCTTTCGACACCGAACGGTCCGACCGGCGTGCCGATCTCGAGTCTTACGGACTCGTCGAGGTGATCCTCGATCCAACGGGCGGTCCGGCCGGCAGCCGGCCACAGGGCGGCGAAGCGATGCAGTACGAGGTCGGATTCACCCTCGGCGCGACCGAGCCTCTGCGTGTCTGGGGCATCAAGCTGCCGCGCATCGGGTTCGGCTACCGATTCGGCGAGGGACTGTCCGTGTATCGCGTCGTCTTCGGGTCACCGTATTGACGGTGCTCACCACGTCAAGTCGTCGGGCACGACGTAATCCTTGTACGGATCGTCGTCCGTGGCGGGCTCGGATCGTGCAGGTTCCGGCGGCAGCGTGATCAGCGCCGCCGGATCGCGCTCGCGGATTCGAGCCGCGACGTCAGCCGTCACGAGGTCGTACTGGTCGGAGCACCGGGCGATCAGCAGGTCGCCGCGCAGGATCCGCGCGCGCAACTCCGGTGTGACCGCGATCCGTCGGATGCGCTGCTCGTCGACGAAGTTGTAGTAGTCGTCGCTCTCGACGCGCGGCAGTCGATGCTGGTCGATGAACTGGCGCAGCTCGGCGCGGCGCGCCTTGGCTGCCGCCTTCTCCTGGCGCTCGCGATTGAGCGCCTGGTCGCGTGCGAACTTGGCGGCCTGGGCCTTGCGCACGGCCGCCTGCTCCTCGGGCGTCGGGTCGGGCAGGCTGCCCTTCTTGCGCTGGTGCTGCTGCTGGCTGGTCTGGCGCTCGGCCTTCCTGGCCTGCTTCTCGGTGACCAGTCCGGCTTTGAGCAATTGCTCGCGGAGGGACAGGCTCATCGGGGACCTCGGGCTGCGTCGCGGGCGGGGCCGCGTATATTACGCGACGCCGATCAAACCGACATCACGCCGCACACGGGTGCCGGCCAGCCGAGGCGAGCGTGCTCCGCGATGATCCGATCGAGCTCGGCGGCGAACGCTGCGGGCAATGGCGCCGTGCGGCGCGCGTCGAGGTCGGCGCCGGTGCTGACGTACTCGAACGCGCTCGCCAGTCGCTGGCGAGTACGGTCCACGATGAACATGACACCGTGGAAGCGCTTCGCGTTGCGTTCGAGCATGCGCGAATGCACGGTGACCGTATCGCCCACGTGCAGCTCGGACAGGTACCAGAGATGGTGCTCGAGGTCGAAGAGGCCCTGGCGATGCTCGAGGAAAATGCGCTCGTCGAGCCCGAATGTCGCGAGCATCGGCCAGCTCGCCGAATCGTAGAGCTCGAGGTAGTGGCGCACGTTGACGTGGCCGTTCAGGTCCTGCCACTCGGGTGGAATGCGCCGCTCGAGCAGGCTCGGCAGCGCGTCGAGTTGCTCGATCGTGGGCATCGCTACGGGCATCAGTCTTCCCTCGGTGGTGCGGGCTCGGTGACGACCAGGATCGCGAGATGGTTCGCGACCGGACGCTCGATCAGCTCGCTGGGCTGGTTCACGATGCGATCGCGGACCCACATTGCGCTCGAGCCGCCGCCGTCGAGGTTGACCGCGGTGCAGGCGCCGAGGTCGTCCATCAGTCGGGCGAGTTCCGGCAGCGTGAGCCCGGGCACATCCTCGCGGCGGCCGTCCGCGACGACGAGATACAGTACCTGCTGATCGGCGGACAAGCCGACCGCGGTGCGCGGGTGGGGCGCTCGGGTGAAGTGATCGCTGCCCGGCAGACGCTCGACCGGTTCGCAATCCTCGACGACCGTCGGCCAGCCCGAGACGGCGCCGCTCATCCACGGCTCGGGCGTCCGCAGCGGCTCCAGGCGAGGGAAGATCTGCACGCGCCGGCCGCCGACGCCGACGACTTCCTGGCGGCGGATGGACTCGATGGCCTCCGCCCAGACGCGGCCATCACCCATCGCGAGACCGATCGGTCGCAATTCGAGATCGAAGTAGTCGCCGTTGATCGCGACGACGGCTCCGCTGCGGGACGCGAATTCGGTGACCGTGAGGCCGCGCTCAGCTTCCGACGTGGCGACGATCCGCAGCTCTGGCCGGGATAGATCTACGCGGACCACGTGGGCATCGACTCCGTCGCGTGCGATCTGCCGATACTCGACGCCGGGGACCACGGGGTGCCACGCGTCCGCGCCCGCAGGCGATCCGGACCCGAAAGCGAGCAGGCAGA
>Ga0102851_10002186_pt1 | contig 11694 bp, 9 predicted proteins | sample Mud3Dept3metaG_FD_79558 | JGI IMG/M metagenome (GOLD analysis project Ga0102851, IMG submission 79558) | Freshwater wetland microbial communities from Ohio, USA, analyzing the effect of biotic and abiotic controls - Mud 3 Core 4 Depth 3... | ecosystem: Environmental > Aquatic > Freshwater >...
CCCTTCAGAACTTCTGCACGGATAATTCAAAAATCACCTAAGGCAAAAAGATAAAGGTTGACATCACAACTAATAATGTTTATATTATTGGTTGTCACACTTAAATTGTTCTGAGTGGAGCAGATGGCAAGGACATGAACCTTCCCAATACGATCACGCTGGTCCGGGTCATTCTGATTCCGTTTTTCATCGATCTCATGATCTACGGGTATTACCGTCCCGCGCTCCTCGTCTTTGTCACGGCCTGCCTGACCGATGCGCTTGATGGAACGATAGCGCGCCTGACCAACACCCAGACGCAGCTTGGGGCGTTCCTGGACCCCATGGCGGACAAGCTCCTGATCGTTTCATCGTTCGTAACCCTGGCCATTCTCGCCAAGATACCCGTGTGGCTCGTGATCATCGTGGTGAGCAGGGACATCATCCTGATCCTGGGAAGCATGGTCATCTCTTTCACCGGAAACAACCTCACCATCAAGCCATCCATCCTGGGGAAGGCGACCACATTCATGCAATTATTGGCGGTCACGCTCACGCTGGTCCTGGTTGCCTACGGCATCAAGTCTGAATATCTCAGGGGTGTTTACTGGGCCACGGCAGGGTTCACCATCGCATCAGGGCTCCAATACGTTCTGCGCGGCATGAAGATCATGGCATGAGGATGCCCCGTACCGAGGGGCTTTCGAATAGTGGTACTGTCAAACGTTCTATGAAAAAAACGAAAGATATTTTACCGCAGAGATCGCAGAGGTCGCAGAGAAATGCAGATCTTGAAATAAAAGTTGAGTAAGTAAAAGAAAACCGGTTACATTCGGGACCTATTCAGGTTAAACGAACATCAACGGGCATGAGGCAAAGAATATAGATTCAAAGAAGAGGATTTTGAGAGGTCGCAGAGGGGGAGGGAACGGAGAGAGAGTTTAATGTGTTGTAATTCAAGAAGTTCTCCGCGTCCTCCGCGTCCTCTGCGGTGAAAGTGTTGACACTACGCGAATAGTTCCAAGGAGGTTTCGCATGAAGATTTCCGATATGATACGTCAGGCATTGGAGAAGAAGGGGTTCAAAAACCTGAAGGACGCATCCAAGGTGCTGGGCATCAGCCCTGAACTGTTGCGCGTTACGATCAACAAGGGCCACCTTCCCAAGGACAAGACCCTTATCATGATCGCGAACAAGCTCGGACTGGACAAGTCCGTCCTGATCCTTTCCGCTCACCAGGAGAAGGTCCCGGCTGAAGTGAAGGGATTCTTCCTTTCGCCGTCCACGACAAAGTACCGGCGGGGCAAGCGTAGATACCCGCTCTCCGAGGAACAGATAAACTACCTGGAGAAGATCCTGAGCATCGAGGAGATCATGATGCTCCGGAAGTACCGGCAGGTTTCCGAAGAGGCCAAGACCCAGATCAACGGCTACATCGATTTCATGTATGCCTCGAAAAGGAGCGCCTGATTGATCGAGATCGCCGGAGTGCTGCCGGACAGCACGGCTGCCCGGCATGGCCTGGCGCGGGGGGACCAGCTCGTTTCAATCAACGGACACGAGGTCCGCGACAGCATCGACTTTCAATTCCTCGTTTCCGATGAACGGTTGTCGCTCAAGGTCCGCAAGCCGGAGGGGACCGTCCGGACCCTGCGCATCATCAAGGAACCCGACGATACGCTGGGTCTCCGTTTCGGACCTCTTACCATCAGGCAATGCAGGAATAAGTGCATCTTCTGCTTTGTCGACCAGATGCCGGAGGGCTGCCGCCGGAGTCTGTATGTCAGAGACGACGATTATCGGGCCTCGTTCCTGTACGGCAACTACATAACCCTGACCAATCTCCGGGAAGAGGATTGGGAACGCATATTCGCCCAGCGACTCAGCCCGCTGTACATCTCTGTCCACACCACGGAACCTGTCCTTCGCACCGCCATCATGCGGGGACGGACGTGTCCTGACATCCTTGACTCACTGAAACGGCTTGCCGCCGGCGGCATCAGGATGCATACCCAGATCGTGCTGTGTCCCGGCATCAACGATGGTCAGCACCTCGTCAGGACCATCGAGGACCTGGCGGGTCTGTTTCCCGCGGTCCAATCCATCGCGGTGGTTCCCGTGGGGCTGACCGGCCACCGGCAAGGGCTCTACCGGCTGCGGACCTTCCGGAAGAGCGAGGCGCGCCGTGTCCTTGTGTCCGTACTACAGCTGGCCGCTCGTTACAAAAGACGGCTCAAGACCAGGCTGGTGTTCCCCTCCGACGAGTTCTATATCAAGGCAGGCGAGGACGTCCCGCCGCTGTCAACATACGAGGAGCTTCCGCAGATAGAGAACGGCGTTGGGATGGTCGCCCAGTTCCTGGCCGACGCGAAACAGGTACGCCTGCCGGTCCGGGTGCCGCCAACGCAGATCACGGCTATTACCGGCGTTTCGTTCGCCCCAACCCTCACAACGGTCCTGGCAAGGCTCAAGCGGGTCCAGGGGGCATCGGTCAGGCTCATAACAGCAAAAAACTCGCTGTTCGGACCATCGGTCACCGTCGCGGGACTGCTCGCCGGACGGGACATCCTGAACGCGATACAGGGGAAGCGCCTGGGTTCTCTGCTTCTGATCCCGGACAGTTCGCTCAAGGATGATAAGGGTATCTTCCTCGATGACCTGAAACTGTCCGCTGTGGAGGCGGCCGCAGGGGTCCCGGTACGGACGGTCTCCAGCTTCCGCGATCTCGTGGACCTCCTGAAGGCACCGGTAATGCTGCATGTCCAGAGGAGTGAATCATGATATCCGGAAAGACCTCCATGTACGGGATATTCGGCCACCCGGTGGAACATACCTTCTCGCCGGGAATGCACAATGCCGCCTTTGCCAGGATCGGGCTGGACGGGTGCTACGCGCCCTTTGACGTGAGTCCTGATGACCTCGCTCATGCGGTCCATGCCATTGTTCCGCTCGGGCTCCGCGGCCTGAACATCACCGTACCCCACAAGGAGAAGATCATTCCGTTCCTGGATGAACTGACCGATGACGCCCGGTTGATCGGCGCGGTGAACACCATCGAAGTGCGGGACGGCAGGCTCATCGGCCACAACACGGATGGGAGGGGATTTGTTCGCTCTCTGCGCGAGGAAACAAGCTTCAGACCGAAAGGAAAGACCCTGCTCATGGTCGGATCCGGCGGAGCTGCCCGCGCGGTCTGCTTCAATCTTGCCCTCGCCGGGGCGGGCACGCTGCTGCTCCACGACATCGAACCCGCCAAGGCGGAAAGACTGGGGCGTGATATCCGGTCAGCAACGACTACCCGGGTCACCGTGCTCGACGTTTCCGGCCTGCAGACGCTCGCGCCAACCGCCGATTGCATCATCAATGCCACCCCGCTGGGTCTGAAAAAAAGCGATCCGCTGCCCCTGTCCCGGGACCTTATACAGAAGGGGCAGCTGGTATGCGATCTTGTGTACAATCCCCCCGATACCCGCCTCCTGAGAGCCGCGCGTTCGCGCGGCGCAAAAACGCTTCGCGGCATCGGAATGCTCCTGTACCAGGGAGTGATCGCTTTCGAGATATGGACCGGGAAGAAGGCGCCGGTGGATGTAATGAAAAAGGCCCTTGCCCGTCAGATGCGGGACAGGTAAAAGAACAGGAAAATCAGGCCCATCCTTGACAGAACGGTGCGGTTTCAGTATTATTGTTCTTGATGATAACATGCTGGGCAAGGAGCGCTCATGGCGATGTCAGGCAGACTCGGTGCGATGCTCGTTTCATCGGGTCTTATCACGGATGACCAGTTAAAAAAAGCGCTGTCCACGCAAAAGACCGAAGGCGGCAGGCTCGGCTCGATCCTGGTCAAGCTCGGATTCGTCCAGGAAGAAAAGCTGATGACCTTCCTGAGCAAACAGTACGGTGTGCCGTACGTGGACCTGAGCAAGTTCCAGATAAATCCCGCGGTCATCAAACATATCCCTCCCGATGTGGCCCAGAAATACCGCATCATGCCGATCAACCGCTCCGGCGCCACCATCACCATCGCCATGGTGGACCCCTCGAACATCTTCGCCATCGACGACATCAAGTTCATGACCGGCTACAACGTTGAAGCGGTCGTCGCGACGGAAGGCGCGATCGTCGACGCGATCAAGAAGTATTACGGCGGAGCGAAGTCCCTTGTCACGCAGAGGCCGGGCGCTGCTCCGTCGGCCGCAGCGAAAGAAGAAAAGAAGATATCGCTCGATGTCAAAGACTACAGCATGGAGGGCATGAAGGAGGACGAAGAGGACCTCCTTGACACGGGCGGCGTCGTGGACGTGGAGGATTTCGACAATCTTGTCCATGGCGCCGTGGAAGACCTTGAGGTCGTCGAGGAGCAGCAGGACCAGCTGTCCGGCGAGGTTGAAGCGCCGATCATCAAGCTCGTGAACGGCATCCTTCTCCGCGCGGCCACCATGGGCGTGAGCGACATCCATATCGAACCCTATGAAAAGAGCTTCCGGGTCCGCTACCGTCTCGACGGCTCGCTCCACACGGTGATGGGGCTCCCCCTGAAGATCAAGAATGCCGTCATCTCGCGTGTCAAGATCATGTCCAGCCTTGATATCGCGGAACGCAGGCTCCCGCAGGACGGCCGTATCAAGCTCAAAATGGGCGCGAAGAAGACCATGGACTTCCGTGTTTCCGTGCTCCCGACCCTGTTCGGCGAAAAGGTCGTCATGCGTCTCCTGGACAAGTCGAACCTGCAGCTCGACATGACCAAACTCGGGTTCGGGACCGACCAGATCGCCCTGCTCAAAGAAGCACTGGACAGACCCTACGGCATGGTCCTCGTGACCGGCCCGACGGGAAGCGGAAAGACGACGACCCTGTATTCCGCGCTGTCCGAACTGAACAAGGAAGACACCAACATCATGACCGCAGAGGACCCCGTTGAGTTCAACCTCGCCGGCATCAACCAGGTCCAGATGAAGGACGACATCGGGCTCAACTTCGCCGCTGCGCTGCGCTCATTTCTCCGCCAAGACCCTGATGTCATCATGGTGGGAGAGATCCGCGACTACGAGACGGCCGAGATCGGCGTCAAGGCGGCCCTCACCGGCCATCTGGTGCTCTCCACGCTCCACACGAATGACGCACCGGGCACGATCAACCGCCTGTTGAACATGGGCGTTGAACCGTTCCTCGTCTCTTCGGCAGTGGTCCTCATCATGGCCCAGCGGCTCGTGCGCAAGGTCTGCCAGAACTGCAAAAAGCCGGAAAAGCTGCTGCCCCCGGTGCTGGAGGCCGCTGGCTTCACCAAGGAAGAGGCCCAGTCTCTGGTGACCTACAAAGGCTCTGGCTGCGATGTCTGCAATAAGACCGGCTATAAGGGCCGCGTTGCTCTTTACGAGATCATGCCGATCCGGGAAGAGATCAAGGAATTGGTCCTTCAGGGTGCGTCGGTCCTTGATCTCAAGAAACAGGCGGTGGCACTGGGCATGAAAACGCTCCGCGCGAGCGGTCTGCTGAAGATCAAGGAAGGCATGACCTCGCTCGAAGAAGTGCTCGAGAACACATTCCCCGACAACCAGTAGGTCCGCTTCCGCAGGCTGAAACAGGTAGCATCAGACCAAGCCGAGCACGAGGTATACGAATGGCAAATCTGCATGATCTCCTTAAATACATGATCGAGAAAGGCGCCTCGGACCTGCATATCAGCACGGGCATCCCCCCTTCGATCCGTGTCGACGGCAAGATGAAGCCGATCCCGGGTCTGGAGCCGCTCGGCGCGAACCAGACGAAAGACCTCTGCTACAGCATCCTGACCGACGCCCAGAAACACAAGTTCGAAGAGAACAACGAGCTTGACCTTTCCTTCGGCGTAAAGAACCTCTCCCGCTTCCGCGCCAATATCTTCGTGCAGCGCGGCGCCGTCGCCGCGGCGATCAGAACCATACCGTTCAAGATCAGGACCTTTCAGGAGCTCGGCCTGCCCGAGATCGTGTCAGACCTCTGCAAGAAGCCCCGGGGGCTGATCCTGGTCACGGGACCTACGGGAAGCGGTAAATCCACCACCCTCGCGTCGATGGTCGACAAGATCAATTCGGAGCGCCAGGAGCACATCATCACCATCGAGGACCCCATTGAGTATCTTCACCCTCACAAGAAATGCCTGGTCAACCAGCGCGAGGTGAACGCTGACACGAAGTCGTTCAAGGACGCGTTGAAATACATCCTGCGGCAGGACCCGGACGTGGTGCTCATCGGCGAAATGCGCGATCTGGAGACCATCGAGGCCGCCCTCACCATCGCGGAGACCGGCCACCTCACTTTTGCGACGCTGCACACCAACTCTGCGGCACAGACCATGAACCGCATCATTGACGTCTTCCCGCCCCACCAGCAGTCCCAGGTCAGGGCGCAGCTGTCATTCGTGCTGGAAGGGGTCGTATCGCAGCAGCTCATCCCGAAGCTCGGCGGCGGCCGTGTCATGGCGATGGAAGTCATGATCCCGAACGCCGCGATCCGGAACCTGATCCGGGAGGACAAGATCCATCAGATCTACTCGATCATGCAGACGGGCCAGGCGAAATTCGGCATGCAGACGCTGAACCAGTCCTTGTATGATCTGTATGTGAAGAAACAGATCTCCTATGAGGACAGCGTCGGCAGGTCGTCCAACCCCGATGAACTGATCCAGATGCTCGGCCGTTCCGGTCTTGCTTCAGCCCAGACAACGCCGAAAGATTACCGGTAACCATCACGGCGTGCAGCAGCGCACCATCGAGTGCACTTTCAATCAACCCGTGCAGGATGAGGTGAACAATGGCAACAACTGTTTTTCAGTGGGAAGGGAAGACCCGTCAGGGGAACGTGCAGAAGGGGGAAATCTCGGCCAACAACAAGGAAGAGGTCATGGCCCTTCTGCGCAAGCAGAACATCACCCCCGTCAACGTCTCCGCTAAATCCCGGGAACTAAAGCTGAGCTTTGGAGCGCCGAAGGTCACCGATAAGGACGTCGTCATTCTCACCCGCCAGTTGGCGACCATGATCGACGCGGGACTGCCGCTTGTTCAGTGCCTGGAGATCCTGGGGTCCCAAACGGAGAATGTTACGCTGGCCAAGACGATCATCCAGGTGCGTTCCGACGTCGAAAGCGGTGCAACGTTTGCCGATGCTCTGAAGAAGCACCCGAAGGTGTTCGACAATCTGTATGTGAACATGGTGGCGGCCGGCGAGGCGGGCGGCATCCTCGATACCATCCTGGGACGGCTTGCAGCGTACATGGAAAAGTTCGCCAAGATCAAGCGACAGATAAAATCGGCCATGATCTATCCCGCGGTGATCCTCTTCGTGGCCGTCGCTGTCGTTGCTCTTCTCCTGGTCGTCGTGGTCCCCATGCTCGCCGCCATGTTCAAGGAATCCGGCCAGGCGCTGCCTTTGCCGACAAGAATTGTCATTGTCGTCAGCGATTTTCTGAAAAGCTGGGGCGGACTGATTCTCCTCCTGTCCATCGTGGGAAGCATTTACGGCCTCAAGCAGTGGAGAAAAACGGAGAACGGTTTGCGCGTGACCGACCGCATTGCCATGCAACTTCCCGTCATGGGATCGCTCATCACCAGGGTTTCGGTGGCGAAATTCACCCGGACATTGGGAACGCTCATGACCAGCGGCGTGCCGATCCTGGAGGGGCTCATCATCGTGGCAAAGACCGCGGGGAACAAGATCGTTGAAGAAGCGATCATGCAGACACGGCAAAGCGTGAGCGAAGGTAAGACGCTGGCAGAACCGCTCACCAAGGCAAAGGTCTTCCCGGCCATGGTTACCCAGATGATCTCCGTCGGCGAGGCCACCGGCGCCCTGGACAATATGCTCAACAAGATCGCGGATTTTTATGATGAAGAGGTGGACTCGGCCGTGGCGGCGCTCACCTCCCTGCTGGAACCGATGCTCATGATCTTTCTGGGAACGACCGTCGGTTTTGTGATCATCGCCATGTACATGCCTATATTCCAGATGGGCGCCCTTGCGGGTAAGTAGTTCTGGTGAACGGCGAATTTTCAAGAGAGGAATATGGCAGCCGAATAAAATGGTTGATGCTGAGCAGGCTGGTGCTCGCGGCCTTCCTGCTCGGCAGTCTTGTCTTTGCTCAGTACCGATACCACATCTATCACTTCCCCCCCGTTACGCTTGTCTATTTCGCGGTTGCGGTCCTCTCTCTTTCCGCGGTCTACTGGTACCTGATCAAAACATTCCAGAACCTGCCGCTCCTCGCGTACATCCAGGTCAGCGGCGATATTGTGCTGATCTCGTGGCTCGTTTTGCTGACCGGAGGCATCGACAGCGGTTTCTCGCTCCTCTACCATGTCATCATCATAGCCGCCAGCATCATCCTGTACCGTCGGGGAGGATATCTCGCTGCGTCGCTCGCCAGCATTCTGTATGGCAGCATGCTGGACATGCAGTATTACAATGTTCTCGGCTTCACGCGGAGCCAGAACTTCACCCCGTTCCAGGTCCTCTACCTCCTGTTCGTCAATATCCTTTCCTTCTATCTGGTGGCGCTCCTGAGCAGTTACCTGTCGGAACGCCTCAGGAAGACCCGCCAGGAGCTGCGGGAAAAGAGCATGGATTTCGAGGACCTCCGGGTCATCCAGGACCATATCCTCCGGAGCGTGGGCAGCGGCATCGTCACCATGAACATGTCGGGCGAGATAACCTCGTGGAACAATGCTGCGGAACAGATCACCGGATACCGGTTCGAGGAGGCCCGCAGTAACTGGAAATCCATCTTCGGAGAAAGCATCAAGGGGCTTTTCGGGCACACGGACGACTTGAAAGAGCGACCCGTGCGGTTCGAAGGGCAGATACTCAAACGGGACAACAGCAAGGCGATCCTCGGTTTCACCGCGTCGCTCCTGAAGGACGACAAGGACACCGTCCGGGGCATCATCCTGACATTCCAGGACATCACGCGGCTGATCGAGATGGAGGAGCAAATGCACCGGCAGGAGCGGTTGGCAACGGTAGGGAGCCTGGCGGCCGGCATCGCACATGAGATCCGAAATCCTCTCGCGTCCCTCAGCGGCTCGATCCAGATGCTCCAGGGCGAACTCGACCTGAAAGGCGATAACAAACACCTCATGGACATCGTTCTTCGTGAAACGGACCGGCTGAACACGATCATCACCGAGTTCCTGGATTACGCGCGGCCCCGATCCGGCCAGCGGGAACGAATGGCCCTCGATACCGTCGTGAATGAGACGATCGTGCTTTTCCAGAACAGCAGGAACTTTCGGCCCGGGATAACGATCCGCTGCGCGGTTGCGCCTCTCTTGGCCGTAACCGGGGACCCCCAGCGTCTTCGTCAGGTGTTCTGGAACCTTCTCATCAATGCCGCGCAGGCGATCAGCGACGAAGGGACCATAAGCATATCAGCTTCGCCCGGAACCGGTGACTGGTCTGATAAGTTTATCATACGTGTCTCGGATACAGGAATCGGTATCGCGAATGAGCATATCGAGAACATTTTTGACCCCTTCTTTACGACCAAGACCGACGGGACGGGTCTCGGTCTTGCCATCGTATACCGGATCATCGAGGACCTCGGAGGCTCGATAGAGGTGAAAAGCGAACCCGGCAAGGGGACGATATTCACCATACGACTGCCGCTCGGGGAAGAACCCGCAGCAACCGCCCCACAAGCGCGGCCGCCATCCACCGGGAGATAAGGATCGGACTATGAATCTGCTGAACAGAATACTCATCGTTGATGACGAGCAAAGCATGCGGGAGCTGCTCTCGATCATGCTCCGCAAGGAAGGCTATGAGGTGGCCACCGCCGATAACGGCGAGAAGGCCCTCAAGGCCTTCCAGAACGACATCTTCGACCTGGTCATCACCGATATGAAGATGCCGCAGATGGACGGGATGACGCTCCTCAAGGCGGTCAAAGAGTCATCACCGGATACCATCGTGATCATCGTTACGGCCTTCGGGACCACGGAGGGAGCGGAGAAGGCCCGGAGCCTCGGTGCATACGATTATATCGGCAAACCGTTCAATAATGACGAGATCAAGCTGGTCATTCAGAACGCCCTCGAAAAGCGGCACCTGCGGAAGGAGAACATCCTCCTCAAGCGCGAGATAGAGGCGCGCACGGGTTTCGAGAACTTCATCGGGAAGAGCGAACCCATGCAGAGGATATTCTTGCTCATCCGCCAGGTCGCTGATACTGCCAGCACCGTCCTCGTGAGCGGCGAGAGCGGGACGGGGAAGGAACTGGTGGCACGCGCCATCCATGTTAACAGCTCCCGCAGGAACCATCCCTTTGTTACCGTCAACTGCGGGGCACTCCCCGAAACGCTGCTGGAAAGCGAGCTCTTCGGCTATATGAAGGGGGCGTTCACCGGTGCCGTTGCGAACAAGCTGGGGCTGTTCGAGGCCGCGAACGGTGGAACGATCTTTCTGGACGAGATCAGCGCCACGACGCCGGCGCTCCAGATCAAGCTCCTGCGGGTCCTCCAGGAGCGGGAATTCAAGAGGCTGGGGGGCACGGCGGACATCAACGTAGACGTGCGGGTCATTGCCGCAAGCAACAAGGACATCCAGAATGAAGTGGCAAAAGGAACGTTTCGCGAGGACCTCTATTACCGGTTGAACGTGATCCCGATCCATTTGCCGCCGCTGCGGGAGAGAAAAGACGACATCCCGCTGCTGGTCGACTTTTATCTCAAGAAGAAAGCGGCCGGCCGCGACGCAAAAACGATGTCACCCGAAGCGCTCAAAATGCTTTTGAATTATCGCTGGCCCGGGAACGTCCGGGAGCTGGAGAATTCCATCGAACGGCTGACGATCATTTCGACGGGTGACACGATACGTCTCGAAGACCTCCCCGACACCATCAGGAACGTCACGCCCTGCACCGAACTGATCCCGCTGGACATTCCGGAGTCGGGGATCGACCTTGAGCTCCTGCTCCAGAACGCGGAAAAGTCGCTTCTGTATAAGGCCCTGGACAAGGCAGGCGGCGTAAAGACCGATGCGGCCAGGCTTCTTGGGCTTTCCTTCCGCTCATTCCGGCACCGCCTGCAGAAGTATGGGCATACCTCCTAAGTTATTCTAACTACAGAGTTTATTATTGCAAATCCGGAGAAATTCCGATATTATTGAAGCTTCCTACAGCAGGACTTCGGCGAGCTCAGTCGAGTCGCTGCAGGAAATCCTAGACCCTCTAGGCAGCATGTTGATACTAATCGCTCGCTCCTGGATTCACCTTCTATGGCATACGAGAACATACGCGATTTCATAGCCGTCCTTGAACAGCAGGGAGAACTGGTCCGGATCAAGGCCGAGGTTGACGCCGTGCTCGAGATCGCGGAGATAACGGACCGGGTCTCCAAGGAGCAGGGTGCTTCGAACAAGGCACTCCTGTTCGAACGCGTGAAGGGATCGCCATTTCCTGTCCTTACCAACGCCTTCGGGTCCATGAAACGCATGTGCCTCGCCTTGGAGGTCCAGCGCCTCGACGACATCGGACAGAGGATCCGCGAGATCGTTGACCCGGCCAACCTCTTCCCGAAACCCGGCGCCGGGATCATGGACAAGCTCCAGATGCTCCCGAAGCTCGCTGAGCTATCCAACTTCTTCCCGAAGACCGTGAAGAAGGCTCCCTGCCAGGAGATCGTGCTCACGGGAGAACAGGTGGACCTAGCGAAGATCCCCGTGCTGCAGTGCTGGCCCGGTGATGGC
>Ga0102851_10002187_pt1 | contig 11691 bp, 12 predicted proteins | sample Mud3Dept3metaG_FD_79558 | JGI IMG/M metagenome (GOLD analysis project Ga0102851, IMG submission 79558) | Freshwater wetland microbial communities from Ohio, USA, analyzing the effect of biotic and abiotic controls - Mud 3 Core 4 Depth 3... | ecosystem: Environmental > Aquatic > Freshwater >...
AAAAAGTAAGTACGGGGCAGTAAAAAAAAGGTGGCAGTGGCAGGTGGCAAAAAAAAGTGGCAGAAGGCAGGGAAAAAGGACGCTATAAGTCGCTGGCTATGAAATTTAAGATTTCACGAAGTCATTGAACTGCGGCTGCACCTAAATATCACTATAAGAATTCCAGATCCTGGACCGAATGCCAACCATTAAAAAATGATTATGTGTTGTTTGAAATTCATTGTACTGCATCCTGTAATTATATGTGACGTTGAAATAAAGATCAATTTTTTCGAGAAGAGGAACCTCCAAAATGAATTGTTCGTTTAAAACATTTGTTCTTAATCCTTGCATAATCAGGTGACCATAGTCTTCCTTTCGATCTGAGTATGAGTTGAAAATATTCTGACCATAATTGACGCTGTCTGTATCAACGCCGAAAGCTGAAAAAGTTATTTTATTTGTAAAGCGGATTGAATTCTTTTTGTAAGAAATTATATTGAGAACTTCATAAAAATTTGCACCGAGGGGATGTGTTACACTTGCATTTAAATGACCATAATTTTGTATTGAATATTTATGCGAATATGTGAACGGACGAACCACGTTAAATTCAGCCTGGAAATAAAGATTTTCAACAAGGAATGAATTTGATTTATAACCAAGTTGAACACCCCATTTATTTCCCCACCACTTTGAATCGTCTTTAATTTTTGATAATAAAAATTCATCAATTATTACCTGGCTATATAAACAATGGTTTTTATTTACTTTATATGATAAATTTAAACCTAACAAGACATTATCGGCAGATCCATTTGAATATTCAACCGGCCGATAAAAGACAACAGGATTCAGGTAATTCAAATCAAAACCGCGATCGGCAATATTGTCTTTTGCCTGCCAGACAACTGATTCAAAAACACTCAGGTTAAATTCCCTTGTAATATTCCAACTCAGGTAATGAATTGCAGAAAATTTCATTCGATCTAAACTTTTGTTTGAAGGATCGGTTGAGTTGTCATTCCAGATTGTATAAAGATTTACGTATTTAATACTTCCGAAAGTAGTTTCTATTTTCAGAAACGGATAATTTGAAGCATTATCAGAAAGTAAAAGTGAACGATATCCTTCACCGAAAAAATTCTTTCCATAGCCTGCTAAAAATGTAAAAAATTTATTTGCCCGGTACCCAATTAATAATTCATTTCTTGAATAAATTTTTCCGAAAATCGGTCTCGTTGTTCCAAGATCCATGTCTGATTTTTGCTGAATGGAATCTGCCACATAACCAGACTGAGTTGCATACGGCATAAGCTTTCCGGTGATGAAAAATTTCTTTGAACTGAAATCAATTCCTAATCCTGCTCCGGCGATATAGTTGAAATAATCAGGTTTATTTTTTTGATATTGAACGCCAACGCCAATGTCAGCAATGGGGTAAATTCTTAATCCGTATGATTTTCGTGACTCTCCGGACTCTGCTGAAGTTGATGTTCCGCGGTTGAATACCAGTTGACCTTTTTCTTTTTGAAACCCAACATCTTCCTTATTCAAAATCATTGGATGAACGCCACTATGTATTTTTTGATTGTCTAAAAAGTAAGTCTCAGAATTTTCGATTCGATGCCTGTAATCCAAATAATCAACAGTAATTTGGGACCATGAGTTCCATGAAAAAAAGGATATTCCAATGATGAAAGTTTTATTCAGACTCATCGGTTATTTTCGATTTGTTAAGAATAAAAACATATCCTACAAAAGCCATCGCAATTCCCAAACTGATAAAGAAACTGATATTCGGATTTTTAAATTGAAGGAAATAAGTTTGCGCAATAATTATTATACTGAAAATATAAATTGTAATCGCCGTTTTTTTATGACTTTTATTATGACTCATTAGTTTATGATGCAGGTGATTTCTGTCAGCGCTGAGTGGAGACCGGCCCTGTAATGCTCTAATGGTAAATACGCGCAAAGTATCAAGTAATGGATAGGCAAGAATTGCCATTGCAACAACCGGCGTTGAAATATTCTGAAAATTTTCCGGTAAAAAATCAACAGGTGTTTCAATTAATTTTATTGCAAGCACGCTTAAAACAGCTCCGATAATAAGTGATCCCGAATCGCCCATAAAAATTCGCGCAGGATTAAAATTAAAAATTAAGAATCCGAATAATGCTCCTGTCAGTGCAAAAGAAACAAGCGCTAAATGTTTATCTCCGGAATAAGAGAACCATAATCCAAATGCAATTGATGCTATGAGCCCCACTCCTGAAGCCAGACCATCAACTCCGTCAATCAGGTTTATTGCATTTACAATAACGATATAAATGAACATTGAAATTAAAATGCTGGCATATTCCGGCAACTGCATATTTATACCTAACAAGCCATGAAAACTTTTTATTTGAATTTCTCCCATGACAACTAAAATAAAACCAACCATAAAATGCGCCATCAATTTTTTAATCGGCGACATTCCGATAATATCATCTTTAACGCCAACAAAAAATAATAAAATCAGGCTTGCCATTAAATACATAAATTCTTTGAGGGTAGCTTCTGCAGTTTCACTCGGACTTGGAAACCAGAGAAAACATGTGAAAATAAAAGCGCTGAAAATAATGACTCCTCCAATTGTCGGGGTGCTGCGCTTATGCAGTTTTCTTGCTTCACCTGGTTCATCTACCAAATGTTTAAGTTTGGCAACTTTAATGAGCGCAGGCGTTGCAAGTAGTACCACGCTGAACGAAGTAATCAGGGCCAATATTAAATGATAGTCTTTCATCTGTTGCAACTCATTTTAAAAGTCAAGTGTTTTGTTTTTTAGCCTGGTTCGTATACCTACATACACGTAATTTGTTACAGATTCGTTGATAGGCTGATTGTCTGTCCGAAATAAATATCCGGCAACAACTTGTAAATTGTAACATTTATTAAAACGATATCCAATTTCAAATTGATCATAGAAAACTTTAGTACGATCAAAACCTTGCAATGAAATATCAGTAACAGGTTTCAATATTGCCGTTCCGAGATTGAGTGTATCATTTTGATAGCGCGCGGAATAAACAAGACGATTCTCAACAAACCAGCCTTTGTATTGATATGATACACGAACCACTAATTCATCAAATCCCGCTGTCAGCGGATGCGCAAGCGGCAAATTATAATGTGAATAATTGTAACGTTTATTTGAACTTAGATAAGTATTCTGATCAGCGTGATTGTATTCTATTTGTGCATCCAGTTTTGGAATAAAAAAATCGTAAGCTTTGATACCGATCTGATAGGCTGAAATTTTTTCGCGATCAAAAACAAGTTGACCATAAGCAAGATTTTTAAAAAATGAAAAAGCTAAATTCAATCCCAAAATTGAATTGTAATCAGTTGCATTTTTTTCTTTGATCAGTGAATTAGAAAGAATAACCGGATTTGCAAATAAGAAGTCAGGTTGGTGTGTGCCTAATGAATCCGTGCGTTTCCAAACACTTCCTTCAAAAATTCCAACGGTCAGATTTTTTGTAATTGCAATATCGAGATAATGAAATGTTCCGAGTTTTCGCTCATAGGTTGCTTCCGGCGTTGTGAAGTATGGAAGGCGATACAAATTTTGAAGAACAGCATAGGTAACGGAATATTGAATTCTACCTTTCCAAAGGTTGGTTTCTATTTTTCCAAAAGGATAATTTGTAGAAAAATCCGAGAGTAATAGCGACCGGTATCCGTTACCAATAAATTGATTCCCGTTTCCGAATTGAAGATTAAAAAATTTATTCGGTTCTATCGAGATCTGCCCTTCGGCAAAAGCGAAATCATATCCGTTTGTTTTGAAAGATTTGGTTCTTGCATAACCGGGAATAACTGCATTTTTTTGTGAGTAATATGTGACCGCAGTGTTTGGAACAAACTCACCATGATCTTTAAAAAAATCTTTTTGATAATTTAAAACCATGGCTTGATTTTCATAGAAAGTTGTAGTGAAACCAATCTTATTAAAAAATTTTGCTTGTACCCTGATGCCTCTCGTGTTCCAGTATTGATATTTAACAGAATCACTAAAATTGTGCCCGATTTCAAGATCAAGAATAGGATCAACGGCGCACCAAAAATCATCTCCTTTAAAAATTAAAAAATTCTCTCTGAATAGTTTTTGTGTGGCCCAATAATACTGTTTTTTGCTTGATGAAAAAATAGAATCAGGTTCTGTTCGTGATTGTAAAATGGGCTTACTGCTGCGATGCTGCGTATAGAAATCCTCTGTCAAAGTATCTCTTAAAGCAAAACGATCTATTTCTCCGTGGTAGTAATTTTCAAGGGGATAATAAAGTTGTGCCCTGCCGATGTGCCAGGAAATAATAAATAAAAGAAGAATTCGAAAATTCAGTTGCATCAACTATTTTAATACGCTAAAAGGATCGTTTTAGTTACGCGTCCAGCAGACCTTTTGAAAGAGCATCGTTGTACGCCATTTGAATTCCTTCTTCGAGTTCGGTGGAATAGGCCCATCCCGCATTTCGAAGCTTTGAGACATCCATCAATTTACGCGGAGTTCCGTTTGGTTTGGTTGTATCAAAAATAAGCTCGCCTTCAAAACCAATAATTTTTTTCACTAATAAGGCCAAATCTTTTATTGAAATTTCTTTGCCCGAACCAAAATTGATAAATTGTTTTTCATTGTAATTCAGCATTAAATGAAGACATGCTTTTGCAAGGTCGTCAACGTACAAAAATTCGCGGAGTGCTTCGCCGGTTCCCCAAATTTCAACATTTGCGCGGTTATTTTTTTTTGCGAGATAAAATTTTCTGATAAGTGCCGGAAGAACATGTGAACTCTGAAGATCATAATTATCATTCGGGCCATATAAATTTGTTGGCATTGCTGAAATAAAATTGCAACCAAATTGATCACGATAAGCCTCACACAACTTAATGCCGGCAATTTTCGCAATCGCATAAGGTTCATTGGTAGCTTCAAGTTCGCCGGTTAAAAGGTATTCTTCTTTTAATGGCTGAGGTGCTAATTTTGGATAGATACAAGACGAACCTAAAAACAATAATTTTTTTACTTTATACTGATATGCGGCATGAATAATGTTAGATGAGATCATCAGGTTATCATACAAAAAATCTACGCGGTAAGTATTATTTGCTAAAATTCCACCAACTTTTGCTGCTGCGAGAAAAACATATTCAGGTTGATTTACTTCGAAAAAATCATTGACTGATTTCTGATTACAAAGATCAAGTTCTTTTGAAGACTTAAGCTGAAGATTGTTGAATCCATTAGACTTCAGGAGTCTGACAATTGCAGAACCAACCATTCCGTTATGACCGGCAACATATATTTTTGCGTTTTTATCCACCGGTTATTTATTCGTGATAATTGAAAATTTTGTATCCACCATCATTTAAATATTTATCGCGTTCAAATAATTTTAAATCTGCCGCCACCATTTCTTTTACTAATTGATCAAATGTGTGTTTGTGCTTCCAGCCTAATTCTTTCATTGCTTTTGAAGGATCTCCTAAAAGCAATTCTACTTCTGTTGGTCTGAAATATTTTTCATCCACTTCAACAAGAATTTCATTGGTATCGGCATTAAAACCTTTTTCATTAACGCCTGAGCCCTGCCAGTTAATTTTTATATCTACTTCGGCAAAGGCACGCTCAACAAATTCACGAACAGAATGAGCTTCACCGGTTGCAAGAACATAATCATCCGGTTTATCCTGCTGCATCATTTGCCACATTCCATAAACGTAATCTTTTGCATGACCCCAGTCGCGCATGGAATCAAGATTTCCCAGATAGAATTTTTTTTGCAAACCCATTTTAATTTTCGCAACGGCCCGTGTAATTTTCCTGGTCACAAAAGTTTCACCACGCATCGGGCTTTCGTGATTGAAAAGAATTCCGTTACAGGCAAAGATTCCATAAGCCTCACGATAATTTTTAACAATCCAGAAGGCATATAATTTAGCAACCGCATAAGGACTGCGCGGATAAAACGGAGTTGTTTCGCTTTGCGGAGTTTCAACTACTTTGCCATAAAGCTCAGAAGTTGAAGCCTGGTAAAACCTGACTTTCTTTTCCAGTTTTAAAAAACGAATAGCCTCCAGTAATCTTAGCGCTCCAATTCCGTCAGCATTGGCGGTATATTCCGGCGTATCAAACGAAACTTTGACATGCGACATCGCCGCGAGGTTATAAATTTCATCCGGGTTAATTTCCTGCACAATGCGAATCAGATTTGTAGAATCCGTCATGTCACCGTAATGAAGAAAAAGGTTAACATTTTCTTCGTGTTTATCCTGGTAAAGGTGATCGATCCTATCCGTATTAAATAAAGACGAACGTCTTTTTATTCCATGTACAATATATCCTTTTGACAAAAGTAATTCGGCCAGGTATGCGCCGTCTTGTCCGGTAATTCCGGTTATTAATGCAATTTTTTTACTCATGTTATTCTAGTTAAGACTCAGGCCAACAGGTTTAGCTATAAAATTAGGATTAAACAAACTAGCCTTGTTGTATTTGAGCGATTCAAAGTTAGTGAAATCAAGCACTTCGCCACCAACTGCGCGATAAATTGCATCACCGGCTGCAATGTCCCATTCCATTGTTGGTGCCATGCGCGGGTAAAAATGTGCGTTGCCCAGAACAAGATCAAAAAACTTTAAGGCGCTTCCTTTTTTAATAATTTCCAGCGAGCCGTATTTTTCCTCAAGCTGGATAATTAATTTACTTACGCCCGGAGTAAAATGTGATCGCGAATAAATTAATCCTTTATCTTTTTTTTGAGTTTTGATAGATTTAACCTTGAACTGTTTATCTAAATAATTTTTTGTACCATAGGGAATATGAAAAACCCCGATACTTTTTCCGCCAAAAATAATTTGTTTATTTGTAGGACTGGCAATCATTCCGAAAACAGGAGCACCGTTATGAATCAACGCGATATTAATACAGAACTCATCATTTTTTAGAATGAATTCTTTAGTACCATCAAGTGGATCAACGAGCCAGATCTTAGAATGATTTTTTCTTTTTTCAAAACTTGGTTTGATATCTTCTTCAGAAATAACAGGAATCCCGGTTTTTATTAAATGATCATTAATTATCTGGCTTGAAAGTGTATCTGCAAGTGTAACCGGGGAGCGATCTTCTTTTAGTTCAACATCAAAATTGGTTTTATAAACCTCCATAATTTTTTCGGAAGAGGAATAAATAGCAGCCAATAATATTTCAATCCAATCTTTATTCATGCGGTTTTTTTAATTCAAGAATAATGGCCGAATAAAGAGAACTGGCACCAATTCTAAAAAGTTTTTTATTCATCCATTCCTCTCCAAGAATTCCATTTACAAGATTCATATAATTCAATGCGTCTTCAATTTCGCGAATACCACCCGAAGGTTTTATTCCGATTTTTTTTCCAGATTTCTGATAATGAATAAAAATTACGTTGCACATTATTTCAACAGCTTGCAATGTTGCTCCTGCGGTTCCTTTTCCGGTTGAAGTTTTAATAAAATCGGCACCGGCATCAATAGCAAGCCATGATGCTTTTTTAATATTTTCTTCAGATTTTAATTCACCCGTTTCAAGAATAACTTTCAATATTTTTGTTGGCGCTGCTTTTCGCATCAAAAGAATTTCATTTTTTACGAAATCAAAATTACCGTCTAAAAATTCACCGCGGTTGATGACGATATCTACTTCTTCTACTGTTGTTTTTTCAATCAGTTTTAGTTCAGCTATTTTAGCGACGGTAATAGTTTGGCCGGAAGGAAAAGAGCCTCCAACAACAGCTGTATTTATTGATTGAAGAAGCGTTTTGCGAACAAGATTTCCAAAATTAGGATAGACACATACGGCTGCCGGATAGTGTCCGTCGTAACCATCATTTGCTTTTAGGATAAGCTCTGTGATTGTCTTTTCGTTGTCAATAGATTCAAGAGAAGTCAGATCAATTAAACCCAAAAGTTTTTTTAATTTATCATGATCTTCCATTTTCCTGTCTGCAGTTCTAAATATAACTAAAAAAAAATCCGCCAGGTTTTGCCCGACGGATTAAATATAATGATTAAAGTGAATTATTATTGAATTTTAAAATTGATTGGAACCTGGTAACGAACACGTACTTTTTTTCCGGCTTGTTCCCCTGGAGTCCATGCAGGCAGCATTTTAACAACACGCATTGCCTCTTTATCCAATAATTCAGAAACACCTTTAATTATTTTGACGTCTTGAATAGAACCATTTGTATTTACAACAAACTCAACATAAACGATGCCTTGCTCTTCCATTTCTTTTGAAAGTTCAGGATAAACTACGTTTTTGGCAATGAACGCAGTCATTGCGGGAAATCCTCCCGGGAAGACAGGTTCAGTATCTGCAAAATCAATAATTGGCTCTTCCGCTAGTCCGCCTTTATCGTCGTCTTCATCTTTCGGAGGATCACCAATTGGCTCATCCGTAAAAGTAAACTCCTCAATTTCAACGTCATCTTCTTCGATAATAACTTCTTCAGGAGCTGGTGGTGGTGGAGCTACAACATCCTGCTGCTCCGGCTCCGGTTGATCAATGATCAGATCATAAAGTGCTTCATCATCTGTATCTTCTTTCACCGTTTCAACTGCGACTTTCTCATCTATTTCTGCAGATGTAACCGTAAAAGCCATCAATACAATTGCTGAAACCATTACCAAGCCTACCGAACGAAAGACAACTATTTTGTCTTCGAGGTTTGCTTCTTTTGATTTTTTTGCTTCCATAATAACCTTGTTATTCTAAAGTACTAAGTTAAAAATTTTATTGAACCCGTACTTAATTTATACTAATTTTCTATTGATCTGAACTCCAATAAACATGCCAAATAATGTGCCAATAAAATTAGCAACAATATCCATCACATCAAAGTAGCGCCGATAAATAAAAGAACCTTGTATTACTTCTACGAAAATGCCAAAAGCAAGTCCGACTAATACCAAAATCATGTACATCTTAATATTAATAAGGTTCATTTTTTTGTAAAAAAAACCAAAAATTAATAAAACAGAAAGCATAAAATACATTCCGAAATGCGCTACAGTACTGACTGATATTAGTTCCCATTTAATTTCGGGTAATTGATCGCCGGGAATAAAACTAAGGAAACAAATTATAATTACCCAGGTTAACCAGGGGATATGAAAAATGAATTGGTTTGGGGAGAAAGGAACTTTATTTGTCACTTGATTTTTAGTTGAAGAGTTGATGAGTTGAAAGTTGATCGGTTGGTGAGTATGCTTCAACCGGCGCCTGAGCGGAGTCGAAGGCAAAGGTAGATGAGTTGAAAGTTGATATGTTATTCGTTTGAAAAATGAAAACCTGTAAGAATGTATTGCCCAAAAGAAATGAGACTATAAACACCTCACAGAAAGGTTATCAAAATCAAAATAAAATTTATAACCAGATTTTCTTCAAAAAAATTGACAGAACAATATTTGAGATATTGAATAGGCGAGGACTTGAAGATTATTTTGAAATGAGAAGTTATTAAACTTTTCAACTCTCAACTTTTCAACTTTTTCCTTACCCAACCAAACTAGTATAATCAGCTGAAGAAAGCAACGCATCAAGTTCTGAAGGATTGCCGATTTTCACCTTAATCATCCAGCCTTTACCATATGGATCGCTATTAACTACTTCAGGATTTGATTCAATACCCGTGTTAAGTTCAAGTACTTCACCGCTAATTGGCATGAATAAATCCGACACGGTTTTTACCGCTTCAACTGTTCCAAAAACAGCTTCTTTGTTCAGGCTTTCACCAACTGTTTCGATCTCAACAAAAACAATATCGCCCAATTCGCGTTGTGCAAAATCAGTGATTCCGATGGTAGCTACATCTCCATCAATTTTTACCCATTCGTGGTCCTTTGTATACTTTAAATTAGCTGGAATATTCATTTCTTACACGTGTTAAATATGGCACAAAATTAGAATAAAATTGGAATAAATAACAAGTCGGTTAAAGATTAAACTTAATTTGATTTTAGCAACAAAAAAAATCGCAATTTTGTAGTATGATATCACAAGATCAACTGAAAGATTTTGAAAGGCGCATTAACGAATTACACGGTTATTTAAAAATCGAAGAAAAAAGACTTGATGTTCAGGAAGATGATTTGAAATCACAAGACCCCGGGTTTTGGGATAAACCAAAAGATGCCGAGGTTTTATTAAAACGTATGCGCACAAAACAATTCTGGATAACTGCTTATGAAGGTTTAGTTCAGGATCTTGAAGATATAAAAGTATTAATAGAGTTTTATGATGCCGGCGAGGCATCGGAATTAGAAGTAGAGTCAACTTTCAGTATCGCCTACAAAAAATTAGAAGAACTGGAATTAAAAAACATGCTTAAGGCTGAGGAAGATAGCCTGAGCGCAGTTCTCCAAATAACAGCCGGTGCCGGCGGAACAGAAAGTTGTGACTGGGCGGAAATGCTGATGCGCATGTATATGATGTGGGGGCAAAAGCATGGCTGTAAAGTTTCAGAATTAAATTACCAGGCAGGCGATGTGGCCGGGGTTAAAACCGTGACTCTGCAATTTGAAGGCGAATTTGCTTTTGGTTATTTAAAAGGTGAAAATGGTGTTCATCGTTTGGTAAGAATTTCTCCTTTTGACTCAAACGCAAAAAGACATACAAGTTTTGCATCAGTTTATGTTTATCCTTTAGTTGATGATACGATTGAAATTGTTATTAATCCTGCAGATATTTCTTTTGAAACTTTCAGATCAGGAGGAGCGGGTGGTCAAAACGTAAATAAAGTTGAGACGGCTGTTCGTCTTCGTCACGCGCCATCAGGGATAATTATTGAAAACTCAGAATCAAGATCTCAATTAGCTAATAAAGAAAAGGCATTACAATTATTACGCTCTCAATTATATGAAGCCGAGCTCCGAAAAAAAATGGAAAAACAAAACGCCATCGAAGCCGGAAAAATGAAAATAGAATGGGGTTCGCAAATTCGCAACTATACAATGCAACCTTATAAATTAGTTAAAGACGTCCGCACCGGTCACGAAAGTTTTAATGTTGAAGCTGTTATGAATGGTGAGATTGATGAGTTTCTGAAAGCTTTTTTGATGGGGCAGAATTAGTTCGTCACACAACAAAATCTATATTCTTTGTAGAAATCAACGCGTTTTTTGGCGATTGTAAGTGTCTTAGCGCCTTTTGTGGCTATTTTTTTTTGAATTTGATATTTTTTTTCGGAATTTGAGATTTGTCATTTGATGCTTGTTTTTTGAATTTGGAATTTTAATTTCCCTACCTTTGCCCTCCATTATAAGAACACCCCATGTTAGTACAAGTACTAAAATCAAAGATTCACCGCGTAAAGGTCACACAGGCCGAACTGAATTATATAGGCAGTATTACCATCGATCCTGATCTGATGGAAGCCGCCAATATGATTGAAGGTGAAAAGGTTCAAATCGTAAACGTAAATAACGGCGAGCGACTTGATACATACATTATTACAGGTAAAAGAAGTTCAGGTGAAATTTGTATCAATGGTCCTGCTGCAAGAAAGGTTTCTGTTGGTGATATCGTAATTATCATCACTTATGCATTCATGGATTTTGAAGAAGCAAAAACATTTAAACCGGCTTTGCTTTTCCCTAATACTGAGACCAACAAAATTAAATAAT
>Ga0102851_10002188_pt1 | contig 11691 bp, 9 predicted proteins | sample Mud3Dept3metaG_FD_79558 | JGI IMG/M metagenome (GOLD analysis project Ga0102851, IMG submission 79558) | Freshwater wetland microbial communities from Ohio, USA, analyzing the effect of biotic and abiotic controls - Mud 3 Core 4 Depth 3... | ecosystem: Environmental > Aquatic > Freshwater >...
CCATGAGAGCCTCTTTCTACAATACGCCCATGATCTATCACTAAAATCATATCGGCATTTTCAATCGTCGATAACCGATGCGCTATGACCAGAGTCGTCCGATTACGCATGACTTTTTGCAATGCTGCCTGAATATATCGCTCCGATTCAGTATCCAATGCTGAGGTCGCTTCATCCAGTATCAGTATAGGCGCATCTTTCAATAATGCTCTGGCCAAGGCTAATCTCTGCCTTTGTCCACCTGATAACTTAACGCCATTTTCACCTATTTCAGTGTCAAGCCCTTGTTCAAACTTACTAATAAATTCCATTGCATAAGCATCTGTTGCAGCCGACGTTATTTCACTTCTAGTTGCCGTCGAAAGCAATCCATAGGCTATATTATTGGCTACTGTGTCATTGAATAAAGTGACCTGCTGGTTAACCAGGGCTATCTGTTTTCTTAAATTTGCCAATTGATAAGTATTTATTTCCACGCCATCCAATAAAATCTCACCCGTGTCATGGGGATAAAAACGTGAAACCAGGTTGGCGAGTGTACTTTTACCGCCACCGGAAGCCCCTACCAAGGCAATAATTTGTCCTGGCTCAGCCTTAAAACTGATGTCTTTAAGTGCAAGTTCATTTGTACCCGCATATTGAAATGACAGGTTTTTGAATTCCAAGGCGCCCTTGCATCTTTCTGCCTGATAAGTCCCATCGTCCACTTCGCCCGGTTCATCCAAAATCTCAAATAACGACTCAGCAGCCACAATACCTTTTTGGATATCACTGTTAGCATCACTTAGCCCTCTGATGGGCTTGGGTAATAAAAACGCTGCCGTCAAATAGCCCACAAACTCACCGACACTGGCTTGTTTCATAAAAAACAAAGCCATATACATTAAAAATGACAACGCTATAGCAATAATAAACTGCATGATCGGACTATGTATCGCCATCGTCGTAGCCAGCTTTAACGATTGCCTCCGGTTATTTAAACTGCTTTCCAAGAATCGCCGACGCTCGTAGTCCTCCCCTCCATAACTAATGACTACCCGATGCCCTCCCACCAGTTCCGATGTAATGTGCGTCATGTCGCCAATTGATTCTTGTATTTTTTTACTGATTCCCCGAAGGCGCTTACTCACATAACCGACCAACACCACAATAATTGGCGCTATAGCAACAAAAACCAGCGATAGCATCCAGTTTGAATAAAACAAATAGATTAACAGACCTATGGCAGTAAGGCCTTCGCGTACAAAAGTACGCACCGCATCCGTGACGGCCTGAGTAACCTGCCCCACATTGTTGGTTATCCTTGAAATCATGTGACCGCTATTATTTGCGTCAAAATAAGCGGTGGGGAGCCGAGTATATTGATCAAATATCTGACATCGCAAAGCATGCACCACGTTTGTGGACACTTTGGCTAAAAAATAGTTACCTATATAGGAACCAATACCATGCACTACAATTAACCCGCTAAACAATAAGGGCAAATAATACATACCCTCCCGTGATTCAGTTTGCAACGTGTCAATAATGTGTTTAATAAGCGCTGCAAATAAGGTCTGAGTACTTGAATACATCAGAAAACCAACAATGCTGATTGCAAATAGACCGCGATGCGGCTTTATATAAGTCAATAGTCGCTTATATATTTTAATGTTTGTTGTAGGTTTTTTTTTCATATTTTGAAGAGCTTATTAACAGGTGTCACTATTCAAGCTTACGCAAAGTTATGGCATTATTGAAGATATTGGGAAACGCCTTTCTTGGCGAGGATAAAATCATGATTGTCCAGTCGCTCCATCAAGCGCTGATAATTCGAATCCTGCTTACTCTTATCATTTTGAGAATGCCATAGATGTAACACCGGCACTGCAAAACGCCCTTCTTTACGTTTAATCCCTGCATGTATCAAACGAATAACCAAATCAGAATCTTCAAAACCCCATCCTTCAAAAAGCTCATCATAACCATTGGCCCGAATAAAATCATTTTTCCACATGGCCGTATTGCAGCCAACCGCTTTACGCCAATTATGAGGCTGCAAATATCTAAGAAAGCCCAGTGGCAATGATACAATTGGACTCAGGCGATTGATCTTTTTACCCAAACGCAGTCCGATAAAAAAAGGCAGTTTCTTTAAATATAATGGCTGTTGATTTACGAGAACCTCTTCTGTAAAAGCCTGGGTCAGTAATACGCGGTTACCGGCAACGAAATGGTTAGGTGTGGCAAGTTGCCTGTGTTTGGCAACAAAGTTGAGACGAACCATGCAATCACCATCGATAAAAATAAGGTAGTTTCCCTTGCTTTTTGCAACCGCTTTGTTACGGATTCTACTTAACTGAAACCCACAATCCGGTTGGTAAACGTGGGTTATCGGCACAGGACTCCCAGCACTATAAGCGCTTATGACATGTTGAGTATCTTCCGTCGAACCATCATCGGCGATGAGTATTTCAAAATTCTGGTCGGTTTGTTGTAAAAGACTTTTTATACAGGCTTCTAGGGCATCCGGACGATTATAGGTCGAAACAATAACGGAAATTAGCCCTTCATGACTGTCTTTATTTTTTTGCAACTCCAAAAGCTTGGCGTACTTGTAATAAGTTCCTTCCGCATTTGACAGCGCCAACATGAGTCCTTGAGATCCATCCAGGATTGATAACTTAATGATGTAGGTTCTGAAAAAATTCCACAACGCTTTAATTATTGCCTTAGCTAAAGATGATTTTACACCCCGTTCATGTAACATTTTGGCATTTAGAGTGGAATAGCTGTCTACCTTGTGCAGCACTTCCTCAAGATTCACAAAAGACTCATGAAATAGTGGTGCCACTAATCGACCTACAGCACCTTCTACGAAAATTTTCTCATGAACCAGTGACTCGCTAAAACGACCGCTCTGACGACGAAATAACCTAAGCACATAATCGGGCCACCAACCGCCATGACGGATTTGCTTGCCGCAATAGCTGGAAAGACGGGGGATTTCATAGCCATTAAACTGCTCCTGCTGGAGAGCTTTTTCAATTTGGGTTCGTAATTCTCGAGTCACTACTTCGTCGGCATCAATCGACAAAATCCAATCTTGGCTGGCTTTAGCTAAAGCTCGTTGTTTCTGAATACCAAATCCAGGCCAGTCTGTTTCATACACTTTTTCGGTATATCGACGACAAATAGCCACTGTTTCATCATCACTGCCTGAATCCAAAACGATAATTTCATCCGCCCATGAAACCGATTCCAAACATCGTCCAACATGGGACGCTTCATTTTTTGTAATGATAATTACGCTGAGCATTGTGTATGGTAAGCTTTTTGTCAGTTTGAAAAAACGAGGCACTGGGAACTATCCAGTTAGAAAAACTATATTCCTCTCCCGCTTTATTATTAAGAAAGAAATATTGAATAAATTATTACCGGCTAAAAAGTAAGTGCAATCATTTTACTCAGCAATATGGAAGTCGGCTACACCCAAGAAAAATCACCATTTTCTCTTATTCCGTGCATAGACATGCCAAATTGAGCCAACTCCTGCTCACACCATGACTTTTGTTGCCGCATTCTTTTTATTTTCTTGAGCTTTCGATCTAACCAGCTTTGTTTTAACAAACGATAATTATAGCGATACCCCAAGCCATCTTTCTCAGACAAGCCCCGCTCCTGCTTCATTGCTGATTGTGTAATGGAGCCATAATGGTGTAACCAAGAGGAGCCAGTCATTCCAATAGGAATAGCTGCTTTATCCGCCTCATTAAAAAATAGAGTATCTTCATAACCCAATAACTTGGGAATTGGCTGGAAATAACCAATTTCCAGCCAGACTGATTTATGCACAGCGAGACAAACGGCATGGCGACCACCAATCCGAAGAGCGTCTTTCATTTTCGCTGAGGAATCGTCGGCAAAGGTATCAAAATCATAATCAAGAGATCCCTCAATAAGCGCCGGCGAGATAATTTTCAAACCATTTCGTTCAGCTGCATCAATCATATTCTCAAGCCAGCCATGCGATACCAGCACATCATTGTTCATGATGATAGTCCACTCAGCCTGTAACGCTAACGCACCTTGATTCCATGCCACCCCACAACCCAAATTAGCCTGATTAAAAATACGTCCACCTAGAGGCAGTGTTTCAAGATAACTGCGCGTCTCATCGTTAGATCCGTTATCCACCACCACCAATCGATTAAGATCGACACCATGCTTAATCATGCTATCCACACACTGGCGGGTATATTCTACCTGATTGTAACAAGCGAAGGTGATGGCGTAATCGATACGATTCATATTGATTTTTTATTTAAGTTGGATTGCAAGGGTGAGAAGATAATGAGCCTCTAAAGAAATAATTATTTATGGTTTCATAATAGCTCTACATCTAAGATATAAAGCTCATCCCTATAGCTTATGATTAAAATTATAAAGCAAGCCTATACAAGGCAAAGCATTTTATTACATCGAAAACAGTTTTAAGATCTCTCCTAATTAGAAAGCTATTTCAGCTAGCGGCAAGAATTGTGCTAATTTATCTAGCTTCGGCCGTCAATAGAAACGCCCGGTAGGGTTCCGGATTTTCGTTCAATTGCTTCGGGAAATGATGATCAATGAATTGGGCTCGGCAACTACAACGAGGATTGAGAAAATCCTCGCCCGCTTCTATTTTACGCCGGATAGTGTCCGGATTTTTGTATTCAGGGGTGTTGTATTCCTGATGCGCGAAACTTTCCAGTTTGCGGATGAGTTGAGGAATATCGGCAATCCAGGTGAAATGCCAGCCGCCATTCGCTATCTGCTGAACCTGCCGATTCCGGAACCAAGCTCTTTTGATGGCACGCAACAGACCGGAGGATTTGAAATTGCGCACCTGCTCGGCTCCACCAAAAAAATCCCGGAAAACCTTGTACGTGACAATCTTGGAACCCAGCCAGACGACCGGCTTGCCGTCGATGAAGCACTGGTTATTGAGGTAATAGGAATAGGCTCCCTGCATGAAGTCGCCGCGAACGAATCGGCGCGGGTCGAATTGCTTGATGGTTTCGGGCCGGGGAATTTCATCTACATCGGATACCAGTATCCAATCCTCGTCGGCCGCGTCGAATAAACCATGAGCGACAAAGTCCCGCTGATAACGCTCGTTGCGCCAGGCATCATCGGTAGGAAACGGATATTCGGAAAGAACCAGATAGCGGATTTTGTCCCGATAAAGCTGAAAGTTTTCGATGCGAAAGTTTAGCGGCTTGGGTTTTCCGGAAATTGTCTTGACCGATTCGACAATAACAAAATAATCCACTTGTTCCCACAGAGTATCAAGACGCAACTTGAGCAGCATATCCTCATTAAAATAGCAGAAGCAGTCGTAAATTTTTGGTTTCACGACCGGTTCTCATCCAGGAAATAATCACGAATTTGCTGCCGGAAAATCCTGGGTTCGCTTTTTAGATAATTGCGATAGTCCTGTAGCGCAGAGAAGTGCTGGTTGAAATGGCCGAAGATATCGCTCGCCAATTTACCAAAATCGGCGATGAAATCAGAGTCGGAGCTATCGAACTTGTATTTGCGCGGAATCGGCAAATCCACTTCGTTTCCGGCAGATCCCAAAAGCCCGGTAATCAGGCAGCAGCCGTGCATGGCCGCTTCCCGTGGCATCCGATCTCTACCGGGATGATGCCCGAAATCAATGTAGACTTTGGCGGAATAAAGCGCTTCAGAGAGTTGCCCGCGATTTAAATCTTTCAAGGGTGCAAACTGCCATTGTGGATAAGCTTTGATCAGTGCATCAGTAACCTTACGACCTTTAGTGGGGTTATACAAAATAATATCTTGCTTATGACTTGTTTTATCAAGGTACTTATCTGTCAAGAAATCTTCATTAATAGAGTCAATCAAGGGGATGGGTTCGATGCCACATGTCCGCAAATACTGTGTTGAATGTTCTGTTTGTGAAAAATGTAACAAGCTCTTAAGGTTTTTTGCACCTCCCCAAGGTCGCTGACCTTTTATAACCCTTTTTAAATAACGGACTTTGTCATGAAGAGGCCAAATATGCCGACGTTCCAAAAAGTTCTCCAAGGAAAGCCACCAAAGTGCCGACTTGGCATGCTTTACTTTTAGAGCCAGCATTGGAACCACTTCAGGAAAAATAATGAGGTTACCCTCAATATCTTCATATCGTGCCACCGGCGCTTTATAAAACTTATAAGGCTCTGGAGCTTCCGCAACTTTATCGAAAGGTAAGTAAACAATAAAGGCAGGCAACCCTAAATTGTTCATGTGAGCCACTAACTGGTGCAATGCCTCCGGCCCACCGGTAACCGCCCCTGAGGGACAAACCACTAAAATCTTATTAAATTTATTCATAGTTGATATTATGACAGCTCAGCCACTTCGTCACAAGCGACTACCAACCTCATCCAATACAAGATCAGCTCAATAAACGCTTTACTGCAGCTCACAATAGAGAAATCGTACTGTGAATCATACCTGTCAATTTTCATGGCATACCTTTCCAGCTTATCAAGGCATCCACACTACTTAGTTTAGTGCTTCATTAATGGCTTCAGTGACGCACTGTGTTAGCAATAAATCAAGACATTGACTTCGGCTTTGCTGATGTTTATCACAACCTTCCAAATGGCAGGGGACACAATCGCCTTTACCTTGAATCAATCTGATATTTTTAACATGCTGACTACCTACCTTATGAAAAGGATTTATGTTTTGCTGATAATCAACAGGCCAAGGTGCCCATTTTACGGGATTGGTTGGCCCATAAAGCGTAATCACCGGAATTCCGGTTGCGGCAGCCAAGTGCGTAATCCCGGTATCGGGTCCAATATATAATTTTGCCTGAGCAATTATATAAGCCAGCTGCGCCAAAGAAACCTGACCTGCCAAATTGATGGTGTCATCGGGAAGTTGATGCTGAATGCCGGTAACATAATCGATTTCTTGCTGTGCAGGCCCACACGAAAGAACCAGATTTAATCCCCTATTTTTGAGGTACAAACCCACTTCTATCCAACCTTCTACAGTCCATTGCTTGTATGTCCACTGAGGATGGGGGTGCAAGATGGCAAAGCCGGCAGCTTCAGTCAAGAAGGGGAATTGTTCTACCAATTGCTGAACATGGCTCGTTTTTGGAGGGATTAGTGAAAAGCAACGAGGAACATCAATTAAATCCAGTAATTTCAAATGCTGTAAAACAGTGTGCGTGTTGTCGTTATCAAACTCTGTCCAGCGTTGAACAAAAAAACGTTTCCACCAGCCTGTGGTGTTTTTTGGCGGCACTGCGGCAACCCGGAATGGCGCTGCCAGTAATGTGTACAAAAAGGGTCGATCCCCGGTCTGCGTGGCAATAGCAAGATCATAGCGCCTAAATAATTTCCGGAACAAATACCAAAGATCAGTGCGATTCGGGCGATTCGGCGTGATGATAATAGAATTAATATCGGGATTGCCTTCAAGCATTGACGCGGTATTGCTATATACTAAGATGTCTAGCTGAGCATCCGGATAAGCTTGCCGCAACGAATGCAATAGAGGCGTTGTTAGCAGTACGTCACCCAGGTATTGCATTGAAATAACTAGAATTTTTGTTGGCTTTGACTGCAATGACTGATGAGTTTTCATGCGTTCATTATGTTGCGGTGATTGCAAAGCAGCCCATTGAATAGAACATGACCCAATGGACTGCCTAAAATAAAAAATAAAATCACCGCTAAGCTACTAATCTAAAACGCTTCCTTACACGTCAAACCCATTCAGCCAAAGATCATGTTTATTACATAGACTCAGTGCGTAAATCGGACCCGTGTAGTCATGCAGCGTGAAAGTTGATATTGCCGCCGTGTCTTTGGTTGGGTCAAACATATGTTCATCTATAAACTTATAGTTTTGATCCAGCAAAACGTGCTTAACAATATAGTGCTCGTAACCTTTCATTTCATGAGCTGTTACAACTTTTACGGTTATCTTTCCGCCCGCTTTTTCTATTTCAATGTTGGGTAAATGGGTCGCAACCTTGCCACTCCAGCGGCCGGGATATTCCTTGGTATAATAAATATCGCTGGCTCCCTTTGCCTGTTTTTCACTAGTGGCCAAGGCCATTGTGGGTGCAACAATACCACCGCCAATACTGGCTATACTTAAGCGAATAAAATTACGACGTTTCATGCTATTTCCCCGTTGTTAATTATTGATTGCATATCGATTTACGTTCTACCCGTCGTCTAACTTAAGCGAATTAAAACATCCCACTATTCATTGCCCGCTCCCTGATAAGCGTTTTTTCTCACTTTTATAACCCTAATCCATTCATGTGCATTTTTAAAGCCACTTAGGATAAAAGGAGCTCCGCCTATGGCCACCGCATCAACCAGACAATACCAAGCAGCTACACCACTGGGTGGGTTACCTTGGGGCAAACCAAGAACCGGATCGATTGCTGCCCATTTCCAGGTACCAACAGCAGTGCCTATTAATTCCAGCCATGTCGTTATAAAAAAGGCCGCAAGATAAACCATGGGCGATCGGCCTTTAAATAAATAAACCAAAAACACACAAAACAGTAAGGCTCCCACGGTATCACCCTGTTGGGCAAAGCCACTGATACCCCAAAGCGACCATAAACCACAAACCGCTATCACCAGGATAGTAATTTCTCTGGCATGTCTTAAAAACAGACCGGAACGTGCCAAAGCAACCGCCGTCAGATAAACCATGCCGTGTCCGGGTGGCACATAAGCCGGTACATTTCCAAATCGGTAGGTATACCCCCCCATAAAAGGGGATGCAAAATGCTCGCCGATAGTCGCAAAAATAATCGCGATAACAACCTGCATCCTAACTTCTCTATTTTCACCGAGTAACAAGCCAATTAAAAATACCCAACCGCTAACGCCTAGTGCATTTTGTTTTTCCATACTAGCATTGGCATCGCTAATCAAACAGACAGCTACGCAAAGAAAAGTAAATGCGGCTATAAAATAGTCTCTTTTTCTATGAAAATAGGTACCATCAACTTGTGGGAAATGACGAAGCACAATTACCTCTTTAAAATTCTAGCGTTGCACGGCGGAAGGATAATCAGCATGGGTTAAGTCAGTACCCGTTCGATTCTGGCTGGTTCATCTGATATGTTATTTATTATTTGCTCAACAAGATACTTTTTTTCTTCGCTTAAATTTGAATATTTCCCATACCAAATGGGCAGCTCAGGCACTTGCCCGAACCCGCGAAGTGCTCTTTCACTGGTTCCCAATGCAGCGGCTATCCTATCCGCCTAATGAACTTAGTTTTTATTTCTTCATGTTCTCTATTTAAAAAACGGCTAATAGTGGACTGCGGCACTCCGCTTTCACGCGCCAGTCTGTTTGGATTCCAGCCTTTTTGTTTCATGGCTGTATTTATATTATCAATGATTGTTTGCATATAAAATAACAAAAAAAGACATGGCTTTTTGGCTAAATGGTCAAACTTCATCAGGACGCTTCCACAACACAGAAGCGCACAAAGCTGCGATCATCATGCCATAAAATGAACTCGTATATTTAAGCGTTAGTATTTCCAAACTCAGGCTCGTGATCATCATACCCATAACAAGACAAAGCCCCATCGCACTGGTACCTTTAATCGCCTTAACCGAAGATTTAAGACCTCGAATAAAAACCACACCAGGCACAAAATACTGCAACAAAATCGCAATTAAACCAAAGATACCTGACCGCACCATGTTAGCCAGGTATTCATTGTGAGGGCCAACATGCTCCATCGTAGAGATAGCTTCCCGGGAAAATGCAGATTGAATCTGTGGCATCAAAAGATATGACTGATAACCTAAATCACCATAACCAGTGAATGGATTTTGCTTAAATAATATCCAAGATATTTGCCACATGGACAACCTAAGTCCTGCCGAAGTATTGGTATCGGTCTTATTTATCCACGAAACAAGTTCATAATAAATGCTATTGACCCGATCATGAAAAAAATCAATAAAGAAATAAAAACCTAAGATTGCCAAGACGCTGATCAAAGTGGAGATCAACAACGCCGCCGTACTTTTTGATTGCCAATGAAGGGCGACCCACAAAATTAACATGGCAGGCTCGGCAATCCAGGCTCCCCTTGTCTGGGATTTTAATTCAAGATAAAACCCGGCCAGAACGCCTGCGTATTTTAAAAGCCTTAAAGCCAAACCATCTTTATTGACAGCATCAATAGAAAAAAGGCACAGAAACCCCAACAACATGGTGTAGATACCAATGGTATTGGGATCCACAAAATAAGTGCCAAACCGATTGCCACTCCATGTGTTCATTGGAGCAGGATACAAATGCACAAACACCAAAAGTATCAGCAGCGACAGCGGACAGATATACTGAAATATTTGAACAAAATTAATCTTTTTCTTTAGCAGCAATAAAAAAACCGGTGCGCACAACAACATTCGCAATGGCCCATCATAAGGCTTTGCCACTATGTCCTGACGTAATAATTGGCTGAACAAAATAGCCAAAAAACCTGAAGCAAGCGCCATGATAACAGCCCATTCAGCAGCACTAATATTTTTGATCCCCTGTGCCGATCTCGGCAAGCGCAAAAAATGAAATAAAGCGATGACAAACAGGACAATGGTTAATGTATTCGTCCATCCTCTCAACGTCAAATACAGAAGTGGACAAAGCGCCAGCGCCGAAATAAGCAGGGAATTTTCAATCCACGCCGACTGATCGTCATTGATTATTAAATTTGATCTCATTTTGGGATTATTTTTCAAAACAGGCTGCCACTGCCTTGAAACAGCCTTTTGGGGGATCTAAAATTAGAAGTGTTTGCGCATGAAGTACCTTTATCCCTGTTCCCAAAACGCCAGCCACTTCGGCACACCCCGTTAGAATTGTTTGCTGTTAAGTCTATCATTCACCTGACCTATTTCTTAGTCTCATACAAACAACCATGCTATCACAGCGTACCTGCCAAATTTTCCTGACAAAATAACTAAACAGGCTGGCAATAAGGGGAGCTTTAACCAACCACCCGCAAAACATAAAGCATCCCCTATCACAGGTAACCATGAAAAAAACAGCACCCAGACACCTCTTTTTTTTACCACATTCAGTGCGTTCTGTTTTTTCTCTGGTAAAAGGGCAGTCGCTGGATATTTTTTCGCCGCTAACGCACCTAATCCCCATGTTGTCATGGCACCCAGCGTGTTGCCTACAGCCGCTATGAAAACCAAGTGTTGAACTTCATAATGTCCTTCCGATACCATGTAAGCCAAAACAGCTTCAGAGCCACCCGGAGCAATTGTTGATGATATAAATGCGCTGAAAAACAGACCCCATATACCGCTCAATGTTTCTTGCATTTATTTATCCCAAAAAAAACCCTGCGATCGAAGAGCACAGGGTTTTCGATGTCGCCAGAATCTATTTTTCAGGCAATATCTTGTTTTTATTAGCAGCGACCAATTTAATCAACCGTGACAGCAGCTTTACAATAAGCTCAATAAATGCTCTTAACAAATCAAAAACATAAGCGACTACCTCTGATACGCTCATGCCTTTAAATTTGCGTGCCAGGAAAGGGGCTGCAAGCAGGCCTAATGCCAATCCGATTACCGTTACACCTGAAATAACAGAGTCTTGCTGCTGTCCTGTTGTTGCAGGGACTGGACTCGCTTTTGCA
>Ga0102851_10002190_pt1 | contig 11686 bp, 9 predicted proteins | sample Mud3Dept3metaG_FD_79558 | JGI IMG/M metagenome (GOLD analysis project Ga0102851, IMG submission 79558) | Freshwater wetland microbial communities from Ohio, USA, analyzing the effect of biotic and abiotic controls - Mud 3 Core 4 Depth 3... | ecosystem: Environmental > Aquatic > Freshwater >...
CATCGGAAGTCCGGAAGCCATCGATCACGAGCACGTCGTGCGGGTCGACGATGTAGCGGCGGCGGTTCGGATCCGCAGGCTGGGCGTCGATCACGTCGAGGCCATCGACCGACGCGACGATCTCGAACCGCGCGGTCGTGCCGTTACGAACGACGATCTTGTAGCGACCGCCGTCGTTGCCGATGACGAGGGCACGACCGCCGGCGGTGTAGCCCTCGAGGGTGCGGCCCGATTCGTCGACGAGCGCGACCGAGAGCGAGCGATCGCTGGTGAACACCTCGAGCGGCGCGGGATGCGTGCCGAGGTACGCGGCGTGCGCCTGGACGCCATTCGCATCGTTGTAGTGCAGCGCCACCTCGGCCCACGGCGTGGGTGCCGAGCGCATGAACGCCGCGAACGAGATCGGCGCGGAGACGGCCTCGCCCCACGCCGTGCCGAGGCCCGGGCGATCGGGGACCGGCTCGGCGATGTAGCCACCCCCGCCACCGCGATCGATCGCGGCGTGGCTCGGGCTCGGGCTGGTGGCGACGTAGCCACCGGACGAGTCGGCTGCGGTGTAGCTGGAAGAGGGCGAGCCGCTCGGGCTGTACGCCCCCTTCTGCGCGGCGCCGCACGCCGCGAGCGAGAACAGGGCAGACCAGATCCATGAGTGCCGCAGCACCCGCGTTGCGTTCGTCATCGGAGGATCCTTTCGGTTGGAACTAGCGGCCCCAGTGGAGGCCGACCTCGAAGAACATGCTGACGTCCGTGCGCGACGGTCGGGTCGCCTTGGTGCACGGGCCCGCGCACACCGCGGGGCCATCGATCTCAGGGCCCTGACCGATCAGCGAGCGGAACGCCATGTAATAGCCGACGTGGCGGCGGCGGCCGCGGCTCGTCCGCTCGCCCTGACCGTCGAGCTCGAAGCCGATCGCGACCTCGCCACTCGGACGATCGAGGACGCCGCCCTGGCGCCAGTTGACGTGCTCGACGCCGACGCCGACCTCGCCCCAGAAGTCGACGCCGAGTCCGCCGCGGTGACGATCCGGTTCACCCGTGTTCGCGAACGAGTAGCGCACTGCGCCGCCGAGCCGGGTCCCGCGCCCGCGCCGATTCATCGTCTCGTCCGAACCATCGCCGACGCGGTAGTGCGCGAACACGCCGCGCAGCGTGACGTCTCCGATCCGATATCCGACGCCGCCCGAGACGCCCATCGAGAAGCCGTCGGCATCACCGACATCGCTGCCACCGATCAGCATGCCGAACCTTCCCTCGATCCGGCGCGGCGCCGGCGGCTCCGCGTACCCACTCGCACCTGCATCCATCGCGACGACGTTGGCCGAGGCCGACGCGGCGCCGAGGGTGGTCAGGACGAGCGCGGCGAGCGTGGGCTTCCTCATGTGCCCATCCAACGCACGTCGCTGGCCGGGCCTTACACCCTCACTTCGCGGGGCCGGGATGACAGCGCGTACAGGTCGTGCCCGTCAGCTTGAACGCGGTCGTCCCGTCGTGACACGGCGCGCAGCTCTGCTTCGCCGGGGCGGCGAGTACCGTCGCGGTGGCGCCGGAGAGATCGGTATGGCACGCGGCGCACGCCACGGCGGTGCCGTCCTTCGCGCGCGCGTGGGGCGCGTGATCGAACGTCGCTCGCACCGACCACTTCGGAGCGGTCCGGAGCGCGACGCGCTTCGCGGCGAGACCTGTCGCGTGACAGCCCTCGCATGCACCGAGCCGCGGATCCGGACCGCGATCGATCGCGTGGCAGCCCGCGGTCGTGCATGCGCGATGGCCACGCGGCGGGCGCAGCTGGGTGGTTCGCGTGCGCAGCGAGTGACACGCAGCGCAGGCGCCGGGATGCTTGCCGTGATCGAGCGTCGCGCCGAACTCGGTGTCGTCGCGCGGCAGGCGATCGGCGACGAGCGGTCGCCACGGCTCGGTCGCGGTATGGCAGGCGCCGCAGATGGTCGGCACACGCTTGCCGAAATCCTCCGCGTGGCAGGCGACGCACGGCGCGTGACCGCTGACGAGGACCTCGCCACCCGTGTCGAGCGGGTGACACGCCGCGCACGGCAGCTGCGCGTCGCGGTGCTCGGGGCGCACGTGCGAGAACCGATCGGAGGGGCGCGCGACCTCGAACTCGGCAGGTTGCGTGGTGTGGCACCGGGTGCACGCCGTCGTGATCGAGAACGCCGGCTTGCCGTCGTGACATCCGCCCGTCGCGCAGGTCTGCATCGTCGGCCGCGGCAGGATGCTGTCGTCGGTCGCGAGGATCGCGGCGTGGCAGGTCGCGCACTGCGCTCCGGCAGGACCCCGACGCGCGTGCTTGTCGTGCGAGAACGTCGCGTCCACCGTGTTGATCGGTGCGGCGAACGCGGGTGGCCGCGGCGAGCCACTGCCCGGCGAGTGACAGCCCGCGCAGGCCGTCATCGCCGGACCGCGTCCCGGCGTCCCCGTGCCGTCGTGGCAGCCGATGCAGCGTCGGTGGGGCAGGCCCTTCGGCTGGTTGTGACACTGGGTGCAGGTGATCGCGCCGTGCCGCTTGTGGGGCAGCTCGAGCGCGAAGTCGGTCGGCGTGTACGGCGGGTAGGTCACGGGCGCGCGCGTGAAGGGTGCGAGCAGCACGGCCTCGGCGTGGCAGTTCGTGCACAGCCTCATCCGCGCCGGCTCGATCGCGAGCTTCGCGGCCTTCTTCGGAGTCGTGGGCGGTGCGCCATGGCACGCGCCGAAACACGCCTTGTGATCGGGGCGGCCGGTCAACACGCCGGCGCGCATCACGTGGCAGGCCGTGCACGCGATCGACTCGCCGCCCGAGAGCAGGACGTCGCGGTTGTGGATCACGTGATCGAAGCCCACGGGTGTTGTCGCGGGTGGTGACGCCACGGGCTGCGTCGCCACCGGCTGCGCCACTGCGAGCCGCGCGCCGATCACGATCGCGACGACGATCGCCGCGCGCATCAGTACATCCCCGACATCATCAGCCGCAGGCTGCGATAGCCCGTGATCTCGGGATACGTATCGAACGCGCTCGACACGTCGTATGCAGCGAACAGCCGCAGCGTGCGCCCGACCCACGCGTCGAGCGTGACGCGACCGCCGATCCGGACCTCGTCGACCGGGACCGCGAGCAGCGGGTCGACGTACAGCTCGCCGAACCGCAGGCGCCGGCCGTAGACCTCGAACAGCGTCGAGAACCGCCGCGCGCCGAGGGTCAGCTTGACCGACCCACCGAGCTCGGTGAAGCCCTCCTCGCCACGTGTGTCGACCGCGGGCAACATCTGGGGCGAGTCCCGGACGTCCACGATCGGCGTCGGGGGCGGGTGATTGGTGTTGCGGCTGAGCAGGCTCCCGCCGATCGCGATCTGGCGGCGTAGCCGGACCTCGAGGGCGCCACCGATCTCGAGGTATGGAGCGGCGAACGACGACGGCGGATCCTCGGGACCGCGTGCGTCGGCCGCGAACGCCCCACGGATGAACAGATCGATGTTCTCGGCGATCAGCGTGCCCGCGCGGACCGAGCCGACGTACTGCGGGACCACCGGACCGAGATCGAGGTACCGGCGCGCGAGCGTCGGATCGCCGTCGCGGTCGGGCGCGGTCAGCGACGGATCCCAGCGCCAGTCGTCCGAGGTGCGATGCGTGAGGTCGAACACGAGGTTCGTCACCTGCCGGTAGCGCGCCCGGACCTCGAGCCGCTGACTGGCGGCCCGCCCATTGAGCGTGCGGCCCTGCGCGATCACGGCGATGTCGCGCCGCGGCCGCCAGTCGCCCTGGAGCAGCGTGCTGGACGCCGAGGGCTGGTCGGTCTCGCTCGCCGCGCTGATCGCGAGGAACTCGCCCTGGACCGCGATCGGGAGCGGCGTCGGTAGCCCGCGCAGATCGAAGCGGAGCGACGCGCCGAACGTCCCTGGGCGCTGCTCGCTCTGCGCGCGCGTGTAGTCCGAGTGCCGGATGCCCCCGTAGATCGAGCCGGTCAGGATCGGGCCGTCGTAGGCGAGGAGGAAGCCATCGAGGTGCGTGACCCACGGCCCGTAGACGTGCTGGCTGCCCGCGCGGAACCGCACCCTCGACAGCCCCCAACGCCGAGGCAGGAAGTCGCGGACCTCGGCCCAGCCGGATCGCAGCTCCAGACCGCTGCGCTCGAACCACGTCGCGATCGGCGGCGCGACCGCGACATCGGTGCCCATCGGGCCCGTCCGCTGCGGTCGCGGCACGGCCTGGAAGCGCGACGCGAAGTACGTCGACAGGCTCGCGAGCCCGACACCGCGCGTGCTGCCGAACACCTCGCCGAAGCCGTACGAGCGGAGCTGCGCGTAGTCGCGACCCGGCACCGGCTTGTCGCCGCCGAGCGAGGGCATGCCACTCGGCGACGCGGACTCGACCTGGTAGCCGAGGTCGAGGCTGAACGACACGTTCTGGCGGAGGTCGCGCAGCACCGTGCCTTGCTCGTCGGCCTCGGGCGCGCGCGCCAGCGGCGGCGGGGCGGCTGGCATCGGTGCCCGGGGTCGCGCAGACGGCGCGGTCTGCGCGACGGGACGCGACCGCATCCGCAGGCTCCGCGGCGGCGGCTCGTGCGTGATCGTCAGGCGCGGGTCCGCCGACGCCGTCGCGGCGACGGCGAGCACCGCGGTGATGAACACTCGCCGCGTCACGGGCGAACCCGCGGCGACGACGCCGAGTGGCATTGCGCGCAGAACGGCTCGCCGTGGCACGTCGTGCACGAGCGGATGTTGATCCGCGCGAGGCGACCGTGCTCGTCGGTGAACGTGCCGGCGAAGCCGTGCGACCGTGGTCGCTGCGCGTGACACGCGCTGCAGAACTCGACGACGTGGCAGCGGGCGCACCGATCTCGATCGGCCGCGGCCTCCGGACCATGATCGAGCTCGCGCCACGTGATCCGGTGGTCCGCGGGCTGCATCGTCTGGTGGCACTCGTCGCACGCCTGTCGCGGATTGCCCGACATGCGCGTGTGGCAGCTGGCGCATCGGGTCGCGTCGCGCGATGCGACCTCGGCGTGATCGCGGCGGAACGCGAGCGTGTGGTCGAGCGGGCGCTCGGTCGCCGGCAGGTGGCTGCGTGGTGCCAGCGTGGTGACCCGGTTCGTGCGCGCGCTGTGGCAGGTCTCGCAGGCCCGGACCCGCATCTCGTTCGGCGTCCGCTCGGAATCATCGTGACAGTTCACGCAGCTCGCGATCTGCGGCGGTGCGTGGTCGGTGTAGCCGGCCGCCTTCGCGGTCTGCGTGTGGCACGTCTCGCACCGGATCGTCCGGCCCTTGCGATCCGACTTGTGGCGCGCGTGATCGAAGTGGAGGTCGTCGCGGATCAGCCGGGCGCGCGTCCGTTCGTGCGCACCCGGCTGATGGCACCCCGCGCAGTCCTCCATGTGGGGCGCCTTGTCCGCGAGGCCGGCCTCGGCGGAGTGGCAGCGCGAGCACGTGTCGTGATCCGGGCGCGCCTTCTTGCCGTCGCGCTCGTGGCAGTCCGCGCATGCGACGTGGAACCCGACGCGCGCCTCGATCAGACCCGCGTCGAGGTGACGCTTGTGCGAGAACCGCGACGGCTGCGCCTGCCAGGCGTCCTCGACGGGGTACGGCTTGAGCGGCGCGGTCAGCGGCTGCGGGTTGATCTTCGTGTGGCAGACCAGGCAGAACGGCCCCGGGGTCGCCAGGAACTCCTTGCGGTGGCACGCACCGTCGTCACACGGCCTGTGGTCGTCGGCGCCTGGGCGCGCGTCGCTGCGATGGCAGCCACCGCAGGGGAGCTGACCGTGCTGTTCGTGCGACAGCCGCGACTTGTCGCTCGGCGGCAGCGGGGCCTCCGCGGTCCGCGGCGGCGCGCACGCGGCGACCCACGCGACCACGGCGATCAGTAAGCGCTTCATCCCCGCGCTGCGACGCTAACATGGGTCGAGCGGTGGCATCGTACCGGCGGCCGCGTCGTCGCGATCGCGCAGATCGACATGCGGCCGTCCCGGGGTCATCGCGCGCCGCCCGACCACGCGCCGCGGGGGCGCGTCCGGCCGCCACCACAGGATCGCGAACGCCTTCGTGCTCGGTGGCGTGTAGACGACGATCTGCTGCTCTCCCGGCAGCTGGTCGGGGATCGCCGCGAGCGTGCAGTGCACGACGATCTCGCCGCCCGGCGCGGCACACCGGCGCGCCGTCGCCCATAGCCTGTCGAAGAACCCCGGCCCCGCGCTGCGCCATACCGCCGCATCGGGCTCGTCGGGGATCGGAGCGTTACAGGTGACCAACTCGGCGACCTCGTCGGCGTCTCCGACGTCGCCGTGGTCGATCCGCAGGTGCTCGATCCCCGACAGGCCGGCACCGAGGCGAGCATGCTCGACCGCCCGCGGGTTGATGTCGATGCCGTGGATCGACGCAGCGAGCTCGGGCCGTGCGAGCGGGGCGAACGCCGATCCGCAGCCGAGATCGAGCCACCGCGCACGGCGCCCCGGCGGCAGCGCGCTCGCGAGGTGGACGCTCGAGTCGTCGGGCCAGCACACGAGGTCGACGCCGTCATCGAGCTCCGCGCGGTCGCACACGAGCAGCGACGCGGCGAGTGGGACCACCCCGACCCGGGCGCGCACGCGATCTTCGACGTGCTCGACGAGGCCGGCCGCAACGAGCTCGTCGATCGGCAGCCGGCGCACGCGATCGATCGGTAGCTCGGCACCCGCGACGAGCAGCGCCAGCGCTGCGGCTGCGGGGACCGGATCGCGTGCCGACATCCCCGAGACCTTCCAGGGGAGGGCGGAGATCCGGTCCGTTCCCGACCATGCCGCGAGCGCACGCGGGGTCAGGCCCGAGGCGATGAGCCGCGCGCCGATCGCGCGGAGCTCGGCCGGTGAGGTCACGGCGGCGAGCTCAGGTACGCCCGCGCGAGGTCGTACTCGGCGTCGAGGACCACCTGCGCCGCGACGACCTGCTCGAGAAGCTTGCGCCGCCCCGCGGCGGTTCCGGCGTCGGGATGGAATCCGAGCACCGCGCCGTAGAACGCGAGCTCCGCCTTGCGCGGCCCGGTGGTCGCCGCCGCGCGCAACGCGTCGAACGACAACCGTCCCGTGGCGGTGCGCGCGAGTAGCTCGTACCAGGTGTCGCCGTGCCGGCTCGCGAGGTATTCGGCCGCGAGGCGATCGAGCGGCTCGTCGCGGCGCTTCGCCTCGGCCGCGATCCACAGCGTCATGTAGACCTTGTAGAAGTCGCTCGCGCTGGTACCGAGGCCGCGATGGTAGGTCTCGACGGCGTCGCGATAGCGGCCGGCTTCGATCAGGAACGCGACCGCACCTGCCGGGATCGACGGCGAATCGGGATCGATCTCGACCGCGTCGAGCACGCTGTCGATCGCCTTCCCCGCGTTCTCGTCGGGTTTGTCCGAGGCGAACTTGCCGAGCCACCACATGATCCGGCCGACATCGAGCGCACGCTCGGCGGCGATCGCCCGGGGCAGGTCCTTGCTCTCGCCGAGCGAGGCCCACGCACGCAGCGCATCGAGGTAGTGTGTCGCCGCATCGGGGTGGCGGCCCGCTCCGCGCAGCGCGTCGCCGGAGAGCCTCTCGAGCTTCGCGCGCCGGTAGCGATCGCCGGCGGTCTGCTCGCCGAGCAGCGCCATCCCCGTCGACGCCCACTGCTGCGCCGCCGCGAATCGATCGGTCTGGACCTCGATCAGGGTCAGGGTCTCGTAGGCGTCGATCGACGGTGCCCGCTCGATGGATGCCGCGAGTGCCTGCTTGGCGTCGGCGACGAGGCCCTGGCTTGCGAGGCCGCGGCCGAGCGCGGACTCGGCGATCGCGGCCGCTTGCTGCCACACGGTGTGCGGGTTCTGGCGCGCCTCCTTGCTCGTGAACGCGAGCACATCGTGCCACGCCTCCTGCGCCGCTGCCGGCCGGCCCGCGCTCGCCAGGCGCCCGATCCGATCGCCGTACAGGCGCCCGAGCCGCAGGGCGGTCGCGGCGTCGACGTCGGTGGTGCCGGCGAGCGCCGCTTCGTACATCGCGATCGGCTGCTCGACCCGGCCCAGCGTCCGCGCGTCGTTCCCCACCGACACGAGGAGCTCGACGTTCCCGGGGTGCTTCGCGAGCCCGGCGAGCCCGACGCCGAGCGCGGCCGCGGGATCCGCAGTCTGCTCGTGGGTGCGCAGGGTCGACGCGAGCGCGACGAACGCATCCGCGGTCGGGTGCTCCGCGACGAGCTCGGCGCGGGCTCCCAGCTCGCGGTCGATGCCGAAGTTGCCGCGCAATCGCGCGAGGTGTGCGTGGATCTCGGAGGCGCGCCCGGCGCGCGCGAGGACGTTCGCGATCCGGCGCGACGTCGACAGGATGTCGTGATGCGCGCGCACGATCTCCATCGACGCACCTTGCTTGTCGATCAGGCCGCTGATCACGCGCTGGCGCTCGGACAGGAGCCCGACGTAACGGTCGACGAGCCACGGCAGCGGCAGCGCGAGCGCGGTGGGCTGGAGCAGGGCGAGCGGCTGCGCGCGCCCCGCGTTGGCGCCGTTGTCGGAGATCGCGAGGTCGTCGGCGAACGCGAGGATCTCGTCGAGCTCGGCGAGGTGCAGCGCGCGGCGGCCGGGCTCGATCTCCGCGAGCAGCACGAGCGTCTGGATCGCCGGCTCGAGCGCGCCCGACTTCGCGAATACCGCACGCAGTCTCGCGAGCAGGTCCGCATGCGCGGCGAGGCCGCGGCCGACGGCCGCCGGGTCCGCCTGCCACATCCACGTGAGCTGATCGAGGAGCGCCGCCGCGGCGAACGGTCGATCCTCCTCGATGGCGTCCGAGATCCGCCGCGCGATCGCCGCGCTGATCAGCGTCCGTGCCCGGTCGCGCTCGGGACCGAGCGGCGTCACCCAGAGCTCGTCGATCGCCTGATCGCGATCCGAATCGTCGCGCAGGATCACCGGCGCGTCGGGCCACGTCACGCGCGGCCGCGCGGCGGGAGTACAGGCGCCGAGCAACGCGGCCGCGAGAGCGATGCGAGCGACGACCATCTCCGAACAAGGTAGCACCCCCATGACGTTGATGAGGTATGGTCCCCGACGTGACTCCGACTGGAATCGTGGTTCAGAAGTACGGCGGCTCCTCGGTCGCCGATGCCGAGAAGATCAAGCTGGTCGCCAAGCGCATCGCGCGGACCGTGGCGGCGGGCAAGAAGGTCGTTGTCGTGGTGTCCGCGATGGGGAAGACCACGAACCAGTTGATCGAGAAGGCGAAGTCGATCAGCTCCTCCCCGTCGCGCCGCGAGCTCGACATGCTGCTGACCTGCGGCGAGCGCGAGGCGATGTCGCTGCTGTCGATGGCTGTCACCGAGGAGGGCCTCGAGGCGATCAGCTTCACCGGCTCGCAGGCCGGCATCCTGACCAACGACCGCCATTCCGGTGCGCGGATCGTCGAGGTCCGTCCGTTTCGCGTCGAGGACGAGCTCGATCGCGGCAAGGTGGTCATCGTCGCCGGCTTTCAGGGCGTCTCGTACAAGCGCGAGATCACGACCCTCGGTCGCGGCGGCTCCGACACCACGGCGGTCGCGCTCGCCGGCGCCTTGCGCGCCGACTACTGCGAGATCTGCTCCGACGTCGACGGCGTGTACACGGCGGACCCGCGTGTCGTCGAAGCGGCACAGCTGCTCGAGTCGATCAGCCACGACGAGATGCTCGAGCTCGCGGCGCAGGGCGCGAAGGTCCTGCACGACGCGTCGGTCGAGTTCGCGCGCCGCAGCGGCATCGCGCTGTACGCCCGCGCGACCAACAAGGACGGCGGCGGCACGCGGATCGACTTCACGCCGGAGCGCGAGCGCCAGGTCGCCGCGGTCACCGGCCAGAACGCACTGATCCGCTTGCGCGTCTCCGGTGGCGCTGCGGTCGAGCATTGCCTGCAGATCCTCGAGACCGCGTCGATCCCGCTGACCCACCTCGATCTCGAAGGCAAGGATCTTCGCTGCTGGTTCACGATCGCGGATGTCCCGGACTGGGCCGAGGTCCGCAGGAAGCTCGACAACGTCCTCGGCGCACAGGTCGAGTTCGGCGAGGAGGGGGCAGTCACGATCGTCGGGCACGGCATCGGCTCGAACCCCGGCGTGATCAACAAGGCGCGGACGAGCGCTGTCGGCGCCGGCGTCCCGCTCAACGCGGTCTCGGTCTCGCCGCTGCGGGTCACGCTGTGGTGCGACCGGCAGCACGTCGACAATCTGACCCGCGCCCTGCACAAGACGTTCGTCGAGTAGTGCCGAAGTCGCAGCTCGTCCGGCTGGTCCCCCACCTCGGCCGCCTCGGGCGTGCCACGCGGTGGCGGCGTGGTCACGGCCGGCCCCGTGTGTGGGCGCATCGCGGCGCGTCGGCCCACGCGCCCGAGAACACGATGCTCGCGTTCGACAAGGCGCGCGACGCCGGCGCCGACGGCATCGAGCTCGATGTTCGGCTCGACGGCGATGGTCACGTCGTCGTGTTCCACGACAGCTCGCTCGAGCGGCTGACCGGGCGGCGCGGGCGGATCGAGCAGACCTCGGAGGCCGCCCGCAAGGATCTCCGGGTCGGTGGTGAGCCGATCGCGCTCCTCGCCGACGTCCTCCATGCCTACGACCTCGAGATCAACGTCGAGATCAAGGTGAACCAGGTCGGCCGCGAGGCCGCGCTGGTCGCGGCGACGGCGAAGGTGATCAAGGCGTCGGGCCGCTCCGACGAGATCGTCGTGTCGTCGTTCGATCCGGTCGCGCTCGTGCAGTTCCATCGCCACGTGCCCGAGGTCGCGCTCGGCTACATCTTCGGACAGGACCAGGCGTTCCCGCTGCGTCGCGGCTGGGCCGGCATCGTGGTCGGTGCGAGCCTCGTGCACCCCCAGCACACACTGTGTACCGAGAAGACGGTCGGGGCGTGGCATCGCGCGGGCAGGCCGATCAACGTGTGGACCGTCGACGATCGCGCCGAGCTGCTACGGCTGGCGGCGCTCGGCGTCGACGGCGTGTTCGCGAATGACCCGGCAGCCGCGCTCGCCGTGTTCGCAACGCTGTGACTACCGCTTGGTCGCGGGCAGCGCGACCGTCGGCGTCGGCGTCGGCGTCGCTGCCGCCGCGGCCGGTGGGTCGATCGTGAAGTCGAGTGTGAACTTCGCTTCGCCGCGCCACAGCTGCGCCTGGACCATGTTCGCGGTGCGCAGCGAGTCCCAGATCGACTGCAGCTGATCCGGACGCGACAGCGGCTTGCCGTTGATCGCGAGCAGCACATCGCCGGGCACGACGTCGACATCGTGCAGCGGGCCCGCATGATCGAGCAGCTGCACGAGCTGCCAGCCGACGAAGCGCTCGCCGTTCATCCGCGCCGAGACCTCGAGCTGGCGGAGGAACTGCGCGGGCCCCGCATCGAGCACGGCGACCAGGCGGTCGCGCGGGATGGTCCCCGAGCGCAGGCCCTTGCCCGGCGCGGCGATCGGCCGCTGCTCCTGGGGGAGGGGCTCTGCGGTCGCGACCGGTGTCGGGTCGCCGAGATCCTCGTCGAACGTCGTCGGCAGCGTGGAGACCTTCGGACCACACGCCGCGAGCGCGACGGCGAGGAACAGGGCGGGGCGCATCCCCTGAACGTACGCCGCTCCTCGGCGAGTGCAACTTCTCGCGGGCCTGGGCTCGCGGCGTCGGCTCGCGGCTCGGGGCCCTCGGCGTCGGCTCGCGGCTCGGGGCGTCGGCTCGCGGCTCGGGGCCCTCGGCGTCGGCTCGCGGCTCGGGGC
>Ga0102851_10002191_pt1 | contig 11685 bp, 10 predicted proteins | sample Mud3Dept3metaG_FD_79558 | JGI IMG/M metagenome (GOLD analysis project Ga0102851, IMG submission 79558) | Freshwater wetland microbial communities from Ohio, USA, analyzing the effect of biotic and abiotic controls - Mud 3 Core 4 Depth 3... | ecosystem: Environmental > Aquatic > Freshwater >...
ATGGTTTCGTAAAAAGCTCTCCCGCCATAGGCGGGACAAGGCGCGCAAAAACTGGGGAACGAGGCGCACTCAGGGGTGCGCCGCAACGACGAAGTTGAAGCTCAATCCCGCTCCGAGCGGGACAGATAGACTTTTTACGAGACCCTCAACCTTCCGGGGAAAAGTCCGACTTGCTGGCCCCGCAGACCGGGCAGACCCAATCGGCCGGGAGATTTTCAAAAGGGGTGCCGGGCTTTACTCCGCTGTCCGGGTCCCCGACGGCCGGGTCATAGACATAACCGCAGATATTGCATACATACTTTTTCATTTTCATTCTCCTTTCGGGAAATATAAAGTGAACCGCAAAACCAACCATTGAAAAACTTGATCCGGCACAGATCACGATCAGGGTCCCCTCAGCGCCTGCGGGGGCCGGGCGGAGAAAAAAATGTCGCTGTAATAAATTTCTGCCGTTGTCTGCGTATACTGCGAATTGATATACAGCAGAACCGCCCCCACCGGAGGAGGATCCTCCTGAAGATATTTTTTATAATCTTCATATACATTGCGGGTCTCAAAGACCCAATGGTTCAATTTCTCCGTTCCACTCTGGAGGACCACATATTTCGCCTTGCTGTAGGCCGGGCACGCTCCGGCGAGTCCTTTGGGAGCCTGACTATCCCAGATATACCCCACGGAACGGAAGTTGACCATTGAAGGAAACCGGGGAAAGATGACAAAAATCTGCCCCGCCTGGTCATCGGTCTCCCGTTTGCGGATATCTCCACCCTGGGGAATCTGGACCGCTTTCCACCACCAGGAAAGATAGGGATACTTGCGGATATCGAAGGAAATCTCCTTGCGCAGGCCGAATCCGTCGTTTACGCTCAAAAGACGGACGAAATAATCTTCCTTCTCTTTCTCAATGACGTATTTGGAATTCGGTCCGGGAATTTTTTCCAGCTTCCATCCTGTGGGGACCCCTTCGGCGTCTACGCCCCCTTTGAACCGATCAACCGTCAGGATCTCGTTTCCGCCCCGGGCCCTTCCTCCAAGGGACAGGCTGAAAAGGATGAAAAGCGAAAGGATGAAGTGAAAGAACGCCATTCTATCCAACCTCATCATAAATTCTCTTCTTAAATCTCACGCCCAATTCCTCCTCGGCGAGACGCCGGCAGGCCTCCACGTCCACCCCGGGCATGGCCACCACCGTGGCGACGACTTCGGGGATGAATGTTTTGGCCTCGCGGATGAAATTCAAAACCCCTTCGAAGGCTTTCTCGCCGAAAGGGGATCGGCAGAGGCGGTTGTATTGGGCGGCGTTGTCGGAATTGAGGCTAACCGAGACGGCATCGATCAGCCCCTTCAGTTCGGGCAAAATGTTCCGGCCGTAAACTAAGTTGGCCTGGCCGTCCGTATCGATGCGGATTTTGGCCCCTTTCTTCTTCAGCTCCGCCGCTGCGGCCTTAATTGTTTCGAGCCGCAGCAAAGGTTCCCCAAAACCGCAGAATACGATTTCGTCATATTTCTTCGGGTCTCCCACTTCGCCGACCAGATCTTCCACGGAGGGTTCCCGTTCCAGTTCCAAGTTGTGACCTTTAACGAAAAAAGATGTCTTTTTCGCGCAAAAGGTGCAGCGATTCGAGCAGCGGTTGGTTAAATTCAGGTAGAGGGATTTTCGAATCGGGTACGAGATCTTTCCTTTGGGGATCTCTTCCCCGATGCCGAAAAGCCCCCGGGCATTGACCGAGGTGATCCGCGCCACATCGTTCAGGGTCAGCCCTCTCAGGGAAGCAACTGTTTCGGCCGTGAGGCGGACGAAGGCCGGCTCGTTTCTTTTTCCCCGATGGGGCTCGGGCGCAAGGTAAGGGCAATCCGTTTCCAGAAGAAGCTTTTCCAGAGGGACCTTCTGCACGACTTCCTGCTGAACCCGGGACTTGGAAAAGGTTACGGTTCCCGGAATGGAAATAAAGAAACCCATCCGGATCACTTTCTTCGCCATGGCGGCGTCGCCGGAGAAGCAATGAAAGATCCCCCGCCAACCGCCGTTTTGCTCCTCCTCCAAAATCCGGAGCGTCTCCTCGTGCGCCTCCCGGTCATGGATGATAATGGGCAAGTTCAGTTCTTTTCCCAGGCGCAGGAGTTCTCGAAAGCGCTCCAGCTGGACTTCGCGGGGCGAATGGTTCCGGTAAAAATCCAGCCCGATCTCGCCGAAGGCCACGACTTTTTTTCCCCCGCAGGCCAGCCGCCGAATTTCGTCGTAGTCCCCCGGGCGGATATCTTTCACCTCATGGGGGTGGATGCCCAGGGCGACATGGACGCAATCGTGCCGGCGGGCGATTTCCAGGGCTTTGTGCATGTCCGGAAGGGTGGTGGCCACGGTGATGATTTGCTTCACCCCCGCCTCCAGGGCGCGGGCGATCACCTGGTCCCGGTCGCGGTCGAAATCCTTCATCTCCAAATGGGCATGTGAATCAACAAGCATAGAAATCCCAAAAACCGTTAGGCGCGAGTCGCGGAAGCGTTGGCCATGAACCCCTTGCGCCTTGCGACTTACGCCTCGCGGCCTCTAAAGTTCTCCCAGCTCCTTCAAGAGCTCCCGCAGTTTGATCAATTTAATATCCCGTTCTTTCATGATCTCTTCCGAGGAGCGGCCGCCGTATTCATAAAATCCGCTTCCCGTTTTCACGCCTAATTTTCCCTGGGCCACCAGACGATCCACGCTCGGCGAGCGGTCGATGTCGGGAGGGGGCGCGTACTGCCGGTTGCGGAGAACCTTCTGGGTCAAATCCAGCCCCGTGAAATCGAACCGCTTCACCAGCCCGACGATCGGCATCCGCAGGCCGAAGCTCGCCTTGGTGGCTTCATCGATATCCTCCGGTCCGGCGTACCCGTTGTCCAGGAGGAAAAGGACCTCCCGGTTCAGGGCGCTTTGCAGCCGGTTGGCGATGAAGCCGGGAAGAAATTTGGAAATGACGATCGGCTTTTTCCCGACCCGAACCATCAGGTCTTTGACCGTTGCGACTGTTTCGGAAGAGGTCTGCGGCCCGCGCACGATTTCCACGAGGGGGACGATATGGGGCGGCGCGAACCAGTGGGTAATAATCACTTTCTCCGGGCGGCGGGTTTCGACAAATTTGAAAATGTCCAGATAGGACGTATTGCTGGCTAAAATGGCGTGGGGCGGACAGAAGCGGTCGAGGGTTGCAAACATCTCCTTTTTCACGCCCGCATCTTCCACAATTGCTTCAATGACAAAATCCGCCTCGCCGCTCGCCTCTTCGATCTTCGTTGTCGGGCGAATGCGATTCAAGGCGCCAGCCGCGTCTTTTTCCGCTAACAGACCGAGCGCGACCAGGGTTTTGAGATTCGATCCGATGAGGCTTCGGGCTTTGGTCAGAATTTCTTCTTTGACGTCATTCAACCGGACCTGGCAGCCGGCCTGGGCGAAAACCTGGGTCAAGGAATGGCCCATGGTCCCCGCACCCACGATTGTTACGTTCCGGATTTCCTCCATGCCGCATTTCTCCTCATACAGAAACAGAATTCAAAGCCCTTTTTTCGTGGTTCTGAATTCTGTCTCCGTTATTTTCTTTGGCACTTTTTCCAATTGGCGGATCGGTCTGGCTCGTCTTCTTGTTGCCCGGGAAAAGGGGATTCCTCACCGGCAGAAAGGGCCGAACATCAAACCGGTTTCCCGGCAAAAGCGGGCTTGAAACGAAACGTCGTTTACGCTCTGCCCTCCGCCCTATGCGCTCTGCGATTCCTCTTCATTGTACCCGAAAAGACTGGGTTTTTCTATGCCTTTCTGCGCGGCGGAAGGTGAACCGCGGCCCCGTCCACGTCAAAGGCCGCCTCCATCACTGCTTCGGTCAGGGTCGGATGGGGATGGATCGCCCGGCCGATGTCCGCCGCGGTCCCCTCCAGCCGCATGGCAACCACCGCCTCGCCGATCAGATCCGTCGCGTGAGGCCCTATGATATGGACCCCGAGAATCTCCCCGTACTTCCCGTCGGCCACGATCTTGACCATCCCGGTCCGCTCCCCCAAAATCGCCGCCTTCCCGTTGGCCGAAAACGGAAATCTCCCGACCTTCACCTTGTAGCCCTCTTCCGCCGCCTTCTGCTCCGTCAACCCCACCGAAGCCACTTCCGGAATCGTGTAAACGCACCGCGGCACAACCCGCTCATCCATCCGCTCTTCATGCCCCAAGGCATTTTTCGCCGCCACCTCCCCTTGCGCGGAAGCATAGTGCGCCAGAAGCCACTTCCCGGTCACATCCCCGATGGCGTAAACTCCCGGAACATTCGTCTCCATCTTGTCGTTCACTTCGATCCCTTTTTTGCTGAACCTCACCCCCGCCTCTTCCAGCCCCAGCCCCTCCACATTCGGCTTTCTTCCCACGGCCATCAGGACGTACTGGGCCGGGAACGCCTTCCCCTCACCCCCCTCTACTGTCACCTGCAGTCTTCCTTCAGGACCCTCGGCGATCTTCTGAACCTGGATTCCCGTCAGGCTCTGAATCTTGAACCGGCGCAGGGTCTTTTCCAGGGCCGAGGCGATCTCCGGGTCCTCGCTGGGAAGGACCTGCGGCAAAAGCTCCAAAACTGTGACCTTGGCTCCCAGGGCGGCATATACCGTAGCGAATTCCAGCCCGATCGGCCCGGCCCCGATGACCACCAGAGACTCGGGAACCTGCTTCAGGGCAAGGGCCCCGTAGCTGTCGATGACCCCGGGCAGCCTGGCCCCGGGGATGGGGATCTCCGCCGAAACCGAACCCGAGGCGATGATGACTTTCCGGGCCTGGTAGATCTCCTTCTCCTGTTTGGGATTCACGACTTCCAGCTTTTGCGGAGATGCCAGCTTCGCTGTTCCCCTGATCACCTCGATCCCGTTCGCCTTCATCAGCCCGGATACGCCCCCGACCAGGGTTTTCACGGCCCGGTCCTTCCGCGCCATCAGCTTGGCGAAATCGACGCTGACAGCCCCGGCCAGGATCCCGTAATCCTTTCCCCCTTCGATGAGGTCTAAAATCTCGGCCCCCCGCAGAAGCGCCTTCGTGGGGATGCAGCCCCAGTTCAGGCAGGTTCCCCCTAACTCTTCCTTCTCGACCAGGGCCACCTTCCCCCCTGACTGCGCCGCCCGGATCGCCGCCACATATCCCCCCGGACCTCCGCCGATGATGACGATATCCTTCTCGACCATAAAAGCCTCCAAAATAGTTCCTCTGCGTTCTCTGCGCCCGCGGCGGTGAAATCGGTTCTTTACTGCTTTAATCTCGGATCGATCGCGTCCCGGATCCCCTCTCCCAAAAGGTTGTACCCCAGGACGGTGACCAGTATCGCCAGCCCGGGATAGAGGGAGAGCCACCAGGCGATTTCGATATTGTCCTTCCCCGCCGTCAAGATGTTTCCCCAACTCGGGGTGGGCGGCTGAACGCCGATCCCCAGGAAACTCAGCGCCGATTCCGTGAGAATCGCCCCGGCCACTCCCAGAGTCGCGGAAACCAGGACCGGCGCCAGGGCGTTGGGAAGGATGTGCTGAAAGATGATCCGGAAATCTTTCGCCCCCAGAGCTCTTTCCGCCTTGGCAAAATCCCGCTCCTTCAGGCTGAGAAATTCGGCCCGCACCAGCCGGGCCACCCCCATCCAGCCGGTAATCCCGATGATGATCATGATATTCCAGATGCTCGGCTCCAGGAACGCCACTACAGCCAGGATCAAGAAGAAGGTGGGAAAACAGAGCATGATATCCACGAAGCGCATGATCAGGTTGTCCACCCAGTGCCCGTAGTAGCCGGCCAGGGCGCCCAGAAAGATCCCGATCAGGGAGGCGATCCCCACAGCCACGAACCCGACCAGAAGGGAAATGCGGGACCCCCAGATCATGCGGCTGAGCACGTCGCGCCCGAGGGCGTCGGTGCCGAAAGGATGCTCCGCCGTAGGCTCCTGAAGAACGATCTTGATGTCGATCCCCCCGGGGTCGTAAGGAGAGAGGTAGGGGGCGAGAAGCGCGACGATAAACAAAAGGATGACGATAAAAGCCCCGGCCATGGCCAGTAGGTTCTTTCGAAACCGCCTCCAGAAGAGACGCCGCAGGTTTTCTTCTTTCCCCTTTTCGGGCACCGGTTTGCCTTTCTGTTTCCCTGGATCTGCCATCGCCAAACGCCTTCTATGTCGCCCGGATCCGCGGGTCGGCCAGGGCATAGGAGAGGTTGGCGATCAGGTTGCCCACCAGCGTGAGAACCGCCCCGATCACCAGGATCCCCATGATCGTGGGGTAGTCCCGGGCCATGACGCTGGCATAAAAAAGCTGGCCCATGCCCGGAATGGCGAAGATGGTTTCAAAGATGACGCTGCCGCCGATGAGCCCGGGGATGGAAAGACCCAAAATCGTGATCACCGGGAGAAGCGCGTTGCGCAAGGCGTGCTGGAAAATCACGATTCTCGGCGACAGCCCTTTGGCCTTCGCCGTAATGATATAGTCCTGCCGGATCACCTCCAGCATGTTCGAACGCATGTACCGGGAGAGACCGGCAACCCCCCCGGAGGCCGAGATGAAGACCGGGAGAATCAGGTGGCTGATTCGGTCCCAGGCCTGCATGGATGCCGGCAGGTATTCATAGTTGAGCGATTTCAGCCCGGAGATGGGCAGCCATCCCAGCTGGATCCCGAAAAGAATCATGAGCAGGAGGGCCAGCCAGAAATGGGGCACGGCGAAGCCGATGAACACCAGGACCGTCGTCACCTTGTCGAAAAATGACCCCTGGTAGGTGGCCGAAAGGACGCCGATCGGAATTGCCGCTAGAAGGATGATCGCCAAAGAGAGGACATTCAGAAAAATCGTGATCGGCAGACGCTCCAAAATCTTATCCGCAACCCGCCTCCCGTCCTGGGAGAAGGAGACCCCGAAATCGAGCACGGCCATCCGGCTGACCCAGGTCCAGTATTGAACGTAAAGGGGCTTGTCCAATCCGTATAACGCGCGCATCCGCTCCTTCACCTCGGCCGTGGCTTTGGGATTCAAATCGGTGGCCATGTCGATGGGCGAACCGGGGGCGAGGTGAATGACCCCGAAGGAAATGATGGTGATGCCGATCAGAAGCGGAACCATCAAGGCCAGGCGTTTGAGGAGATATAAGCCCACGATTGGAAAAGTCCCTGGAGGTTGAGATGATCCCCTTCTCCGCTTCCCCTCATCCTTCGGGGGATGGGAAGCGGGCGGGGATTGGCGGCTGTTATATTAATGATAAGCTTTGAGCATTTATCGAGGCAAGGGATTTCTATTGCCAAAACCAAAGGGGAAGGGCTCACCCTTAAACTTCCCCTCATCCTCGCCCCGACCCTTATCTCAGCTCCGCCTGCGGATCTCCCCGTACCGGCACAGAGCGACCATGGCGCTCACAGCCCGCTCCGGCGCCCGGAAGCAGGGAATGCCGCCGTCCTGGGCAATTTTCACCGCGTCATCCTCGCGGTCCGCAAAGGACGAGGCGACCACCGGTTTCCCATACTGCTGCGGGATTTGACGAAGACCTCCATGGCCCCAAGGAAGAAATTCCTTACCTGTTCGTACGAGGGAACCTTGGCCCATTTCCGGGCGATCCCAGAAACGGAGCGGAAAAAGGTTGAACCCACCACGCCGTGCATTAACAGGCTGTCGATCTCCGGGTCCTCCAAAATAATCTGGGGAAGCTTTTCCATCATCACGCCCAGATCCATGAAGAACGTGAGGTCCACGGGATTCCGGAAAGAACCGGTGGCCGGCAGCAGCTCCCGGACTCTGGCCTGCAAGCGCTCCGAGAAAAGAGGAACCTTCAGCCCCCAGCGGTTGCAGGCGTCCGCCAGGGAGGATGCCGGTCCGCCCGGATGGACTAACAAAACCTCGAGGCGGCCTGAAGCTTCGCGGAACAACAGAAGTCCGGCGCTCTTCCTGGTCATGGCGCTTTCCTCTTCCCCAATCCCTGCCGGGCCCAAAAAATTTCGGGCGTCCGTAGGCGCGCGGCCGCGTGCGTGCCTCCGCAGGCAACTTTCTCCCCGGCGTTCCTTCAGAGGGCGTCATCGGAGCGACAGCAGGAATCGCTGTTCATTGACCTCCTTCCCCCACTGGGCGCCTCTACGCTGCTCTACAAGGTTGAATCCGTTCTTCTCATAGAGATGCCTGGCCGCGTTAAGACCTTCAAACGTCCACAGGTAGACCCGGCGATAGCCGCACTTTCGACAAAAGTCAATGGCCTCATGAATAAGCCGATTGCCGATTCCGCCCCCCCGCAGGGTGTCGGAGACGATGTACCACCGCAGATGGGCTCCTTCGTCAGCAGCATGAACCCCATCGATAGCCACGGCCCCCTCGACGCGTCCCCTTAAGGAGGCGGTCCAGAAGCCGTCCCGTTTTTCATCATATCGTTTGAGGAACTCAGCCAGCTCGGTCGCCACCTTCGCTTCGAAGAACAATCCGAATCCCCAAGGTCTTTGGTAAAAAATCGCATGGAGTTCGGCAACCCGTCCGATCGCCCCGGGAAGGTACCCCTTCCCGATTTCGACATCTGCCATACAAGGCTCCTTAAACCACCCCTTTTTCGCTTTTCCTTTTTGCCGATCAACCCTATTCTCGCCCCCGCTTCGAACTCCACCAGCACATCCACATCGCTTTCGGGCCTAAAGTCATCTCGCAGCACCGATCCGAAAAACGCCAGCTTGCGAAGGTGATGACGCCGGCAAAAGGCCGCGATTTCTTTTTTCGGAACCTCGATTTTCAAACCCATCTTTACACCTCCACCGGCGCAAACATGCGGGCCTTGAAGACCGCTTCCAGCGCCCGGGCGGTCGGGGATGAACGAATCGCCATTTCCGGAGGTGCCGGAACCCATTTTCCCAAGGCGTTCTGGACCCCGGCTTTCGCCGGGGTGACCATTCAGCTGGCATTTTAATATTTTTTCTGTGGGCGGTTCAACTCTTTATAAGAAAAAGAATTCAGTCAAGCTCATCGCGGAAAATCCTTTTTCCGAGATGGACTTTTTTTGATAAGCTTTTCTTATAGGTTCCCGGTAATTCGCAAACCGGAGGCGATCACCAACATGGGGATTGATGCCCTAAGTTTTCAAAAACCATTATCCGCCATCTAAGGCGATAAATCGTCAAAAGTCCAGATCCCCCTTTGGGCCATTCCGGCGGAGCCGGAACCCATTATTTTGGCCAAGGCTCTTGCCTGAAGGGGTATGCGCGGGTCTCAATTAAGGATAAAAGGCCCTTTGTATACTGCATACAGAAAGAGGTAAATGGGTTGAATTATTTCACGGGTTATGATATTTTTTCCCAGAGGTTTCCAAAGAAAAAAGGCGGTTTTTCGTTCCGGGAGGCGGAAGAAGTTCCATGCTTTAAAACCTTTTTCGAAAACATCGGCGGCCTAATAGGAATGCCCCCCGAAAAAGGAGAGCTCCCCAGCCACTTCCGAACCAAGATTTTGTTCGGCGATTTCCACCCCTTCTATCGTAACCATTCACGGGTGGCCCGGAACAAGTTTTGTTGGGGCCTGGGGGTTCGGGCGGTACGCGCCGGAAGCATCGGCCGGGATGACCCGAGACTCGAAGAAAACACCGCTTCTCCGAAATGGGGGGGGCCTTGGCCCCCGCCCTCTCCACGAAGATCCCAGCGCCTTATGATTCCGAGCGGACCGGCCGGGCCCCCAGGCCAGGGCCCCTCTTGGCCTTTGCGCCGGTCCTCCATTCATAGCAACGGGCACCCGTGACTGAATGGTTACCTTCTATCTTCTATCTCGAACACCCCGATTCCCGGACTCCGGACCTTGCTTGGACCGGCCCCGGTTTGAGGAAACGGGATAATTTTTGAAATCGCGTAAGGAAAAAATAATGACCAAGATAAATGGCTTCCCCAAATTGAGTGCCGAAGAGGCGGTTTCGCAAATTCCCCATGGATCCACGGTGGCTTTCAGCGGCTTTACCCCGGCCGGAGCGGCCAAGGCCGTTCCCAGGGCGCTGGCCGGCCGGGCCCTCCAACTGCATGGAAAGGGTGAGCCTTTCAAGATCCGGGTTTTGACCGGCGCCTCCTGCGGGGAAAGCATTGACGAAGCCCTGGCCGAGGCGGAAGCCATTGCCTGGCGGGCGCCGTATCAGAGCAGCCCGACCCTCCGGCGGCAGATCAACCGGCAGCAGGTGGAATATGTGGACATGCACCTTTCCCATGTTCCCCAGACGGTGTCCTACGGCTTTTTCGGGAAAATCGATTACGCGGTGGTGGAAGCCACGGAGATTGCCCCGGATGGGAGAGTCTTCTTAAGCACCTCCGTCGGCGCTTCCCCTTCCTACCTGAAATACGCGGACAGGGTCATTATCGAAATCAACCACTACCACTCCACCCGCCTGCGGGAAATGGCGGATATCATGATCGTTCCCCCGCCCCCTTACCGCAGCACCTTGCCGATTCACGATCCCCTCAACAAGATCGGCTGGCCTTACGCCGCGGTGGATCCGAAAAAGGTCGTCGCCGTGGTCGAAAACAACGAGGCCGACCATGTCCCGCCGTTCGCCCCCCCGCTCAAAGCCAGCGAGAAGATCGCCGGCCATCTGGTCCGCTTCCTCGTGGAGGAGATGCGTGCCGGGCGCATCCCCGACGATTTTCTCCCGCTTCAGGCCGGGGTCGGGAATGTTACCAACGGCGTCATGTCGGCCCTGGGAAAACACCCCGATATTCCCCCCTTCAAAATGTATTCGGAGGTCTTTCAGGATTCGCAGATCGAGCTCATGGAGCAGGGTAAGCTCCTGGCCGCCAGCACCACGGCCCTGACTGTCAGCCCGGACAAACTCAAGCGCATTTATGAAAACATGGACTTTTTCGGCCCCCGCCTGGTCCTCCGGCCCCAGGAGATTTCCAACAACCCCGGGATCATCCGGCGCCTCTGCGTCATCGCCATGAACACAGCCCTGGAAGTGGACGTGTATGGAAACGTCAACGTCACCCATGTGGGCGGGACCCAGGTGGTCAACGGCATCGGGGGAAGTGCCGACTTCTGCCGCAACAGCTACCTTTCCATCCTCATGTGCCCTTCCATCGCCAAGCAGGGGAAAATCTCTTCGATCGTTCCCATGTGCCCCCATATCGACAACACGGAACATTCGGTGACGATCATCGTGACGGATCAGGGGGTTGCGGATCTGCGGGGGCTGGGACCGACCCAGAGGGCCCAGACGATCATTCATAATTGCGCCCATCCGGCCTACCGCCCTTATCTTTACCAGTATCTGCTGAAGGGGCGGATCGGGCACATCCGGCACGACCTGGAAACCTGCTTCGAAATGCACCGCAACTTGCAGCAGTACGGAGCCATGCTCCCGGACCTCAAGATTTCCGAAGAGACCGAGAGGGTAACCACTTGCGCGTAGGGGGGCCTGGGGACATTATGGAGAAGATTAAGCTGGGAATCAGCGCCTGCCTTCTGGGGGAACACGTCCGCTTCGACGGCGGGCACAAACTGGACCGTTATCTGACGGAAACGCTCGGTCAGTGGGTGGAATATGTCCCTGTCGGCCTGGGGTGCGGGTACGCTGGCGCGACTCTTCGCCGTCGCCTTCCTACGAAAATACGCCGTTTTTCATGCCAACGCAAGGCCTCCCCACGGCGGCCCGAGAGCTTTTTCCGAAACCAACCCAAAGCTCTTATTTCATGATTGAGGAAAAATCACCGTGAGGGATTC
>Ga0102851_10002195_pt1 | contig 11680 bp, 10 predicted proteins | sample Mud3Dept3metaG_FD_79558 | JGI IMG/M metagenome (GOLD analysis project Ga0102851, IMG submission 79558) | Freshwater wetland microbial communities from Ohio, USA, analyzing the effect of biotic and abiotic controls - Mud 3 Core 4 Depth 3... | ecosystem: Environmental > Aquatic > Freshwater >...
AGGACCAAAAACTTTGACTAACACCGACTTGAAAATTATTCCCATATCTTACTCCTATATCTAACAATTCAGGCCACCCCAATCCAGCAGATAATTCAAATTTACTCTGTGCAATAATGGGATTATCAGAAAAGACTAATCCTATCAGTAGAATCGACTTAACCAGGTAAATTGATAATTTCATAATTCTCATATTCAATTTTTTACTATTTCAAAGTTACTTCAGCAAAAAGCCAAAGTCAAGTTTATTATAAACACATGCCCCAGGAGCTAATTCCCGAGGGTTGGTAAGAGGCTAATGTTAATGGTTAATTGTCTTTCACACAGCGAACTGAGAGACCTTCAGTCCATTGGTGGGAATGGTAGTATGCACCCTTGTTATTGTAGCTCATAGAAAAATGGGAGGCATAATCTTCACCAGAAGTGTTTGGGGTAGCAGTCCACCAATAACCAATTTCTTCAAGATAGTTGAATGCAGCATTAGATTCTCGGATCCCTCCCGGAAGAGCCGCAAAACCAAAATCATCTGTTGCATCGGTATTTTGGGTTATCCAATTTGTTGTTCCTTTTTCTTTAAGTTTTCCACCTGCAAAATCTACTCCTTCAAGATAATCGATAAGTGTAATCCATTCATTAAGTGTTGGCACGTGCCAACCGTCTGGACAAAGTTTTAAAAGTCTGGCTCGACGGAGAAAAGTTATCTTAACCTGTGAGTTTTCATTTACAGACAAGACATTTACTCATTCAATGGTGGCAGTGCTTTTATTTTGAATTTTAGTGGATTAGGGTAAAATAAATTACTTGTTTTCCTGGAATATATAGTAAATTTGAGTGATTAACAACCTGATTATGAAGAAATATATCAACCAACTTTTTCTTCTTATCACTTTCATGTTAATTCCGGTAATCCCATCAACAGCCCTGACTGGCGGGAAATATGAAAACAAGGAAAAATCAGAATAGCAATAAGCAAAAACATGATGGAAAATCGGTGGGATTCAGGTTGTTGCGTATGCACCTACTTTCCGGTCTGAAGATGATTGAAGGTTGGAATTATATATCGGATTGAAGTGATTATATTAAACCGGAAATTGATAAATAATGGCCATAAGATTTATTTCAGATTTCTGGCAGTATTGCGAAAGGAATAGTTTTTCCCTCTTCTATATATTATGCAAATACCGTTTCAGGTACTGGAACAGTAATAAGATATTGAAGTACCAGGAAAGCAGGATAAGAAACAGGGTACGGTTTGTCATGGCCAGATCTGAATTCTACCGGAGGCATTATTCGGGATACGATACTTCAGATATCTGGAACCTTCCTGTCACCAGAAAGACTATTATGATGGAAAATCTAAGCCAGTTTAACACGTGCGGCCTTGAAAAGAATGAGATTATTGAATTCTGCCTTGAGGCTGAGAGAACAAGGGATTTCAGTAAAAGACTGAAGGGAATTAACGTTGGCATGTCTTCCGGGACAAGCGGTAACAAAGGTGTCGAGATCACCAGAAAAAATGAGGAGAATCTACTACGGGCAGCCTTCTTTGCCAGGTTCGACTTCCCCAAAAAGGGAAAGATCAATCTTGCATTCATTCTCAGAGTAACCTCTCCCGCTTTTACTCTTTCCAGATTCGGGCATACCCTTACTTATATCAGCCAGTTGGACTCAGTTGAGAACATAGTAAAAAGACTAAACGATCTTTATCCAAATATTATTTCATCTCCACCTTCAATGCTTAATATTCTTGCCCATGAGGCCGAAGAAGGAAGGCTCGTTATTAATCCACTAAAAATGATTTCCTATGCTGAGGTCCTTTATCCGGATGTCAGGGACCACCTTAGGAGAGTATTCAATTGTGAGGTGCACGAAATATATAAATGCAGCGAAGGTGCAATTGCTATTACTTGCAAATACGGCAGCTTGCATGTAAATGAGGACATTGTTGCCATTCAGCTTCTAAATAAGGATGGATCTCCAACCTTGCCCGGAAATCCATGTTACAAACTTATTATTACCGATCTTCACAAGAGCTCATTACCAATAATAAGATATGAACTTAACGACATTATAACCCTTAGTAATGAAAAATGCAGGTGTGGTTCAAATTTCAGAGTGATTGAGAAAATTCAGGGACGTGCTGATGATCTCTTCTGGGGATTAAGAAAAACAGACAGATCAAAGCACTTTATCTACCAGGACTATATCAGCAGAACAATAATTTCTGTTTCAGACGAGATCGAAGAATTCCAGGCCATCCAGAAGGATTATGGTTACCTGGTCCTGAGAATAAAGCTAAATCCCGGTATGGAAAAAGTTGAAAAGATGATAGTTGAGGAGAAACTTGTTACCAGCATCAGGAAGGTTTTTACCGAATACAACTGCATCGAACCAGAGGTAGAAGTTATTTTTGCCGAACCGCTAAAGAATGTCAATTCAGGAAAGCTAAGCCGGGTAATCTGTGAAATAGAAGATATATGAGGAACGAACGTATCCAATCCCTTGATATGCTTAGAGGTCTGGCAATAATGCTGCTCATTCTCTTCCACGCTTCGATTTACAACTTTGCCAACATTCATCTGATCGATTTCAGCAATCCTCCCATTATTGTCTTGCTTATGAGTTTTATGGGATTATGGGGCGGGGTCTTCATCATCTATTCCATGACAGTGAATACCCTTATGCTAAGTTCAGCTACCAGGACTGACATGAGATTCAAACCATTTTACTTTCTCATGCTGGCCGGATTGATTTACGTGGTTGTGCATTTCATCCTTAATTTCTTTCTGGGTAGGTGGAGTTTGGATTTCGTAAATAACCAGCCGGTGCTTACCACAACAGCATATTTCTTCAGGAACGGTTCCTTAACTGCACCAAATACCATAAAACTGTTCGATGGATCATCCGTGGGAACAGTTGGTATGAATCTGATTATTCTCAGCCTCATGCTTTTGCTCATCTTCAGGAAGAGAAGCCTGGACAAAACAGGCCATTTCTATTTAATTGCAGGATCAGCCGGTGCTGCAATAATGCTGCTTTCATTTGTGAGAGTCTATATCTTTCCGTTCTTTGCCGAAAAAATCGAATCTGGCAACTACATTTCCGGGATCTTATTGAGTTTTCTTCTGGCTAACCCATATCCGCTTCTTCCCTATCTCGCCTACGGAATCTTTGGGATCATAATTGGTCTAATGATACACCAGGGAAAGGATCGACTTTTGAAGAGAACAATGGTCCCTGCAGGATTATTCTTCTTGTTATACGGGCTTACCGGGATGATGATCTTCGATAAAACCATCTCGAAACCTGATTTCTTCTGGTATTTTAAAACCAATTTTGAACTCGGGCTGTTCATTCTTATGGTCGTGCTTTGCAGATTCATTCCTGCTCCCGGCAGCTTAGTCCTCTCCAGGCTGGTCATTATACAGTGGTTCAGCCGGGTGAGCCTTACCATTTACCTTCTGGAAACAACTGTTTCAGAGGTACTGCGGATTGCTGGCTCAAGATTGTTCCCGGGCTGGAACAATACAATTAACGGATGTCTGGCATTTGGGGTAATAAACATTGTATTCTGGATTATCGCGATATTTTTCTGGCAGAATGTCAATTTTAAATACAGCCTCGAGTATTTCTGGGTAATTATGTTTGAAAGGTTGGGTAAGAAATCGACGAAACTTAAATTTGACAGTTAATGCAATCGGGTGTGATTGTGCATTTTATTGATAATCTGTTATTTATATTGTTAAGAACTATTGAACTTTCAACCCTTAATTCGCATTAGTAAATGATCCATTCACCTCCAATTTCCATTTTTCTAATTTATTTAGCAAACTACGTTAATGGACTCTCCTTTTAAAAAAGCTCTGAGGTTATCAACAGCAATATTCATTAGTCTCAAACGTGATTCCTTAGGAGCCCATGCTATATGAGGAGTAATTAAACAGTTGTTTGCTTTAAGTAGAGGATTATCGTCCTTTATTGGCTCAACCGATACTACATCGACTGCCGCTCCACCTACTTTTCCAGCATTCAGAGCATTGCAAAGGTCGATTTCGTTAATAAGAGGCCCGCGGGAAGTATTTATTATCAAAACACCATCTTTCATATCAGCAATGCTGTTTTTGTTAATTATCTCCTTTGTACTTTCAAGAAGCGGGCAATGAAGACTTATAATATCAGATCCTCTGAACAAAACATCAAGTGAAACATATTTGCAATTTTCATTTTCAAGTTCTTTGTTCTGATGAATATCATATACCATCACTTCGAGTCCAAATGGCTGAGCAATTTTAGCAGTTGCCTGACCGATGCGTCCAAATCCTATAAGTCCCATAATTTTCCCAGACAACTCGATGAGCGGGTAGTTCCAGAAGCAAAAATCGGGACTCTTTGACCATGCTCCCTTTTTAACAGCTTCGCTGTGATCGCCAATATGATGACATAATTCCAGTAGCAGGGCAAAAGTAAACTGGGCAACGGCAGTTGTTCCATACGAGGGAATATTAGTGACAGTTTTCCCTAATTCCTTTGCTGATTTTATATCTACAATATTATATCCTGTGGCAAGGACACCAATATATTTAACTGAAGGTACTTTAATCATTACATCTTTAGATATGGGTGTTTTATTGGTAAAAATAATTTCGGCACTTCCTATTCTGTTAACTATATTGTCGACTGAAAAATCAGTACGATCGTACACGGTTAAATTTCCAAATTGTTTTATCCCGTCCCAGTTCAGATCACCGGGATTCAGAGTATATCCATCTAAAACAACTATATCCATTTCAGTATTTATTAAATCACTTGATTCTATTGAATTTCTTTTTTACCTGTTTTGAAATAGTGAATTTCACACCAGTGACCATGCAAGATTTAATACTCTTTTTGCATTGGCAATAACTATTTCCGGATCTTCATTGCCAACTGGTTTTACTTCAAAACTCAAAATCCGACGGTTCAGAGGATTCAGGTACCTGATTTCAAGCAGTATCTTTAAATATTCAATCAATTCATCAACATCATTTTCTCCGCCAGGGTAACCAAATCGCGGATGCGCATCACCAAAAGCAGGATCGCTTCTGTCTTTAATCATACAATTACCCATATGTGCATGGCTAATGAAGTCTTTAATGGGAATGAGTGATTCCCTTGCAGATTCACGTATTATCGGTAAATGACTTAAATCAACCATCAGACCAAAATTATCGAACTCTTTACAAATTTCTTCAGCATAGCGTTTTGCCAGATCAACCGGCCCCACCAGCGAACATTTATCAGGATCGTAATCAAATATTTCGTGAGCAATTTTTAAATCACCCTTTGACCTGGCGTAAGTGCAAAGATCCCTTGTTGATTCAATCAGTGCCTGGTATGCTTCTTCTTTTCTCTCTTCTGTATATTTCCCGCTGAGAAATCCAAATCCTTTCGCTCCCATAGCATAAGCTTCATCAATCCCTTCTTTAAGATTTGCAATAGCCTGCTGGCGTCTATCCCGGTCAAGATCGTTTATATTCTGTTTGGTTGTTAACAGCCTGGGTTGTCCGCCATATGCAACCGTAAGATGAGAAGAATCGAGCATCTTCTTTACTCTGACGCGCGTCTCTTCATTTTTTATCCATGTAATTTCAATGGCATCAAAATAATCATCTGTGGCAATTTTTCTTATCGTTTCTTCTATCGGACCTTCGCCCTTCATTGTTGAAGGAAAAGCCATAAAATGTATCAAACCGATTTTTGCATATTTATGTATCGACTCAACCATGACATTATTTATTAAACTATTAAAGCATATATATTTTCTCTGGCGAATCTTTATCTTATAGTTTGTTATTTATTGGGTTAAAGATTTTTTCCTGTTGAGTAAAAGAACGAGCAATCCGATTAACAGTAATATAACAAACAGGATTATGAGATAAAAAAATCCGGTTGATTCATTGGAAATCGCTTTAGCAGCCGTTGTGTCAATTATCACATATTTCGGAATTGACCATTTAGCTATGTACGCCTGAGCAATCGTAATAAAACAGATTACAGCAAGCATGATAAAACTATGTTTCAGGGTAAATCGGAACAATTCTGATTCTCTTCCTACCAGGCCCACTGCTGCAGCTCCGACGGCTAACGATTGAGGAGAAATCATCTTCCCTGTAACACCTCCTGAAGCATTTGCTCCGACAGTTAATACCGGATCAACTCCTATTGTTTCAGCCGATGTATACTGAAGTTTGCAGAACAACGCATTTGATGATGTATCAGAACCTGTCAGGAATACGCCTAACCATCCCAGGATCGGAGAAAAGAATGGGAAGAGTATACCCGTACTTGCCAGTGCCATTGCCATAGTAATTGACATTCCGGAATTGTTTGCAATAAACGCAAAACCAACTATTGAGGAAATCGTTATGATGGGAAATCTTAACTGATTCAATGTAGCAAAAAAAGTTTTAAGACCGTTTTTAAAACTCATACCAATTAAAGGCAAAGAAAGAAAAGCTGATAACAGAGTAGCTGTTCCGGCAGCTGAAAGAAAATTGAAATCAAAAGGTTTGATATCAACAAACCCACTTCCGTCAGGCTTTAAAATTGCGTCTTTTAAACCGGGAACATAGAATTTTACCTGACCGACAGAATTAAGAGCTTCCTTTACCGGATGCAATCCCCAGGCAACTATCACCAGCGTCATTATTATAAACGGCGACCATGCCCTTATAATCTGACCTGCTGAATATTTAAGTTCTGTATCTATTGTCTGTTGGGATTCTTCTTTGAATCTCCATATTGACTTAGGTTTCCAGATTTTCAGGAATATTGTTAAACAAACAATAGATCCCAGCCCTGCCAGAATTCCGGGGAGCATATGGTTAATATAGTTGGACGCAAAAAACTGAATAAGTGCAAATACAACACCTGTAACTAAAATAGCAGGTAATACTTCCAGGGACCTTTTGAATCCCGACATTAAGATCACTAAATAGAAAGGTACTATTAATGCGAGAATAGGAAGTGTTCTGCCTACCATCTGCGAAACCGCCATTTCTGGAATCCCGGATACCTGGGCTGCTGCAATAATCGGGATGCCAACAGATCCGAAAGCAACCGGCACTGTATTGGCAATAAGACAAATACCGGCAGCATAAAGAGGATTGAATCCAAGTCCGACAAGCATTGCGGCTGTAATTGCCACCGGGGCTCCCATACCGGCCGCGCCTTCCAGAAATGCACCAAACGAAAATGCAACCAGAAGTGCCTGCAGCCTCCTGTCAGAGGTTATTGACGCCATGAAATTTTTGATTATTTCAAATTGTCCGCTTTTGACGGTTACGTTATATAAAAATACTGCACCAATGATCACCCAGCAGATCGGGAAAAGACCATATAATGCCCCATGTACTATCGATGGTACTGCAAGTTTTAAAGGCATCCCGTATACAAATATTGCAAGCAGAACTGCAATTAAAGCCGTAAATAAGCTTGCCAGGTAACCTTTCATTTTCCTGATTATCAGCGCCCAGAAAATAAAGAAAATCGGAATGGCAGCAATCAAAGCTGAAAAACCTATACTTTTTAACGGATCAATTATTTGTGTCCAATTCATAGCTTTTTTGTTTTTATTATTAATTGATCAATACAATCATTAAATCCATAACATTTGTTTGAGTCGGACCTGTTTTTATCAAACCTCCAACCTGTCTGAAGAAATTATATGAATCATCATCATTAATGAACTTATCAATATCCAGATGCAAACCGGATGCTTTTTCAGTTGTCAGGAAATCTGCTATAGCTCCTGTTGCATCGGTCGGACCATCCGTCCCATCAGTACCTCCGGATAAAAATGTAATCCCGGGTTTCTCCTTAAGCAATCTGGCAATAATAAGAGCCAGATGCTGATTTCTGCCACCCAGGCCTTTCCCTGTTATTTTAACCGTAGGTTCTCCGGCAAATAACAGACAGATGCTCTTGTTAAGGTTGTCTGATTTATTTTGTGCAGCTGTTTCTATAATGTACCTGGCAACATCAGAAACATCACCGGCGAGTTTGTTAGTTATTATATGAGTCTCATACCCCGATGATTCGGCTTTTTCTTTTGCTTTATTCAGGGCCAATACATTATTGCCTATAATCAGGTTTTTCGTCAGCAGGAGAGCTTCATCCGATTCTTTAAGAGTCTCCTGCCGTTTTTTATCCAGACCTTCCTGGATCACTTCATATATCTTTACAGGTATATCATTTCTTATATTGTATTTATTGATTAATGCTATGGCATCAGAAAAAGTTGTTGGATCAGGTGCCGTGGGGCCGGATGCAATAACATCAAGGGGATCACCTATTACATCAGAAAGGATTAGTGTTATGACTCTCGAAGGAAAAGCAGTTTTAGCTAAGAGTCCTCCTTTTACTTTCGAAAGATGTTTACGGATGCAATTTATCTCATTTATGGTTGCCCCGCTTTTTAATAATATGTCTGTCAGCATTTTTAAATCTCCAAGAGTACATCCTTCAGGAACATCTATCAATAATGCAGAACCTCCTCCTGAAAGTAAACAGATCACAAGATCTTCTTTACCAGCATTTTCTACCAGTGAAATAATTTGATCTGTTCCTTTTATACCGTTTTCATCAGGTACAGGATGTCCGGCTTCAGTTAATCCAATAAATTTCAATGGGACCGCATGACCATATTTTGTGATGATATGCCCTGCCGTTATTTTTGATCCAAGTATTGTTTCAACAGCCCCGGCCATCAAAGCACTTGCTTTCCCTGCACCAACAACATAAATATTTTTTATATCAGAAAGATTATATTTAAGGGTTTCAATCCGCAGAATATTCTGATCAAGCGAAACAGAGCGGGCAATAAGGTTGTCAGGTTTAACACTTTCGACGCCCGCCAGGAAAATATTTTTGATGATTTGTCTTTTATCAATTTCAAAAGCGTATTTATTGTGCTCCATGAATTCTTTTTTTTTGTATTATAAATATTGATGCTAAATATAATTGAAACCGGGATACGATCAATCTGCTGTCTGATCTGATTTTTGCAGAGAATTAGAAATCCATAATTTCAGATCATGCAGTTATAAAAAAGGAATCTCTTTGACTAAAAAGTTCCATATATTTTTTTGAAACTGTTTTTGGGAACTTTACCGGACTGAACTAATTATTTTAGCCAAAGATAGTTTTTAAGGCACCCAACAGCATATTAATATGATTCAGGGTACAACTTTCCCCCATTAATCCGATCCTCCAGACCTTACCGGCAAATTCTCCCAATCCTGCTCCAATTTCAATATTATATTCGTTAAGGAGCCGGCTCCGTATTAAGGCATCATCATATCCGGCCGGAATCCTGATTGCATTTAACATTGGCAGACGATATTCCGGTGCTACCAGAAACTCAAAACCCATGGCTTCGAGACCATCCCTCAAAATCTTATGATTGCGGTAATGACGTTCGAACCTTTTTTCGAGACCTTCTTCAAAAACAATCCTTAATGCCTCATGAATGGAATAAATCATAGAGATCGGTCCGGTATGATGATATGCACGTTTTGCACCTGCCCAGTAATTACGGATCATTGACATATCGAGATACCAGCTTTGCACCCTGGTTTTTCGTGAATCCATCGTTTTTAGTGCTTTCTGGCTGAATGATACGGGTGAAAGTCCGGGAGGCGCAGAGATACATTTTTGTGAACCGCTGTAAATGGCGTCAATACCCCAATCATCTGCTTTTACCTGTGTGCCAGCCAGCGAAGTCACAGTATCAACAAGAAACAGAGATCCCGCGTCATTAACCATTCTGCTGATCTCTTCCAAAGGCTGCAGTACCCCGGTTGAGGTTTCTGCATGTACAATGGCTACTACCTTTGGACTTGATTTTTCAATTGCCTCTTTAACCTGTGCTGGATCAACGGGCTTTCCCCATGGAGCATCCACGCGAATCAGTTTTGCACCACTGCGTTCAACAATTTCACACATGCGGTTGCCAAATACCCCGTTCACACAAACCATAACTTCATCACCGGGCTCAAGAAGGTTGACAAAACATGTTTCCATGCCTGCACTTCCGGTACCTGATATTACAGATGTAATCTGATTATTTGTCTGAAAGAGTTGTCGTGTCATTTCCTTTACTTCATCCATAATCTGAATAAACTGAGGATCAAGGTGGCCAATCAACGGAGTGGACATCGCTTTCAGAACACGCGGGTGAACATTGCTGGGTCCCGGCCCCATCAGGATCCGGGTTGAAGGATTTAACTCTTTTATCATTGCCTGTTTTTTAAAGTTGTTGTAATCTCAAACTTACATAAAAATCTAATTTATACACAGACTCCAAAAAAATCGGCAAAGATTTATAGAGGAAATGATAATTATCTTTTTACAACTTCATGTTTTTTGATATAATCCGGGTCAATAATAATACCCAATCCTGGTCCGGTCGGAACTTTAATCTTTCCATTTACTACTTTCAGAGGTGAAGTAGGACATTCAAACGGCACATCAGATTCCAGCCCCTTGAATTCGTGATGAAGGCCGGCATTAGGACATGCGGAAACGAACTGAATATTGTATAAATATCCCAGCCCGGACATATGTGGCACACAGGTTTTCCCAAACGCCTCTGCCATACGTGCAACTTTCATCCCGCGTATAAATCCTCCAAAATAAAAATTATCTGGCTGAACAATATCAATACCATCATTGGCTATAAGCCAGCGGAAATTATAAAAGCTTTGGTCCTGTTCGCCATTTGCAATAGGAATGGTAAGAGCATCGGCAACTGCTTTGATGTCTTCAAAATGGTCATACATAACTGGTTCTTCAAAATATCCGTATTTATTTTCTTCAAGTATTTTACCAATTTTTATGGCTCCCTCAACATCATAATAGCTATTTGAGTCGGAATAAAGAGCCCATGAATCGCCGAAATATTCACGCACCATAGGTATCAGTTTTTCACTCTTCCCGGGAATACCTGGATAATGGATATCCTTGGTCTTAGAATACATATATCCGACTTTGATCTTAAGGGCTTTGGCATCATATTTAGCAACAGACTCTTTAATACGTTCAAAATGTTCTTCAAGAGGCAATTCGCGAAATTCTGTTGCCACATAAATGGGTACTTCAGTATTATGGATATCTCCGATTAACTGTCCCATTGTCTTATTTGCAATTTTACCAAGCATATCAAGTATGGCAAATTCAATAGTCGCCAGGGGTAATCCGAGAGAAATGCCATTATATCTGAAATTAAAACCATAGAAATATATCTTTTCCAATATTAGATCCAGTTCCCGTGCATCCTGACCAGTGAAGAAAGGCTGTAATTTTCCAAGGAAGATGGGATATAGTGAAGATATACCGCCATGAGCAATGGAGATACCCTCTGCTCCATCCTTGGAACGTACGTGGCATAAGTATTCTCCTTCATAACGGAGTAGATCAAGGCTTTCGATGATTATAGGGGCTGTGAAAAACTCTGTTTTTAACACTGGTTGTTTTAGGATTTCATCAAGCCTGGCATATCTGGATTTCAGGTCTGATTGATAACCAGCGGATTTCGTGTCTGATCTGCAAGATGAAAACGGCAAAGCAGTAACGGCAAGACTGCCAGCAACAGCAGTTGAAATAAATTTGCGTCGGTTAGTTTTCATTTTTATAATTTTTA
>Ga0102851_10002197_pt1 | contig 11673 bp, 10 predicted proteins | sample Mud3Dept3metaG_FD_79558 | JGI IMG/M metagenome (GOLD analysis project Ga0102851, IMG submission 79558) | Freshwater wetland microbial communities from Ohio, USA, analyzing the effect of biotic and abiotic controls - Mud 3 Core 4 Depth 3... | ecosystem: Environmental > Aquatic > Freshwater >...
GCCCCTCCGAGATCAGACGGTCGACCGCCTCAGGATCCAGCCCGTCGAAGCCGAGCACCAGCACCCGCGGCTCGGGGCCCGAGCATGCGAGGAGGGGCAGCATCGCCGCCAGCGCCGCGACCCCGAGCCAGATTCGGTTCATGGGCGCAGGATACTCGACCTCGGCCGGCGCGACGCCGCGCGGGGGTCCCGGGCGCGGCGCGCCGGACCCCGCGAGTGAACCGTGCGGCGCGGACAGGGGATGTACCATAGGAGTCCATGAAGAGAACGCGGGGGATCCTGCTGCTGCTTGCCGCCGCGGCCGGCCTCGCGGGTCCCGCGGCGGGCCAGGCGGGGACGCAGGGCGGCTTCGTCGACCAGGTCCTGGTCAACGAGCTGCTGATCGAGGCCATCGTGGTCGGCCTCGACGGCATGCCGGTGCCGGACCTCGGGCGCGAGGACTTCCTCGTCCGCACCGGCGAGCGCAAGCTCGCCCTGCACGACGCGGTCTACTACAGCTTCACCGAGCCGCCGCCGGCGGCCGAGCCGGGGGCCGAGCCGCGCCCGGTCGAGAGCCGGAAGTTCATCCTCTTCTTCGACGTGCCGCGCACGGCGCTCCAGGCCACGGCCTTCGCGCAGGCGCGCCGCACCGTGCGAGCCTGGATCGAGAACGACCTGCTCGCCGCGGACCTGGTCGCGGTGGCGAGCCGCGACACCGCCCTCGAGCTGAACCTCGACTTCACCCGCGACCGGGCTGCGGTGGCGGGCTGGCTCGTCCCCGGCGGGACCCAGGGCGGCCCGGTCGCCGAGGCGCCGGACGTGCCGTCGCTGCGCACCCACCTGGAGCGGACCGCGGCGGGCCGCCCCGATGCCACGCTCGCCGGCGCCCTCCTGCGCCTGGCCGAGGCGGGCAGCCACCTGCCCGGGCGCAAGAACGTCATCCTGTTCTCGGCCGGCGGCGAGGGCGCGGGCGATCTCGAGGCCGCCCGGCTGGCGCTCAACTCGAGCAACACCGCGGTGTACGGCTTCCACCTGATCGGCTCGCGCGACTGGGCGCGCACCTTCGAGCGGCTCTGCACCGGCACCATGGGCGCCTTCTTCGAGCGCTTCGACACCAGCCGGGGCCAGCTCCAGCGCGTCGAGCGCGAGCTGCGCGGCTACTACCTGCTCAGCCTGACGCCCGACCCCGACCATCCGCTCCTGCTCTCGGAGTACCGCCACCTCAAGGTCGGCGCGCGCAAGGCGCAGCTGCGCGTGCGCGCGCTGCCCAGCCAGCGCCCGCTCGGCTGAGCCGGTGCCGGGAGGGGCGCCCGGCGCGCCGCGTCAGGGCGCGAGCGGTGGGCGCGCGGCGCGCGCCGCGCGGCGGGCCCGCAGCTGCCGCAGGCGCCGCCGGCGCTGGCGGCGGCGGATGCCGATCGGCAGGAAGACGAGGAAGGCGGCGCCCAGCATGGCCACCGTCAGCTGGCGCGCAATTGCCGCGCGGTCGCCGCTGGCGGCGTGGAGGAGGGCCGAGGTGAAGTAGGTGATGATCGCGATCGGCGGCAGCAGGCCGATCGCGGTCGCGGTCAGGAACTTCGGCAGCCGCACTCCGACCACCGCGGCGGCGGCGTTGACCAGCGAGAAGGGGATCGGCACGAAGCGCGCGGCGACCAGGGGCAGGAAGCCGCGGCGGTGGAGGATGCGCTCGGCGCGGCGCACCTTGTCGCCGCCGATGCGCTCGATGAACTCCCGGCCCAGCGCGCGCGCCAGCAGGTAGCCCGCCGCCGAGGCGAGCAGGATGCCGAGCCAGTTCCAGAGCGTCCCCCACAGCGGGCCGAAGATCGCCGCCCCGGCGATCAGGAAGGGCGTCGCGGGCACGCCCACGGCGCCGAGCACCGTGGTCAGTCCGACCAGCGCGAGCGGGGTCCACCAGGCGCCCCGCACGCGACCGAGCATCTCCTGGAGCCGCTCGGCGGTGAGGTAGCCGCCGAGCGGCGTCCAGCGCACGAGGGCGAAGCCCGCCGCGAGCAGGACGACGAGCAGGCCGAAACGGATCGCTGCGCGCTGGAGCGAGCCGCGCGGATGGTGGTGGAGGTGGACGTGCCCTGCCGGCGGGGGCGAGCTCACCGCGGGTCCGGGTTCTTCTCGGGCTCCGCCCCCGGCGCGCCATCGAGTCCGAGGAAGCGCCGGATCTCGGCGGCGAGGATGTCCTGCGCCGACGGGTCCATGAAGTTGAGCCGGAGCTCGTTGATCGCCATCACCTCGACGCGCCGCCACTCCTCCCAGCAATCGGAGCACACGCGCGCGCGGATCTCGGCGCCGAGCGGCCCCGGCATGGGCGCGCGGGCGAGGGCGGGCGCCTCGCCGCGGCCGCAGCGGGCGCAGGAGACCGTGGCGCCGCTCACGGCTGCCCTCCGGCCCGGGACGTGGCGGCCAGGTTCCGGAAGTACTCGATCGTGCGCGCCAGCCCGGTCTCGAGCGGCACGCGCGGCTCCCAGCCGAGCAGCGCGCGGGCGCGCGTGATGTCGGGCTGGCGCGTCTTCGGATCGTCCTCGGGCAGCGGGCGGCGCTCGATGGGCGACGGGGAGCCGATCAACGCGCGGATGCGCTCCGCGAACTCGAGGATCGTCATCTCGTGCGGGTTGCCGATGTTGACCGGCTGCGACTCGGCCGAGAGCAGGAGGCGGTAGATGCCTTCGATCAGGTCGTCGACGTAGCAGAAGGAGCGCGTCTGGCCGCCGTCGCCGAATACCGTGAGTGGTTCGCCTGCGAGCGCCTGCTGGATGAAGGCGGGCACGACGCGGCCGTCGCGCGGCCGCATGCGCGGGCCGTAGGTGTTGAAGATGCGCACGATGCGCGTCTCGAGCCCGTGCACGCGGTGGTAGGCCATGGTCATCGCCTCGGCGAAGCGCTTGGCTTCGTCGTAGACGCCGCGCGGTCCGACCGGGTTCACGTTGCCCCAGTAGCTCTCGGGCTGCGGGTGCACCAGGGGGTCGCCGTAGACCTCCGACGTCGAGGCGAGCAGGTAGCGGGCGCGCTTGGCCTTGGCCAGCCCGAGCGAGTTGTGGGTGCCGAGCGAGCCGACCTTGAGGGTCTGGATCGGCAGCTCGAGGTAGTCGATCGGCGAGGCGGGCGAGGCGAAGTGGAGGACGTAGTCGACCGGCCCGGGGATCTCGATCGGCCGCGATACGTCGTGGAGCAGGAATTCGAAGTCGGCGCGCCCCTCGAGGTGGGCGATGTTCTCGCGCTTGCCGGTGATCAGGTTGTCGACGCAGGCGACGCCGAAGCCCTCGGCGATCAGACGCTCACACAGGTGAGAACCGAGGAAGCCGGCGCCGCCGGTGACCACCGCGCGCTTCACGCCCCGGCCTCCGGGCGCCCCACCGAGACGTAGCGGAAGCCCGACGCGGCGACGCGCGCGGGCTCGTAGAGGTTGCGCAGATCGACGATCAGCGGCCGCGTCAGGAGCTTGGCCAGGCGGTCGAGCTCGAGCGCCCGGAACTGGTTCCACTCGGTGGCGATGACCAGGGCGTCGGCCCCCTGCGCGGCCTGGTAGGCGTCGCCGCAGTAGACCACCGCGTCAGGCAGCAGCGGCCGCGCCTGCTGGGCCGCGGCGGGATCGAAGGCGCGCACGCGCGCGCCGCGCTCGATCAGGCCGTGGACGATCGGGATGGTGGGCGACTCTCTCATGTCGTCGGTGTCGCCCTTGAAGGCCAGGCCGAGCAGCGCCACGGTGCGGCCGGCGAGGCCGCCCAGGGCCGCCTCGATCTTGGGGATCATGCGGCGCTTGATGCGCTCGTTGACCGACAGCACGGCGTCGATCAGCTCGAAGCGCATGCCGTGCTCCTCGGCGATCTGCGCCACGGCCAGGGTGTCCTTGGGGAAGCAGGAGCCGCCGAACCCGGGGCCCGGCTGCAGGAACTTCGGGCCGATGCGGTGGTCGAGGCCCATGCCGCGCGCCACCACCGCCACGTCCGCGCCCACGCGCTCGCACAGCTCCGCGACTTCGTTGATGAAGGAGATCTTGGTGGCGAGGAAGCCGTTGGAGGCGTACTTGATCATCTCTGCCGACTCGACGTTGGAGATCACGAACGGCACGCCTGCGGCCTCGAGCGGCGCGTACATCTCGCGCATGACGTCGACCGCGCGCTGGGTCTTGGCGCCGATCACGATGCGGTCGGGACGCATGAAGTCCTCGATCGCGGAGCCCTCGCGCAGGAACTCGGGGTTGGAGACCACCGCGAACTCCTGTCCGCTGCCCGCACGCTCGCGCACCACGGCCTCGACCATCTGGCCGGTGCCCACCGGCACGGTGGACTTGTTGATCACCACCTTGTAGCCGTTGAGGTTGTCGCCGATCGACTCGGCCACCTGGCGGACGAAGGAGAGGTCGGCGCGCCCGTCGGGCAGCGGCGGCGTGCCGACCGCGATGAACACCGCGCGCGCCTCGCGGATGGCGGGCGCCAGCTCGGTGGTGAAGCGCAGGCGGCCGGCGCGCACGTTCTTCTCGACCACCTCCTCGAGCCCGGGCTCGTAGATCGGGATCTCGCCGCGCTGGAGCGCGGCGATCTTGGCGGCGTCCTTGTCGACGCCGGTGACGGTCATGCCGAGGTCGGCCAGGCAGGCCCCGGTGACCAGGCCCACGTAGCCGCTGCCGACGACACAGATCTTCATGGAATCACCTCGAAAGGTGCGGGTCTCGTTGAGGTTGGAACGGTCCGCGCCCTCGACGGCGGCGCGATCCTCCGGGCATCGAGCCTATCGCGGTCGCGGCCCGGGCCCAAGCCGCGGCCGGGCCGGTCAGGAGCGGCGCGTGCCGCCCGCGGAGGTCCGGTACCAGGCGACGTAGCGGGCGAGACCCTCGCGGATGGGGACCTTCGGCGCGTAGCCGAGCAGGCGTCCGGCCTTGCCCACGTCGGCGAAGGTGATCGGCACGTCGCCGGGCTGCTCGGGCAGCATCCGGAGGCGCGCTTCGACGCCGAGCTCGCCGGCGATCGCGTGCACGAGGTCGATCAGCGTCGTGGTCTGCGAGCCGCCGAGGTTGAAGATCTCGAAGCGCGGGGCGAGGTCGAGCGCGGCGAGCACGCCGTCGACGATGTCGTCGATGAAGGTGTAGTCGCGCCGGGACTGGCCACTGCCGAAGAGCGGCACCGGCTCGCCGCGCGCCAGAAGGTCGGTGAACTTGGCGATCGCCATCTCCGGGCGCTGCGCCGGTCCGTAGACCGTGAAGAAGCGCAGGCACGAGACGTTGAGGCCGTAGAGGTGGGAGTAGTTGAAGCAGAGCAGCTCGCCGGCCCGCTTGGTGGTGGCGTAGGGCGAGATCGGCAGCTCCACGGGGTCGCTCTCGGCGAAGGGCACCTTCTCGTTGATGCCGTAGACCGACGACGACGAGGCGAAGACGAAATCGGCCGGGCCGTGGTGGCGCGCGGCCTCGAGCAGGCGCAGCGTCCCGATGCAGTTGACGTCCTCGTAGAGGATCGGCTCGCGCAGGCTCGGCCGCACCCCGGCGCGCGCCGCGAGGTGGATCACCGCGTCGAAGCGCGACGCCGCGAACAGCCGGTCGACCAGCGCCGCGTCGCGGATGTCGCCCTCGACCAGGCGCCAGTCGTCGCGGCCGGCGAAGCGCGCCGCGTTGGCGCGCTTGAGCGCCGGATCGTAGAAGTCGTTGAAGTCGTCGAGAGCGGTGACGCGGTCGCCGCGGCCGAGCAGGCGGCCGGTGACGTGCGATCCGATGAAGCCGGCTCCGCCGGTGACGAGGACGTGCTTGCCCATGGAGCTCCCCACGCGCTCGAGCGCGCAGCCAGCCTATCTCAGCCCCGCTCAGGGCCTCTCGGGCTTGCCGCCCGAGCGCTCGATCTCCTCGCGTGTCTCGTCGTAGCGCTTCTCGATGCCCTGTTCCTGCTTGTTGCGGATCAGCCAGCGCAGGAGCTTCGACTCGTCGACGCCGACCACGATGTCCTCGATCGCCTGGACGAGGGTCGGATCGTTGATCAGGCGCGCCGCGCTGCCGTCGCCCCGGTTGAGCTTCTCGGCGACTTCGCTCAGGTTGGAGAGGAGCTTGCGCAGGTCGGCGGCGACCTCGCGGCCGTACGCCTCGTCGTTGATCAGCTTGCCCAGCAGGGCGTCGCTCGACTCGAGGCGGCCGGCCGCGGCGGCGAGGCGCCCGGCGGCGCGCTCGAGGCTCTCGAGCGCGTTGGTGAAGCGCTCCTTCTGCTCCGCGTCGTCGAGCAGGGAGGGCAGCAGCCCCTGACCTTGCTCGGCGCGCGCGAGGATGTTGTCGAGGCGCTCGACCGAGCTCGCCAGGCGGTCGCCGAGCGCGGGGTCGCCGATCAGCCGCGGCAGCACGCCCGGGCCCTTCTCGATCCCCTCGGCGACGCGGCGCAGGGCGGACAGGGTGTCGAGCAGCTCGGTCGAGACCTTGCGGCCGGGCTCGACATCGGTGGTGAGCTCGCCCAGGATGCCCTCGCCGCGCTCCATGCGTCCGAGGATCTGGGCGAGCTGGTGCGAGATGGTGACGACGTTGTTCATGACGTCCTCGCCGGCCTGGGTGAGCTGCTCGACGTTGGTCTGCGGCGAGGCCGGAATCTCGCCCTCCTCGGGGATCAGCTCGCCGGCGGGGGAGCCCGAGGTGAGCTCGACGTACTTGTCGCCCAGGAGCCCGAGGGTCTTGATGCGCGCGACCGAGTCGCGGCGGATGCGCTGCTCGTAGCGCGAGTCGACCGAGATCCAGACCTCGAGCAGGTTCTCGCCCATGTCCACGGGAAGCACGATCCTCTCGACCGAGCCTACGTTGACGCCGTTGAGCTGGACCTGGCTGCCGACCTGGAGGCCGCTGACGCTGACCAGGCGGACGAGGTAGCGGGTCTTGGCCGTGAACAGGTTCTGCCGGTCGCCGATGAGCAGCACGGCGAGCGCGACCACGGCGACGGCGGCGAGCACGACCAGGCCCACGCGCCGCGCGGAGGCGGCTTCAGGCGACATCGGAGTCCTCCTCCCGCCCGGCCAGGAAGGCGGCCAGCAGCGGGTCGTCGGAGCGCTCGGCCTCCTCGGCGGTGCCGACGAAGCGGAAGCGCCCCTGGTCGAGAAAGGCGAGGCGGTCGGCGACCCGGCGCACGAGCGCGACGTCGTGGGTGACCACGATCGCCGCGCAGCCGGTGGCGCGCCGCGTGTCGAGGACGAGATGAGCGATCGACGCCGCGCTGAGCGGGTCGAGGCCCGTGGTCGGCTCGTCGAAGAGCAGCACCTCGGGCTCGAGCGCCAGGGCACGCGCGAGCGCGACGCGCTTGCGCATGCCGCCCGAGAGGTCGGCCGGCATCTGCTCCTCGATCCCGGACAGGCCGACCTTGGCGAGCAGCGCGCGCACGCGCTCGGGCAGGTCGCTCTCGGTCCCGACCCGGTGCTCGCGGAACGGGAACGCGAGGTTGTCGAAGACGGTCATCGAGTCGAACAGCGCGCCGCCCTGGAAGAGCATCGCCACGCGCCGGCGCACGGGCGCCAGGCTGCGCTCGTCGAGTCCGGTCAGCTCGAGTCCCTCGAAGCGGATCGAGCCGGCGTCGGGGCGCTCGAGCCCGATCAGCTGGCGCAGGAGCACGCTCTTGCCGGTGCCCGAACGGCCGAGCACGGCGAAACACTCGGCGCGCCCGAGGTCGAAGCCGACGCCTTCGAGGACGCGCAGGGGGCCATAGGCCTTGGCCAGGTCGCGCACGCGGAAGAGGGGCTCGCCGTCGCTCATCCGAGCAGGTAGAAGAGCTTGGTCAGGAAGAAGTCGGAGACCAGAACGAGGATCGAAGCGACGACCACGGTGCGGGTGGTCGCGCGCCCGACGCCGTCGGCGCCGCCGGTGGCGGCGAGACCCTGCCGGCAGGCGACCACGGTGATGAAGAAGGCGAAGAAGACCGACTTGCCGAGGCCGCTCGCCACGTCCTGGAGGGTGAGCTCGGAGAGCACGTCGTTGAGGTAGAAGGCGGGCGTCAGGCCGAGCTGCAGCACGGCGACCACCAGGCCGCCCAGGATGCCGAGCAGGTCGCCGAGGGCGGTGAGCACCGGCAGCATGACCAGGGTCGCGGCGAGCTTGGGCACCACCAACTTGCGCACCGGGTCGGCGCCCAGCGCGCGCAGCGCGTCGACCTGCTCGGAGACCGCCATGCTGCCGATCTCGGCGGTGATGCCCGCGCCGACGCGGCCGCCCACGATGAGCGCCACCAGCACGGGCGAGAGCTCGCGCACCAGCGACTTGGCGACCACCGTGCCGATGTAGTACTTGACCCCGAGCGCGGGCAGACTGAAGGCGGTCTGGAGCGCCAGGACCATCCCCGTGAACACGGTGGTGATGGCGGCGACGCCGAGCGACTGGACGCCGATCGCGTCCATCTGGCGCAGCCAGGAGCGCAGCTCGTGCGGGCGTCGTGCGAGTCCCGCCAGCGCGCGCCCGCCGAGCACGGCCAGCTCGCCGGCCTCGTCCACGAAGCGCCCGGCCGCGCCGGCGCCGCTCACCCGCCACGCTCCCGCGAGGCCGCGCTGCGCGCAGAGCCGGCGCGGTAGGATCGCGCTTCCGGCCGCGCCCGCTCGAGCTCCGGTTCGGCGGCTGGCATCGCCGCGATACTAACAACCGCCTCCCGCGCCGCCTCGATGCCCTCCGCGCCGCCGCGCTCCGCCGGTCTCGCGCTCACGCTCGCCGCCACCGTCTGCGGCAACCTCTTCCTGGTCGCCGGGACGCTGCTGTTCGCCCTGCTCGCCATCCTGGCCGCGCTCGTGCCGCCGTTCGGCCAGCACGTGCACGGGGTGGCCCGGGCCTGGGCCCGGTGCGTGCTGGCGGCGAGCTTCGTCCGCCTCGCGGTCGAGCACGAGAACGGGCGCCCGCCCGCGCCCAATGCCGGCTGCGTGTACGTGGCCAACCACGAGAGCCTGTTCGACATCCCGGCCCTGCTCGCGGCCCTGCCCGGGCCGACCCGCTTCCTCGCCAAGGCGAGCCTGTTCCGGATCCCGGTCTTCGGCTGGGCGCTGCGGCTCGGGGGCTTCGTGCCGGTCGATCGCGGCCACACCGAGCGCGGGCGGCGGAGCTTCCGCTCGGCGCTCGCGCACCTGGGGCGCGGCGTCTCGGTGCTGGTCTTTCCCGAGGAGGAGCGCTCGCTCGACGGGAGAGTGCTGCCCTTCCGCCGCGGTGGCCTGCTGCTCGCGCTGCGCACCGGCCTGCCGATCGTGCCGGCCGGGCTCGACGGAGCGTTCGAGGTGCAGCCGCGCAGGAGCTTCCTGATCCGCCCGCGCACCGTGCACGTCCGCTTCGGCGCGCCGATCGACCTCGCCGGCCAGAGCGTGCGCCGCATCCATGCCCTCTCCGACGCGCTGCGCGCGAGGGTCGCCGAGCTCGCCCGCGCCGACCTCGCGCCCGAGCCCCGAGCCGACGCCGACCCCGCCTGAGCCCGGCGTCACTTCCGGATGCCACGAAAAGCAAAGCCCTTCTGTTAGAGGCAAAGGCAAAGACTCCATGGAGGGGGCGGCGGGCGAGGCGCCGGTGACGAGCGCGAGTCGCCCGTGGCCTGGGGGGTGCCGTGGAGCGCCTCGGTCGAGGCGCGCGCCGCGGGCTCGCGGCGCGGCCGCGCTTGCCACTCCCTTCAACAACAAGCTTCGCGCCGCCGGGGCTGCCGGCCCTGCACGGACCCGCCCCCGGATCTCGAGTCAACAGCAGGCTTTTCGCCGCCGGGGCCACATGCGCCGCACGGACCCGCCCCCGGATCGCGCGTCAACGGCAGGTCTTTCGCCGCCGGGGCCGCCGGCGCCGCCGCGCCGCACGAACCTGCTCCGCGCGTCGACGGAACCTCCCTTCAACAGCAGGTCTTGGCCCGCCGGTTCACCGAGCGACACCCGGAGTCAGCGGCGTCAGGGTCGCCGGGCTTTGAACAGAAAGGCCTTTGTCTGTGGCGTCCGGGGCCTTCAGGGCACGGACACGGACCACTGGCTGGTGTCGCCGGTCTCGAAGTCGCCGCGGAAGAGGAGCAGGTAGACGGTGCCGACGGCGGCGTCCATTTCGAACGGCGCGGAGCGGCCGTAGCTGGTCCAGAGGTCGTAGAGGTACTGCCCGCGGCTCGAGACCATCGGCGGCTGGCCGTCGCGCTCGATGCAGTCGGGCGGGAAGCCGTTCGCCACCGCCTGGTCGCGCAGGAACTCGACGTACTCCTTCGAGCTGGTCTGGTAGAGCAGCCGCGCGCGCACGGTGACGGGCGAGCGCGCGGTCGGCGGCAGGTCCAGCGCGTAGCTGGTGTCGTCCCAGTGGACGAGGATGCCGGAGCCGGGGAAGGTCTCCGGATAGACGTAGCCGACGGGCCGGAGCTCGAGGTCGGCGCCGCCGGTGAAGCCGGCGGGCGGAATCCGGTTGTCGAGCCGGATGCAGTCGTTGAGCACGAAGTGGAAGATCGGGTCGCCGCCGGCGTCCTCGACGTCGCATCCGGCGGTGCCGTTCCGGTTCCAGATGCCGGGCTCGGAGCGGTAGATCTTGGCCGGCGCGTCGCCGTCGGAGAGCACGCCGGTGGCCGGGTCCCAGGCGCCGCTCTCCCAGACCACGGTGCCGCCGGCGTCGGTGGCGCGCAGCTGGATCCAGAGGCGGCGCCCCTCGGGATAGCCGGTCGGCAGCTTGTGGCCCGAGAGGTTGGTGACGCGCACGCCGGCCGCGACGGGCTGGCCGGCCGCCGCCTCGGCGGGCACCGCGAGCGCCACGTCGGCGGCCTGGTGCAGCAGCTCCTGCGTCCAGGCGATGGTGTCGTCGAAGCGCTGCTCGCGGTCGAGCTGGAGCGGGCCGCCGTACTCGCCCTTGAGCACCTCCGGGATCCAGGCGTTGCCGCCCACGAACTCGTGGCGCGCGAGCTCGCCGGTGCGGTCGGTGTCGCCGAAGATGCAGGCGTAGTTCGGGCCCGGGCCGGGGGCCTGGGGCATGTGGCACTGCTGGCAGGTGGCGGGCGTCGCGCCGGTCGGGGCGAAGTCGCTCGCCGCCCACTCCTGGTGGGTGCGCTCGATCGGGTACTTGATGCCGGTGTCGGTGCCGTCTTCGAGGAGGAGGTTCTTCACCGGGTTGGTGACGTTGTGGCAGGCGGCGCAGAGGTCCGCCGAGCGGTGGTAGGGCGAATAGGCCCAGGGATGCGGAGGTGGGGGATCGCCGCCCGGCGGGAAGTCGTAGGGGCCGCGCCGGCAGGGCTCGCCCTGCCCGCCGCAGTCGGTGTCGTCGAGCCAGACCTTGCCGTTCTCGCGATAGAACGGCAGTTCGCCGGGCGGCGGCGCCGGGTTGACCATCGCGCGGTGGCAGAAGTGGCAGCTCAGGCCCTCGAAGTCGTTGCGCACGCTCGGCGTGTCGGGCAGGTCGATCGGCCCGAGCAGGCCGCAACCGTCCGGGGTGCCGCCTGGCGGCTCGCTGCGGCCCGCGTACCAGCCGGTCGGCGCGTGGCAGCGCAGGCAGAAGTCGCCGATGCCGGGCAGGTCGTGGTTGGCGACGTCGAGCGCGGCCCAGAAGAGCGGGTCGCGCGCGGCGTTGGCCATCATCGAGCCGGACCAGAGGCCGTGGGGGAGCGACTCGTAGCCGGGCAGCGTCGTCTCGATGCCGTGACAGTCCTGGCATCTGCCTGTGTTGGGCGCCTGGATCGGATACGCGAGCGGCGGCTGCGTCGCGTGCGGCGTGAAGACGCCCGCCACGAGCGCGAGCGCGGAGCCGAGGAAGAGCGCGCCGCCGGC
>Ga0102851_10002198_pt1 | contig 11673 bp, 7 predicted proteins | sample Mud3Dept3metaG_FD_79558 | JGI IMG/M metagenome (GOLD analysis project Ga0102851, IMG submission 79558) | Freshwater wetland microbial communities from Ohio, USA, analyzing the effect of biotic and abiotic controls - Mud 3 Core 4 Depth 3... | ecosystem: Environmental > Aquatic > Freshwater >...
CCTGTTCAACATCCACGCAGACTTCGTCCTCGGCGTGCTGCTCAAGAAGGCGTGGACCGCGGACAACATCCGCGAATACAACAAGAACTACGATCGCGTGAAGCCGAAGTTCATCCTCGGCTACCTCACGCACCACCTGAAGGTCGATCGCTGGAGCTTCGCGTTCTGGGAGGGCGACAAGATCGGTGCCGACGACGTGGTCCGCGCACGCAAGCGGCTCGACAGCGCGTTCTACGTCAAGAACCTGACGTTTCGCCCCGACTCGCCGATGCAGCAGAAGGTCGCCGTCGAAGTCGCCAAGAAGGGGATCAAGACCGTCACCAACGACGAGATCTACCGGGCGGCCGACTTCCAGGCGTTCAACAAGGGCCGCGCGGTCGGCAAGCTCCGCGTCGTGCCGGCCGGGACGCCCTACGAGTCGATGACGTTCGCGCGCACGGACATCGCGCTCCTCCAGGAGAGCTATCCGGACATCACGCCAGTGTCGGGCATCCTGGCGACGACGTTCTCGACGCCGCTCTCGCACGTCAACCTGCGCGCGAGTGCGTGGGGCATCCCGAATGCCGGCGACAAGAAGGCGCGCGAGAAGTTCGGGAAGCTCGACGGCAAGATGGTCTACTTCGAGGTCACCGACACGAGCGCGACGGTGCGCGAGGCGACTGCCGCGGAGATCAAAGAGCTCGAGGGCAAGCTCGCCGCGGCGAAGCACGTCGAGCTGCCACAGGCGAACCTGACCAACCCGCGCCTGGCGATGCTGACCCGGATCCGCGCCAAGGACGTGACGCTGTACGGGACCAAGACCGCGAACCTCGGCGAGATCGTGACCGCGAACCTGCCCGGCGTGAATGTCCCGCCCGGCTTCGGCGTGCCGTTCTTCTACTACGTGCAGCACATGAAGCAGAACGGGCTCGACAAGCTCGTCGAGGCGATGATCGCCGACAAGCGGTTCGCGACCGACCCGGCGTGGCGCAAGGCCGAGCTCGAGAAGGTGCGCAAGGCGATCGTCGCCGCGCCGATCGACCAGCCGTCGCTCGATCTGATCTACCAGCGGGTCCGCCTCAAGCTCGGCGGCAAGGGCGTATTCGTCCGCAGCTCGACGAATGCCGAGGACCTGCCCGGCTTCAACGGCGCCGGCCTGTACGACACCGTGCCGAACGTCGTCGGCAAGAAGGCGATCGGCGACGCGCTCAAGGTGGTGTGGGCTTCGCTGTGGAACCTGCGCGCTGTCGACGAGCGCGAGGCGTTCGGCATCGACCAGCGCCAGGTGTTCGCGGCCGTGATGATCGAGATCGGCGTCAACGCGACGGCGGCCGGCGTCCTCGTCACCAAGAACCTGTGGGACCTCACCGACGACCACAGCTTCACGATCAACGCCAAGTTCGGGCTCGGCATGCGCGTCGTCGAGGGCCAGAAGATGCCCGAGCAGATCATCTTCGATCCGACCAACGACGGCACGAAGATCCTGTCGCGCTCCGATGATCCGGTGATGCTCAAGTTCGACGCCAACGGCGGCATCATCGCGGTGCCGGTGCCGCCGGGCGAGGGCGTGATCCTCACCGAGGAGCGCGCGAAGGCGCTCGCGACGATGGTCAAGGCGTTCATCCCCGTCTACACCCACGGCAAGCCGCTCGACGTCGAGTGGGTGCTCGAGGGCGAGACGTTCTGGATCGTCCAGGCGCGGCCGTACGTCGGCAACTGATGCCGACGAGCGGTCACGGTGACGCGATCACGATGGCGCACGAGCTCGCGTGATCGACCGAGAGAACAGGCGCGCTACGAGCGGCCGCCAAGACCTCGCCCGACATGCCAGTTCGAACGAGCGCTGACGCTGTGACGGCGCTCGCGCGGCCCTCGTGCTCGCGCGAGCGGCCCAGCGTAGAACGCGGGCGAGCAGAAGCTCCGGAGGCGGAGGGGCTCGCAGTGCAACCCGACACAGCGAGGAGCGGGACGCAGCGCGCCAGCGGCAGGCTGACTGGAAGCTGGAGCGCTGCTACTTCAGCTCTTCGGTTGTCACGGCACCCCGTCTGGGATCGAGCTCGTTCGTGTTCGCGGCATCGCCCGCCGCGGGCGTCAGCCGCTGTCGCGGACCCGAGCAGCTTCAGTCCCACGTGGGACTGAGTCTTCGTCGTCCTCGAGCGACTCGAACGTCACGGGCTCGCTCGTCAGCACCAGGTGCGGCGCGTCCTCGCCGAGCGTGCGGACGGCGCACACGAGCCGATCCGGCGCACCGGCAGAGACCGCGGGCGAGCCGAGGATCCGGACGCAGCACTCCAGCTGCAGGCCGACACCGGGGCGCGACTACTTCGTTCAGCTCTTCAGTTGTCAGGGCGGTCCGTGCGGATCGACTGCGTCCGTGTTCGCGGCATTGCCCCCGGCGGGGCGTCAGCTGCTGCCGGGAACCGGAGCGGCTTCAGTCCCACGGGGGACTGAGTCTTCGTCGTCCTCGAGCGACTCGAACGTCACGGGCTCGCTGGTCAGCACGAGGTGCGGCTCGTCCTCGCCGAGCCTGCGGAACGCGAACACCAGACGATCCGGCGCGACGCCCGTCAGATCGAGCAGGCCGTCGTGGACCAGGCCGTGGTGGCCCGAGCACAGCGTGACGAGGTTGCTCATCGCGTGGGTGCCACCGCGCGTTCGCCATGTTCCCGCTTGCACACTCTGACGTGCGTCGTGCGTGCGCGAACCGACCGCAAACCGCGCGGAGGACGTCGCGATCGAGAACGTCACGGAGAGCTCAGGAGATCGATTCCTCGACGAGAAGATCGCGCAACGCGAACACCGACCGCGACGGCAGGCCACGAACCTGTCAAGCGACTTGCTCAAAGAATCGACCGCTGTGACTGGGTGCAAACCGGATCGATGGGGGACGAGATAGACCGAGCACATCGGCGACAGGTGCCGAAGCCGCGCGCACGGCACGCCGATCGGTCATCACCAGCAGCGCGGTCGGTCACGCCCGAGCCTCACCGCCTCCGGAGCCTCCATGGCCGGCTCGCGTTCTGTGCTGGGTCGATCGCGCAAGCACGGTGACCGCGAGACGATGTCTGGAGCGCGATGGGGAGGCGGAGTCCTCGGTGTCGATCGCGGACGCAGGCGAGGCTGCGCGATGACGTGGCGGGCGGCGGCAGAGGCGGTCGATCGCGCGCGAACCTCCCCTCGTCCGGAGCCCTCTGCTCGCTCGCGTTCTGTGCTGGGTCGATCGCGCAAGCACGGCGACCGCGAGGCGATCCGTGAGGGGTACAAGGCTTCGGTCGCGGACGCGAGGCTGCGCGATGACGTGGCCGCCGGCGGCAGAGGCCGTCGGTCGTGCGCGAGCCTCACCCCGTCTAGAGCCTTCGTGGCCGGCGCGCGCTCTGCGCTGGGTCGTTCGTGCGAGCGCGAGGTCGGCGCCTGGTCGCGGGCCACCGCGCGGTGACTTTCGCGTCCTTGCACCCGATCCGAAGCCTCTGCTCGCTCGCGTCCTACGCTGCGCCGCGCGTCCGGGGACGATCGCCGCTGAGATCGGTCGTCGCCTGGGTGCAGCGGCGCGGGTAGCGTAGAGTACGGCCGTGCGAGTCCTCGTTGTCCTGATCGCGATCGCCGGTGCCTGCGACCTCAAGCCGGCGCCGAAGAAGGCCCCTCCCGCGGCCACGCCCCCGACGACGCCGCCCGCTTCCGAGCCGGGCGCCCCGGTGATGGTGCCGCTCGATGGGGGCGTCGCCGTCGCGGTCTCCGACGCGGCCCCAGCGGCGAGGCCACCTGTGGACGCGATGCCCGTCACCGACCGGTGCGTCACGCTCGGCTCGCACGTCGCCGAGGTGCTGCTCGCGGAGGCGGAAGATCCGTCGAAGAAGGCGGCGCTGATCCAGGACCGCGCCAAGATCGTGCGGCGGACAGCCGAGAGCTGCACGCGCGACGCGTGGACCGAGGCGGAGATCGCGTGCTTCCTCGCGGGGAAGACCCAGGTCGCGATGCAGGCGTGCCGCAAGCCCGCCGCCACGCCGCCACCGCCGCCGCCGCCGGCGCCGGGCTCCGGTCCGCGCTAGCCGCGGCTCGCGAGCGGCGAGCGATAGCTGCGATCCTCGGCCCGCCGCGCGCGCTCGCCGAGGCCCCGGCACACCGCCGCGGCGAGGCCGGGAACGTCGTCGACGAGCTCCTCGAAGTCGACGCGCTCGAGGCGGATCAGCCGGGTCGCGCGCACGGCGCGGAGATCCGCGGCGATCGGGGTCGGGGCGAAGCACGCGAGCTCGTCGACGACCTCGCCCTTGCCGATCACGCGCTCGCCGAGTGACAGCTCGCCATCGTCGACGACGATCAGCGCGTCGATCAGATCTCCGGCCGTCACGACGATCGTGCCCTCGCGCGGGTGCGACCATCGGGCGCGCTCGGCGACGTCGGCGAGCTGGCGCGTCGACAGCGACGCGAGCAGCGGGACTCGCCCGAGGGCGATCAGGGTCTCGACTCGACTCGGCATATCGGTCTCTCCTTCGGCGGCAGGATCCGTGGAACCTTCATGGAGCGCCTCGTTGACCTTGCGCAGCAGGTCGGCGGGGCTGGTGGCGAGCGCCTCGGCGCGCGCGGCGGAGGCGATCGTGTCGCGGTGCGCGCTGCGGCCGGCGGCACCGAGGATGTGCAGCACGAGGCCACGCGCGAGGCGATCGCGGCCCGCGAGCTCGGCGCGGATCACCGCGTCGCGGGACGGCAGCGCGACCCCGGCCTGCGCGAGCTGCGCCGCGCGATCGGCGGGCGACAGCTCGTCGACGGCCTCGACCAGCCGGCCGACGAGCGAGCGCGGCAGTGCGGCCTCGATCACGGCGAGCGTGCGCGCGCGCTCCTGACCGCCGCGCGCGTGGCGCCACGCGATCGCGGCCTGCGCGATCGCGCGCGACCGGCGGCGAGCCGCGACGAGGAGCAGCACGGTGTGTGCGATCTCGCGGAGCCGCTCGTCGAGGCGATGCGCGAGCAGCTCGTCGCCGGGCTGGTCGAGGACGGCGATCGCGGTGTGCGTGTAGTCGAGCGCGTCGAGCTCGGCATCGATCAGCCGATCGAGTGCGCCCGCGGTCACCGGGAGCTCGGCGAGCAGCGCGGCCGCGCGATCGCGCGCACGCCGGCGCCCCCACGCCGCGGTCGCGATCAGCTCGCCGGCGGCGGCCGGTCCGAGCGCCGTCAGCGCCTCCTCGGCGGCGGCGCGGACGTCGTCGTCCGGCTCACCGAGCGCCCGCGCGATCCGCCGCAGATCGTCGGGCTCGATCGCGTCGGCGCTCTCGAGTAGCTCGCCGTACAGGCGGATCGCCGCGGCGACCTCGGGAGTCTCGTCGATCGACGTGCCTGGAGCACGCATCAGCGAGGTCAGGTGGTGGTCGGGCGCGATCGGCGTCGCCGCGGCCTCGACCCGCTCGCGGGCGAGCTCGAGCAGATCGGCGCGCAGCAGCGACAGCTCGGCATCGCGGCGGTCGCGCGCCCAGCCGACGACGCGGCCCAGCGCCGCGAACCCCGTCGTGCGGCTCGCCGTGTCGCCGCGCCGGCGCCGCAGCGCGCGAGCCAGGTGGCGCGCGGCCTCGAGCATCCGATCGTGGGTTGCCCCGGCGAGCCCGCGCGCGATCTCGACCCCGAGCTCGTCGATCGCGACGCGCGCCGTGCTGCCGGAGTCGCGCACGGCATCGGCGAGCAGCGCGAGTGCGCCCTCGTGGTCGCTGGCGAGCCGCAGCGTCGCGACCTCGGCGGTCAGCGAGATCGCCGCGTCGGGGTCGTCGCGCCACGCCGCGAGGTCCGTGCCGGGTGCGCCGCCCGCGAGGCCGAGCGCGCGGATCGCGAGCTCGCGCTCCTTGGTCGACGCGAGCGTCGCGGCGATCGCGGGACCGTGGACCTCGGCGGGCGTGTCGAGCACGTGGACCAGGGCGCGCCACACGGCGACCCCGCCGCGCTCCGCGGCGACCTTGACGAGTGGCCCGACCGCATCGATCCGGCCGCGCTCGTGGAGGCGCGCGATCACCTCCGCGGCGCGATCCGGCTTCGCGCTCGCGAGCTCGCGGAACAGCATCGCGATCGCGCGATCGTCGACGGCGGCGTCGGCGTCCCGGGCGTGCGCGACGTGCTCGACCGCGAGGGTCGGCAGCGCGCGCGCGATCCGGACCGCGGCGAGCAGCCACAGGGCGGCGGCGATCGCGGTCACCGCGTAGAACATCGTGGGTGAGCCGGCGAGGATCGCGGCGATGAGGCCGCCGAGCACCGCGCCCGCGCGCTTCGCCGTGCCATCGAGGAAGCCGGCGACCCGGCCGCGCACCGCGGTCGGCAGCAGTGTCTGGGTCAGCTTCTCGGCGGGCGTCTCGATCCCGGCGTCGAGCACGCGCGCGGAGACCTGCGTCGCGATCGCGACCGCGAGGATCGGGGCGATCACCAGGCCGAGGCCCGAGGCGAGCGCGACCAGCGGTGCGAGCAGGAGCGCGCGGCCGGTCCCGAGGCGCGCGAGGATCCGCGGTGCGACGACGAGCTGGACGATCAGCGTGACGAGCTGACCGCCGCCGCGGACGCCGCCGAGCAGCGCCGCGATCTCGGCCGTCGAGCCGCCGCGGGCCGCGACCTCGACCCCGAGCGCGAAGTACGCGAGCGACGCGAACACGCCCGCCGCGGCGACCACGATCGCGAGGTGGCGCGCGAGCGGATGGCGGCGGACCGCGCGCGCCCCATCGCGCCACGAGCGCGCGATCAGCGCGCGGACGTTGGCGGGCGCGGCGCCGACGCGGCGCGTCGCAGGCAGCCGCGTCGCCCCGAGCGCGGCGAGGACGAGCAACGCCGCCGCGCACACGAGCACGCCGCGCGCGCCGATGGCCGACGCGAGCGGAATCACGAGCACGGCGCCGAGCGCGGCCCCTGCCCCTCCCATCGCCGCGAGCACGGGGAGCACGCGCTGACTGCGGCGCGCGTCCAGCCGCTCCGCGATCACGACCCAGAACGCGAGGTCGGTCCCGGCCGCGAGCTGCTTGCCGCCGACCAGCGTGAACACCGCGGTCGCACCGGGCGCCACGATCGACAGCGCGGCGAGCCCGACCAGCACGAGCGCGGACACCATCGCGAGGGTCCCGAGGACCTTGCGGCGCTCGAGCCGATCCGCGAGCCCACCGACGACGGCGAGCACCACGGCGAGCAGCGCGGACGAACCCGCGACCGCCTCGCCGAGGTGCGACGGCCCGAGCTCGGAGAGGAACATCGCGTCGGCGGCGGCCGCGCTCATCGCGGCACCGGCGCTCGCGAGCCCGAACACGACGCCCGCGGTCCCGAGCAGGGTGCGCTCGTCGGCCCGCAGGATCGCCCCGCCCGCGAAGCCCGTCGCCGCCACAGGCGAGGATCGTGTCGCTGCGTCCATGCCCGTGGCGGCCATCATACGCCCATGTCATTCTCAGGCGATGCGCTCGCGGGCCCCCCTCTCCGTCGTCGCGGCGGTCGCGATCCTCGGAGGCCTGGGCGTGGTCGGCCTCGCGACCGGCCAGTCGCGGACGCGCAAGGTCACGCCGCACGAGGACCTCCCGGCGCCCAACGGCGACAAGGTCTCGCCGATGATCGGCTCGACCGCCCGCGGGGCGAACCCCGCCGCGTTCACCGCCGGCGACAAGGTCCTGCCCAAGCCGACCGTCGACAAGCCAGCCGCCAAGCCCAAGGGCGAACCCGTCCTCGGTGCCGGTGGCTTCGGTGCCGATCGCGAGACGTCGCTCAAGCCCGACGACAACACCGGCCCGGACACCCGCCTGCAGTACGTCAGCGTGTTCAACCCCGACGTGCTGCCGTTCAAGCGGATGAGCTCGCTCGACACCTCGAGCGAGACCTACGAGCTCAAGATCGCGCGGCCCGCACTGACCGAGGTCCGCGTCGGCGGCACGACCGCGAAGGACCGCGACCGGTTCTGGGGCTCGGTGCTGATCCAGCTCACGCCGGGCGTCGATGTCCCGCTGCCGAGCGTGGCGCCCGACATGCGGATCCTGTCGTACGAGGTCAAGCCGAAGACCACGCTGCGGTTCGAGAAGGACGGCGCAGACAACTTCTACGTGCGCAGCGACGAGTCGAACGCGGCGGGCACCTATCGCCTCGTGTTCCTCGCCGACGCCGACGCGGGCTACTTCGCCCCGTCGCTGCCGACCACCGCGCGGATGACCCCGCAGATGGTCGCGACGATGACGCCGCCCGAGCTGCGTCCGGTGATCCCCGACAACGTCCGCCGCGCCGCGAAGGTCACGCTCGACAAGATCGGGATCGACGCGAACATGGATCTCGGCGTCTCGTTCAACCGGCTCGTCGGCTACTTCCGCGCGTTCGAGGCCAAGAAGCTGCCGAACCAGACCGGCGACCTCTATCGCGACCTCTGCGACAGCCAGGCCGGCGTCTGCCGCCACCGCGCGTTCAGCTTCATGATCACGGCGAACGTCCTCGGGATCCCGACGCGCTACGTCCAGAACGAGGCGCACGCGTTCGTCGAGGTCTGGTTCCCCGAGCGCCGCTGGCAGCGGATCGATCTCGGCGGCGCTGCGCTGCGGCTGGACGTCTCCGGCGCCGACAACAAGACCCTGCACCGCCCGCGCGCCGAGGACCCGTTCACCAAGCCCAAGGAGTACGCGGAGAACTACACGCAGCTCGAGGGCGACATCACCGGGCTGACCGACAAGCAGAAGTCGGATCGCAAGGCCTCCCTCGATAGCTCGCCGCCGAGCGGCTCGTACGACGGCAGCCTCGGCGCCGGCACGGGCTCGGGCGGCACCGGGCCCGATCGGATCACGCCCGATCCGACGCTGCCCGCCGTGACCCAGGATCCGAAGAAGCAGACCCCCAAGCTCGTCGTCACCACCGCTGACACCAGCGCGTATCGCGGCGACGTCGTGCACGTCGAGGGGCGCGTCGCGGTCGGGGCCAAGATGATCGCGGACCACCCGATCGACGTGTTCCTCGCACCCGCGGGGCGCGGCGGCGCGAGCCCGATCCCGCTCGGCCGCGCGGTCAGCGATGCGAGCGGCCGGTTCAGCCAGGACTTCACCGTGCCCGGCGTGCTCAACCTCGCGACCTACGAGATCTATCTCGCGAGCCCCGAGGACGCGTACTACAACGCGGCGCTGTCGGACTGACGGGTCAGCCGAGGTTGACCGGCAAGGTCACGAGCGTCGGCGCGCCGGTCGCGGGGAACTTCATCCGCCCGAGCGCCTTCTGCACGCAGCCCTGGAGGCCCTTCTCGAACAGGTAGTGCGGGGCCTGCAGCTTGCTCTTGCTGACCCGGCCATTGCCGTCGACGACCAGCTTGACCGTGATCGTCGCGCGCAGGTCCGTGTTGGTCGCGCCCTCGATCACGCAGTCGCGGACGCCGCCGGCCTGGCTGCCGATCGTGCTGTTGATCTCGTTGTCGTCGAGCTTGCGCGGCTCGCTGCCGCCGCCCATGTCGAGCTTGGTCGGCGGGAGTGTCACGTCGTCGCCGCGCCACTCGAGGCGGCGGTCCGCGTCGGTGAGTACGGGGAGCGGCTCGGTCTCCTCGTAGTACTCCTCCTCGTCCGGCACGCCCGGGGTCGCGACCGTGCCCGGCGGGCGGCGCCGCTTCTTCTTCTTCGGCTTGGTGCCCGTGCCGGCGTCCGCGGGGGCCATCGACACGACCCCGGCATCGACGGGCGTCGCGACCGCCCCGCCGCCCCATGGCGGCCGCAGCACGAGATACATTCCACCGGCCCCGACGATCAGACCGATGACGATCCCGAGCGAACCACGCACTCCTCGCTTGTATCACGCGCGGAGCGGCCCGGCCTTCTCGGTCCTCGCGGCGGTCGGCCTCGTCGCGGCCGGCCTCGGGTCGTTCCTGCTCGCGTCGGGCGTGGTCGTCGGCGCGGGCGGCCCGCCCGTGCTCGCCGTGATCGTCGCCGAGCTGGCGTTCATCGTCGTCGCGGTGGTCGGGCTGTGGATGCATCGGCTGCCCGTTGCCGCCCTCGGGCTCGAGCGCCCCGCCCGGCGGTTCGTCGGCGCGGCCGTGCTGATCGGAGCGTCGGCCTGGTACCTCAACCTCCGGCTGATCGAGCTGCTGCCGATCCCCGAGGGCGGCGTGCAGACGCTGCAGGACATCGTCGACGGCCCGCCGCTCGTGCTCGTGCTGTTCGCGCTCGCGGTGCTCCCGGCGATCGGCGAGGAGCTGGTGTTCCGGGGCATCCTGGTGCGCGCGCTCGCGACGCGGTTCGTGCCCACCGCCGCGGTGGTGATCGCGGCGCTGGTGTTCTCGGCCTACCACCTGTCGCTGATCCAGCTGCTCCCGACGTTCACGCTCGGCCTGCTGGCGGGCGCGCTCACGCTGCGTGCAAACTCGGTGGTCCCGGCGATGATCGCCCACCTGATCAACAACGCGGTCGCGATCTTGGTGTCGCGCGACGTGATCACCGGCACGGCGGCGTGGATCGGTGCGCACGGCGCGCCGGCGCTCGGGATCGCGGGCGTGCTGACCGCGGGTGGGATCGCGGTCCTGATCGGCGGCCGACGGTGAGCGACGACAAGCTCCAGTTCATGACGCTCGCGCTCCGCCGCGCGATGCCGTCGGAGCACCACGAGCTCGCGCCGGTCGTCGCGCCGGCGATCACGTCGTACGGCCCCGAAGATCGGACGGTGATCGAGCTCCAGCTCGCGATGTCCGAGCTCCCCGACGAGACCCGACCGACGACGGTCGCGCGGTTCCTGCTCCCCGACGGCGTGCGGCTCGAGGAGATCGAGGTCGAGCTCGGACGGCCAGAGCTGCCCGGTCGGCTCGGCAAGAAGCACCCCGTGACGATCACCGTCGCGCTCGTCCCCGAGCCCCGCCCCGAGGGGGGCCCCGCCGGGCACTGGGTGTTCGTGCCGGTGCTCCAGCATGCGTGCTTCGTCGCGCGGACCGAGGATCTGGCGACGCGGCTGGCGGCGGAGCTCGCCGTGCTGCCCGCGGCGCTCGCGCTCGACCTCGACGGATGGAAGCGGATGATCACGTGGGCAAAGACGACGCTCGAGCCGATCACGGTCGAGCTCGCGACGACGCCGCTCGCCGAGGCCCAGGGTCGCAAGGCGCTGGCCGAGGCGGAGCGCAAGCGCCAGGCGATCGCGACACTCGACGGCGCGGGCCGGCGGGTCGTCGTCCCGAGCCCGCCACCGCCGGTCGTCGGGCGCGACGAGCTGCTCGCGGAGATCACGCGGCTGCTCGACGGCCGCGTCCGGCGCAGCGTGCTGCTCGTCGGCGAGGAGGCGGCGGGCAAGAGCGCGCTCGTCACCGCGTGGGCCGCCGCGCACCCGTCGCGGATGATGTGGGCGACGTCGGCGAGCGAGCTGGTCGCCGGCGCGAGCGGGCTCGGCGAGTGGCAAGCGCGGGTCGCGGCGGTGCTCGCGGCCGCGGAGGCGCTCGACGCGATCCTCTACTTCGATGACTTCGGCGCGCTGTTCGCAGATCGCCCCGCGGAGGGCGGCATCGAGCTCGGCGCGGCGATGCGGCGGCACCTCGTCGACGGCCGCGTGCGGATCGTCGGCGAGCTGACGGCGCCCGCCCTCGATCGCGCGGAGCGGCGCGACGTCTCGCTGATCGGCGCGATGCTGCGCGTGACGGTGCCGCCGACGGATCCGCCGACGACCGAGGCCGCGTGCCTCGCGTGGGCGGCGTACTGGGCCAAGACGCAGCCGCACCGCCCGCAGATCTCGAACGAGACCATGCCGATCGCCGTCGAG
>Ga0102851_10002199_pt1 | contig 11672 bp, 9 predicted proteins | sample Mud3Dept3metaG_FD_79558 | JGI IMG/M metagenome (GOLD analysis project Ga0102851, IMG submission 79558) | Freshwater wetland microbial communities from Ohio, USA, analyzing the effect of biotic and abiotic controls - Mud 3 Core 4 Depth 3... | ecosystem: Environmental > Aquatic > Freshwater >...
CACTAGGATGCTTTTTTGCATGCCGAGCCAGGGAATGAATAGGAAGCCACCAGCAAAGGCGCCAAAAACGGGGCCAACCGTGTCGAGACTGTTCACTTCCCCCATTCTCCTTCCCAATGTCGCTAGACTGGCCGTGTAAATCTTGCTCATCAAAGGAAAGGTAATTCCCATAAGAGTGGTAGGAACGATCATCAACAAAAACGAGGGAACAAATTCTGACGCTATGCACATCGCCCAAGATGGGACGGATCCAAAGAGAATGGGGGAAATGAGTCCAACAAGGAAGGGTATCTTTCCGAAAGCTGGAAGCAATAAGAGCGCAGATATTCCAATTCCTGCCTGTACTAAACCATAGAGCGCTATTCTATCTCTTTTTTTGTCCATAAACCTGGTATAAACTAAGCTCCCCAAAGCCAGGCCCAAGATGAAGGTAATAACCACGGTGGCGAAAGAATAGACAGAGTTACTAAGTATGGAGGCAGACAGAATTCGAGTCCAAATGATCTCGTAGACTAGCGATACAAACCCGCCAATAGTAAAAACTACCAGCAGAGTGTAGACCAAAAAGGAGCCGTAGTGTTCGGTTTCCTTTTTGTCTTCAGAAACCGGGGCCAGATTTCTTGCAGGAGGCTCGATTTCTCTGGTGTCAGTGCTCCATTTGAGATCACCCCAAGACCTACCCAAGACAACGCTAATGACTCCAATGGAGATGTTTATCGCTGCAGTGAGATAGATACTATTGGCGAGCCCAATGGACCGGATCAGGAAAAAGCCTGTGATGAAACAACCGGCTGCTGCTCCAAGATTATTAACTGAATAGAGGCTTCCAACCCCTCGGCCCAAGTCCTTGAGACTCCGAATGCTGAATTTGCTCAAGACTGGGAGGGTTCCCCCCATCAAGAAAGTAGGAATCAACAGGAGAGAGAAGATTATCAAAAAGCGCATCAGGCTAAAGAGATATAAATTGGTATGCAAATGCAAATAGAGGTATACATCACTGTGGACGATTTTTGAAAGAAGCAAGGGAAACAAGAGAGCAAAGCCACCGATTCCGGCCTCCATAAAGCCAAACAGCTTGAGCGGGTTGTTCAATCGATCCACAGCCCTGCCCATCCATAAGCTTCCAACCGTCAGCCCGGCCATAAAGGAACTCAACACAGTGCTCACCGCGAAGGGAGCAACTCCAAATACCTGAGCCGCCATTTTCACCCATATCACCTGATACGTCAGGGCACAGGCCCCAGAAAAGAAGAACAGAACCAGGATGGTATAATAGCGACTATTGGAGGAATTGTCTTCGGTCTTTCCGTTCATAATTCTGCTGCCGATCTTTCACCTCTTTTCCTTATGCACGATGGAATTGCTGGGAGAGAAGTTGGGCGCGCCGGTTTGGGCTTTTCTATTGGATTGGATTTACTTTCGCTTGTAGTTAGCGATTCCTACCACCACGATCCCGGAAACAATCAATGAACCCCAGATGGGGATGAACGGTTCCAGAAATCTTAGCCACAGAAGACCGATGACAAAAAAACACATGAATGACCAGAATATGCGATCCCCTACACCCATCTTTGGTCCCTTATCGATATGGAATCACTATGTTTTGACCGCACCAAAAGTGAGCCCTCTTACCAGATATTTGTGGAAAACCAGAGCAAAAATCAATACGGGTAGAACGATAACTACTCCAACTGCCGCAACTTGTCCCCAGTAGGTCCCTCTAGAGGTGACCAGTTGAGGAACTCCGACAGGTAAGGTGGCTGACCCGGATTGAGTTAGGATCATGGCAAAAAGGAATTCATTCCAGGAAAAGACAAGACAGAACATGGCACTAACCACGATTCCAGGGAAGGCCAAAGGGAGGACAAATTTTCTAAAGACAGTCCAATCACTGTGGCCATCAAGCATCGCGGCCTGGTCAATTTCTTGGGGGATTTCGTCAAAGAAACCCCTCATCAACCATACCACCAAGGCTAAGTTGAAAACTGTATGCACGAGAATTACCCCGATGCGTGTATCGTACAAATTGACTTTCGAGTAGATGATAAACAGCGGGAGAGCAACGACCACCGGAGGACACATCCTCGTTGTGAGAATAAAAAAGAAAATATGTTTTGCACCGAATATTGCGAACCTTGAGAAAGCATAGGCCGCCAGCGTTCCAATGGCGATAGCGAGCACAGTGCTTGAGGAATCGATGATCAAGGAGTTAATCAAAAGCTTGCTGAAAGGGCCTGCCACGAAAGCATTGTAATAGTTGTCTAGTATTGGAGTGAATAGGAGTTTGGGTGGAAGCTCAAAAATGTCCAATCTACTCTTGAATGACATTAACACCACCCAGAGAAATGGTGCAATTTCAAGGAAAACAATAAAAGAAGCCGTGCATATAAGCGCAATTTCTATGGGATGTCTTTTTGAAGTGAGAACCTTCGTGTGTTTCAATTTATACAATCTCCTCTTTTTTTTGAGTGACCGTGTAAAATAGAGCAGTCACTATTAAAATCATTAGGAAAATGACCAATACGACACTGGCGCCATAACCAAGATTGTATACCTTGAAATTAATTCTGTAAGCAAACATGCAGACTAGATCAGTGACATTTCCAGGCCCCCCCCCAGTTAGGATGTAAACTTGATCGAACGTCTTGAACGCATCGATCACCCTCAAAAGCAGGGCGATGACTATCAAGGGTTTTAACAAGGGAAGGGTTAGCATACGGAATATCTGCCACTTCGAGGCACCATCCACCTGAGCAGCCTCATAAGGCTCTTTGGGCAAACCATGAAGTCCAGCAAGCATTATGAGAAATATGAAGGGTGTCCATTGCCATATATCGATTACCATGAGGGTAGGAAGTGCAGTTGCCGAGGTCCCTAACAGTGCCTCTTTCAGCGGTATGCCTACACTCCTTATTAGGTAGGTGACTATGCCCAATTCGTAGTTCAAGGCGACTCTCCACATCAACCCCACAGCCACGGGCGCTATCATCATAGGGACGACCGCTAGGGAAACCAGGACTCTCTTTCCTCTAAAATCCCTGTTTAGCAGCAAAGCCAAAGCAAACCCCAATAGGAACTCGATGCCTACCACCACGATCAAGAAAAGCAGCGTAATCCCCATAGAGTGCCAGAATTCGGCGTCGGCTCGCATCAAGGATCTATAATTGTCAAGGCCGGCAAACTGGCCGGCAAGGCGAGGGATTTTCAAATTCAAATGACGCAGACTCAGAATAAGCGCATAAGCAAAGGGAATTATGCTCAGACACACCAAAAGGACTAGGGTTGGAGTCAGCAATAAATATCCCTTATATTTCCGTTTTATCACAGCCCTCTCCTTTCTGAGCGGGAGATGGGACGGTCCCCATCTCCCGAGAAGCATCCTCTTTACTGAGTCTTTGGGGGATAGACGATTTTTGTCCCGATGAGCTTCTGCCATTCGACAGCTACCTTGTCCAGAGCTTCTTGGGCCGTCATTTCCATCCTATGCGCCTTTGTCAGATAAAGGGCAAATGTCTCGCCCATCTGGCCCCATTCAGGTCTGTGCACCGGTCTTGGAAACGCGAATTCTAAAGCTCTTTTAGTAGCTGCCATGAAGGGAACCTTGGACATCTCTGGGCTGTCAAAAACGTACTTCCTCGAAGGCATCGCTCCTCCCTTAGCGCACCTGAGGGCAACATCTCTAGAGTTCACCCACTGCAGGTATAGCCAGGCAGCCTCGGGTTTTTTCGTTTTAGTCGACATCGTCCAGCTCCAGGAGCCGAAGTGGCTCACAGGGTACTTTTGCTTTGGAATCAAATCGTAGCCCATCTTCCCGGCAACCTCAGATTTCTCACGATCCTCAAGCTCGTAGGATTGATCATTCCAGGCAAGAGCTATGGCCACGATATCCTTTTGGAAAGCCGTCGTTTTTTGATCCCAGTACCAGTCAACTACACCGGGTGGCGCAAATCTGAATAGGGAAATCCAGTACTCCAGGGCCTCCACATTCTCCGGGCGGTTGATTACGATGTTGTCGTTCTCGTCCAGGGTTCCGCCCCAGGTTGGACCGCCCCAGGTCGAGGCGAAATTCATATACTCGCAAACTGCCCCCCAGTGTCTCTTGCCCTCAATGCCGACGCCATAGAAGTCATGGTCGAGAACCTTGCCGGCCAATTGCATTCCCTTTTTCCGAGTGAAGAACTCAGCAATGTTTTGGAACTGTTCAAAATTTTTCGGTACTTGAAGATCGTATCTATAGATCTTTTTGAAGTTCTCCTTCTCTGCAGGGTTCTCGAGCAAATCCTTCCTGTACCATAGAATCATGGTCGGGTTCTCACAGGGAAATCCGTAAGGTTTGGCAGGTTTTCCATACCAGCTCGTGTATTTCCAGAGTGGTTCCACATAATCCTCTAGGTTAATATTGGGATCAAGCAGCTTAGGGTTGAGCATGAATTTGTCGACGGACTGGACATAACCCTTGCCCGTAACACTCGCCATATCATCGAACGGTACCCAGACCAGATCATAGATTCCTGTTCCCGCTTCGAAGTCCATGAATAACTTGGACCTTATCTCATCCCAGGAATGCTGCTCCCATGTAACCTGAATCCCTGTCGCACTAGTGAATTCCGGATCAATTTTTTGAGGGACGTCGGCTTCTGTTGACGAATCGGCCAATATTTTTAGGGTCACACCCTTGTATGGCTTTCCGGCCTCTTGAAGAGACCACTTCCCGGCATTCCCTGCAGCAATTTCTTTGACCTTGTCAAGAAGGGCCTTCTCCTCGGGGGTCCATGCTTGTGCAGCAGAAAAGGTGAATGCGAGGGCTATAGCCACTAAAACGAGAGCTAAGAAAATTTCTTTCCGTTTTCCCATGTCACTTTCCCTCCTTTCTTTCGTTTGTCCCGAGCGGTTTTTTCTCTATGTCTTGAAGACATCACCTCTTCTTGAAGACATCACCTCCTTTCCGCACTTGAGGATCGTTTACTTCCTCTGGAAAACTGAATCTTGAAAAACAGCTCCATGTTTGATATCCGCCTCACCAGATAGTTATGGAAGTACGGATTTTCGTGTCAAAAAAGTAAAGCCTATTTAGATCAAAATCCAGCCAGACTGATTCGCCTTCAGTGATCTTAAGTTGCCCTCTCGTCTTGACTTTCAAAAGTAAACCATTGACCCTGGCAGTGACTATGGCATACCTTCCCAAAGGCTCAAAGACATAAATTTCTGCGGGGATTGAGTTCCTGTCCGTTGGACTTTTTCCTATGTTTATATGAGTCGGTCTTATGCCGGCTCTTACTTCCCCGTGCGGTATCTTCTGCTCGAGTGCTTTTCCTAGCTCTACAGGAAGTGCAAGATCAAAATTCGCTATCCGAAGCAGTGGTTCTCTATTCTCCTCTCGCAAGACGCCGTCAAATAGGTTCATCGGTGGCTCGCCCATGAAGGATGCCACGAACTCGTTTGCAGGCTTTTCAAAGACATCATCGGGGGTTCCGATCTGCTGAATCTGTCCTCTGTCAATGACTGCAATAACATCCGCCATAGAGATGGCCTCAAGTTGGTCAGGGGTTGCATAGACAAAGGAAGTTCCAATTTGCTCGTGGATTTTTTTAAGCTCGGTTCTCATGTTGTGCCGCAGTTTTGCATCGAGATGGGATATAGGCTCGTCCAGCAAAAACACCGAGGGCTTCCTGACTAGGGCTCTTCCAAGAGCTGCGCGTTGTTTTTGGCCGCCGGAAAGCTCTTTTGGGTATCGGGCCAACAAATTCTCTATGGAAAGGGATGTTGCGACTTCTTTGATGGTCTTATCGACTTCCTCTGGGGAATACCTAGATTTTCTGATAGCGGAGGTGTAAGGGGAAGCCATGTTTCCGTACACAGTGAGATGGGGATAAAGAGCGTAGTTTTCAAACATCATCGCCACATCTCGTTCCTGCGGTCTGATATCATTCACGAGACGGTCGTCAATATAAATTTCTCCAGAGGCAACTTCTTCGACACCGGCGATTATTTTCAAAATCGTTGTCTTCCCTGCGCCTGAAGGACCCAAAAGACAGAAAAATCGCCCACTTTGACAATCAAAGCTTACGTTCTTGACTGCTTCTACCGCTCCGTACTTCTTACATATATTCCTTACACTAATTCCTGGCAATTGCACATCTCCTCAAAGAAGACTCAGCCCAGTAGATTTACTAAAGATATGGATTCTCTCTTTTTCGGGCTTTAAGCCGATCATTTCTCCCGGCCTCAATTTGATGTCGTTTGCGGACTCCACCCTGAAGAGCTCATTGCCTAATTTGACAGTCAGGATCAATCCATCTCCTCTTGGCTCTATGGTGTAAACCTCCGCACGAATCGAATCAGGTTCGGAGACTTCGGACAGTCTGACGTCTGTTGGCCTTATACCTACACGGACCTCGGAAGGCACAACTCGTTCTTCCATGCTCTTCTTCAGGTCTCTTGGTGAAAGCATCCTAAACGATGGGGAGACGAGGAATAGATCCTCATTCTCTCTGACTGCAGTGCAGTCCAAAAAATTCATAGGAGGCTCGCCGATAAACCCAGCAACAAACTCGTTTGTAGGGTAATCAAATATTTCCTCGGGGGTTCCTACCTGTTGAAGAGCCCCCAGATTCATGATTGCAATTTTATCAGCCAAAGCCATAGCCTCTGTCTGATCGTGGGTGACATATACACAGGTTGTTCCTGTTTCTCTCTGCAGGCGCTTGAGTTCGCTTCTCATTCGAGCTCTGAGTTGCGCATCCAGATGAGAAATCGGCTCGTCCATCAGAAAGACCTCAGGCTCTCTGACTAAAGCCCTCGCAATAGATACTCGTTGTTTCTGCCCATCACCCAAACCTCTCACCTTCTTATCCAAGAAGTCGTTCATGTCCAGCATCTCGGCAACCTCTGCCACCTTCTTGTCAATTTGAGAGCCGGTCCATTTACGTATCTTTAAGGGAAATGAAATGTTGTCACGCACCGAAAGATGAGGATAAAGGGCGTAGGTCTCAAACACCATTGCTATGTTTCTATCCTTTGGAGGTAGGTCATTAACTAATCGCTCTCCAATGAATATTTCTCCTGAGGTTACTTGCTCCAATCCTGCAATCATTCTTAAACTGGACGATTTACCGCATCCTGAAGGCCCGAGGAGGCACATGAACTCTCCATCCTCGCATTTCAGGTTAAAGCCCCTCACCGCCTCCACCGTGCCGTAGTTTTTACAAACCTCTTTGAGCACAACTCCAGCCATTATGAATCCTCTCTACACATGCAGAGGGCCCCCGCATCGGTAGTATTTCCCCAACGGGGTAATCTTGGTTGGCTAACAAAATCGAATTCACCGGCGCCAAGTCTTATGAGCCAACCTCTCTGCGAAAAGACCGTCGCAATGGGTCTCGGTCAAAGAAGCTCGAAACACGCTTCGGTCATATTGAGAATCTGTGCTTGCCCAGAGGCAGAAGGTCGGGAATCACTTGCAGCGCCATTATGGGCCGCTGCCACAGACAGGATGAACGGATCAACCAGATCGTCTCTGAGATGTTTCTTCAAGGGGTCTCCACACGTAAGGCAGGGAAGATCTCTCATCTGCTCTGGAGCAGCGATGTCAGTCCTGCCGAGATGGGCAGGATGAGCATCAACGTCAAGAGTGCGTTGAGCAGGTGGTTGGACCGGCCCATCGCCAAAAGGTTTGCTTATCTGCTCATTGACGGGGTCAATTTCGAAGTGTGCAGGAAGCGAGTCAGTAGGGAGGCGGCCCTGTGTGCTGCAGGAATCATGGAGACGGGGGAGAGGGAGCATCTTGGCTTCATCCAGGGTCACCGGGAGAGACAGAAAACCTGAGAGTCCCTGCTCGCCGCGGGGTGTCCACAAAGGTTACCGAGTCTCGAACGAAGCAAGCTTCGGGGAACTGACCCCGAAGAGATTCGAAAAGATCATCGTGGATTTCAGTAAATACCTGGGACACTAATGTATGTCAAGATTTTTTTGAAAAAAGTTCGGCCGGGCACTTCTAAGAAATATATAATAATATCAAGTATATTTTAACTACAAAGGCCAACTCGCGAGTCCGTGTAGAGCCAGGCAAAGTTAATCGATAGTCCTAGATTCGTATATTAGAGCCTAATAATAGTTATAAAAATGTCTATCAATTACTCAGTAAAAATCAGTATCGATCATGATGTAACCCATTTCCATCTTGACTAAGTCATTTTTTGAGGATAGATATTACCAGTTCTTTAAATTGAAGGTTTCCGCTATTATGTCAATGACTTGGTTATACAACCCAGGCTTGAGCCGGATGAACTAGGATAGTTGCGGCGCCTTTTAGGGTATCAGTTCCGTTTAGGCAGTAATTCGTCGACAGGAGTGTGCCGTGACCGGGATTCAAGCTGTCTTCAAGCAATGTCTGATTCCAAGTTGAATTTAAGGTTAGTTTTTGTATGTGAGGATTGGGGGTTTAGCACGTTCCTTTTTGCACAGCGAAAGTTGGAACGCTTTATGGGGGTGCCCGTCGATGTTTCCATTTGAGCGGCGCGAAATCATATTAGAGGCCTGTCGAAATACAGGACAGATTAGGATTAATGAATTACTTCAGCTCACGGGCTCTTCACTAGCAACCCTTAGAAGAGACTTGAATCGTCTGATAGATGAACGTAGCATTAAGAAGATTAGGGGCGGCGTTTCATTTATCGAGAAGCCGGAAGTCAACGGAAGTATGAATTACAAGCATCGTATGAAGCTTTACTACCGGGAAAAGGAAGCTATCGGGAAAGCCGCCCAGGAGTACATCCAACACGGAGATATTCTAGTATTGCTGTACGGTACCACTACCATTCATGTGGCACGGCAGATCGATCCTAAAAAACATGTCACGATCATTACGAACGGAATTGATATCGTTTACGAATTAAGAGATAAACCCAATGTCAACGTGATCGTTCTCGGCGGGATCGTTGATTATTCCAACAATTGCATCGAAGGGCCAACCGTTCCAACAATGTTAAGAGAGTTCAATCCTTCAAAAGTAATCCTTGGCGCAGGGGGGATCACTGAAGAAAAAGGAATAACTAATTATGAATTCCTCGGATCAACATATGTTAGCGAAATCGTTCACTTGTGTAAGGAAACAATCGTCGTTGCAGACCATTCAAAATTCGGAAGAAATGTGCTGACCAACGTGATGCCTTTTACTGGTGTCAGAGTGTTCATTAGCGATTCAGGCCTATCGGATAAGTATATACTGAAGTTCAAAAAGTATTCGATTGAATATAGAATTGCAGATGTTAACGGATAATGGCCGTCCCCCTGAAGAATAGATTAGAATCAGGGTTACCTGCTGGCTGTCGTATCCATCGCAGAGGACTTCGCCCACACCGACCAGAATCGGTTTGTGCAAATCCACGAGAAAACGGGTGAGAAGACGGGGCGCGGTAGGGAAACGATTGCGACCGTGTCCATGGCCCGGCAGTGCCAACCGAAGGATGTTGCCGGCGCCATCATTGCGCTGGTTCGCAGGCGCACGGGGTTTTCAGGCGCTTAAACGGAGTGTAGCTGGTGAAATTTCATGAATCGCTGAACGATTGGATATCCCGGCATATGGGAGAAATCGATGCCGTGGTGTTCGACATCGACGGAGTCCTCACGATCGAAGGCCGATCCATGCCGGGTGCACCGGAGCTCCTGAGGTTTCTCGATCACGAAAAGATGATCTATACACTGCTCACCAACGACTCTTTGCACTCGATCTACGAGAAGGCCTCAAGCCTCGCCCAGTGTGGGCTCGACATCGACCCGCAGGTGATCGTATCGAGCGGCGCAAGCCTCGAGACCTGGGCCAAGGAGCGGGGTGTTCGGGATAAGCTCTTTTACCTGGCTGGCACCGTAGGAGATCCCTGCTATGCGGTAAGCGCTGGGCTGCGGGTGACGCGCCACATGGATGAATTGGCCGCCTGCAGAGGAGTGATCGTCGGAGAAGGCAGCTTTGATTGGGAACAGGTCATCAACGGTCTGGTCAATTTCTTCATCGCCAAGGAGGAGTCTCTTTTCGTTGTCCCCAATCCGGACGAGTACTTCCCGCAGAATCCGGCTGGCATTCGCATTGGACCAGGCGCGATAGCCCGTTTCATCCAACGAGTTCTCGCCGTTTACGGCCGGCGGGTCGAACCGGATTACCTAGGCAAACCGTACCTACCCATCTTCCGAAGAAACCACGCCGAACTTGAACATCTGATCGGGCACAAACTCAGCCCGTCCCGGGTTTTCATGGTAGGGGACTTCATCGAATCTGACGTCAAGGGGGCGAATGATTTCGGCTACCGTTCAGCCCTCGTGCTCTCTGGAATTACCAATCTGCAGATGCTGGAGCAATCCTTCGTCAAACCTGAGTTGGTGTTTAATCACCTGTAGCATTTTCCCTGAAGGACGCCTTTCCTCAGAAGAAATCAGTTTGAATTTTTCCATTGACTTTAAGTTTTGGCTTGATTAATGAAAATATTGATAGATGGGTGTTCTTACCTGCTTTGCCAAGATTATGGTGAACGACCCAAGACCGACGAAACGGGAAGAAAAGAGTGAGGGGGTAATCCTAGCCGGATTGAGACTCGAAAACGTCACTAAGATGTATTGAAGTTTGGTCGCATTGAATAATATCAGTTTTGAAAACCGGGATGGTGAACTTCTTACCCTTCTCGGTCCTTCCGGGGCTGGGAAAACGACATCGCTGAACTTCCAGCGCTCTTTTCCCTTTCGGATTTTGATTGGCCGCATCGATCAAAAAACGATGCTTCAACCGAAACTCTAAGAAAAGGAGTGGGTGACCATGAAAGTAAAAGATTTTCCATACACCAATCCAATTGTCTCACACCTGTATGGCAAGCCTCCGTTGGCGTGGAGAGATGTCCGCTTTCAATGTGTGGTTTATGAGACAGACATTGAAAACATAAGACGCGTCATCCCGGAGCCGCTCGAGCCCCGCACAAATAAAGTGATTACCTGGGTTTCTGATTTTGCGCTGGGTACAACTCAGGGGGTCTTCGGAGAAGCGGCCTTATATGTTCAGGTCAAGTACAAGGATATGGAGGGCGACTATGAACCCTTTCTGTATGTGGCCTCCCATCTTCCTTTAACAGGTGGTCGCGAGATCTGGGGCTATCAGAAAAAGATGGCCGAAATTTCGCTCCACGACGAATACGAGGCGGTACGGGGTCAGGTAAATCGTCTGAACCACCAGATCATCAAGGCGTTGGTTGTGCCTGAATTCCCGGCCGAGCTGGAAGAAATGGGCTGGAGCTCAGGCGGTCTTTTCTCCCTGAAATATATCCCACCTGCCGAAGAAGGAGAGCCGGCACTTAAACAGTTGGTCCTCACACCGATTCACTTAACCGTCCAGAAAGGGAAATTCTTCAAAGGACGGGGATCAGTGGTTTACGAGCGTTCGGAGATAGACCCGACTTACATCCTAGAGCCCAAGCGCATAATCTGCGGTTATTACGGCATAGGTGATTGTGATCTGCCGTTGGGCAAGATTGTCCACCGCTATAAATAAACCCTTCTATGCATAACAGAGGGAGTGGCGCTGAAGCAAAACGCTGAGGTTCACACCGCGAGCATTTTTGACGGTGAAGCCGTAATATGCTTGCATTTGAAAGGCATGAAATCACCCGCCTGCAGCGCCGGTCCCCAACATAGGG
>Ga0102851_10002202_pt1 | contig 11669 bp, 6 predicted proteins | sample Mud3Dept3metaG_FD_79558 | JGI IMG/M metagenome (GOLD analysis project Ga0102851, IMG submission 79558) | Freshwater wetland microbial communities from Ohio, USA, analyzing the effect of biotic and abiotic controls - Mud 3 Core 4 Depth 3... | ecosystem: Environmental > Aquatic > Freshwater >...
ATGACACTACGAACGCCTCGTGTTTAAGTTGCCATACGACGATCAACCAGGGCGTGAACCATCATGCGGGCACCTGCACGACCTGCCACTCAGAGCCCGGAGTCAATACGTATGACACTACAAACGCCTCTTGTCAGGCATGCCATACTGACAAGGACATCGCGACGAAGATGGCACATCCGTATAATTCTTCGACGCCTCAGAATTGCATACAGTGCCATACGGAGCCGGGTGGTCCTGTGGGTACGACCGGATGCCTTGCATGCCACACGACGGGAGTGCCATCATACTCTTACACCCTTCACCTTGCAGCGCCGAATGTGGCACCGACAGGCTGCAGCACGAACTGGCCTCCGGTGGTGAATCCAGCCGGCAGCAAGACTGTCACCCACCAGGACGCTTCGTCCGACGCGGGTGATGCGTCTGCGTTTGTATATATGAACTGGGGTGACGGCAGTCCTGTTGAAAAGCGGGCCCTTGGGTATGCATTTTCACATACCTACACAAGCTACGGCACCTATGCTATCACCAAGACGGTGAGGGATGGCGCAGGGGCCTCCTGTGAAGTAGCCGCCAGTGTAAGCGTTCCTGATCCTGGTTCAGGCGGTAGTGAAACACTGACAATAGCCACGACGAAGCAGGCCGGCGTATGCAGCAGATTTCCTACGTTAATCACCACCCAGGCCCAGTGTACTGCGGTGGGCGGAGTATGGACAGCACCTCCGCCGGACTTTTCCTATAGCTATGAACTCAGGCAGGGTGGCTTGACCAAGAAGACCGGAACGGGCAGTACGGCCACAAGCACTGCAGTCACCGGTCTGACAGCCGGTACCTACAATGTCTACCTTACGTATCCAAGCGGCCATATCTGCACCTACACAAACGGCACTGCAGTACCAACCGGGGCAACTACAACAGCAACAGCCTGCCGTTAGTCTTGTACCTGTAGCAGAGGCGGTCCCAAACGTTCGGGACTGCCTCTTTTTTGTTCCCTTGATCGCCGGGCTTCTTTCATCATGGCTGAGCTTCCTTACTTGGTGGGCAGCTTTACTCTCGTCCATTTGAGGAGAGGAGTATTCTGAGGTCAATGACTCATTTCAAGAAATGAAACCGGAATTCTCACGGAAGAGATGCTTATTGCCACCGCCTCCGGTCAAACTTGGTGAATTGACCGAGCCCGGCCTTAAGGAGCGATGGCCATATTGGGGATGACACAGAAAGAGCGGTAAAGTCCGTAACAAAATAATTACTTTTTTCCAAATGGCTGGCAAAAGCTCTTGGCCATTTTTGCGCCTTATCTACCATTAGTCTTTTTAATAGCTTTCTCTGGTATAAATGTTGCATAATATCATGCTCTTAAGATGTCTTATAATACTGCAGCGAAGTTTTTTCTCTGCAGTTATTGAATAGCACAAAAGGAGGTACGGGCAATGGCTGTTCGGAAACGAAGATTTGCATGCAACACTTCTTTGGACATAGGGGATAAAGCGGGGATAGTCAAACTCGCTGTGCTTCTTCCCCTCACGGTTCTTTTCCTGTTAATGGTTTTCACGACAGGCGCGAAGAACACGACTGCCCAAGACTGCGACTGCGGCTTCTGCCACGGGGACAACCACCACGGCGATAACTGGACCGGATGTTCCGGCTGCCACGATTCCCCTCCCCAGACCGGCACCCATCGTCTACATTATAACAGTGATCCCATACAGTCTCTCAGGTATGGCGATATCACCGTTACGAGCACTCCTGAGGCGTATAAGTTCGGGTGCGGGAACTGCCATCCCCTGGACCGTGCAAAACACAATAACGGTACCCTGGAGGTTGAGCTTTATAATGTGGCTGCCCCCGCGGGCTCCATCAAGGAGAAGAACCCCTTAAACGCTGCATACACACCCGGAGGGACTGTTACCACGTATCCGCACAAGATTGCGGGTCAGCCTGCCTTTTCCTATTCCAACGGCACATGCAACAATGTCTACTGCCACAGCGGATACACGGTCACGTCATCAGGGACCGTAGGAAATCCTCTTACTACCGCTGATGATCCTTCCCTGTTCCCGCCGGGGTATAAGATAAGCAATGGTTTCATCATGGATGAGACCTGCAGCAGTGTCACATACGCCCCTTATTCGGTAAACAGCGGGAGGGAGTATAAGACCACTCCGGCATGGGGCACAACAGGTTCTTTTTCACTCTGTACCGAGTGCCACCAATTCCCTCTGACCACATGGGGCCCGAGTGTGCAGGCCGGGGTAGGCGACAGCCACCAGTGGTATAACGATTGGGAGGGGTGGAATTACGGCCATGCAAACAATATGGACTATTTCCCCGGAATCCCTTGCGCTACGTGCCATTATGGTACGGCGAACCATCGACCCGGCAGCCCCCCTCCTTATCCGCTCGATTCGAGCAACACCCCGACTTACTGGACAGCCGACAACCGCCCAACTTACTGGATGCAGGTAAACGGCCTGTGGATCAAGGGATACTATACGGTGCCGCTCAAGAGCCGCGTGATGCATGTAAACGGCAAGCCGGACGTCAATTTCGACACTGTCAACGGCTACCGGTATTTCTATTACTGTCCGCCCGGTAATTATGGTTGCTGGGATATTAATGAACAGAAGGATCTGAGCTTGGCGACATATGACCCGGCCAACAAAACGTGCTCGAACGTGGCATGCCACTATAATCCGACAGCATCAAAGTGGCAGAAGAAGGTCAAATGGGGGGCGCCGTACAGGGGTTGGTATGCTCCAGGCGAAGAGTGCGACCAGTGCCACCGTATGGGTTATCTGAGCGAGACCTGTACAACACCATAACCATGAGGCGCGAATATGAGATCATATATGGAGGGCTACCATGCAGGGAATAGATAGAGGATTCAGGATTAAGGGGAGAAGAATGAAAAGAGCTGTTGGGTGTTTTTCCGCTCTCTTGTTCCTTTTCTTCTTGGCTTCCGGCGCATATGCCGATCAGGTTTGTTCAGATTGTCACGACACGAGTCAGCACAGCAGATGCGATGCAGGCAATTGTGCTGCCTGCCACGGAAACCCTCCTGTTGACGCGGGCGGACTGATCCACCCCTATGCTGCCCAGACAAACCCGGTGCCGTCAGGGGCTGCTTCAGCAGGGGCGCATGCGAGGCATGGAACCTCTTCAGGCTATAGCTTCCCGTGCAGCGCCTGCCATTTCGGCGGCATGTCGGCGGCATCCGGACAATTGGTCGGCGGCGCCAACAACGGCAATGGAGTATTACAGATGGGGTTCAGCGTTCCGATACCCGGAGGCGTGAACCTGAGCGGAGGCGCCTACGACGGGGTGGCGGGCCTCGCTTACCCTTATGAGGCCACAAACGGCACTATTGTGACAACAGGCGGAACGAATACCTGTTCCAGCATCTACTGCCACAGCGATGGGACCTCTATCTCAACAGGGATAATCCCTGCAGGCATTTCTTCCCCTGCGTGGGACACAACTTCGGTGCCTCTCGCCTGCAACCAGTGCCACGGCTTTCCTCCTTCTTATGTCAATGGTACGCCGAAGGCAAACAGCCACATGACTGCCGGTCACTTGAAGCCATGTAACGTCTGCCATTACCAAACAACGAATGATGGAACGACCCTTGTTGTGAGTCCGGCAGTCAATTCGGACGGGGTATACAACGTTGATCCCGACGCCTCAGCAACATTTAATGGCGTCCCAGTCAGTTTTAACTACAGTTATGATGCGGACGGAGGAAGCTGCAGTGCTGTATCGTGCCACGGCGGGATTGGACTGGTGTGGGGCCAAAACGATGTGAGCGGTATTAGTTGCACACTCTGCCACACAGCGATGGTTCAGTCAGAACCGGGGCAGAACCACCACTCAGGAACATGCTTAACCTGCCATGACACTGGTACGCCTGACGGACGCGCACGTCATGATGAAACCCCTCCGAGTACGGCTAACTCCGCCTGCGTAAGATGCCATACGGGGATCAACCAGGATGTGAATCATCATGCGGGCACCTGCACCACCTGCCACACAGAGCCCGGGGTTCATCAGTATGGGACCACGAACACCGCTTGCAGGTCATGCCATTCTGACAAGGACATCGCGACGAAGATGGCTCATCCGCATAATACTTCTGCGCCCCAGAATTGCATACAGTGCCATACGGAGCCTGGTGGTCCTGTGGGTACAACGGGATGCCTTGTTTGCCACACAGCGGGAGTACCATCATACTCTTACACACTGCACCTGGCGGCTCCGAATCTGGCGCCGACAGGCTGCGAGACAAACTTCACTCCTGTTGTGTATCCAACCGGTAGCAAGACGGTCATGCACCAGGACGCTTCATCCGATCCGGGTGATGCATCTGCGTTTGCGTATATGAACTGGGGTGACGGCAGCCCTATCGAGAAACGTGCCATTGGGTATACATTCACGCACAGCTACGCATACTACGGCAACTACAATATCTACAAGACTGTGAAGGATGGCGCGGGGGCCTCCTGCGTGGTAGTAGCCACGGTAGCCGTTCCAGACCCGGCTGTAGTTGGCGGCGATGATGATCTGACCATAGCCACGACAAAGCAGGCCGGCGTGTGCAGCAAATATCCAACTTCAGTCACCACCCGGGCGCAGTGTACTGCGGTGGGCGGAGTATGGACAGCACCTCCGCCGGACTTTTCCTACACCTATGAACTCAGGCAGGGAGGCTTGACCAAGAAGACGGGAACAGGCAATACATCGGCAAGCACTCTCGTCACCGGTCTGACTGCCGGCACCTACAATGTCTACCTTACGTATCCAAGCGGCCATATCTGCACCTACGCAAACGGAACTGCAGTAGCAATCGGGGCAACTACGACAGCAACTGCCTGCCGTTAGTCCCGTACCTGTTTCGCAAGGGGCAGTCCCGGAGGTTCGGGACTGCCCCTTGTGCGTACGCCCGGCGAGGGCCAGTCCGCTGTTCTCCACCGTGTTGTACGCCGGAAGAAAAGAAGTTGTATAATATTAAAACTGACAGGGTACAGGTGGTACCGGACTGAAATAATCAGTAACCGGGACCCCGTGAAAGGAGTTGAAAAGATGAATCAGACAGGAAAGTTGCTTTTTCTGGGAGCCATGATACTGACACTTCTTGCCGCAGGATGCGCAACTGCCCCCCCTCCAAAAGAAGAGAATGTTTTTTATCCTCCTCCCCCTGCACTCCCCCGTGTGCAGTTTCTTACCTCTCTTACCCGGGCAAAGGATGTGGAGGGGCAGAAGCCAGGATTCGAGGCCTTTATTACCGGCATAAAGGAAAGCAGCCAGCGATTAGATAAGCCCTACGGCATCGCGATGTACGAGGGGAAGATCTATGTATGTGACACCAATGACAGGGTGTTTGTTTTTGACTTGAACAGAAATACCTTTGGCCCCCTGGAAGGCGGAAAAGGGCGTGGGAAACTGATCCAGCCCATAAACATCAATATCGACAAGGACGGAACCAAGTATGTCACAGATCCCATTCGGGGGCAGGTTGTGGTCTTTGACAGGAATGACCAGTATCTGAAGGCCATAGGTACCCCGGGCAAATGGAAGCCTGTGGACGCTCTCCCTTATGAGGGCCGTGTCTATGTCGCTGATATCGACCACAGTGAAATAAAGGTCTTTGACGCAGCAACGGGAGAGATGGTCAAGAACTTTGGCAGCACCGGAGAAAAATTCGAAGCGATACTGGACATGCCTGTAAATCTGGCCTTTGACAGCAAAGGATACCTCTATGTGAGCGACGCAGGGAAATTCCAGGTCGTAAAGTTTGACCGGGACGGCCACTTTATCTCCACCATAGGGAAGCTTGGACTGAATGTAGGCCATTTCCAGAGACCGAAGGGTATAGCTATTGACAAGGAAGATCGGATCTTTGTGGTGGATGCGTCATTTTTTAATGTTCAGGTCTTCAACAGAGACGGCCAGAACCTGTTCTTTTTCGGACAGGGCGGCACAGGGCCGGGCACTCTGATCCTCCCTGCAGGAATCGCCATAGACCACGACAATATCAAGTATTTCGAGAAGTATGTGGCCCCGAATTTTGCCATCGAGTATCTTGTCCTGGTGACGAGCCAGTTCGGTGACCGCTCGGTGAATGTCTTTGCCTTTGGAAAAGAAAAGGGAACCAAATACCCGACGGACGAAGAACTCCTGGAGCAGTTGAAGGAGCGGTTGCTCAGACAGGTGAGGGAAAAGCCTGCAGAGGGCGAAACGGCAACGGAAGCCGAGAAGCCGGCAGGGGGCAACTGATGATGGGTCAGAGATGAATCATGGACACCTCAACCATGCAACCCGCGGGCGTCTCCGGGCCGATACCTGATGAGAAGCGGGAAGGTGCTCTGCGCCTTTGTCCTCATGATCGCGTTCCTCACTGCGTGTGAAGAAAGGACACGGTACAAGACGCTGAGTCTCTTCTTTGATGGCGTGCCTGACCCTGACAAAGTCGTCTCCGCCCCTCAGACCTCAGAGAAGAGCAAGTGGGCCCCTGCTGGCAAACATGCATCCCATGGTCCCTATGCCGCAAAAATGTGCAATGCATGCCACGAACAGAGGACGAACGCCCTTATCATGCCTATTGAGGAACTCTGTTTTAAGTGTCATTCCCTTGATATTACGAAAAAGTACCTGCATGGTCCTGTTGCCGCGGGGGGCTGCAGGGTCTGTCATGAGCCCCATGGTTCAGGCAGACCCTTTCTCCTGGTCTCTGAGCCGGTAAAATTCTGTTTTCACTGCCATGATGAACAGAGTCTTTCCTCTACCGATACGCATAAAGGTATCGAGTCGGGTTGCACCGACTGCCATGACGCCCACAGCTCAGATAATGAATTCCTCCTTAAATGAGCTTTCATGAAGTATGAGGTCCCAGTCCCTCTTTCGAAGAAAGGAAAACGAGTTTCTTTAACCATCCCTTGATTTAACCCACTGTTAAATCATATTATATAAAGCTTTTTACGGTACAGTGCGCACCGAGTATTTCCTATGCTTTCACGGGGAAAGCTAAATGGCAGGGTACTTTTTTATTAAATGAAACATCCATTTTTTTTAGGCCTTGTCTGGTGAGGAGAGGTGTTCTGAAATACGTAAAAATGTTTTTAATATTCATTATGTCGGGCATCATCCTGGTGGGGTTCTGCGTTCCGGTTTCAGCCGCGTTAAGGGATTTCATCCCAAAAATATGGAACTATTCGGCTGAACTCGATGTGGATGTGGTGTCTGACACAGATGAAACAGAGTTTGACTCAGGCAGCACCAAGACGCAGGACAACTACGCCAGGGAGGTTGTGAGTTTTTGGCTCAATGGGTATGTCTACCATAAGAGGTTCATCCGGTATTATCTCGGACTTTCTGCAGGCCTGAACCAGGAGAATATAACGATCAACGATGAAGATTCAGGATGGAGGACCGGCAGTGGGACCGGATATGATTTCAGAGCAGTGATACTCCCTGAGCATCCCTACAAGCTCATACTCTTTACGCGGCGATTGGAACCCCTCACACGACCCGGGATATCAGCGCTGGGAGACCAGGTGACTTATAGTAAGGGTGCAAGTTTTCGCTACAAGCAAAAGCCCTACTTTGTGAACCTTGATTATGTAAACACCACGAATGAAACGGGCCCGAACAGTTACGAGAACTCGGTATACAGTGGCAACGGCACATATTACAAACAGTATCGTGACGGAGGCCTGCTCCGCCTTACAGGTTCATATCTGCACAGGGAAACATCATCCTCTTCAGGATTCAAAGGCTCGGACGATGACGCTGCTTTTCTTAACACCATCGTATACAAGAGGCACACGCTTTCATCCTCCGTCTCCTCTACAAGCTTTGAGCAGAAAAAAGATCTTGCTGTTTCCGGAAAGACCTTCACATGGATGGAAAATCTTCATCTCACCCTCCCCTGGAACCTTAGTGCAGGCCTCGGGTACGGTTTTACAAAGGCTGAGGCAAATTTCGATACCCCTTCCTCTTCAGGAAATTCAGACAGCACAGGCAGCAATTATATATTGGACCTCACCCACAGGCTCTATGACAGCCTCGTAACGCGTTACACCTTTCGGCTCCAGGACGCCAGTTCCACTGTCGGGAGCAGCAACGCGACTTCCAATGTCCTGAGTGTCAACTATGCGAAGAATATCCCCGGCGGCAGGTTATACGCAGGGTTCAGTTATGCCCAAGTGGACAGCACATTCAAAGGTGCACTGGACATCAGCTTTGAAAGCCATGCAGTGGATTTCCCTCTTTCCGGTCCTGTTCCCAGTCCTGTCCCTGAAGGTGACTTTAGGCTGAATCACCTTGACGTGGATCCAGCAACCCTCACCCTGTTCGTCAGGAATCCCGACCCGCCGTTTGATCTTCTGGTCATGAGAGAAAATATTGATTATACAGCCACTGTAATAAACAGGGTTATGTATATTGACATCATCGGTCTTCCCCTTGTACACCCCCTCTTTCCCCTAAATTATGCTTTTCTTGCCTCCTACTCCCTGCTCAACAGGGACACGACACTCAAGACCACAAGCACCTCATATACCATAAGCGCGGATCTTTTTAGTAATTTGCTCAACCCCTATTATTCACATTTCACCACGGAGACCTCGGGTAACCTTGGAATAGAGCCTTTCTCTCAAACGACCGATACCGTGGGAATTAACGTGACCAAACTCCCTTTCACCTTCTCGACAAGTTACACGAACGTCCAGTCCACCGGCACTCCATACAAGTTGTGGAGGAACGACCTGACATATCGAGAAACATTCGAGGACGAGACAGAGGTCAATGCATCGGCATATTACTCAACTATAAACTATCCCCAGGGTACTTCAGGGAGTGGACAGGGTTATACTGACAAGCTCTCGGGGGTTGCGGCGGGCATACAGAAAAGATACCTCAATCGATTACTTACTGTCGCTCTTGGAGGTTCCTATTCCCGGACAAGGGGTCTGTCGAATTCGAACGTCTATACAGGGAATGGATACCTGAGCTGGAACGTGAATAGACTGCAGGTGGTTGCAGGAGCCTCGGTATCATCCTCTGATGTCACTTCCGGGAGCACGCACTACCGCAGGCTTGTTGAACACTTTTGGCTGAGAATAAAAAGAAAGCTGTTCTGATGGCAGTGCATCGGGTATAATGGATGATACGTTAACGCAATGAGGACTGACACAGAGAAAGGGATAAAAGGTGGATGCGTGCGTAGTATCATTGTGAAGGATAATTCGGTCGGGATATGAGCGTGAAAAAGGCGGTCATAGGCGCTGGAATGCTGTTGGCCCTGATTGCGGGGGTCTTTTTTCCCGCATGGACAGGGGCGGAAGACGCGAAGAAGAAAGGGAAGGGAGAGCCCACGCGTTCTCAGCCCGCGCAAAAAAACAGGGAGGCGGGAAGCGGGGAAAAGAAGGAGTCAACAAAGACCGTAGTGGCGAAGGTCAACGGCGTGGATATCACCATGGAGTCAGTCATTGCAATGACGAACCGGATGGCGGGAAACAGGGCACTAGGGGAATCTGCTTCCGAGGGCATGGAGGAGATCAGGCAAAAGGCTCTCAACCAGCTCATATTTCAGGAACTTGCGTTCCAGGAGGCGAAGGCCCGGGGTCTCAAGGTGAACGAGAAAGAACTAGAGGGCGCTATGGCCGATGTGAAGGTCAAGAGGGGAGGGGAAGAGGGATACCGGAAATTCCTCGAAGGTACGGGGCTCTCAGAAAAGGAACTAAGGGTGGAGGTTGAGAGAAACCTCCTTCTCAGGAAGATCTTTGCGCAAGAGGTGAGGGAGAAGGTCAAGATATCCGAGGATGAGCTGAAAAGGATTTATGAAAGCGAAAAGGCAAAGTATCACAAGCCGGAGAAGGTTTTGGTCATTGATGTGGTGCTTTTCCTCAGTATTGAAGACAAGGCGTCCGAAGAAAAAGGGGAGACGATTCTCAGAAAGATAAGGGAGGACAAGGAGCGCAACCCATGGAATCTCTCCCTTGACGGAACATTCATCGTGAGGGAAAGGGAGATTGAGAAGAACAAGGACAGAGATCTCTATGAAGCGGCCAGGAAGCTCGATGTGGGAGAGCTCTCCGGCATTATCAAGACCCCCGACAGTCTCCATATCATCAAGCTGAAGGAATACTCCCCTGAGGAGCAGATCCCCTTTGACAAGGTAAAAGGGAATATTGAAAGGAAATTAGGGGCCGAGGCCCAGCAAAAGAGGATGCATGAATGGGAAGCCGAACTGAAGAAGGGGGCGAAGATCGAGATAATGGAGGCGAACCAATAGAGACAGATGCATCATACATGGTGAAGGGGCAACAGGCTTTTGTGCAGCAGTCGCGACCTTCAGCCTGTCTCCTGTCCAACTGCCGGGATCCCCACGGAATTACGGCCAGTAGTTTTTCGGAAAGCTTTACCCTTGTCTGCCGAGGAAACCTGGATAATAACTTAGTATATCCGCGGGAACTTTTTTGGCACGGGGTCAAGGCTTTCTAGCTCACAACACTATTAAGGGTGGGCACCTCTTCTGAAAAATTTGGAGTGGGCTAGCCTCAGCGGAATGAGCGCGTCTTGCACTTTTAAAAATCAACCGCTTTTGGTAAGATAACTACTATGTTGAAAAGGAACTTTTGTCTTCCAGCTGTTTTTCTTGTTCTCATGGCAGGTGGTCTTCTTCTGCCTAACACGCCGGCAGTGTCTCAGGAAAGCTGTGGTACAAGCGCCTGTCACGTGAAACTCTTTCAAGGCAAGTTCCACCCTCCAGCCGCTCAATCATGCGAGAGCTGTCATGAACCGCAGGGAGTGCCGCACCCCCAGGGAGGGAAAAAATCCTTCAAGCTCATGCAACAGCCCCCGGCACTTTGTGCCATGTGCCACCCTCCATTTGGCACCAAGCGCAATGTCCATCCGCCCGTCAAGGACGGGATGTGCACGTCATGCCACAGTCCGCATGCTTCAAATGAACCCAAGCTGCTGGTGCAGCCACTTAAGGATCTTTGTCTGACCTGCCATCCGGACAAGGCAAACTTTAAGTATCTCCACGGTCCGGTCTCTGCAGGAGATTGTACCAACTGCCACTCCCCCCACGAGTCTGACAACAAGGCATTATTGGTAAAAGAAGGCGGCGAGCTGTGCTTCACCTGCCACCTTGATATGCAGGAGGTGATGAAGAGGAAAGGAATCCATGCCGCACTGCTTGGCGGGTGTACCTCGTGCCATAATCCCCATGGCTCTCCTTACAAGAAGCTGCTTTCCGCGGAAGGGGAAAAGCTCTGTGCCCAGTGCCATCCCCAGATCACCGAGAAGGTCGAAAAGGCAAAGGTTCCCCACGCACCCATAAGGACCGAGGGTGGGTGCGCCTCGTGCCATTCTCCCCATGCGAGCAGTAATGAAAAACTTTTGCTTCAGACAGGGAAGGACCTCTGTCTGGGTTGCCATAAGGATGTGATAAAGAAAAACACGAAGGAACTCCACGGTCCGATTAACATGGGCACCTGCACCCCTTGCCATGATCCTCATGGATCTCAGCATGCAAAACTCCTGGTCATGGAGTTTCCGGCAGGAGAATATACTCCTTACACTGACAAGGAATATGCCTTGTGTTTCAGCTGCCACGACCGGAATCTTTTGAAGTTCCCTGACACCTCCTTTGCCACAGGTTTCAGGGA
>Ga0102851_10002203_pt1 | contig 11662 bp, 12 predicted proteins | sample Mud3Dept3metaG_FD_79558 | JGI IMG/M metagenome (GOLD analysis project Ga0102851, IMG submission 79558) | Freshwater wetland microbial communities from Ohio, USA, analyzing the effect of biotic and abiotic controls - Mud 3 Core 4 Depth 3... | ecosystem: Environmental > Aquatic > Freshwater >...
AGAGGCGGCAGCTAAAGCGAATTGGCTGACACGGTCCATACCGGACAATTGTTTCTTAATGAAATAATCGAGAGGACTAAAATCGACTTCAGCGGCAATCTTTACTGAAAGCAGGCTTGAATAGGCTGAGGAGATTCTTCTGACCCCAGACTTGCCGGCCATGAGATTGGATGAGAAATCATCGATAGTATTGCCACAAGGGGAAATAATGCCCAGCCCTGTGACGGCAACTCTTCGCTTCATAAATAATTCATAGTGAGTTCACTCATGAATCGAAGACCCGATATCTTGTTCCGAATCTTGTTCCGAGATGAACCGGTCGAGAGCATCTACCATGTCCTGTATCGTTGTTACCTTAAACTCCCGGTCAGGAATTCTAATATTGAATTCATTTTCAATATCAAACATGAATTCGATGATATCGAGAGAATCGAGGCCTAAATTCTCGAGCGTCGTCGTGGGCGTAAGTTCTTCAATGTTGTAATCAAAGTGGGCTACGAAAAGTTGCTGTAGTCTTTCGAATGTTGTAGACAGAGTTTCTTCCTCCCGTATCAAGCTTGCTGTAAAATACTATACGTAGAAATGCTCAAAATCTCAAGTTAACGGATGAAGGGCAATACCATCGGCCTGCACAGTACTCACGGGTGGAAACCGCCTGCGCCGGACACGATAGCACCTCCTTACAGAACCTCCTCACAGGGCGTCAAGAAAGGGGAGGTAGTCAGACCCTGGAACTGGTACAATGGGTGGGGGCAGACCAGCCGCATATGTGGGCTGCAGTGAAACCCGTATCCAGAGGAGGTCCCATGAAAAAAACACTGTGGTGGTTCGCCGTTCTGGCGCTGCTGGTTGGGCCGGCCGCGGCCCAGACAAAAACTTCGCCGCTGTTCATCATCGAGCGGAGTAAGAACGCCAACGTCGTGCATTACGACGCCCGACTCACCGCCGACGGTAAACTGGATCCCAAGGAGCCGGTGATCGCCTACTGGGTCGTGCTCGCCGAGGACGGTCGCCGTGAGGAACTCAGCTGGATAGAGAAGAAAAAGGCCTACGGTTTTACCGTCAAGCCGGACTCGTCGGTAAACGGCTATACAATGACCCTGGTGGCCGCCCCCGAGAAGCAGATCATCGTGAAGGCGGAGAAGGACGCCGTCCGCGCCGAGGCGGTTATCGACGGCCGGCCGGCGGTCTTAGAGAAGCTGTACATCAACGCCTCCGACCGGCTCACGGGGCCCAAAGTCCATTATATCGAGGTGTATGGGAAAGACCTGCAGACGGGGGAAAAACGCCGCGAAAAGATGGTGCCGAAGTAGCCGCCCCTATAGCAGGCCCTTGAAATGACTAAGGCATGGGGTTTCATAAACAACAGATTTCGGGCAGGCAAGTGGCATGGACTAGGCCTCACTGTGGGCGTGGCGTGCTTCGCCCTCAGTGTTCTTTCCTTCGCAGCCATCGTCGATTCCTTATCTGAGAAGGGAACGCTTTTCCATCTTGATCTCAAGATCAACGCATATGCGATCAAAGTGGCAAATCCTGGATTAACTGCGTTCTTGGGGACTATAACCCATCTTGGCAGCATTTACCTGGTCGTAATGGTGGCCGTAATAGTCGGCGCAATCCTTTTCATCAGAAAGAACTGGTGGAGGCTCCTGGCTCTTTTTCTTGCCGTCGCCATTGGACAGGCTGTGCTCAATATCCTCAAGGTTATTTTTCAAAGACCTCGGCCAGAAACGGAGATGTTCGTCTTTGGCTCCAGTTTTCCGAGCGGTCACGTCTTTTCCGCTATCGTGATCTATGGTTTCTGCATATACTTGACCTTTCGCTTTATCAATAATGCGGCAGTAAAATGGATAGTGACTGCTTTGCTAGCCCTCCTGATCCTCCTCATAGGTTTTAGTCGCGTCTATCTGGGCGTTCATTGGCTTTCAGATGTCCTCGCAGGGTATGCAACAGGATTTGCCTGGCTTCTGTTTTGTATTTCTTTCGCGAAGACGGTTAGCGATCGGTAAAGGTATCAACACGCTTTACGCCTGTCCGGTTAAACGTAAGCACTGCGAGAGCCCCGAGGAGCAGCCCTGCAACAACATCGACGGCATAATGAAACATGCAGTAGACAGTGGCAATTGACAGGAACAGACAGGCCAACCAGTAAGGGATTTTCATCCTTTTAAAATGCGTGCTCCCCCACCACGCTACAAGAAACGTCGCTGCTACGTGGGAACTTGGAAAGGCTGCGCCAGGAATTTCTCCCCCGGCCCAAATAAAATCGACGATTGTCTGAAACGGGCCGCCTTGATGATAATATTCATTTCGCAATGCTATCGGTCCCTCAACCGGCAGGAGTATGAAGATGGCGAAACAGAGGTAGAACAAGGAGGAAAGCTGGAAAACGAAGCTCTCGAAGAGCTTTGTATCTTTGCGGAACAGCAAAATGCCGGTCAGAGGAATTACCCAATAATAGCTAAAGTAAAAAAAGTGGAAAAACTCGTCGAGGAATGGATTCCCCTGTTTCCCGCGGAGGAAAAAGGCGGGAAATTCGCCGAAGATCCAGACATCCAGATTCATAAAAAAGCCATCAAGGAACTGGGGTACGACAACCCTGTTGATCAACCCGGTCTGATAGTAAAGTAGAGCGAATAGGACGAATGGATACCACAGGCTCACCTTGCAGACCAACAAATTGCTCCTCCTCCTGAAGCTTAATAAAAGGACTATAAGGATGACTGAGAGGTTAAAGGCGAGATGGTACGGGTATGCTGCGATCTTTGCTCTGAAAATAAAAACGAAAACAACCAGGATGAAGTTATAGAGTATAGTTATCCTGTCCGTTGCATTTAATACCAAGTTGCCTTCATTCATATAGCTTCCGGGCACCCGTCTGCGGGTGTGCGTCGGCACGACTCCCTGCGACCCACGGAAGGTGAGTCTGGGGGGGGGTCGGGGTGCCCCGCTAAGACGATTGATATCGCCTCGCTATCCTCCTGGTCGCCTTGCTCTATTTTTGAATGCAACTTGGTATAAGCTCGCAGCCAGCCCGCCTTACTATGCCCGGGTATGTCGCCGTGTCGTCGGTTTCCGTCAGATCACTCCCACCTGTTTTCCCACCTTTTCGAAGGTACTGAGGACCTTATCCAACTGTTCCTCCGTATGGGTCGCCATGTAACTTGTCCTGAGAAGTTCTCGTCCTTCCGGGACTGCAGGGCTAGTGACCGCATTGACAAAGACTCCGTTTTCGAAGAGGAGCCTGCACATCTCGTACGTTTTCATGGTGTTCTTAATAACGACGGGAATGATCGGGGTTTCGCTCGTTCCCGTATCATACCCGAGCGTTTTATATCCTTTCAGCATCTTGTGCGTATTTCTCCAAAGCCGGGCTCTTAATTCGGGCTCTTCTTTAATGATGTCCAAAGCGGTACTCACCGATGCCACCAGGGATGGGGGGAGACTGGCGCTGAACATCATCGAGCGGGCAAGGTGTTTGACCCAGCTTATCACATCTGCCGGCCCTGCGATAAAGCCGCCGATTGCAGCAAGGGATTTGCTGTGAGTTCCCATGATAAGATCTATTTCACTTTCCAGGCCAAAATGCTCCGCCGTTCCCCGTCCTCCATCTCCAAGAACGCCGACGGCGTGGGCGTCATCCAGCATGATCCTCGCCCCATAGGCCCTGGCCAGTTTCACAATGGCAGGGAGATCAGCAATATCCCCTTCCATGCTGAAGACGCCATCGACGATGATCAGTTTGTCTTTCTCCTTGGTTCCTTCGAGAGCTCTTTCGAGAGCGTCCGTGTCGTTATGCCGGCATTTCTTGACCTCGCCGAAGGAAAGGCGACAGCCGTCCACGATGCTTGCATGGTCGTACATATCGATAATAGCGACATCGCTCCGGCCCACAAGAGCAGAGATCGCTCCCAAATTGGTTTGGTAGCCGGTTGCGAAGACCAGAGCAGCTTCCTTCCGCAAGAACCTCGCCAACTTTTCTTCCAGTTCTTCGTGGATATCAAGATTGCCATTTAGAAACCGTGAACCGGCACAGCCGGTGCCATATTTCTCAATGGCCTTGATCGCTGCTTCCTTCACCCGGGGGTGGTTGGTGAGTCCAAGGTAATTGTTGGAACCGATCATGATTACCCTCTTCCCGTCAACCACCACCTCAGAATCCTGAGGTGATTCGAGCTTCCGAAATAAGAAATAATGGCCGCTTTCCTTCAATCCGGATTCATACTTCGCAGCTTCTGCGCACTTTCCAAAGATATCCATAGACCACCTCGCTCTTACGTTATAACCATCTTTCTTTCTTGTACCATTCAACGGTTAATCTGGCGCCCTCCGGGAGTGGAACCATTGGTTCAAAGCCTAAGAGGGTTTTGGCTCTTGTGATGTCGCACACCCATTCTTTTTGGACTATTTCTTCTGCTTTATCTTTGTTAAGGAGAAAAGGCCTTCCAGACAATTTAGAAAGATATTCCGAAAAACAGGCGATACCCCTTACCATCCGTCTGGGAACACGGATGCGTAAAGCAGTTATCCCCATTGCGTGTGCAAGAATATCACCGATCTCCTCCATCCGGTAGTCATGGCCGTCAGAGAGGAAAAAGATCTCTCCACTCTTTGCCTGAGTCTCAACGGCCAACAGAATTCCCCGGACAATGTCCTGCACATAACAGAGGCTAAGACGTTGGTGCGGACCTGTAAAACAGGGCTTGATCCCTCTGGAGAGGCATTTGAATAAGGCAAAGAGGTCTTTATCCCTTGGCCCGTAGACAGCACAAGGCCGAAGAATGAGAGCTGGAAGTTCATGGACATGGGCGAGAACCGATTCCTCTCCCATCCGCTTGCTACGGCCATAAAAGGAAACCGGGTCGCAGGGGTCTAGCTCCTTCTTGTAGCTGCCATTTTTGCTTGGCCCTGCCGCTGCCTGGCTGGAAATATAGATGAATTTTTGAAGACGAGGATTATTTTCGAGACAAGCATGGATCAGATTTTCTGTTCCAAGGCTGTTTACCTCAAAATAGGTTTCCTCTTTGATCGCCTTGGTCACCCCTGCCGCATGGAACACCCAATCGACACCCCTTACTGCCTCTTCCAAAGAGGTCCTGTCATTACAATCGCCAGGAACGAAATCGATAGGAAAACCTTTCAGCCACTTCACATCGCTGGTCTTTCGAAGGAGACAGCGAACTTGCACTCCTTTTTGAATAAGCGCCTCTGTCAAATGGCTTCCGATAAATCCTGTGCCTCCGGTGACCAGAGCTTTCAATGAATTCTTCTTCCTGACTCGTAAAATTTTTCATTCCCTGCCGCTCCTCCCCGTTGGTGGGGAAGGGTGAGGTAGGTAACTTTCCTAATTTCGCCTGTTTTCTCAGGATTGTCAAGGAGCGGCGGTCCGCGTCGCCGGGTACCCGTGGCGATTCTCCACGGGTGATGGAATCTATCTAGCGAGCCCCAGAAATAGAACACCGAGGGGTTTGATGTTCATAGAATCTTCTTTTCTTCCTTCTTTTCGCGCCTCATCGCATCCGCCGTCTCCATCCCTTCTATCAACTCGATCTCGGTGTCGGATCCCAGCATGATGGCAAGCCCCCGCGTGCCTTCATAACTTTCCAGCGCGATCCTGGCAAGGCTGGTCATAGGCACTGAGAGGATCATACCGATCGGTCCCAGAACCCATCCCCAGAAGACCAATGAAAGGAAGACAACGAGCGCCGATAAACTCAGGCCTCTACCCATAAGCTTCGGTTCTACGAGATTACCCAGAACAATATTCACGATGACAAAACCAAGGGTTGTTAGAAGGGCAGACCCCACCCCTACCTGGACGAGAGCGAGAAGGACAGCGGGCACGGCTGCAATGATTGAGCCAATATTGGGTACATAGTTCAGCAGAAAAGCGAGCGTTCCCCAGAGCACCGGATAATCAACCCCGAGGATCAATAGCCAAAGCCAGATCGCAACGCCGGTCGCCGCACTGATCAGGGTTTTGATGACCAAATAGCGCTTGGCGTCCTGGCTGAATTTCTCAATGGTAGAAAGCGACCTTTCCGGGTTCTTTAACACAATCCGCAATTTCTTTGGCAAATCTGCTGCCTCCAGAAGGATGAATACGACCGTAAGCAGGATCAGAAACCCATTGGTGAGGACACTGCTCAGGCCTGAGAATATATCCCCTGCCAGGTTCATCACCCACCCCGGATGGAAAGCACCGGACACCTCTTCTGCTGGAATGTTGATGCCCTTTCCGCGAGCCAGCTTATTAGAGCACTACTATGGGTCGATAACCGCTCCTGATAGCCGGGAAGGGATGTCAGGAAATCATTCAGCGAAGGACCTATCAATGCTCCAAAGAGCAATCCTACAACCAGGATGGCCAATAGAATGAGAACAAGCGCAATGACCTTAGGCACGCCCTTGCGTTGTAGCCAGAACAATGGCGGAGCGCAAATGACCGCAACGAACACCGCCAGAAAGAAAGGAACCAGGAGGGAACTGGCTGCCTTCATCCCCGCCACCACGACGATAAAACCGGCCAGAATAAGGATTACGGGCGCTTTGGCCCTGGCTCTGCGTCTCACAATGGTATCCATCCAAACCTCCTTGATCCTCGCTGGAGCCTATCCATCCTGCGAGAACATGACCGCGGTGTATGGCCCAATGCTGATTTCGCCTGAGCAGAGTAGCCCGTCGGTTCCTTCCTCATGAGTTTCGACGTCAGGTGTAGGATGATTGTAAAAGTTCGGACCGTAGTTGTAGGAGTCACTGTTAAAGCGCGTTTTCCACAACCCGGCCCGCGGAAACCCGATACGATACCCATCTCGGTTTTGATTCATCATATTCACCACCACAACGACGCTATCGGTTGGTCCTTGTTTGTCCCATCGATGGAAGGCGAGTAGCTTGGCCTCATCGTTAAAATGATAGATGTGGACATTCTGACCGCACAACCCCCGCGTCACGCCCGACAGATTGCGCCGTAGGGAGATCAGATCCCGGTACATGCCGAGAATGCCGCGTTCGTCCTCAGCCCGGGACCAGTCGATCGGGTCCTTATCCTGGAACCAGCGATCTTCCAGCAGCTCTTGCCCTTGAAAAAGCATCGGCATACCGGGCGAAGTAAGAACAAGTGCAGCGGCCAGGGTGGAGCGCTTCTTGGAAAACCAGCTGTCCACGTTGCCGGGCCAAATCTCCTCCGGCACGCGGGAGCGACCATTGGCGACCTCGTCGTGCGACTCGGTATAAATGACCCGTTCAAAGGCGTCTAACTCGTAGCGATGCTCGATCGCTTTACCGACCGCCCCCAGATCGCGGAGGTTATCATCGCGGGCGATGACGGCCCGGCGAACAGGGTGAACGAATTCGCTATCCCACTGCGCGCTGAATCCTGCCCCGCCCGCCCCCGCATCTTTGTTGACCCATACGTTATTCTTCAGATCTTCAGCGATGCTGATTGTGTACGGAAAACGTTTCTTGATTTCCTCATTGATCCACTGCATCAAGCTCCAGCCTTCGGGAATGTCATTAGCCGGATTCCCCTCATTGCCCTCAATGTTCTTGATGTAGGTTATGGCGTCCCAGCGCAGGCCGTCGACGTGGTACTCCTCGAACCACATCAGCGCGTTATCGCGCAGATATTGGCGCACTTCGCCCCGACCATAATCGGGGCGCGTCTCGCCCCAGGGTGTTTGCGAGCGACGATCGTTGTAAAAGTAGATTCCTCCTTTCTCGTTTTCGCTCCAACCGTCAAACTGCCACAAATTAAGATCGGAGGGACCAAGGTGGTTGTAAACGACATCTACGATAACAGCAAGACCATGCTCATGGGCCGCCTTCACAAATCGCTTGAGTGCGTCCGGCCCACCGTAAATACTCTCAACCGCAAAGGGATGCGTTGGATTGTAGCCCCACGAGAAGTCACCTGAAAACTCCGCGATCGGCATCACTTCCACGGCATTGATGCCCAGCTTTTGAAGGTAGGGCAGTTTTTCAATGGCGCTATCCAGTGTACCCGGTTGCCCCTTTTCTTTGACGTGAAACGTGCCGACGTGCATCTCGTAAATGACGAGCTCATTTCCCGTTGCCATGTGAAAGGTATCATCACCCCAGTCGAAGGCTTTAGGATCATAGATAACCCCATTGCCGATTGAGCTGGTCACCTTTCTGGCATAAGGGTCAATGCGAGAGAGGGGAGGGAGATTCCAATCAGCAGGGGTGTGAAGCAAATATCGGTACTCATCCCCCACTCTTGCCTCTGACACGTCGGTCGACCAGTAACCATTCTCCTCTCCGGCCAGAGGTGTTGCGGTCGTGCTCCAGTCATTGAAGGTCCCCGTCACGTAAACCTTTTCGGCATGGGGCGCCCATACGCGAAAGGTTACACCCCCTAAAGTGGGAATGGCCCCCATGCCGGAATGCCTTGTCTTCGTTTGGGCTTCTTCTGGCATGGTCTCCTCCTTGTCTTAATCATTGCCATTATAGGACCGCAGAGGTTGTTTCCATTGTCTTCTTCCTCAGTGACAGTTTGCTGCATAGCCGTCTTTTCCACGCAGACCAGGATTAGAATTGCCAACTATAATGTATCCCGTCTTGTCCGCTCTTTGCCGACGACGCACCTTCGACCGGGTCATCTTTCAGGTAAGCGTTAATGCTCTCTTCCATTTGAGCCGGAAACTCCGGCGCAGGCCCTACTATCTTTTCACGGTAAACCCTGAGCATGATTTCTCTGAATACCGGAAGTGCCACCCTGCCGCCGCTTTCTCTTGGTCCGAGGGAACGGTCGTCGTCAAAGCCTATCCGGACGGCGACAGTGATTCCCTCGGGCCCGTACGTGGAGCCTATGAACAGCGCATCTCTGGACTCATTTGTCGTCCCTGTCTTTCCCATAACGGCGATCGGAAACCCGTTGGAGTCGAGCGCATGAGCCGTGCCGCCAGGAATGCGCACTGCGCCACGCAGGCCTTCCTGAATGAGCGAGAGCGCGCCGTCGTCGACATAGACCGGAGATCCCCGGTGTTCCTTATCGGCCTCCACGTGGCCCGAATCGCGAACGATCCTCCGGATCACATGCGGCTGGGCGAGGATTCCCGATGCTATAGTGCGGTAAGCATTGGCCAGTTCCAGCAACTTCACTTCAGACGCGCCCAACGCTGTCGTGGCGTATGGCTGCAACGGCGTCTGGATCCCCAGTCTTCGCGACATCTGCAGGACACTGTCAATCCCAATTTGCTCTGTGATCCAAATCGCGACGGCGTTTCTGGATTCCGCCAGCGCCTTCCGGAGGGGGATCATGCCCTTGAATTGGCCATCGGAGTTTGAGATCCATTTCGCAGTCTGCTCCCCTCCATCGGGAACGCTGATGGGCTGGTCCGGAACCATGGTGTCAAGATCAAATGTTCCCTGCTGAAAAGCAGCAAGATAAACAATGGGTTTCATTGTGGACCCAGGCTGCCGCAGGGATTTCGTGACGCGGTTAAAGTCGCTGTACGAGGCAAAGCGGCCTTCATAGAACTGACGACCACCTGCCTCTGCGAGGATACCCGCATCCCGGTTCCGCAGCACGACGACAGAGCCCTGGATTAGACCTTTGGCGCTCGGGCGGCGCTTCTCATAAAGCTCGAGGCCGTGCTCCAGCGCCTCGTTCACAATCTGCTGCACCCGGGCGTCCACCGTGGAGTAAACCTGAATACGTCCATCACGGAGGTCTTCAGGGCTGAGGCCGGCACGGCGGCTGTTCAGTTCCTCAAACACATTTTCAACGACCGCAGCCGCCGGGAGCACCTTGTCCTTGCGTCGCGAGACCAACGGGATCGGGCGCTGCTCGGCTTCCCTCAACGTGTCCCGAGAAATAAAACCGTTCCTCGCCATAAGCCCCAGCGTTTGGTCTCTGCGGCGCAAGACCCTCCCGGTTTCCTTCGCACTGGGTGCATAGGTACGAGGCGACTTTGCGATGCCTGCGAGCAGCGCTGCCTTATCCGCATCATCGACGGTGAACGTGGCGAGAGGCCGATTAAAATAGTATTCTGCTGCTACCGCAAACCCGTGCTGGCTGTTTCCCATGTGAATGAAGCTTACGTATCGGGCCATAATTTCTTCCTTAGCGCGGCGTTTCGAACCGAAACGCGCCTGCATCTCTTTTTCGACCCACAACGATAACCGAATCTCCTCGAGCTTCCGAACCAGCATGTTGACGCTTCGGGGGCCGATCGCGTAAGACAGCGCGCGGGGCAAGAGTACGCCCTGCCGGAGATGGTTGCTGTTTTCTTGAGCCGTCAGATTTTGAAAACCCGTGAGGTTCTTGAGAAAATGACCACGCACGAGCTGTTGGGTGATCGTCGATCCTCCTTGTGGGAAAATCGCCGGACCATTGACCTCTTCCTGTCCTCCCGGTCTTGCAAGGCGTGCCAGCAGAGCTCCAACCCTGACTTTGCCCAGCACGCGAGGAATTGTAGAATAGTCCACTCCGCTATGTGAGAAGAAGTTCTTGTCCTCGGCGGCGATGATCGCATCACGAACAATGGGCGGGATGTCCTCGTACTTGGTGATGCGCCGGTACTGCCTTGCCACCTCAACGAGCGGCCGATCGTGGGCGTCGTAGACGTGGCCTATCGCAGGAAACTCAAAGCGGGTGAATGGTCCTATGTCAGGCAGGTTGGTTCGGTCAAAATAGATGTGATGGAATCCGACTGCAACAAGAGCAGCCGCGATGACTGTTGCGCAAACAAGCAGGTAAACGATACCCCTCTTCCAACGCAGTCTGGCTAAGCGGATACTACGAATTTTCCGGGTAGCCCATGGGGCGCCCACCTGCGCAGACCTGAACCCATCTTGTAACAAGTTACCCGACACCATTTAGCTCCCAGGTGCTTCATTTTGGGGCCAGAGATATACAAACATCCTCTGGCCGATCCCCATGCAGGGGTGGGATAGCATGGCGCCGCAGCGATTATGCCCATAAGCGCGGAACTTAGACGGTTACTTCCCCACGCGGATACTGGAGAGCGAACCGAGAACTCCGAAAACGCTCAGGAGCCACAGGACAACAGCAATAACCACGACGGCATTCAAGATCGTCTTGATGGAGCCCGCCATCGGGATGAATCGGTTGATGAGCCAGAGAATAACACCAACCACGATCAGGACCACCACCACTTGAATTAAAGGCATGATCTAATCCTCCCTGCTTTGTCGACGAAAGCAGGCCACAGCGGGCCCGCTCCCGCTCATGCGCTGCTGAGTGCAGCTAGATTCGAGGTTCAAGCTCGCTTCCCCATACTTTCAAAAGCGCTTGGTGCCATTTTCTGCGCGTGACGCCAAAAGTACTCGGCCGCCTAAAGCCGACCCACTAGCAGGAGGATGATCAGAATAACCAGGACAATCCCCAGCCCACCGCTCGGGTAGTAACCCCACCCTCGGCTGTGAGGCCATCTGGGCATTGCACCTACCAGCATCAGAATCACGACGATAATCAAAATAGTTGCCAGCATATCGCCCCTCCTTTCGGTTTATCCGTGGACGTTCCGTTGGGCGGATACGTTCAGCGTCCCTGCCTTATTTGAACCTTGAGGTTGCGCTTTGGAAGGCAGTCTTGACTTCAGCCCAGACGTTTTCTGCACCTGTCTTGAGGTCCTCCCATGCATCATCGCCGGCGGCCCTTAAGTCCTGTAACTTC
>Ga0102851_10002204_pt1 | contig 11662 bp, 12 predicted proteins | sample Mud3Dept3metaG_FD_79558 | JGI IMG/M metagenome (GOLD analysis project Ga0102851, IMG submission 79558) | Freshwater wetland microbial communities from Ohio, USA, analyzing the effect of biotic and abiotic controls - Mud 3 Core 4 Depth 3... | ecosystem: Environmental > Aquatic > Freshwater >...
ACTGGAAGGTGAAACCCAGCTGGTGCTGGTCGACACGCCCGGCATTTTCGAGCCGAAGCGGCGACTGGACCGGGCAATGGTGCAGGCAGCCTGGGGCGGCGCGCAGGATGCCGACCTGATCGCGCTGGTCGTCGATGGCAAGGCCGGGCTTGGCGCCAAGATGGAGATGATCGTCGAAGGGCTCAAGCACCGCAAAGAGCCCAAGGTGCTGATCATCAACAAGGTCGATATATCGATCAAGGAGAAGCTGCTCGTCCATGTCCAGAGGCTGGCCGAGAAGCTTGATTTCAAGGAAATCTGGTTCGTCTCCGCCGCCACCGGCGACGGCATTGCCGAGTTGAAGGCTGGCCTTGCCGCGATGATGCCCGAAAGCGCCTGGCACTTCCCGGCCGATCAGGTGTCGAGCGCGACCGACCGGATGCTCGCCGCCGAAATCACCCGCGAGCAGCTCTATCACCAGCTCCACGCCGAACTGCCCTACGAAACCGCCGTCGAAACCGAGAAATATACCGAACGAGCCGACGGTTCGGTCGAAATCCACCAGCAGATTTTTGTCGCCAAATCGAGCCAGAAGGCAATCGTGCTGGGCAAGGGCGGATCGCGCCTGAAGGAAATCGGCTCGAAGGCGCGGGCAGAACTGGCCGACCTGCTCGGCTGCAAGGTCCACCTCTATCTTCACGTCAAGGTGAAGGAAGACTGGGAAAATGACCGGGGCGTCTATCGCGACATCGGCCTCGACTGGGTGGAATAACCCTTAAAGCTCGCCCCGCTCCCGGCGGATTTCGAACCATCTGCGGACATTCTCGTTATGCTCGGCCAGCGTATCGGCGAAGATATGCCCGCCCTTGCCGTCCGCAACGAAATAGAGCGCCTTGGTCGGCTTCGGGTTCAGTACCGCCTCGATCGACGCCCGGCTTGGATTGGCAATCGGCCCCTTGGGCAGGCCGACCATCGAATAGGTGTTATAATCGTTGACCGCCGCGATCTCCGACTTGCGGATGCGCCGTCCCAGCGGCTTGCCCTTGGTGATCGGGTAGATGATCGTCGGATCGGCCTGCAACATCATCCTGAGCCGCACGCGGTTGGAATAGACGCCGGCGACCGTCGGCCGTTCCTCGGCGACGGCCGTTTCCTTCTCGACGATGCTGGCGAGCGTCAGCGCCTCGTTGGGCGTTTTCACCACCGTCGTCTTCGAGCGCTGCGGCCACAGCTCGGCCATGGTGGCAGTCATCGCCTGCTGCATCCGCGCCAGCACCGCCGCACGGCTCTCGCCCTTGTCATAGGCATAGGTGTCAGGCAGCACCGAGCCTTCGGCGGGCACCTTTATGTCTCCGGTCAGTTCCTCGTTCGCCATCAGCCGTTCATAGACCATGATCGACGGCATGCCTTCGGGGATGGTGACGAAGCGATTGACGCCGGTTCCCTCGGTCAGAATGGCGAGTATCTGTTTGTTGCTGGCTCTGGCGGGGAGCAGATATTCGCCCGCCTTCACCGTCTTGCCGCGCGCGAACAGCTTGGCACGGGTAACAAAGGCATCGGCCGAACGGATCAGCCCGGCCTGCTTTAGCTGCACGGCCGTACTGGTCAGCGACGTGCCATCCGGCACGGTGAAGCTGGTATCCTGCATGGCTGGACCTTCTTCGGTCCAGCCGTGCACGAAATTATACCCAACGCCACCTGCCAGCAGCAGGGCGATGGCCAGGATGATGCAGCCGATACGCCGCATGGCGGCGTCAGACCGCCTTCATGATCAGCGATGCGTTGGTGCCGCCAAAGCCGAAGCTGTTGTTCAGCACCGCGCGCACCTTCCGCTGCTTCGCAACATGCGGGACGAGATCGACCCCGGCGCAGCTTTCCGACGGATTGTCGAGGTTGAGCGTCGGCGGCACGATCTGGTCGCGCATGGCGAGAATACAGAAGATGCTTTCGACCGCGCCTGCGCCACCCAGAAGGTGACCGATGGCGGACTTGGTCGAGCTCATCGACATGGTGCTGAGCGCGTCGCCGAACAGACGGCGAATGGCGCCCAGTTCCAGTTCATCGCCCATCGGCGTCGAGGTGCCATGGGCGTTCACATAGTCGATGTCGGCCAGCGACAGGCCCGACTTCTTGAGCGCCATTTCCATCGAGCGATAAGCGCCCGAACCCTGGGGGTGCGGCGCGGTGACGTGATAGGCGTCACCCGACAGGCCATAGCCGATGACTTCAGCGTAGATCTTGGCGCCACGCGCCTTGGCACGTTCATATTCTTCCAGCACGACAACGCCAGCGCCTTCGCCCATCACGAAACCGTCGCGGGCGACGTCATAGGGGCGGCTCGCCTTTTCCGGCGTGTCGTTGAAGGCGGTCGACAGCGCGCGGGCCTGCGAGAAGCCGGCAATGCCGATCGGGCAGATGGTGCTTTCCGCGCCACCGGCCAGCATCACGTCGGCATCGTCCATCATGATCATCCGCGCGGCGTCGCCGATCGAATGGGCGCCGGTGGAGCAGGCGGTGACGACCGCATGGTTCGGACCCATCAGGCCGTATTTGATGCTGACCTGACCGGAGATCAGGTTGATCAGGCGGCCATGGACGAAGTGCGGCGAAACGCGGCGCGGCCCCTTTTCATACAGAACGATCGACTCGTGCTCGATGCCGGGAAGGCCACCGATACCCGAACCGATCGAGCAACCCGCGCGCAGGCGCTCTTCCTCGGTCATGTCGGTCAGGCCAGCATCTTCCAGCGCCTGGCTGGCGGCATCGATGCCGAAGACGATGAACGGATCGACCTGGCGCTGAACCTTGTGGTCGACGCGCTTGTTGGCATCGAAGCCATATTCATGATCGGCGGGCTTAACCTCGCACGCGATGCGGCAGGCATAATCGGTCGCATCGAACTTCGTGATCTTCCCTGCCCCGCTCTTGGAGGCCAGGATGTTTTTCCACGTGGTTTCGACATCCCCACCCAGCGGAGACACCATGCCAAGGCCGGTTACCACCACACGACGCATATCGTTGCTCCCAATAAACATGCCAGTCGGTCGCCGGACCGACTCCATTCGTCATCAAACCAAGAAGGCGGCCCCCCATCCTCGGGATGCCCCGGGGCCGGAGAGCCGCCTTACAAAATCACGCCGCAGCGTGCCCTATCGGGCTACGATTACTGCTTGCTGTTGATATAGTCGATCGCATCCTTGACGGTGCCGATCTTCTCAGCCGCATCGTCGGGGATTTCGACGCCGAATTCTTCTTCGAACGCCATAACGAGTTCGACGATATCAAGGCTGTCAGCGCCCAGATCATCGATGAAGCTTGCCTCTTCCGTGACCTTCTCGGCTTCGACGCCCAGATGCTCAACAACGATTTTCTTTACGCGATCCGCAGTCTCACTCATGCGAGGTCCTTCTAAATTGGGCGTCATGAACGCACGTTAATCTGAATTTCGTTCCTTGCCCTAGTGCCAAGCCCGGCAAGAGGCAAGAGGCAAGCGTCAGATCATCGCCATGCCGCCGTTTACGTGCAACGTCTGGCCGGTGACATAGCCCGCTTCCTTGCTGGCGAGATAAACGACGGCCGCGCCGATATCTTCACCCTCACCCAGCTTTCCGGCCGGGATCCTGGTCAGCAGCGCTTCCTTCTGCGCGTCGGGCAGCACGTCGGTCATCGCCGAGCGGATGAAGCCCGGCGCGACGCAGTTCACCGTGATATTACGGCTCGCCAGTTCCTGCCCGAGGGATTTCGACATACCGATCAGGCCTGCCTTCGACGCGGCATAGTTGGCCTGACCGGGATTGCCGGTAACGCCGACCACCGACGTGATCGAGATGATCCGGCCAAAGCGCTGCTTCATCATCGGCTTGGCCGATGCGCGGATCAGGCGGAAGGCGGCTTCGAGGTTGATGCGGATGACATCGTCCCATTCCTCGTCCTTCATCCGCATGATCAGGTTGTCGCGGGTCACACCGGCATTATTGACGAGAATGTCGAGCCGGCCGCCCAAAGCCTCCACCGCCTGCGGCACCAGCGCATCGACCGCCGCCGGATCGGACAGGTTGCAGGGCAGTTGCACATGGTCGCCCCCCAGCGAGGCGGCAAATTCGGCAAGCTTCGCCGCATTGCTGCCCGACAGCGCGAGCCGCGCCCCCCGCTCCGCCAGCGAACGCGCAATGGCGGAACCGATACCGCCCGAAGCGCCGGTGACCAGCGCAGTCATTCCCGTAAGGTCGAACATGTTACCCATCCCCTGTCAAAATCGTCATGCTGAACTTGTTTCAGCATCCATGATGTGGATTCCAGTTTGTGGACCCTGAAACAAGTTCAGGGTGACGGCTTATGCCTGCACACCGGCCAGCATCGCTTCGATATCGTCCATCGTCATCACGCTGGTGACGGTGGCGTCGGGCGCGATCCGCTTGACCATGGGGCCGAGCACCTTGGCGCCCAGCTCGACAAATTCGGTGACGCCTGCTTCCCACATGGCGCCGACGGATTCGCGCCAGCGGACGCGGCCCGTCACCTGTTCCACCAGCCGCTGGCGGATTTCATCGGGCGAAGCAATCGGCGCGGCCAGGACATTGGCATAGACCGGCAGCAGCGGCGCCTTGATCGTCGCCTTGGCAAGCGCTTCCGCCATCGCATCGGCGGCAGGCTGCATCAGCGAGCAGTGGAACGGCGCCGACACCGGCAGCAGCACACCGCGCTTGATGCCATAATCCTTGACCATCGCGACCGCGCGCTCGATCGCGCCGCGGTGGCCGGATATCACGACCTGCGAAGGATCATTGTCATTGGCGACGGAACAAACCTCGCCTTCGGCGGCAGCGTTGGCCAGCGCCTGTGCCTTTTCGATATCCGCACCGAGCAGGGCGGCCATCGCGCCTTCACCGACCGGAACCGCAGCCTGCATCGCCTGCCCGCGCAGCTTCAGCAGGCGTGCGGTGGTGGCAACGTCGAACGCCTCGGCGGCGCACAAAGCGGTATATTCGCCGAGCGAATGGCCCGCAACGAAATCGCCCTTGTCGGCAAGCCGCAGCCCGCCTTCCTTCTCCAGCACCCGCAGCGTGGCGATGGCGTTGGCCATGATCGCCGGCTGGGCGTTTTCGGTCAGCGTCAGGTCGGCTTCCGGCCCTTCGCACATGATCCGGAACAGATTCTGCTGCAGGGCGTCATCGACCTCCTGAAACAGCTCACGCGCGGCGGTGCTCGCCTCGCTCAGCGCCTTGCCCATGCCGACAGCCTGGCTGCCCTGCCCCGGGAAAATATATGCCCGCATCTGCCCCTCACTCCCGATGCCGCACGATGCGGCCGAATATTTCGATGTGATGACAGGCCGATTAGATAGGGTGAGCGGACGAGGCAAGCCTTTCCCGCCCGCGACGCGGTGGATCGAAGTCAATTAAGCGCGAAGCTTCACTGTATCCGGTAATATGCCGCCACTCTTTGCAACGCGAGGGTGAGCACCAGCTTGCCCGCCCGGCTGGGCCAGCCGAGCGCCTTTTCCGCCGCCGACAGCCCTTCGCCCGCGCAGACGACCCGCCATAATATGTCGGACAGACCCGGCCCCGCCTGTTGCAGCGCGCCGTCGAAGCGCTGACGGGCGGACAGGTTGCGCGCGCACGGGTCCGGCGGTCGGGCTCCTCCGCGCGTCCGCGATAGCGGCGTGACGTCCCAATGCATGGTGACATGCGGCCCCAGACCGGCCGCTTCCCAGTCACCGCGCAACTGCTCCCCGGCGCGGAACAGCCGATCGTCCAGATGCCCGCGCGCATGCAGCCACAACAGCGGGCTTTCACCGAGATTGACGGTAACACTCTGCGCCCGGCCATCGGGATCGAGGATCGAACGGACGATATGGGTGGGGCGTGCAGGCTGGGATCTTTCAGGCTGAGACATGGCGCACCTTTCAGGACTGGATGGATTTCCCTTGCCATTGGTGAACGCATGTAGGAAAGAAGAAACCATATAGGTTATCGGAGACCGCACATGATCACACATATTCGCGAAGTACGCCGCGCCAAGGGGCTGACTTTGGACGAAGTGGCGCACCGGTGCGATCCGCCGACGACCGCGCAGACCATCGGTCGGCTGGAAACCGGAACCCGGACCGTCTCGGTCAACTGGCTCAACCGCATCGCCGCCGCGCTTGGGGTGCAGGCATCCGATCTGGTCGATATGCCGGGGCAGGAGCGCGTGCCCGTCGCCGCGATACTCGGCGCCAACGGCGCGCATGCACCGGGCAAGCCGCAATCCTTCACCGCCCCCACCCCGGACGGCGGGCTGATCGGGGTGCGAGTCGAGGCCAGCCTGGGCGATTATCGCGCCGGCGACGAAATCTGGTGCGCGCGCGTCATGCCGGACAATTTCGGCCTGGCGCTCAACCGCGACATCTTGGTGCCGCGGCCCGGCGGGCGCTTCCTGTTCGGGCGGCTGATCGACCGGGACGGCAGCAAGATCCAGATTTTGCCGCTCATCGCCGGGGCGCGCCAGCAGGTCGTGCCCGATCCGGCATGGATCGCGGTCGCCACCCGCCTGATCCGCGCACTCTGAAAAGCGGCTCGCACATACCGTAAAATTACGTACGGGCTTATTTTCTGAAGAGCTGCGGTCGAGATATTAAGAAATCCGCGCTAGGCTGGCTCAATGTCTTTGCGCGTTCTCACCCTCTCAACCTTGTTCCCGGATATCACCCGCCCGAACTTCGGTGTGTTTGTTGAACGGCAGACGCGCGAACTGGCGAGCCGCCCCGGCGTCGACGTGACCGTCATCGCGCCGGTCGGTATCGCGGCCTGGCCGCTTTCCCGCCTCGGCCATTATGCCCCGCTTGCCAGCCTGCCCTTTGAGGAGAAATGGCGCGACCTCACCGTCTTCCGGCCGCGCTTTCCGGTCATCCCCAAAATCGGCGGACGGCTGCATGTGCCGCTGATGACCAAGGCGATCCTGCCGCTGGCGCAGGCGCTGCATCGGGAACACCCCTTCGACGTGATCGACGCGAGCTTCTTCTACCCCGACGGCCCGGTCGCCGCCAGATTGGCCAAGGCGCTCGGCATCCCCTTTTCGATCAAGGCACGGGGGGCGGACATCCACCACTGGGGCACCGCTCCCGGAACCCGCCGCCTTGTTCGGGAGGCGGGCCGCGCCGCCGACGGCCTGCTCGCAGTTTCCGGGGCGATGAAACGCTCCATGGTCGCGCTGGGCATGGAGGAGGGCAAGATCCGCGTCCATTATACCGGCGTTGATCTTGAACGCTTCCAGCCCGCCGACAAAACCGCCGCGCGTCAGGAGCTGAAGCTCGACCATGTCGAGGGGCCGCTGATCTTGTGCGTCGGCGCCCTGATCGAGCGCAAGGGCCAGGCCCTGCTGATCGAGGCGCTGCGCGAGTTGCCCAATGCCTATCTGCTGCTTGCCGGTCACGGCCCGGAGCGCACCGCCTATCAGAAACTGGCGGAAAGCATTGGCGTCAGCCTGCGGGTCGGGTTTCTGGGCGCGGTGCCGCATGACCGCCTGCCGGTGCTGTACAATGCCGCCGATGTGATGGCGATGCCGTCGTCCTCGGAAGGGCTCGCCAATGCGTGGGTGGAAAGCCTTGCCTGCGGCACGCCGATTGTCATTTCCGATGTCGGCGGTGCGCGTGAGTTGCTCTCCAGCAGCGACGCGGGCCGGATCATCGAGCGCACCCCGCAAGCCATAACCGGGGCCGTCCAGTCGATCATGACACAGCCGGTGGATCGCGATGCGGTGCGGCAGGCCGCCTTGCCCTTCACCTGGGCGACCAATGGCGATGCGCTGACCGCCCATCTGGAAGACCTGGTCAGAGCGGCATCAACGCCGCGATGATCCAGCGCCCTTCGTGGCGCAGCACATTCCAGGCGCGGGCAGCGGCGCGGCTGTCCATCACCTCGACGCCAATGCCCCGTGCTTCCATTGCGTTGACGAACGCGCGCGAAGGCTGAACCAGCGTCGCGCCGGTGCCGAGCAGCAGAAATTCGGGCGTGCGATCCAGCGCCAAAAGGTCGCCCAGTGCCGCCATCGTCAGCGCGGCCGGATCGGGTGCGTTCCAAGCCTGCGCATCGAGCGGCGTCACCAGGGCGCCGCCCGCGAACACCCGCTCCTCCGTCTCCAGACGAATGCGATAGCCCGTCCCCGCAAAACCGGCGATCAGCGGGCCGGTTGCCCTGTCGTCACGCCGGATTTCCATGAGATGTCAGGGCTGCGCGCCATCGACCGGGCCCATGCGCTCGGCACCACGCGCCACGGCGCTTTCCTTGGCGATAAAGCTGTGCGGCCCGACCTTCAGCCAGATCAGGATCGGCGCGGCCATGTAGATCGACGAATAGGTGCCGACGAAGATACCGAGCAGCATCGCCGCGGTGAAACCGAAGATCACCTCCGGCCCCCAGAGCAGCAAGGCCGCGAGCGCGACGATCATGCTGAGCGAGGTCATGATCGTGCGTGAGAGCGTCTCGTTGACCGACAGGTCGAGCAGCGGGATGATCTCCATCTTGCGGTATTTCCGCAGATTTTCGCGGATCCGGTCATAGACGACGATGGTGTCGTTCAATGAATAGCCGATGATCGTCAGGATCGCCGCAACGCTGTTCAGGTCGAATTCGAGCTGAGTCAGCGCGAAGAAACCGAAGGTCAGCGCCACGTCATGCACCAGCGCGAACAGCGCGCCGATGCCGAACTGCCATTCGAACCGGAACCAGATGTAGATCGAGATAGCGAGCATCGCCAACGACATCGAAATGGCGCCGGTACGAAACAGTTCCTTCGACACCTTGCCGGAAACAGTATCGACACTGCCAAAGCTGGCGTCGGGATGCTGGGCCTTGATCGCCTGTTTCAGCTTGTTGGCGGCGGCATCAGCCGCGCCGTCGCCGCCTTCGGGCAACGGCATGCGGATCGAGACATCGCGCGGACTGCCAAACTGCTGGATGCTGGGATCGCCCAGCCCCAGCGATGAAACGGTTCCGCGCAGTTCATCGACCTCGACCGGCTGGACGAAGGTGACGCGCACCATCTGGCCGCCGACAAAATCGACGCCGAGGTTCAGCCCGCGCACCGCCACCAGCGCAATCGAGGCGATGATCAGCAGGACCGAAATCCCCATGGCGAGATGGCGCCAGCGGGAAAATTCCACATTCGTGGCATCGGGGACGAGTTTCAACAGACGCATCGTTCGTCCTTCCTCAGATCACCAGCTCGGTGGGGCGGGTTTGCAGCCAGCGCGACACCATCAGGCGGCTCAACGTCACAGCGGTGAAGACGCTGGTCACGATACCGATCGTCAGCACCACGGCGAAGCCCTTGATCGGGCCGGAACCGAAATAGAACATCAAGGCCGCAGCGATGACATTGGTGATGTTGGCATCGAAAATCGCCCGGCTCGCTTCCTTGTAACCGGTCTCGATTGTCTGGATGATCGGGCGCCCGCGCCTCTGTTCCTCGCGAATACGCTCGTTGATGAGCACGTTGGCGTCCACCGCCGCGCCGATGGTCAGCACGAAACCGGCGATGCCCGGCAGGGTCAGGGTTGCGTTGAACACCGCCATGATCGCGATGATCAGGATGATGTTCGCCGCCAGCGACAGATTGGCATAGACGCCGAAGCGGCCATAAGTGACGAGCATGAAGGCGAGCACGGCCACCGTCGCTATGCCTGCCGCGATCACGCCCTTGCGGATCGAGTCCGCGCCGAGGTCAGGACCGACCGTGCGTTCTTCCACCACCGTCAGTGCGACAGGCAGCTTGCCCGAACGCAGCGCGATGGCGAGCTGATTGGCGCTTTCGACCGTGAAGTTGCCGCTGATCTGCGCGGAACCGCCCAAAATCGGTTCATTGATATTGGGCGCCGACAGGACCTTGCCATCGAGAATGATGGCAAAGGGCCGGTTGACGTTTTCCGTCGTTACGCGGCCGAACTTGCGTCCGCCCGAACCATTGAAGCGGATATTGACGACCGGCTGGTTATTCTGCTGGTCGAAGCCCTGCTGCGCGTCGATCAGATCCTCGCCCGATACCATGGTCTGGCGCTTGACGGCGATGACCGGCGAGCCGGATGGATTATCGGGATAAGGCAGGATTTCACTGCCCACCGGCGCGCGTCCCTGCGCCAGTTCGGCCGGGTCCGCGGCATAATCGACCAGTTTGAACTCGAGCTTGGCGGTCTGCCCCAGCAAATTCTTGAGCGCTGCCGGATCCTGCAAGCCCGGAACCTGCACAACGATGCGGTTCGCGCCCTGACGGATGATCGTCGGTTCGCGCGTGCCCATCTCGTTGATGCGGCGGTCGATGACTTCCTTCGCGACATCCATCGCCTGATCGACCGCATTGTCGATACCCGCTTGCGTCGGGGTGATGACAATGGTGGAGCTGTTGACCACCTCGACCGTGAAATCGCGCTGCCCGGTCATGCCCGCGCCCTGGGTGAGCGGACGAATCCGTTCCACCGCCGCGTCCACCTGCGTCGCATTGCGAACCATGAAGCTCAGCTTGCCGTCACGCCGCGAAATGTCGCCGATCGCGATCTTGGGATCGCTCCGGCGCAATTCGGTGCGGACCTGCTCCTCCATATTTTCCAGCTTGCCCTTGGCGACATCGGCCGTGCTGGCTTCCAGCAGGATATGGCTGCCGCCGGAAAGGTCGAGGCCCAGATTGACCCGCACCTGCAACGCTGATGGCAGCTGGTTGAACAGCCGTTCGGGAAGGAATGTCGGAATGGCAAAGACCAGCCCAGCCAGCAGGCTGAGCATGGTGAGCCAAACTTTCCAGCGGGGGAAATCGAGCATGGATCAGTCGTTCGCAGGGGTGCCGGTGGCATCGACCACATCGGTCAGCGTCGACTTGACGACACGGACCTTGACGTTGGGCGCCAGCTCCACCTCGATGAAATTGTCGTCGATGATGCGCGCGACCTTGCCGACGAGTCCGCCGGCGGTGATGACCTGATCGCCCTTGCTGACGGCCGCGATCTTCGCCTTATGCTCCTTCATCCGCTTGTTCTGCGGGCGGAGGATGAAGAACCAGAACACCACGCCGATCAGCGCGAACTGCAGAAGAAGGGATGCCATGCCCATTCCCCCGGATGCGGGCGCGGCGGCTGTCTGTGCGAAAGCGGGCGAAATCAGCATGGGTCTGTCTCTCTATTTTCTATTTCCGTGGCGTGACGATCCACCACCGAACGAAGGCGGGCGGCTACCACATATGCGGCAGAAGGCGCAACGGGCAAGAGCTGACAGCAGGCAGATAGGCGACTTCCCGCCTGTTTGACGCAAGAGTCGCAAAACTATGACGGAATGGGTTGCAACCGGCGTACAATCGGCCTAAACGCGCCCCCTCGGTCGGGACGTAGCGCAGCCTGGTAGCGCATCACACTGGGGGTGTGGGGGTCGGAGGTTCGAATCCTCTCGTCCCGACCAATTTTCACAGAAAATCACCATTTCAAGCACCCCGCATAGGGCCGGACGGGCCGTGCGCGTGATTTTTCTGTCCTACAAATAACCATATAGGTTATTCCCTTCTCTCTCATCACGGAGAGAAGCCATGTCCATCGATAGTCCCATCGACGATCTGATCGCCCGCGAGGGCGGCTATGTCGACCATCCCGCCGACCGCGGCGGCCCGACCAACTGGGGCATTACACAGGCGGTAGCCCGCGCCCATGGCTATGCCGGGGCAATGC
>Ga0102851_10002205_pt1 | contig 11660 bp, 13 predicted proteins | sample Mud3Dept3metaG_FD_79558 | JGI IMG/M metagenome (GOLD analysis project Ga0102851, IMG submission 79558) | Freshwater wetland microbial communities from Ohio, USA, analyzing the effect of biotic and abiotic controls - Mud 3 Core 4 Depth 3... | ecosystem: Environmental > Aquatic > Freshwater >...
GCAACCCGACAGACGGCACGTGCGGGATCCGTTTCGACCCCTGCGCGTGCTCGGCACCGGCGCCGGCGCCGACGGTGGCCGCGACACCCACGGCGACCCCGACACCGTGAACGTTCACCTCTGAGCTCCCCGGGCCAAGCTGTTCTCGCTTGGCGAGTTGAACGGCCGCCCCCTCGCCGAACTTCCGGCGAGGGGGCGGCCGATGTCTTTCGATCCCCTAGAGTGCGCGGACGCGCGAGGCGTCCTGCCCTGGGGCGACCGGCACGCGAGCACGCTGGCGGTCACTGAGGCGGAGCAGCACCTTCATGGAGTTCTCGAACTCCTCCATGGGCCGCACCTCGAAGAGTCCTTCCGCCACCATGCGGCTGAAGATCTCCTCACCCCGCTCCGTGCGCAGGATGGTGATCGTCCAGTCCATGGCCCCGACCCCACCGCACGAGATGTCGGCGAGCTCGGCGGAGAAGTCGCCGCAATGGTGGCATTCCGGCCGCGCGTACTCCTGCGCCGTCTTGAGCTTCATTTCGACGACGCCGCCGTCTTTCTTGTAGATCAGCACCTTGCCCTTGACGTTGAACTTCTTGATGTCGCCGAGCGGAACGCCCATCTCGTTCTGGATCTTGTCCACCATCAGGCCTTCGTAGGTGAACACCTCGGTGCACAGCAGACCGATATTCAAGGCGACCCGGGCACCATAGCCCTTGAGGAATTTGGTCTGGCGCTCGATGTGCTTGTCCTTCTTGCGCCCGTTCTGCAAATAGCCGGCGTCGATGAACTGCATCTTCCGGACGGGCGTGATCTGGCACGGCACACCAACGAATGCCACCTTCGTGAGCCCGAGCCGCTCGGCATCGGCGAGCGCCAGATTGTTGGGGCAGTAGGTGTACCAGGAACCCGCGCTGCTCAAGATCTCCTCCACGTTGGTCACCAACTTCGGCATCGGTTGCGCCGGCCGGTCGGGATCGGCCACCGATACCGCGGCACCATCGATCACACCGCGCTCGAACGCCCACCGCAGCATGGCGGTGACTACGCCACCATCCTGGGCGCGCTCCATGATCTCGGGCGCGAGGCAGCGCGCCGCCACGATCCTCCGGTACACCCCGAAGGCGCCCTTGTACGGCTGATCCGACCCATAGAGTAGGTCGGCAAGCTCGAACTCACGAGGGTTCAGGCGCGGACAGACCTGCGCGCAGACGTCGCATCCTATGCCTTCACTGATGCCACAGAAGTCGAACGCGGCGGTTGCTTTGGCCACCTGCTTCGGCTTGCCGTCGACATAGTCGATGACGTTGTGCGGACAGACGAGGACGCATGAACCGCACTCACAGCAGCTTCCATAGGCGACGACCTCGTTCATCATCGTCTTGAAGCTCGGGTTGGCTGGCATCGCGGGACAATAGGGTCGGCGTCTCGGAGTGTCAATTTCTCCGGCGCTAGCGAGCCGATGCGCGGTCAGCTTGCCTTCAGCATCCGCTCGAGCGTCTCGACCGTAATGCCGTCGACGCCCCGGCGCTTCCATGCCGCCGCGATCGTCTGGGCTAGGATCTCGTCGGCGGTGCCCACTGCATCGAGGGCGACATGGGTGCGTATGCGGCGTCGCAGCAGGCCATCAACGACCCGATCGACACCATGCTCGACCCCCGCGCCGAAAACCACTGCGTCCCGAACACCCGCGGTGAGGTGCTCGAAGGCACGGGCACGACGGGGATCGCCGTCCGGAGCACGCCCACAGCCACTGTCCACGTAGACCGCATGGGCCCGATCGAGCGTCATCACGGAATTGCTTTCGACGTCCGCTGCCCACACTTGCATCGGAAGCGTCGGCGAGCATCCTACCGGACGAGCGTTTGCCGATTCCGCACTCCGGCAGTGTGCCGGCGCGCCGCAGACGGGCTCCGCGCTGGCCGAGACATGGCGACACACGACGCCCCCCTGTCGCACGCCGAACGCTGCCGCGATCGTGAACAAGCGGGCAATGTCACGAGCCTGCGCACCGCTCACGAGGCGCCAGACACCTTCGGGCCACAACTGCGATTGGACGCATACGTCGAGAAACAACGTTGCTGCCGGGTGCATCAATGCGCCGGCTCAGCGTGACGCCGGCTCCTCACCTCCAATTGAATGGTCACGTGGCGAATGTCGAAACGCTCGGCAAGTCGATCATTCATCTCGGCCAGCACGTGATCGCCAGTGACGCCCTCCTCGACGACGGCATGCGCCGAGAGGGCGCAGTGCCCCGTCGTCAGGCTCCAGACGTGAAGATCATGCACCTCGGTCGCTCCCGGCACCCCCTCCAAGGTTCGCCGGAGATCATCCAGATCGATGTGGCGAGGCACCGCCTCCATCAAAACATCCACGGCTTCCCGAATGAGGCCGAACGAGCTGACGAGAATGAGCACGGCGATGATGACACTCGCGACCGCGTCGGCCGCGTTCCAACCCGTGAGCAGAATCACGAGGCCGGACACGATTACACCGACCGACCCCAGCAGGTCCGAAACAACATGGAGGAAAGCGCCCTTAACGGTAAGGTTGTGACTGGCGGCCCCAGAGAGGAGCCACGCAGCCACGAGATTCACGGCCAGCCCGAGGCTTGCCACAATCAGCACTCCACTGCCGTGAACCGCGGGAGGCGCCATCATTCGCTGCCAGGCCTCCCAGAACACCCACAGCACCACGAGCCACAAGACCAGTCCGTTGATCAGCGCCACCAGGATCTCGGCACGGTGATACCCGTACGTCTTGTGCTCAGTCGCCGGCTGATCGGCGATCCAGAGACCGAAGAGCCCGAGCCCGAGCGCGATCCCGTCGGTGAACATGTGGGCAGCATCGCTGAGCAATGCGAGGCTGTTCGTCGCCAACCCACCGACGACTTCCACACCCATGTAGCCTAGCGTCAGCAGCAGCGCGGTCGTGAGGGCACGTTGGCCCGCGCGACGCGCACCACCAACAGGCGGGCCTGGCATCGGTGCGTCGTGCGCGTGCGCCCACAAATGCATCGACCTTACCCTAGCCGATGGCTGCCGCTCTGCTCAATGGACAAGCGGTTCAGCCGGGTTTGGCCTCGCACCCGGTGATCAGTCGCCGTCGTAGCGTATCAACGAGAACACCTCCGGGGTTTCGAGCCGCTTCCGGCCGTTCAGAAAGGCGAGCTCGATGATGAAGGCGCACGCGGCGACTTCACCGTCGAGCCTCCGGACCAACTCGATCGCCGCGGAGGCCGTTCCACCCGTCGCCAGCAAATCGTCGACGATGAGCACCCGACTCTTGTCCCCTAACGCGTCCCGATGAATCTCGAGCGTATCGCTCCCGTACTCCAACTCGTAGCGCGCGGCATAGGTCTGGTGCGGCAACTTCCCCGGCTTGCGAACGAGCGCCAAGCCAAGTCCGAGTCGATACGCCACCGCCGCCCCGATGATGAACCCGCGGGACTCGATGCCGAGAACCATATCGACCGAGCCACGATAGCGATCCGCGATCTTGTCGACCACGTCCTGCAGGGCCGCTCCGGCCGCGAGCAGCGGCGTAATGTCTTTGAAGACGATGCCCGCTTTCGGAAAATCACGGATGTCGCGAACGTAGGTCCGCAGCTCTGCTTCGGTCATGTCGGGCTGTCCTTTGCGCGCTGCACGGTTTGACTGGGAAGGAAATAGACGGGGTTGCGAGCCACATTGTCCTTGCGAATCTCGAAGTGCAGATTGGGTCCCGAGGTGCGTCCGCTCCGTCCGACCTTTGCCACCGCTTGACCTTGGCGGACTTTCGAACCCGCGTCTACGAGGTTCTGCTCGTTGTGAGCATAAATGGTTGCGTAGCCGCCTGAGTGCTGCACGATCACTACATTGCCATAGCCACGTAGCGTATCACTGTAGATTACGTCACCGTCGCGAGCGGCGTGAACCACGGCACCAGGGGCCGCCACGATGTCGATGCCATCGTGGAAGCTGCGGCCGCGAGGACCGAAGGACGACGTGAGAGTTCCACTCGTCAGAGGCCAGATGAAGACGGCTTCGCCCTGAGGCAGCTCGTTGCTGGAAGGCGCTTCACTCAGCGCATGCTCCGGCGTGATCAAACTCACCGGAAGCGTGCGCTTTACCCCTGGCACGAAAATGCGCTGGCCGACCTCGAGCCGGCCCGCGTCAGCTATGCCATTGGCCCGTGCCAATTCCGCATGGGAGACGCCATACGCTTTGCCGATGCGATAGAGGTTCTCGCCGCGTCGCACCTGATGATAGACGCCCTCGCCCCCGATTCCGACCTTCGAGCTTCCGGCGCCCAGGCTACACCCAGCGAGCACCAGCACTACGAGGCCGACGACCGCCCTCCGCGATTGCTCCCCCCACACCACCACACGAGCCTCCCGGGCTTTTCGAGCCCCCGCAGCTCCTACCTACCGCCACCCATATCGCCCCACGAGCTTCACGAATCGGCAGTCGCCGAGATACTCTTCGTGTAAACCCTCCTCTTCCTTACGAATTCGCACGAGAGTTTGCAATTCTTCCTCCCCGACCGGAAACACCAGGCGGCCTTTCATCGCGAGCTGAGCCAGCAAGGGCCGTGGGACTTGGGGCGTCCCTGCTGTCACCAGGATCGCATCGAAAGGCCCCGCATCCGCCCAGCCGAGACTGCCATCTCCAACCCGGGTAACAACGTTGGTGTACCCGAACGCTTCCAGTGTGACGCGGGCCGCCGCCGCCAGGACGGCCAATCGCTCGACCGTGTAGACCGTCGCAGCGAGCTCCGCGAGGACGGCCGTCTGGTAGCCACATCCCGTCCCGATCTCGAGGACACGCTCATGTCCCCGAAGTTCGAGCGCCTGAGTCATCAACCCCACCATGTAAGGTTGCGAGATGGTCTGATGCTCGCCGATCGGTAGCGGCTTGTCGTCGTAGGCCCGCATCTGGAGCGCCTCCGCCACGAAGCGATGCCGCTCGACCCTGGACACCGCCGCGAGTACCCGGAGATCGGACACCCCCCGATTCACCAATTGTTCTTCGACCATGCGCTCGCGAGCTCGTGCGAAGTTCATGGCCACTCCAGCCCAAGCTTTTCCAGGACCGCGAAGGATGGGTAGTGCGTCAGATCGAGGTGTACGGGGGTGATGGACACGGCCCCCTCGAGGATCGCAGCGTAGTCCGTGCCTGGCTCGTCGACGACGCCGAGCTCGTCACCGCCGATCCAGTAGTATTTCTTTCCTCGCGGGTCGGTCTTCTCGATCAAGGCTTCCCCGAAGCGTCGTTTCCCCTGCTTGGTGATACGGAAGCCCGTCATGGCCCCTCGTGAGCGATCCGGCACGTTGACGTTCAACAACGTATCCGGAGGCAACCCTCGCTCGAGAACCCGTTCGACCAACCGCGCCGAGAACTCAGCAGCCGGTCCGAAATCGAACTTGGTTCGACCCGCCAGAGAGATTGCGAGAGAGGGTATGCCCAGGAGCGTTCCTTCCATAGCGGCCGACACCGTCCCCGAGTAGGTGATGTCGTCGCCGAGATTCGCCCCCTTGTTAATACCCGAGACCACCAGCCCTGGCCGGACCGACAAGATCCCCGAAACCGCAAGGTTGACGCAGTCCGTTGGGGTCCCATCGATCGCGAACTGACGGGGGGCGACTTCCTCGACCCTGAGGGGGCGATGCAGTGTGAGAGAGTGCCCGGCCGCGCTTTGCTCTCGATCCGGAGCTACTACGAAGACTTCCCCGAGGGGATCGAGGGCACGGGCAAGGGCCTGGATACCCTCAGAACGAATGCCGTCGTCGTTGCAGACGAGAATGATCATCCTGCCGCCCAGCCTCCCCCCACCGTCCGCGACACGGTACGCCATGACGGACTTCTTTGACAACGATTTTCTGCCCAGGTGGAGCTGCGCTCCCGAACCGGAGAGTGACGCAGCCCGGCCGCCAGGGGCGGCCCGGGCGACGTCGAACCCGTTGCCACGTCGTTCCTTATGGAAGGCACGCCGTGGAGGCAGTAAGTCGGGGCGGCCGGATTTGAACCGGCGACCACACGCACCCCAAGCGTGTGCGCTACCAGGCTGCGCCACGCCCCGAGTGTCCGCGATGCGAACGCACGACGCGTACCATGGGCCATCTAGACGCGCAACAAACACAGAATCGTCAGGATTCTGACCCGCTCGAGAAGCACGCCGGAAGACTGTGAGCAAGTGCCAGATCGCGCGCGCGCGTCAATTTTGCCCGCATGCGACCAGTCCGCGGTGTCAACTTTGTATCGTTGAAGGATGCTGTGTGATGCGAACAGTCGCCCGAACCCTCGCGCCTGCGTGGTCTGTCATCTGGATGCGCTACTGGCCTGCGGTTTGCTGTCTCTCTGTTCGTCCAGCCGTTCGGACAAGAACACCGTCCCTGGAGGACGGTCGAAGGAGACGCGACATGATGGAGAGCCAGGCCGGTGAGCGAACGTCGCTCGACATGATGACCGAAACCGAACCGCGTCGCCTTCCCGTTCGCGACAACCTCAGCGACCTTCTCGGCCCGGACGTCATCCTTCCACAGCAGTTCTTCGATGGCCCACGCGGCGACAGCGACTTCTCTCCCGAGAAGGCGCTGATGCTCGCCATCCTGGAAGACGCGATCCGCTGCTTTCAGGAATACTTTCGAACGACCCGGGCCCGTCCACGGATGCTCTCTCGTCAGGCTGAGCGCTGGATTCGCACCCGCGACTGGAACTGGCCATTCTCGTTCAACAATGTCTGCGAAGCGCTCGGCATCGACTCGGATTGCATGCGAGATGCCCTGCTACGCATGAAGTACGAGCACTTGATGACGCAGGATCGACCCCGTACGTACACTCGACCGGCTCGCATCGTACGCCTGAATGCCCGCGCCAAGGGTGGGAAGCGCTAGCGCTGGACGATCACCGGGAACCAACGAAAACGGCGAACGACCGCTAACACGGATTAATGGTCTTCTTGAGAACCTGACTCGCCTTGAAGGTCAGGACCTTACGACCGGTGATGATGATCTCCTCCCCGGTCTGAGGGTTCCGGCCTTTTCTGGGGCGCTTCTGATTCACCACGAAGTTTCCGAAACCGGAGATCTTGACCTTGTCGCCATGCTCGAGGCGACTCTTGATGACCTCGAAAATCGACTCGACGACCTCCGAAGCCTCTTTCTTCGAGAAGCCGACCTTTTCGTAGATTCGCTCTACAATGTCGGCCTTGGTCATCGTCGCGCCCTTGGCTGCCACGGGATTGCCGTCATTCACCGCCGCACCTCCAAAGGTAGTTGCCGAACCAGTTGTGCGACCAGCTGATCGTGCATGGCGTTGACCTCGTCGTCAGTGAGCGTTCGATTGGGAGCTCGATACGCGATCGTGTAGGCGAGACTCTTTTTCCCTACGGGGATGGGAGACCCAGTGTACTGATCGAACACTCTCACCTCCTCCAGCAAGGACAGATCGGCCTCCTTCACGGCATCGACAACTCGCTGCGCCGGGAACTCATCATCAACAAGCACCGCGATGTCTCCGGTTACGGCGGGAAATCGCGGAAGTTGGCGAAAAATAACGCGGCGCGGACAGTACTGAACGACCCTCATCAAGTCAAGTTCGGCCACCCACGGCTCAGCATCGAGATGCCGCGAAGCGATCAAGTTGGGGTGCAACGCTCCGGCGTAGCCGCATAAAACTCCCCCCACCTCAATGCGCGCGGCTTTCCCGGGATGCAAATAGCCAGCCTCGGCACCAACGCGTTCCCAACGCACGGCGTCGAGATGAAGCTCGGCGAATATCAGCTCCAGAACCCCCTTCAGATCGGCAAAATCGCAGGCACGGGATTCCGCCCCTACGGTTGCCGGCGGCCAGGCTCCACAGAGCAGGAGCGCGAGCGCTTGGACCTCGTGGTAGCGGTCGTCCTCTCGCCCGAAGACCCGGCCAACGGTGAAGCCAGCAACATATCCAGCTCCCTGACGCCGGTTCTCATCCAGAATACGGACTAAACCCGGCAGCAAGCTTCGCCGCAGCTCCGCACTTTCTACCGAGAGGGGATTGGCAAGCCCAACCGTCTTTCCCGCCAATTCCGGAAGCCCCGAAAAGTCGAGATTGTCTTCAGCGGCAACCATCGCCAGCGTCACCATCTCGTCAAAACCGGCTCCCTGTAGGCGCTCCCGGAGGCGTTGCTCAACGTCCCGCGTGGGACCCGCACCCGGGCCACCCGCCGCAATGGCCGGTACGGTAGCCGGAACCGAATCGTAGCCAGTCAGCCGGGCGATCTCTTCGACGAGATCCATCTCGTTCTGGAGATCGAATCGATGCGAGGGCGGAACCACACGACGTGCCAGCGGACCGCGCCCCGACACCGTCGCACCAAGCGCCCGGAGCGGCCGCTCCATCTCCCCAACCTTCAAGTTCGTACCCAGCATGAAGTTGACCCGCACCGGACGCAGCCGAATCGCCGCGCGCGTCCGTCGACCCGGGGCATGATCCTCGAGCACGCCGCGTGCGATCTCCCCGCCGGCATGCGCGACGATCAGCTGAGTGACGCGATCGAGAGCCTTCCTCGTGCCGGCCGGATCCACACCCCGTTCAAAGCGATAGGACGACTCGGTGCTCACCCCGAGTCGTCGCGCCGTACGGCGGACGGTCTCGGGCGTGAAAAACGCGCTCTCGAGGAGAATCGCCTCGGTCTCGGGTCGAATCTCAGAGTCGGCGCCACCGATGATCCCCGCGAGCGCAACAGGCCCTTCAGCATCCGCAATGACCAGGTCTTCAGGCAGCAACTCACGCACGACTCCATCGAGCGTCTCGTAGCGCTGTCGGGTCCCGGCGCGCCGGGCGTTGACAGACCGCCCCCTGAGCCGATCCAGATCGAATGCATGCAGGGGCTGCCCACGTTCCAGCATCACATAGTTGGTTGCATCGACGACGTTACTGATCGGACGCAGCCCAACCATCGAGAGCCGCATCTGCATCCAGAGAGGGGAGGTCCCTACCCGAAGGCCGCGAACGATACGCGCGTTGTAGTGTGGGCAGAGGTCCGGTGCTTGCACCTCTACCCGAGCGATCCGCGCCGCGGGAGTCTTTTCTTCGAGTATCGGCGAAAACCGATCGTGCAACGGCGCGCCCGTGAGCGCGGCCACCTCGCGAGCCACTCCGAGAACGCTCAGACAGTCGCCTCGATTCGGTGTCATCGAGAGCTCGAGAATCGTATCTTCGGCTCCGAGATAGGCCACGAGTGTCATTCCGACCGCCGCCTCCGGCGGCAGAATCAGGATCCCCCCGCCATCCCCTTCCGAGAGCTCGAGCTCGCGCGCGGAGCAAAGCATGCCATGGGAAGCCTGGCCCCGAATCGACGCTTGCTCAATGCGCTTGTCGTCCGGAAGCACGGTACCCGGTACGGCCAGAGCCACCTTGTCGCCCGCTTGCATGTTGCTGGCACCACAGACGACCGAGACCGTCTCATGGGCTCTTCTCACCTGACAGAGGCGCAACCGGTCGGCATTGGGGTGTGCCGCAACGCTCTCGATCGTCGCAATCTCGACCTGTTTCCAAACCGGACGGCGTTCCTCGATCGATTCCACCTCGAGACCCGCCATCACCAACGTATCGGCGAGCTCGTCCGGAGAAAGGACGACGTCGACGAGCTCGCGTAACCAATTGAGAGTGATTTTCACCGGAGTACTCGAATCAGAACTGCCTCAAAAAACGCAGATCGTTCTGGTAGAAGAGGCGAATGTCGGTGATGCCGTACTTCAGCATCGCCATACGCTCAACGCCCATACCAAAGGCGAAACCCGACACAGCTTCGGGATCGTAGCCCACGGCTCGGAAGACCTCTGGATGAATCAGACCTGATCCCAAGATTTCGAGCCATCCAGAGGCTTTACAAACCCGACAGGGATCCCCGCTCGGGAGCTTCCGCGATCCCCGGCAGATCACGCAACTGATGTCGACCTCGGCGCTCGGTTCCGTGAACGGAAAAAAACTCGGCCGAAAGCGAACCCGCGTATCGTCACCGAACATGCGCTGTACGAACAAGCTGAGAACGCCCTTGAGATCACCGAACGTCACGCGCCGATCGACCAAGAATCCTTCGACCTGATGAAACATCGCCGAGTTCTTCACGGTCTCGACCTCGTGACGATAGACCGGACCGGGCACGATTGCGGCGATCGGTGGCTCCTGATTTTCCATGACGCGAATCTGCACGGGTGACGTGTGCGTCCTGAGGACATGTCCGCTGTCGACGAAGAACGTGTCGTGCATGTCACGAGCGGGGTGATCCGCCGGGATGTTGAGGGCGGTGAAATTATGATGCTCATCCTCGATGTGGGGACCCTCGTACACCGAGAATCCGAGACCGACGAGAATGCCAACTGCCTCGTCGAGGACCGCCGTGAGCGGATGCACATGCCCCTGGGGAAGTACGCGTCCCGGTAGCGTCACGTCCAGACGCTCGCTGGCCAGAGCCAGGGCCCGGCGCTCGGATTCCCGGCGTTCTCGAAGCGCGGCTATGTGCTCATCGACACGGCGCTTGAGCTGGTTTGCGAGCTCTCCAACCTCCGGTCGATCCTCGGCCGGCAAGGCCCCCACCCCGCGCATCACTTCCGTCAGCCGTCCCTTTCGCCCCAGGTAGGCAATCCGAATGCGTTCGAGATCGTCTTCGCTTCGACACGCGTCGAGCGCCTCTTCGATCTCCGCCCCTAGGGCGTCGAGCGTAGCCTTCATGGGTGGCAGCGATGACGCGAACCGGCGGGAAACATCCTACTTACGCGCCTTGTTGGTGGCTCGGTGCGCCCCAGCGGCGGGCGCCGCGGGCTCGTCAGGCGACAGCGAGGCGCGCCAGGTCGCCAAATGCCGCGGGATCACGCACGGCGAGGTCGGCAAGCACCTTTCGATCGAGATCCACGCCCGCCTTCTTCAGGCCTGCCATCAGCCGGCTGTAAGTCACTCCATGCGTCCGAGCCGCGGCATTGATGCGCACGATCCAGAGACCGCGGAAATCTCGCTTCCGGACTTTGCGGTCTCGATAGGCATAGGTGAGTCCCTTCTCGACCGTCGAGCGCGCCTGCCTGTAGCCCTTACGACGCCCCCCAACGTTACCTTTGGCGAGCTTGAGGAGCTTCTTGTGGCGCTGTCGCCCCTTCGTGCCTCGTTTTACGCGTGGCATGAACCTCTATCCCTTCGCCCGCTCACAGATACGGGATTAGCTTACGAATGTTCTCGTGATCGGCCGCTGCAACGAGACCGTGGCTCCGCAGCTGGCGCTTCCGCTTTCTGCCCTTGTGCGACAGGATATGCCGCCGGAAAGCCTTACCGCGCTTTATTCTGCCACTCCCTGTCGTCTTGAAACGCTTCGCCGCTCCGCGGCAGGTCTTGATTTTCGGCATTCTACCCCTCGTCCCTGGAGGCCGCCGCCGCTTACCGCGGTTGGAGCATCATGGACATGTTGCGGCCTTCGAGCCGCGGATTGAGCTCCATATTGCTCAGATCCTTAACTTTTTCAAACACACCAAGGAGCTTGTCGCGACCGATCTCCGGATGCGTGATCTCGCGCCCCCGAAAGAACACCGAAACTTTAACCCGCTGGCCACGCTCGAGGAATTTCCGGATATGCGCCACCTTGTAATCTATGTCGTGACCATCGGTCCGCGATCCCATCTTCACTTCCTTGACCGTGACGAAGACCTGTTTCTTCTTGGATTCTTGGGA
>Ga0102851_10002206_pt1 | contig 11659 bp, 10 predicted proteins | sample Mud3Dept3metaG_FD_79558 | JGI IMG/M metagenome (GOLD analysis project Ga0102851, IMG submission 79558) | Freshwater wetland microbial communities from Ohio, USA, analyzing the effect of biotic and abiotic controls - Mud 3 Core 4 Depth 3... | ecosystem: Environmental > Aquatic > Freshwater >...
AGATTTCGCAATGACGTCACCAGTCTTAACGTCTTCGCCTTTTTTGGAAATGTTATCTCCTGGTGCGAGTTGGCTCCAAACCTCAAGTGCCCCGTCATGAATCTTGGTATTCTCTAGCATTACTACGGAGTCTGAGCCCCTAGGTATGGGGTTACCAGTCCAGACTTGTTTGGCAATCATGGATCCAATTTCTTGATTTTCGGTCAACTTTAGCTTTGCTGGTTTGAATTGGGTTGCACCTGTCAAATCACCTGACTTAGCGGCATATCCATCAACAGCTGACTTGTCAAAACGCGGCAAATTCTCTGTGGCAATTATTTCTTGTGCTAGAACTCGATTCAAAGCTTCTTGTAATGGCACTTCAGTATTTTTTGGCTTGTTCAACTGTAGCGTTTTGAGCCAGGTTTTGAGGGCTTGGTCAGTCTGAGTTAATTTCTGGAATCCCTTTAGTTTCACCAAAACAATTCCCACAAGAGCACTAGCGATTTAACGTAAAAAACATATCGAACCCCTTTAATTCTAGAAATGGTGAGTCTTTTCAATTTCGTTTGAAGCGAAAACTCGTTGAACAACGTTTCGTCAATTGTCATCAAAGTAGTTGAATTATAGCTCCCAAAATAGTGAAGATTGCCACAATAGCTGTTATTATTTGGACTACTCGTCGTTCTGTTAGGGGGCGACGGTAAACGATAGTTGTTACTAAGCTTTTTCTACTGTCAGAACATAATTTTGTTCCATCAAAGGTTACTGCTGCTTTCTTATGTACAAAGAAGACGGAGAGCAGTATTATTGCGGAGTTGAAGATGTAGGGCAAAAGCGAGATTAACAGGTCAACTTTTAGGTCAGAAATGACAGCGAAAGATGCAATACTGATTCCTATAGCAAAGGAGCCTGTGTTGCCCACAAAAATTTTACCTCGCACGTTAAAATAGGCAAGAATCAGCCAGAAGAAAAGAGGTCCTAGAATTAGGATATATGAGGGTGAAAAAGCCATCAGTCCCAAAATTACTATGGCTGGGCATAGGGTTTCTAACCCATTTAAGCCGCCTAGTTGGTTGATAGTGTTTGTGACAATCATAACGATGAGTGGAACAATGAGGAAAACGTAGTATGGGCCAAATTGAAAAACGCCCAGAAAAGGTAGAGATATCGAGGTTCTTATGGCTCCAGTTTGTAGACCTTCAAAGACATAGTACATCAGTGGCAAGGCTGCAATCAGTGGCATGAACGCTTTAAAACGCCACTTTAAATCCATAAAATCATCAAGAAGACCCATAAAACCGCCAAACAGTACGCATACTGCGAGTGTCAAAGCGGCAGAGACGCCGTTAATCGATGTATCTAAACCTAAAGGATAAATTCTGTTTAAGAAATAGATCAAAAAAAGATACATTACAGTGGTTAGGACGTAGAATACTCCTAAACCATTAGGAATTAAAGGCCGCCCAACTTTGTGCTGGTCAGGAACCTTTGGAAATACCACGTTTTTTCATCCTGTTCAAGTTGGCGGAGTTATTCCGTTATCTGCGTTAAATGATGCCCAGTCGATAGAGTAGATAGCAACGATGGGTATTAAACCGCCATATTGGTAGGGGGATGCGTTTATGCCAGCGAATTGTGCCATCTTGAAATATTTTGGTTCTGTGGTTGTTTGGTCGGGTACGACAGTTATTCCTTGCGAACCAAGTGCAGCAGTAACAGTATTAGCGTACTGTACTTCGGCGTAGTTCATTAATTCAAAGACTGTGCAGTTTAATCCGCGATCGTTCCATTCCCATCTTCCTGTGGTTGGATTGGAAGCGCCGAATGCTGTCTCATCAGTCCACATGGTTCCTTGACTTATGTATCCTTCTTTCACTAATCGATCTGCGCCTTGTCCAGAGATTCTTGCCATCCATACCCATTTGCCCTCATCTCCATATCCAGCTGGACTGGCGACATAGGTTGATTCACTTTGTTGTGATATTTGGAGCACTGTGAAGACTGCAATGTATTTGACTCTATCTTGCCCGTAGTTGTTTAGCATTGTTAGTGATTGGTTTTCTGTGCCCATGAAAGTGAAACCAATATTCTGTATTTGCGTGGAATTTACTGTTGTGTTGTCGGCCAAGCTTGTTACGTTTCCAAGGTCGGCTAGCCAGTTGCCATAGTCCCACCACATGACAACAGCAGTTGTTGATGCTACGTTTTCTTTGAGCCAGTTGACGGCTTCGAGCCATGTTCCTACTGGGGCATTTAGGTTTGCACCGCCAATAGGGAGGCTTGAACCGCTGATTGCTGTTGGAATGAACGCTTGGTCCACTACTCTTGGCATTCCTCCGGTCTGGGGCGAAAATGCAAGGTTTAGTACAAGGATCATGAAGATAACGAACACTGCAACACCGCTGTATTCTTTGCTCACTCGTGCCATTCTGCGTTTTGATTTCGCTAATGTCCTTGGAGCCTCTTGGAGTAGTGTGAAGAATGGCTTTAGAGAACCAATGATCCCTATGCTTGCTATTATCGCGAAGGCTGGTGCGAAGAGTACTAATAATCGAACCATTGATGTCGCGAAGTAGAGTGATGTTACAGCGAACAGTAAGAGGAAAATGTTGCGGTTGGTTGGATTGCGGAGTGTAAAGTATAGACCTACTAGGAAGAAGAGTATGCTAACTCCTAGTTCGATGTAGAGGTTTCCCCAAGCTGATATCCTTTGTTCAGCCACTGAATCTATGAGTGGTGATGATGCTCTGATGAAAGGGTCAAGCACCGTTTCGAATTTGCCTGCAATACCCCCTATTAAACCGGTGAATGACAATGCGGCGAATCCACCGACAATTCCAACAATAGTAGCGACTGCCAATGCAAGTTTAGACCTCATAGAGATGTTGTTGCGCAATATCTCCGCCACTACGAGCACGATAAAGACCGCAGCAACAGGAAGGACAGCGCCTGAAATCAGGTAACTGAGAGATATGTAAGGAACTTTTGTTCCTATGAAAAGTGCCAGTCCGAATGTTATGCTATAGTTAATGAGCATTCTTTGGCTGTATCTTCGAAGTAGAACTAAGACGAAAACAAACAGTACCGATAGACCGATTAGATAGTATGCTGCCCCCCACCCTGCAATGAAGTAAGCCAGTGCTCCGCCTGCGCCTAAAGAGTATATGATTGATCCGCGCAGAGATCGGTTACCATCTAGTGACCTCAAGAAGAGGTAAATGAATAGAACAAGACCGAGTACTCCAGGAACCTCAGTGTCGAAGAACCCTAGGGAACTTCTCTGTAAAAATGAAGGTGCCAACGCGAGAAATAGCGCTGAAAATAGTCCAACTGCTCTTCCGCCCATATCTTTGCCTATTAGGTAAATAATAAAGCACGAAACAACTGCTATTACAGCTGGCAATATTGAGGTAAAAGTCATTAAATCAATATTTACTCCAAAAACAGAGATAATTTGGTAAAGCGCTGCTGCAGTCATAGGCAGAGCTGGAAGTGATGTTGACATATCTAAACCGTCGGGGAACCATTTCTGAGTGTTTATCCAATGGGTTGGCCAGTAAGGAGAAATTAACCCGTTGTTTACCATATGCTGGGTTATGCTGAACTGGTAGTAAGGATCAAATTCATTTAAAAGTGCAGTTCCTCCGGAAAGGTTTTCCCAGCGTAAAGGCAAAACGCGTATAGTAAATGCAACAAAGAAAATTAGAATTAATGTGGAGTAAGCTAAGATTGTTCCGTGGCTTACTTGAATGCCTAACCTGCTGAAAATGGACAAGCTATTTCCGAATCGTTCCTTAACTGAGTCCCCCACTTTAGCCATCTCTCTCTCATGTAATTTGCGATTGTAAGTATTTTACACATTGGCGATTTATTTATGGCTTTCCAAAACCCATGAACAAAGACTCAAGCGGTTAGGAGGGTTTAATTACATGTATAATGACCCATGGACTAAACCTAACAACTCTTCTCAACCCAATAAATCGCTCGATGCCTGCTAGAATGGGCACTAGTCCATTTTGAGAAGTCCGGCCAAAAGGCAACCAACTGTACCCTGTTTTCCTTTTGATTTTGAACCCTACTTTAGACAAGCAATGCTTAACTTCCCGATAGTTGTGCCGATACGATTTTCCCTGCATCGATTTCAGTTTTGCTTTAAGGCTTGATCTATTGCCGAAAGATAGAATGCTAGAAGCATTGGGTTTTAGGGTGCGTTTGCACTCTTCTAGGGCCTCCTGCAATTCTGGAATGTAGTCTAATACTTCAATCATGAAAACAACATCAAAAAGATCTTCTTTTAGGGGAAGTTTTCGTGCGTCAGCTAGGATGGGATGCACATTTTTTTCCTTGATCTTGAGCCGTTTAAGCGCGTAAGAATCGACATCAACACTGACCACAGTCGCTTTATGACTTGCTGCAAATAGTGAAAATCGACCGGCTTCTGCGCCAACGTCCATCACAGTCAGGTTCTCTTTGTCAAGAATTACAGAGTTAGATATAAAATCGGTTTCAAGTTTAGTTAAGTACTTGCCCATTTTTGTTTTTGCAGCTTTCTCCCAATGGGTCTCAACAGCCAAATCTAAGGGTTCTTGAAGTGTATAAGCCAAGTTAGGTTTCAACGCTTGTTAACTGGTTTAACTTCCACGTCGATGGGCAGCAAAGACAATTTTCTGTCGCATTTTGGACATTTTCCGCCGCTCAAAGCAGTAACTTCGTCAGGAGGTCTTAACTCGGTTCCTTCGTATAAAATATGATTGCAACCATGGCAAATGACCCGTTGCGGTATCCCAAATCCCCCGCCATAATAAATAGGTATGGAATATTTATTGATTGCTAAGAACCTGAAGGCCCAACTTGAATGTTTAACAGAAGTTGTAAAGTTTATCTTTGTTGCTTCTTTGAAGTGTAGAGTGGCTTGGAGTATTTGGCAAAATATACGCTTGTTATCACTGAAAAGCCTGATGCTGCTAACAGGATAGCAAACGCTTTGGACGCCGAGGGCAAAGCAAAAAAAACAGTTAGCAACAATGTCCCCCATTATTTGGCCTACAATAACGGGAGCATAATTGTGGTTCCTGCGTTAGGTCATCTCTACACGATATCTGGAAAACAGAAGAGCCGTCGTGACTACCCAGTTTTTGATTACCAATGGGTTCCCAAGTATCAAACTGAGCGTAAAGCCACGTTCATTCGGGTTTGGCTTAAAGTGATTGCTGACTTAGCAAAGAACGCAGATAACTTCGTTGATGCGTGTGACTTTGACATTGAAGGCAGCATAATCGGCTATTTAATCCTAAAATATGCTTGCGGCGGCAAACAGAAAATAGCCAAACGGATGAAGTACTCTACGCTTACTAAAGAAGACCTGAGGGAATCCTTCGCAAATATGCTGCCGAATTTAGATTTTGCGTTGGTAGAAGCTGGGTTAACAAGGCATGAAGTTGACTGGTTATACGGTATCAACCTTTCAAGAGCCTTGACAAACGCGGTGAAGCATTGCAGCAGTCAATATGCCACTCTTAGCACAGGCAGAGTGCAAGGACCAACCCTAAAATTCACGGAAACTCGCGAAAAAATCATCCAAACTTTTGTGCCCACCCCATACTGGAGAATTGCCGCACAAATTCAGATAGACGGAAATGTACTCGATGCTGAGTACGAGAAGTCGCTTGAAACCTTAACAGATGCCCAAGAAGTTAAGGCTAGATGCAAAACCAAGCAAGGACAAGTTGAAACTGTCAAAGTTACAGTGTTTGAGAAAAATCCGCCGGTGCCCTTTGATCTTGGTACATTGCAAAGTGAAGCTTACCGAATTTTCAGGTACACTCCTACAAGAACCTTGGGGATCTTACAGCGTTTATACTTGGATGCGTTGATTTCTTATCCAAGAACAAGCAGCCAAAAACTTCCGTCTTCAATAGGCTACCAAAACATTCTAAATAAACTCTCCAAGTCACCAGTGTATTTCAAAGCTGCGACTGAACTTCTATCTAAACCTATACTAAAACCCAACGAAGGTAGAAAGTTTGACACTGCTCACCCAGCAATCTACCCTACAGGAAACTTGCCTGATAAACCCCTTGTCTCAATGGAAAGAAACGTTTTCGACTTGGTGGTTAAACGTTTTTTCGCAGTTTTTGGAGAACCAGCTCTTTTTCAAAGAATGAACGCAAAGATAAGCCTTAACGGGAACATTTTTGTTTTTGGCACGGAGCGAAACTTAACTGAAGGCTGGATGAAATTTTACGAACCCTACTTCAAATCCAAGGAAGCCTCTTTGCCTTCATTGGCTGAAGGTCAAAAAGTAGAGGTAAAACGTGTAGCTTTAAATTCGCATTTTTCTAATCCTCTGGCACGCTATAATCCTCGCAGTTTGCTTGAGCAGATGGAGAAAGGAGAGATAGGAACCAAAGCTACTAGAGCAACTACAATTCAAACGTTGCTTGACCGAAAATACCTAAGAGGAACAGACAAACTTGCGGTAACAGATCTCGGACTTGAAGTAGCCGCAGTTCTCTCAAAATATTGCCCAACCATTGTTTCATCCGAGTTTACACGAAGACTTGAACACGAAATGGATACCATCCAACAGGGCACTCAAACCAAGCAAGCTGTCATCCAAAACGCATTGGAAAACATCAAACTTGTTACCTCAGAGCTTAAAGAAAACGAAATGGCCATAGGAACCCAACTTAATTTATCTCTCCTACAAGCAAGAACACAAGAAAAAACGGTTGGATCTTGCCCTAAATGTGCTGACGGAAAACTGGTGATTTTGCGTTCCAAAAAAAGTGGCAAACGCTTTGTTGGCTGCACAAACTATTTCCACGGCAAGTGCAGCACGGCTTTTCCTCTTCCTCAGACTGGCTCAATTAAATGTTTGGGCACTTGCAAAAGCTGTAGTTCCCCAATAATTGCCGCATACATCCGAGGAAAGAACCCTATGAAGATGTGTATAAACCCAAACTGCCCTCAAAAGGAGAGCAGAATATGAAGTGTAAGATATGTAACCGAGAGGTCCACGAAGGGGGCTTTTGCGCTTTACATGCAGAGGCCTACAATAATATTCAAGTTAAGTTTGAGGCTTGGAAAAGGGCTCTGGATGTTTCTTGGAGGCAATATTTAGCGGAGATTCAGAAAAATTCATTAACTGGAGAATGGGCTAAAGATGTAGCAAAGCACTTAATTGAGGAAGAGAGCAAAGATGTCTGATAGGATTAAAAAAACCTCCGGGGACTTATCGTTTTCACTTAGCCGCTGGTTCCGCAAAATTTCAAGCAATGCTCCCTCATCATTCATAGTTACTGCAACTGGGCTCGCTTACGCTGTATTCCTCTTTGGCGGTGGCTTGTACACTTTAATTGGTCCAGATGCTGCGTCCCGTCAACCTTCAGCCTACGTAAATGGGAGATTCTTTTTCCTCTACCCTGATATTAGTCACCAATTCATATCTGACACCTTGATTTCAGTAATCTTGTATGCTTTAGGATTTGTAGGAGTGCTTATGATTTACCAGAGTTCAAAGAGCGCCTACAAACCAAGGCAAGCATACATGATGTTGATTATAGGCGTCACTTTCTTATTGCTGGCATATCTATTCTTAGAAGGCTCAATCGGCTTTAAAACAAGCGGCGGGCAATAAATCTAATCTTAATTTCCGGGTCTTTATTTTTTACCACGGATGTTTTTTCAGCTTTAACTTGTAAGCCAAAAAGTTAGTGAATAAGTGAATCGGCGGAGTAATTACAAGGACTGTAATTGCCACTGGCCAATCTAAGCCTGCCCAACTTATTAAGACCAAAGGAAGCGAAAGAACCACGGCGCCCACTACAAAATCGATTTGATCCACGATTGGCAATGGGCCCCCTGGAGCTATGTTTAATCTGCGTTTTATGAAAGCGCCAGATAGATCACCCAGAAGCGCACCTAAAGGAATCAGCAAAGCAAACAGAACCGGATAGTTTTGGAAACCGAAAACCATGCCCTCCGCTAAACCGACAAAAAAGCCCACTCCCCAACCGAAAAAGAACCCGCGGAATGTTTTATTATTGCCAAAAATGCGTTTACCATCGATAAAGTTTTTCCCAAAATCCATCTTTGTTCCGCCTCCCGCAAGCACAGGTGTACCGTTTGCACAGTAGGCGGGAAAAATGAACTTTAACGCTTCAACGATTAGCAAGGCAACATCCATGGGGTTCAACCATTAGTTTCGAGAATTGTATCTTGTATTCCTTTTTCCACTATTTGTATATAGCAGACGGCTTTTGGGGTGGTTTCATGTTTTCTCTCGACAATCGCCTTGATTGTTTGCGGTATTTCGGTTGGTTTCAAAACAATTGTAATGTCCGCCCAGAATTTTAGAACTCTTGTGGCTACTGGTCGAACTGCTTCTTGTTCCTCCTCTATGACGCTGCGTACTTGGCTAGTTATTATGAGAGGAATCTTGAGGATTTTTACTGTTTGCGCCAAAATAGCTAGTTGCCGGTTTAATTCCCGGTTAACGGTGAAGGCTTTGCTTGAGGTTTCGCATACTCTTGCACCGTACAATGAAGTTAGTGTGTCGATTATGATTAAACCAACTTTTTTTCCCACGTAATCTTGGATGTGGTCAATGACAGTTGTCTGTTCGCAGAAATCCTTGGGCTTGACCAAGACAATTCGTTCGGCGACTTCGTCAAATCGGTCTCCAGCAATCTGGGATAGCCGTTTTGTGGAGAAGGTGTTATCACAGTCAACAAACAGAACCTTCAAGCCTTGGGCAGCGCAGTTGAAGGCGCACTGTAATGCAAGCGTAGATTTCCCGGTTTCTGGTTCTCCGTAAATCAAGGTTATGACGTCGGATTTTATTCCGCCGCCAATATTATTGTCGATGCAGTTGCAGCCCGTTTGGATGTCCACCATTGTTTCACGCCACGAATATTAGTTTGAACATAGTTATGAGTTTTACACTTAAACGTGTACTTTAAGGATCACCTATGAAAGAAATGGTTGCAGTTGCAACAGTCGAAGGCAAGGCATATTTCCTGATCGTTAATGCGTTAAGAGAACAAAACATTCCTTTTATCAGTATAATCCCAGGTGAACCTATCCTTACTAGGGTAAAATTGGTAATAACTACTGAAAAAGAAAGGGATTTAGTTAATTATGATAAAATATTTGTTTTTCATGATGAAAACGATCTAGAGAATCTAATTAGTGATGTTCAACGGATCCTGCTTGGAAAGGAATTGTATGATAAAATTGTGATTGGAATCGATCCAGGCGAAGCGATTGGGTTAGCAGTTTTAGCTGACGGAAAAGTGATTGGGGAAAATAATTGTTTTAGCACTTATGAATTGTCTCAGAGTGTGCTTAAGTCAATTAAGAACATTAGTTTTGCGGACACGCATGTTTTAGTCAAGATTGGAAATGGTACGCCTATCTATAGGGAACTTCTGGAGAACTTGGACGATACTTTGCCAATCCAAGTTGAGTTGGAAGTAGTTAGTGAAGCTGGAACTGACAAACCTCAAAAAAGGCACACGCGTAAAATTAGACACATTTCTTCAGCAATTCGCATCGCAGGCAGATCCGGATGTATAATCAGACGGAAAAAAAGTACTGCAGACATTCAACCACAATAGTTAAGACTGATTTTTAAAGAACTGGCAGACTTCAGTTGCTAAAACATCTTTTTTGTCGGGTAAGACTTTCATTTCGTTAGTCAGCCAGGAAGGTAAGAAGCTTCGGCAGTAGTTAGTGGAAAAGCGGTAATCCAAAAATACTATAGCGCCTTTATCTTCGAGTGTTCTTATTGGTCTGCCAGCTGCTTGTGAAGCTTTTTTCATTGCTGGTAGAATGTAGCCGTATTCGCGGCCTAACCCTGGGAAACATTTCTCGAAATAATCGATTTGTGCTTTTATTCTCGGTGTAGGCTCTGCGTAAGGCACCCCCACGATAATGACTGAATTCATTTGGTTACCTGGAAAATCAACACCCTCCGAGGTGCGTCCGCCTTGAACACCAAGAAACACAGCGCCGCCTTTGCTCCCGCAAGCTTTAAAATCCTGCACAAGCTTTTCATTGGTTTTTGAAGTCATACCGCGACGTTCAAAGAATAACGGTTTAAGTAAGGAATTCTCTAAACCCTCATCCATCAGCTGATTTAACACTTGGAAAGAAGCTGCAAACACGCCAGTATTCGTTGGAGTGCTGTTTACCACTTCGTTTATGCGTTCTATTATTGTTCTGTACATTTGAGGCGTCCTTTTTTCCATGGATGTTGTGACGCCACAACTAACGGCAGAAAAAACATGCTCTTTTGGAAAAGGTGAAGGAGCAAGAAATCTTACGGTGTTTTGAGGGAGTTGGGTGATTCGAGCGTAAGCCTCTAGAGGCTGAAGAGTACCAGACATTATAACGTTAGCGTAAGTAGATGTAAAAACGGGTTCAGTTATTTTAGCTGGGTCTAGGGCAACTATTTCTATTTTTGAGGCTTTGTTATTCTCTTTGGTGAAGTAGTGGCTTGCTACGTTAATGAATGAATCATCATCCATAGTATTGTGCCATTTAAGCAAAAATTCGCCCATAGAATGGACATAGGAACGTGGGTTTTTACCCTCAGCTAACAATGCTTTCTTGATGGTTCCTCCTGCTTCATGTAAGTGTTCAAAGAATTGCTTAGGGTCAGGTATGTTTCCCTGTTTTTGGATGATTTCAATGATACTATCTGGAGATATAACTTCTTCTTTACTAATCTTGTCAGTTAATTTTTCAACTTCGACTCTAAAAAACTGCGCAAACTCCTCGATGTCTTTATAGTCGAAGTGTTTAGCCTCCAACTCAGCCTGTTTCACAACGAATAGCGTGAGGGAATTACTCGATATGTCTACAGCAGTTTCAGGCAAGTTGTGAGCTTCATCCACTATCAGTATTATTTTTCCCAGTTCGGTTTCGAGGTTCTTTAAAAAAGCTGAGCGAATTTGAGGGTCAAAAACATACAAGTAACTCAAAGCTATGACTTTTGCGTCAGAAACAGCGCCTTTCACCAGTTCGTATGGGCAGAGCTCTTTTTTCTTGCAGAAACGCAGGATTTCCGACGCCGTATAAGGGTGACTGGCTATTTGTTGCTGAACTTGTAGATAATCGTAGGTTCGATTGTCCACGTTGATGTAGAATGGACATCTACCCTTTGCCTTCAATAATTCGCAAACCTCCATCATTGATTTCGAATCGAACCCGCCGTCAGCTGCGAAAGCGTTAAGGCACATTTCGTTGCGTCCCCGAATGGAGATGCCTGAAACGGGGTGACGTTTGTATATTGCGCGAAGTTCCTCGACAACCCGGTCATGCTGGCGATGTGTCCTAGCTACATATAAAATCTTTAGATTCTTCTTAATAGCTATAGGCAGACATGCAGAAAGTGAAGAAATAGTTTTTCCGAGTCCATTACTGCCTTCGATTAGGACTGAACGTCTGTTGTCGACCGCATTGTAGATTGTGCTTATGAAGTCATCTTGGTGGGGTCGCACGCTACTATAGGGAAAATATGGTTCGGCTTCTCTGGGTAGCTTAATCATTTTTTTGCCCCGAAATCATTTTTTGGACAGACTAATGTTACAGGGCAACTTGGACAGAGAGGTTTGCGGGCTTTACAGTATTTTCTACCTAATGCAATCAATAGTAAGTGAACCGTCAAGTA
>Ga0102851_10002207_pt1 | contig 11656 bp, 11 predicted proteins | sample Mud3Dept3metaG_FD_79558 | JGI IMG/M metagenome (GOLD analysis project Ga0102851, IMG submission 79558) | Freshwater wetland microbial communities from Ohio, USA, analyzing the effect of biotic and abiotic controls - Mud 3 Core 4 Depth 3... | ecosystem: Environmental > Aquatic > Freshwater >...
TCACCGGCACGCGCCCGCCCACGTGATCGAGGATCAGCTTGGTCAGCACCTCGCGATCCTCGTCCGAGAGCACGAATTGCTCGGAGAAGTTGGCCAGGATCGCCAGCCCCGTCGAACCGGCGTCGATCATGAAATCGATGCAGCGCTTCTGGCTCTCGAGATCGAGTTCGCCCGAGTCGTCGAAGGTGGTGGGCACCACCGGGAACACGCCCTTGTAGGGCCGCTTCATCGGCGCGCTCATTCGATGACCTCGAACTGGTCCAGAAACTCCGTCTTCAGCGTCAGGCCGAGACCGGGCTTGTGGTCGTCGAGTTGCAGGAAGCCGTTCTCGGCCACCGGCTCGCCGTCGAAGATGTAGTAGAAGAGTTCGTTGCCGACCTCGACGTCGAACATCGGGAAATACTCGCTCATCGGGCAGTTCAGGCTGCTCATCGTCAGGTGGTAGTTGTGCATCTGCCCGGCGTGCGGGATGACCGGCACCGAGAACGACTCGCACAGCGCATTGATCTTGTGCGCCACCGTGATGCCGCCGACGCGGTTGGTGTCGTACTGCACCACCGAGACCGCCTTGCGGTCGAGCAACTGCTTGAAGCCGTAGAGGCCGAACTCGTGCTCGCCGCCGGAGATCGGCACGATGTTCATCGCGTTCAGTTCGGCATAGCCGTCGATGTCGTCGGCGATCACCGGCTCCTCGAGCCAGCGCGGCTGGAACTTGGCCAGCTTCGGCAGCATGCGCTTGGCGTACTCGAGGTTCCAGCCCATGTAGCACTCGAGCATCAGGTCGTTGTCGTAGCCGATGACTTCGCGCACCGCTTCGACGCTCTTCAGGTTCTCGACCACGCCCTTCTGCAGGTGCGCGGGCCCGTAGCCGAAGCGCATCTTGAACGCCGTGAAGCCCTGCTTCAGGTAGGTTTCGGCCTCCTTCTGCATTTCCTTCAGGTCGGTGCGGTAGAGCTTGCTGTAGTAGCAGGGAATCTTCTCTTTCGTGCGCCCGCCGAGCAGCTTGAACACCGGCTTGTCGACGCTCTTGCCCATCAGGTCCCACAACGCGATGTCGACGGCCGAGATCGCCGCCATGCCCACGCCCTTGCGGCCCCACGCGTGCGTCGCGCGGCCCATGCGCTGGTTCAGGTATTCGTAGTCCCAGGGGTCCTGACCCATGACCAGCGGCTTGAGGTACTGGTCGACGATCTGCTTGCTGATGCGCGGCGCCAGCGCCACGTTGCCGTAGCCGACCAGGCCGTTGTCGGCCTCGACCTCGACGACCGTCCAGCCGTGGAAGCGGAAACTGCTCATCGTCTCCTGCTTGCTGTACAGCAGGTCCATCGCGTTGGAGCAGAAGTTGCCCTGCGGCGGCACAGTCTTTCCCTTCCACTCGAAGGTGCGGGCGCGGACGTTGGTGATCTTCATGCGAGGGACTTTCGAGGTGAGGTGAGGCGGGCACGTCCCATGCGGCACGCGATCGCGAAGGCATTGGCGGTGGCGTCGACATCGGCCTTGCCGAGGCCGGCAATGTCGTACGCCGTGCCGTGCGCCGGCGTGGTGATCGGGATCGGCAGGCCGCCCTGCACCGTGACGCCCTGGCTGAAGCCCAGCAGCTTGATCGCGATCTGGCCCTGGTCGTGGTACATGGTGACGATGGCGTCGAGCTCGCCATCGCGCGCGCGCAGGAAGATCGTGTCGGCCGGGAAGGGGCCCACGACAGGCATGCCGAGCGCGTTGAGCTCGGCCACCGCGGGGGCAATCACGTCGATCTCTTCGCGGCCGCAGGTGCCGCCGTCGCCGTTGTGCGGGTTGAAGCCGGCCACCGCCACGCGCGGCGCCGCATTGCCGCTGGCCTGCAGCGAACGATAGATCAGCGTCGTCGCGTCGACGATGCGCTGCTTGTCGATGTAGCGGGCCACGTCCTTCAGCGGCACGTGCGACGAGATGCGCGCGGTCCACAAGCCGCCCAGCGTGTTGAACTCGCAGAAGTAGCCGGTCACGCCGAGGTACTGCGCGAAGTGGTGCAGCTCGTCTTCGTGCTTCAGCCCGCCCTGCTTCATCGCGAACTTGTTCAGCGGCGCGAAGGTGATGGCGTCGATCTCGCCGGCCTGGGCCGCGTCCATGCAGCGGTTCAAGACCTGGAGCACCGAGGCACCACCGGCGGCCTCGGCCTGGCCGCGGTGCACCTGCTCTGGCTGCACGGTATCGACGGCCAGGAACGCGGCGCGCGAGGTGTCGGCGCGGCCGCGCACCGCTGCGAGTGTGGCGACCGGATCGAGCCGCAATGCGGTACCGGCGATGGTCTGGCCGTCCTGCCACAGCCACGGGTCGCCGACCAGCACGACGTTGGCCGCCTGCGTGGTCTGCGGCCGGGCCAGCAGGCGCGCGATCAGTTCGGCACCGATGCCGGCGGGGTCGCCGAGCGTCAGCGCGACAACGGGCATTTCCATCGTGGCATCAATCCAGCTTGATGCCACGCTTCTTGATCACGTCGGCGTAGCGCTTGTTCTCGGCGTCATGAAAGGCGGCGAACTGCACTTGTGTCATCGGCGTCATTTCGGCGCCGATGGCGTCCAGGCGCGTCTTAGTGTCGGGCAACGTCAGCAGCTTGGCGACTTCGGCATGCACCCGATCCTGCACCGCCTTGGGCGTCGCCGTCGGCATGTAGAGACCGTACCAGGCACTCATCTCGACGCCCTTGACTCCCGCCTCGGCCAACGTCGGCACTTGAGGCAGCTGCGGGCTGCGCTTGTCAGACGCGACGGCGATCGCGCGCACCTTGCCGCTCTTGATGTGCGGCAGCACCGAGGCCATGGTGTCGAAGCTCATCTGCACCTGCCCGCCCATCAGGTCGATCAGCGCCGGGCCGCTGCCGCGGTACGGGATGTGTGTGATGTAGGTGCCGGTGGCTTCCTTGAACAATTCGGCCGCGATGTGCTGCGTGCTGCCCGCACCGCTGGAGGCGTAGTTGAGCTTGCCGGGCTGTTTCTTGGCCAAGGCGATCAGGTCGGCGACGCTGTTGACGCCGAGATCGTTGTTGACCACCAGCACATTGGGCACCGCGCCGACGAAGGCCACCGGCACCAGATCCTTGTTGTTGTCGTAGCCCAGCTTGAGCAGGTGCGGCGCAATGGCATGTGCAGTCGATACGCCCATCACCATCGTGTGGCCGTCGGTCGACTTGGCCGTGGCGTCGGCCGCCAGCGTGTTCGATGCGCCGGGTCTGTTCTCGACCACGATGGTGGTCTTCAGCGCCGGCCCGAGCTTGTCGGCCACCGCGCGCGCCATCGCGTCGGTGCCGCCGCCCGGCGACGAGCCGACCAGGATGCGCACCGGCCGGTTCGGCCAGTCCTGGGCCTGGATCACGGCCGCGGCGGCCAGCAGCAGGGCGCCGCAAAGCAGGCGGGCGGAGGTTTGCAGAAAGGACGAATTCATCGAGGGGTCTCCACAGAAGATGACAGGTCTGGCAAACGTACCAGTGGGGTCAGGAAACGTTTCAGTGCTTCATCACGGCGCGCGTCGTGCGCTGCACCTGCTCGAGGTGCCGCTGCATCGCCGTCACGGCCTTCTCGGGCTTGCCGCTGCGCAGTGCAGCGACGATCGCGTCATGCTCCTCGACGCTGTGGGCGATGGCGCCTTTGCGCTTCAGGGCCAGGCGGCGGAATTCGAGCGCGTAACCGTAGAAATCGAACACCACCTCGGCCAGCAGCGCATTGCCGCAGGCGCGGTACAGGGTCTGGTGAAATTCCTGGTCGGAGATCTGGAAGCGCACCGGATCGTCGAGCATGCCGCGCTGCTCGGCCACCAGCGCCTCGAGCCGCGCCAGTTGCGCCGGCTTGATGCGCTGCGCCGCCAGCCAGATCACCTGCACTTCGACCGCGGCACGGGCCTCGGCCACTTCCTCGAGCGAGCGGCCCTTCAGGCTGCCGAGCACGCTGACCGATTCGTGCAGAGGCATCGGCCCGACGCCGAGCACGCGCGTGCGCGCGCCCTGGCTGACCTCGACCATCCGGCGCTCGTGCAGCAGGCCGATCGCCGCGCGCACCGTTTCTCGAGACACGCCGAGCGTGCCGGCCAGCTCGCGCTCGGAAGGCAGTTCGTCACCCGGCAGCAGCAGGCCGGAATGGATCATGTAGGCCAGCTTGTCGCTGATCTGCGCCTTGACCGTTCGCTTGCCGATCGGCGAGTTGTCGCCGGGGATGCGGGCGATGAGTTCCATGCCTGGACTTGAGTGGTGTTCGACGAATCAACTGGTACGGTAAGCATACCAGTCATCGTCGCAACGCGTCAATCGCGATCACGCGCAGGGGTGGCGCGTCGAGCGCCAGGCGCAAGGTGTGCAGGGTCGCATCGACCCGGCAAGTCACCGGTTCACGTCAACCACTGTCGCAACTGGGCGTACACCTCGGTACGGTTCAACAGGTCGAGGTGGTTCATGCCGTAGCCGACCCATTGGCGGTGCTCGGCAAAGGCCAGTGTGCGTGCCGGGTTCTTGTGGCGGCCGAGCGCGCTGTCCAGCGGCACCAGCCCGTCACCGAGCCCGTTCGCCAGCAGGCGCCCCTTCAGGTCGCCGCCTTGCTGGCCGATGCTGGCAGCCACGGCATGGCAGCGGATGTGATCGGGCAGGGGCACGTGCTGCCGGCGGTCGGTGCCGCGTGCAAACCGATCGCGGCCGACCCAGTCTTCGTCGACCAGGTTGCCGTGGCGCAGGTCGGTGATGCCTGCGCTGCGCAGCTTGCCCAGCCGGGCGAAGGGTGCGGCATAGGGCGTTGCGCCGAGCACGATGTCGACCCAGTGGCCAGCGCGTTCGAGCGGTGCACCGTGGTGCGGCGTGCCCAGGCACACCAGGTCGTTCACGCGCGCCGGCCAGCGCTGGCCGGCCTGCATCGCGTAGTGCAACGCGCTGCGCGCCAGCAGGCCGCCCATGCTGTGGCCGAGCAGCACCAGCCGCTCGACGGGGACCGGCCATTGATCGAGCAGCCGTTCCATTTGCTGGGCCAGCGCGTGGCCGTTGATCGACACGTGCAGGCCGCTGTTGTAGTGCAGGTAGACCGGTGTGAAACCGAGCTCGCGCGCCAGCGTCGCACCGTGGTCGTGGTCCTCGCGCGACCACTGCAGGTCGTTCCTGCACAGGCCGTGCAGCAGCACCAGCAAGCGCGGTCCTGCCTCGGGCAGGCGCGCCGCGATGGCGGTGCGCTCCAGCTCGAGCGCCTTGCCTTCGTGGCGAAACGCCATCGCCGTGGCCAGCGGATTGGCGGTGGCAGCGAGGTAGTCGCCGAGCACGCCGTTCAGCGCCGCCAGGATGGCTTCTCGCTCCGGGCTCGGGCCGTCGTTGTCGGCGGCCGGGCTCAGCGCCGGCGTCAGCAGGCCCAGCAGCGCCTCGATGCTGCCACCCGCCACCCGCGTGGCGCCGCGGATGGTCTTGTAGACCAGCCCAGTGATGCCGCTGGTGCGGCCGTCCAGTGTCTGCTTGCCGAAGCCGGGAATCCGCGCAATGCGTTCGTGCATCGCCTCGACCAGATTGGTCAGGCCGGCGGTGGCGTCGGTGGCCAGCCGGGCGGCGCCGCGCAGGTCGGAGGCTTGCAGGGAGTTGCGTCTGGCCATCGGTGGAGTGTGCCAGCCCCGACCGCTGCAGTGCCGCGCCGGCGTCAGTCCAGCGCGAACACCGTGTCACCGGCGTTGGGGCGGCAGCCATCGGCGACAGGCTCCCAGCCGCGGCGCACAACCACCTGCCGCTCGTCATGGCAAAGCTCGACGCGTTGAGCGCTGGGCGCGTGAGCGCGCACGAAGGCCTCGATCGAATCCGGCAGGCTGATGCGAAAGCGCAGCGCACGGAGGTCTTCCTCGGGATGATCGTCCAGGTGCAGCCAGGGGATGAAACCAGCGGCGAACATCAGCGCGTGCGAGCCGACCTCGACCGGTCGCGGCGCGTAACTGCGATCGAGGAGCCAGGCCTGGGCCCGTGCGCGCAAGTCCGCGGCGTCACCGAGGTCGCCCCAGGCGGTGGCAAGCAACTCCATCACCCACTGGTTGCAGTTCTGGTAGCGCAGGCTGAACGGGTAGGCATTGGCGCTGTAGCTCGCGGCCAGCAGCCGCAATGCGCGCGCCTTGTCCAGCGCCGCTTGCTCCAGCGCGGCGGCCTCGTGGCGCGGCAGCAGCACGATCGAGACGTAGCCGATGGTCGGATCGTCGGTGCCGAACAGGAACCCGGCCAAGCCCTGGTCGTACAAACGTGGCCGGCCTTCGTCGCAGGCAAAGTAGAGCTGGCGCACCGACCAGGGCGTGTTGTCGCTCGCCTTCAGGCTCACGCCGGCATGCGAGTAGCGAATGCCGAAGCGCTGCAGGTCCAGGCCCGAGCGCGCGATCAGTGCAATCGCCTCGCCGGAGTCGTCCAGCTCGCGCTTGACGATGGCGGCAAAGCGCAGCAGATGGTCTTGCTGCCGCGCCGTCAGCGGCGAGGCACGGTCACAGACCCGCAGCGAGGCCGACGATGCGTGGCTAGCGGCCACACAGCCGCACAGGGCCAGCGCCAGCCACAGCGCGCGCAGGCTCAAAGCTCCAGCGCGCGCGGAGCGAGTTCGCCCAGCCAGTCGTCGGTAAGTACTAGGAAGAAGGCCTCGCGTTCATTCGCGGCCTTGGCGGCATGCGCAAATTCCACGCCATAGGGGCGATGGCGCGCGCTGACGGTGTCGCCGGGCACCAGCGCGCGCTGCGCGAGCGCCTGTTGCGGCAGCGTGAGCCAGATCGGACCGGCGCCGCCGTGCGGCAACGTCGCCTGCAACTGCAGTCGCAACATGCCGGGACGTTCGGCCACCTCGGCGACCTCGACGACGCGGTAGTCGCCCTCGGCCACCGCGGCCTTGGGCGAGGAGCTGTTGCTCGATCCGGTGAGCGAGTTCGACAGGCTGCCGACCGATGCGGAACCGGCACTCGAGGCCGACGAGGCCAGGACGTCGGCCAGGCAGGGCGCAGACGTGGCCAGCCCGAGCAGGGCCACGCAGGCGAGACGCGTAAGAGTCGGGGTCATCGGGGTTTCCTCGTGCAGTGGTCGCCAGGGCACAGTCGAAAGGATAGCGCGCCTGGGCAGGCGTCCAGCGCCGGGCTCAACCGCCAGGCCGCAGCTTTTTCGGCCGCTTCCATCCGGCGATCGACACTTGCTTGGCCCGCGCGACGGTCAGCTGCCCTGCCGGCGCGTCCCTGGCGATCGTCGAGCCGCCGCCGATGGTGGCGCCTTCGCCGACCGTCAACGGCGCCACCAGCACGCAGTTGCTGCCGATGTGCGCATCGGCACCGATCAGCGTGCGATGCTTGTTGGCGCCGTCGTAGTTGGCGGTGATGCTGCCGGCGCCGTAGTTGACGCGCTCGCCGACCGTCGAGTCGCCCAGGTACGCCAGGTGGTTGGCCTTGGCGCCTTTGCCGAGCGTGCTGTTCTTGACCTCGACGAAGTTGCCGATGTGCACCTCGGGCCCGAGATCGGCGCCCGGGCGCAGCCGTGCATAGGGACCGATCAATGCGCCGGTGCCGATGTGTGCGCCCTCGATGTGCGTGAACGGGTGGATCACTGCGCCGGCGTCGATCTGGGCGTCGCGGATCACGCAATGCGCGCCGACCTTCACGCTGTCGGCGAGCGTCACGTTGCCTTCGAAGACGCAGCCGACGTCGATCTCGACATCGCTGCCGCAGCTGAGCGTGCCGCGCACGTCGAAGCGTGCCGGGTCGGCGAACCGCACGCCGCTGCCTTCCATCAGCGCTTCGGCGCGCGCACGCTGGTAACGGCGCTCGAGGTCGGCCAGTTGAAGCGGGCTGTTGACGCCGAGCACTTCGGTCTCGCTGGCGGCCTGCGTCGCCACCACCGGCAGGCCGTCGGCCACGGCCATCGCCACGATGTCGGTCAGGTAGTACTCGCGCTGCGCGTTGTCGTTCTTCAGCGCCATCACCGCGCGCTTGAGCCACGCCGTCGGGGCGGCCAGCATGCCGGTGTAGACCTCGCGGATGGCGCGCTGGGCAGGGTTGGCGTCCTTGTGCTCGACGACGGCCGTGACGGCGTCACCCGAATCGCCGCCACGCACGATGCGCCCGTAGCCGGTGGCATCGGCCAGTTCGATGGTCAGCAGCGCCAGCCGGGTGCCACCGCTGGCCGCCGCGAGCGCGGCCGCGGTGGCGGGCCGGATCAGCGGCACATCGCCGTTCAGGATCAGGGTCGTGCCCTCGTTGGCCAGGTGCGGCACGACCTGCTGCACCGCGTGGCCGGTGCCCAGTTGCGGCTCCTGGCGCACGAAGGTCAACCGCGGTGCACGCAATTCGGTCTCGACCGTTTCAGCACCGTGCCCGGTGATCACCAGCGTGTGCACCGGAGCCAGGCCGGCGACGGCGTCCAGGACATGCTGCAATAGGCTCTTGCCGGCCAGACGGTGCAGCACCTTGGGCCGGGCCGATTTCATGCGGGTGCCCTTGCCCGCGGCCATGATCACGATGTCGAGCGTTGCCATGCCGTTGTCCTTGTTGCCAATCGCTTTAACCAAGCTGCGTCGGATTATCGGGCTGGCCTTGGTGGCGCTGGCACTCACCGGCTGTGGCGTCGTGCGGCTGGCCTACGACCAGGCGCCGACGCTGGCGTACTGGTGGATCGACAGCTACGTCGATCTGAATGCCGAGCAGACTCCCATGGTGCGCGACGCGCTCGAGCGCTGGTTTGCCTGGCACCGGCGCAACCAGCTGCCCGATTACGTCGCCTTGCTGGCGCGCGCGCAGCGCGAGTTGGCGCAACCGACCACGGCCGCAGCGATGTGCGCCTTGGCCAACGAGGTTGAGCGCCGCCTGGACATCGCGGTCGACGCGGCGGCGCCCGCACTGGCTGAACTGGTGCTCAGCCTCACGCCGGAACAGTTGCGCCACCTCGAACGTCAAGTCACGAAGAAGTCTGCGTAGGTGCGTGCCGATTTCGCGCAGCCCGATCCGGCGGAGCGCAGGCAAAAGTCGTTCAAGCGCACGCTGGAGCGCTACGAAAACTTCTACGGCACGCTCGACGCCGCCCAGCGCGAACGCCTGGCCGCGCTGCTGGCGGCATCGCCCTTCGATGCTGACCGCTGGCAGGCCGAACGCAGCCAGCGCAACCGCGAGATGGTGCAGACCCTGGCCAGCACCATTGCGGCAGGTCGCGCCACCGACCGCGACATCGCCCTGGCCCTGGCCCAGGCAGCGGTGCGCACCATCGCCGAGCGCGCCACGCGCTCACCGCGGCCGGCCTACCGGGACTACCAGCAGCGCCTGCTGCAGGACAACTGCGCCCTGGTCGCGACGATGCACAACCACATGACGCCTGAGCAACGGCAGCATGTGCGCAGCAAGTTGAAGGGCTGGGAGAACGACCTGCGCTCGTTGATCGCCAGCGCTGCCGGCAACGGTGCAGCGAGTCGGTAAGCGCGGCCCGCTGACCTGGCGTTGATCGGCGTTGCAGGTGTTCAGCGCGTTGGGCGCAGACTGTCGAAGGCCGGCGCCAGCCTGACCACTGCCGGACTGTCGCAGGCCTCGGGCGCGTCGTCATCGAAGGCCTTGTCGCCCGTCGGGTCGGCGACACCTGTGGCATGCAGCCCGGCGAACGGGTAGAGGCTGCGGTCCATCAGGTGCGACGGCGTGATGCGGCCCATCGCGTTGAAGATGTTGTCGATGCGGCCGGGGTGTTTGCGCTCCCACTCGCGGATCAGCGCCTTGGTCTGCGCCCGCTGCAGGTTCTCCTGGCTGCCGCACAGCGTGCACGGGACGATCGGGAACTGCCGCTGCGCGGCCCAGCGCTCGAGGTCGGCCTCGGCCACGTAGGCCAGCGGGCGGATCACGACGTGGCGGCCGTCGTCGCTGACCAGCTTGGGCGGCATGCCTTTGAGTCGCCCGCCGAAGAACATGTTCATCATCAGCGTGACCACCATGTCGTCGCGGTGGTGGCCGAGCGCGATCTTGGTCGCACCGAGTTCGCTGGCCACGCGGTAGAGGATGCCTCGGCGCAGCCGCGAGCACAGGCTGCACATCGTCTGGCCCTCGGGGACCAGGCGCTTGACGATCGAATAGGTGTCCTGGTTCTCGATGCGGAACGGCACGCCGATGCGCGCCAGGTACTCCGGCAGCACGTGCGCGGGGAAGCCGGGCTGCTTCTGGTCGAGGTTGACGGCCACCAGTTCATAGGGCACGGCCGAGCGCCGCTGGCGGCCGATCAGCAGGTCGAGCAGGGCGTAGCTGTCCTTGCCGCCCGAGACGCAGACCATCACCTTGTCGCCCGGCTCGATCATGTTGAAGTCGGCGATCGCCTGCCCGAGCTGGCGGTGCAGCCGCTTGCTGAGCTTGTTGGCTTCGAAAGCCGCCTTCTTCACGGCGGCGGCGTCTTGCGGGGCGTTCATGGGGATTTCAGGCCGAAGACTTCGACGCCGACGGCCTCGCAATCGGGGTACACGTCGGGCTTCTCGGTCGCCACGCGGGCGGCCTTCACGCGCGGGTGCGCGAGCATCAGTCGCAGCACGTCGTCGGCGAGGGTCTCCTGCAGGTGGATGTGGCCCTGCTGCACGCGCAGCGCGATCGAGCGGCGGATGAAGTCGTAGTCGACGACCTCGTCGAGTTCGTCGGCCTTGGGCGTCGACAGCGCCAGCGGCACGTACAGGTCGACGTTGATCAGCACCCGCTGCTCGCCGCGCTTTTCGAAGTCGTGCACGCCGATGTTGATCCAGACTTCGTAGTCGCGCAGGAACAGCCGCCGGCAGTCCATCAGGGCAGGGTGGGAGAGTGGGCTGTGCATTGTGGTCAGGCCGCGCAGGGCCGCTCCCGAGAGGCCTGAGCTCCCCTCGGGGGAGGCGAGCGCAGCGAGTGAGGGGTTGTCATCTAAGGGTCGGAGTCAGGAAGGCCACGTCGCGCGGCTGCGCGGCCAGGTGCTGCCCACCATCGACGAGGATCGTGGTGCCGGTGATGGCCGGGGATTCGATCACGAACCGCACGGTGCGCGCCACGTCGTCGGTGGTCGAACTGCGGCCCAGCGGCGTCATGCGGTGCGCAGCGGCGAAGGCTTCATCGCTCATCGCCGGCCCCGACACCAGCGTCACGCCGGGCGCGACGCCGGTCACCCGCACCTGTGGCGCCAGGGCCTGCGCGAGCAGCGTGGTGGCGGCCTCGAGCGCGGCCTTCGACAGCGTGTAGGAGAAGTAGTCCGGGTTCGGGTTCCACAGCTTCTGGTCGAGCAGGTTGACCACGCAGCCGGTTTCGCTGCAGCCCTTCAAGTGCGCGGCGAGCGCGTTGGCCAGCACGATCGCCGGCGCGGTGTTGGCGCGCCAATGGACTTCCATCGCCGCATAGGAAAAGGTCGCGGCGCTGTCGTATTCGAAATGCGACGCGTTGTTGACCACCGCATCGATGCGGCCCAGGCGGTGCGCCACCGTCGGCACCAGCGCGCGACAGGCGGCCTCGTCGGCCAGGTCGGCGGCAAAACACTCGGCGCGCACGCCGAGCGCGCGCACATAGCCCGCGCTGGCCTCGGCCTCGCTGGCGGATTGCCGGTAGTGCAGGGCGATGTCGAAGCCGCCGTGCGCCAGTTCGATCGCGATGGCGCGACCGAGCCGGCGCGCGGCGCCGGTGACGAGCACGACAGGACGGGGCTTCGGAGAGGGCATTCCTACAATGCGCCGATGACGCAGCA
>Ga0102851_10002208_pt1 | contig 11654 bp, 12 predicted proteins | sample Mud3Dept3metaG_FD_79558 | JGI IMG/M metagenome (GOLD analysis project Ga0102851, IMG submission 79558) | Freshwater wetland microbial communities from Ohio, USA, analyzing the effect of biotic and abiotic controls - Mud 3 Core 4 Depth 3... | ecosystem: Environmental > Aquatic > Freshwater >...
GGGCGTTGTCACTTTACCAGTCACAAACCAGGCACAAAATGGAGGTGTGACCGAGAAGCCTTGATAATGAAGGGCTGTAGGGTGGTCACTGAGGTTCGAATCCTCGTCCCCCAGCCACATTTTCTTTGATATTATTGGATTTATTGGATTCAAAAATAAGATAGAAATTGATGGCAAGAAAATGGAATTAGATGAAGCAGAAGAAGAAGTTATCAATAGTTTATTTAAAACAACTAAAATACCTAATTTTAGTTTTAATTGCGAGAAAGATGTTTATCCAAAATCAATCTCATTTGATGGTAAACCACATGATAAGAGTTGTATATTTTATAGTTCTGAATATAAAAAATGTGCTGATAGTGCTAGATGCTCATGTAGTTTGATCGGATATGATATGAACAAGGCATTTTATACAGTATCAATGATGGGATACGGGTTTGGTGGTTCTCATTATAAGAAAAATATAGATAGCATCGGTTCATCTAACATACCAATCTTCACGGCGACTGATGATTACAAATTTAGTAATTCTACTAGCTTCCCTAATGAAAATGATTGGTCTTCTTCTTATTTCTTTATAAAGGATGAGGTGATGAAAAAATTTCATGATTATAATTCATTTCTTTTGACTGGAAGAGGATCAATTTGTTTGAAAAAATCTGATGGGACATTATATACGCAAGGGCAAATCGCATATATGAATGGAAGATATAATAATATATTGACCGGTATTGAATTTAAGTACTTGATTAATAACAAAGTATTGACAAGAGAAGATATATATGCATGGAAAACAGCATCATATGTTTTACCTGAGTTAAAGTTTCAAAAATGGATTGAAGGATTAGATACAGGAGGAAGAGACGGCGCGGAAGGCGCTACTACAAAAAGAATATTTCCTTTATTAAATGGTTTATTGGGTATTATGTTTACCAAGCCAAAATCTATTAAATTTGTTACTTCTAATGATGAAGATATTGAATTATTAAAGGAGATTCATAATGATGTCAAAATAAGTGATATATTTAATAAAGATGGTAAAAAGGAAGACCCAAAATTAATTAATGTTTCAATGAGTAAACGAAAATTTAAAACACTTAATACGAGAAATATATATAATCATGTGATCGGAAAAACTAATGCATATATGATGGCATTTATTGATGGCGTTGGAGCGGACGTAAGAAGAATAAGGATCGATTCAGTTATATTTGATTCAGTATCTACTCCTAATTTACCCGAATGGGCGCGAGATATATTTAAGCCAGAAATGAAACCAATAACACCAGAGTGGAAGCATCGATATGATAATATAGATGTGAATGAAATTAATGGAGAAATTGAAGCAGAAATAAAAATATTGATTGATAAATGTGTTACATATACTGGTGCACCAGGCACTGGAAAAACAACTTCGATAAAACGTGATTATAGTTATGATGTAGCATTAGCTTATTCAAATATTTGTGCTAGAAACCTAGATGGTAAAAATAAAACTGGTAAGGATATCATGGGTGAAACAATACATGCTGGATTAGGATTATATAATATGAATAAATTTCATGAAACTATTGGAAGATTAAGAGGAAAAACCTTATGGATAGATGAGCTCTCGACAGTGCAAAATTGGATTTGGTCAACATTGTATTGTCTTATGCGAGATGGTGTTAATTTATTAATATTATCAGGCGACCCAAATCAAATAGGGCCGATAGGAGAAAGATTCAAAAATGATAGTTTATTATTGTCAACTTTGATGAAAAGAGCGAATATACTCAAAAAAGATTATAGAAATGATGCAGCATTAATAAAGATTCGTGAAGGAATAGAATCAATAAACGATGGAGAGATTTTGCGTAAATTTATGGGGGCGCTTGTGGATAAAAAGAAAATACATAAAGCTGAGTATAACTCATTATCAAACATTGATATACATATCACATTTACTAATAAAATGAGATGTTGTATCAACCAACACATAATTGAATCAAGAGGATTAAAATATTCTCGCCATGAAGTGAAGTCTATATCAGTACGAAAATATGAGAAGGATACATATTGGATAGCATCTAACGGACTTCGTTTAAAGGCTAGGAAAACTATCAAGGCCAAAGGTATCTACAAAGGTGGTATTTATAAATTATTGACAGAAATAGGAGAAAATACTAAGGAATTTGAGGTTAAACGCATATATTTGGATAAAGAAGATGGGGGCGCTACTATTAAACTTGGAATATTTAATTTTAGTTTATTTGAACTAGGATATGCTATAACTGGACATAGTTCTATTGGCCAAACAATAAAAAATGAAATATTTTGTATTCATGAGGTTGGAATAATGGCGATTGATCACAAAGATTTATTATATACAGTAATGACAAGAGGATGTAATCTACGAGATTATAGGATTGCAATTAATCCATTATTTACTAAAAAAGAAATAGATAATATGTGGGAAAAATACAATTCATCTGTAGGTAAGATATTAGTGGAAACAGATGTTGATGATGATAATTTACTTTGTGAGATTGAGTTTAATCAGTAAATTATTGTCGATCTTTTTTTTTTGAGCTATTATAATAATGACAAACGAATTACAGAGTGTTAGATTTGATAAGAATATTTGGACACAAGCAAACGCAGCTAAGTGGTTACAAAAACATAATATAATAGCAAAGAGTATGCGCGTTCTAAATAATGAAATAAGATATATAATACGTGATGCTGAAAATTATTTGAGGTTTAGAATAATTTTTGCCAATGATAAGAATGTAAAATTTATTATTGGATTTAATAGTTTATTGGGACCAGTATAGTTATAGACAAAACTTTATTTAAAATAACTATAAAAAATATTATATATTATCTTTTATAGTTATCATATATGGACGATTTTACCCCATTAGAAAAAACCAAATTATTATTACTAGAATCAGATAGCCCAGTAGGCCTTGCTGGTCTTAAATGTGTGGATTCTGTGGGTCTATTTGAAGATGATGAGGCATTTGAGGCATTTATGACTGGTGTGGAGCGCGCATTATTATTGTATGTAAAAAATAATGGGAGACTTCCATCAGACGCAGATATGTCTCTAGATTATTTTGATTTTAATAGAGCTGATTATAGTAATTTCACGGATCATGAGCTAAGTGTTTTAAAAAAGTTTGATGAAATGACTGGCCCACCATTCCCTACCCGGAAGGGGCAAGGAGCTGCATCTAAAGTTCAATCGGTTAGATTTAATCGTCAATTATGGACACAAAAACAAGCTGAACAGTGGCTTAAAAAACATAAAATGGTGCCAATAAAGGTAGTAGATGTTACTACGAATGAATTACGATATCGGCTAGATAATCCAAAAAAATACGATACCTTTAGGACTATAATTGGGTCAGATGGTGTTCGTTTTGTAATAGGATTTAAAGCGCCAAGAAAAAGATATCTATGATATATCAATCTAATTATCAATCTAGTTATCAATCTAATTATCAATCTAATGTTAGGGCACAGAGATAAAAAAGAAGCAGATCGAGAAAACTATAGGAAAAGAATGAAAGCAAAAAAAAGTGACTATGATTTATCTCCTGGAAGATTAAATGTTGAAACACAAGAAATTTTGATACGTCTTCATTTATCTGGGATAAAGAATGTTGATATGCGAAATTATATTATTGAGAGCGAATTACCAATAGATCCACCATCATATTATGCGATAAGGCGATTTATAACGGTATATAAGAATGATCCAGATAGTTTTAAAGTGTTGGCAAAACCAGATATATTAAAAATAGGTATATCTTGTACTTAATAGTACTCAATATTATATAATAAAAAAAAGAGAACATTATTTATACAGTAAAATATATCATACGCAAATGGATCAAACACAAATTAATCAAGAGCGAATTCGCCAAATCTTGGAGAGTCAAATTGATGACCGCGCAGCGCATGTAGGGGGGGTTTTATTAGGGGGGCGTGCTCCTACTAGAGCTGCGAAAACATTCAGCGAATTTTGGCCAAAATATATGAAAGAAGAAAGGGCGAGTGGTAGAAATATTACATCACGAGATGCAATGAAAGAGGCTGGTATTATTTGGAGAAGAAATGTGGCTCCTGCTAGCACTCGTAAGGCCCCGCCTCGTGCTCGTAAGGCCCAGCCTCGTACTCGTATGGCTCGTAAAACACCAATGAAAAGAAAAGGATCTGGCTTTGAATCTTTTATGCCATCGTTATTTGGAAGACATGAATTTGATCCATCCATGGCATCTCCAGTATTGGTATCAGATATGGTAGAAGGAGGAGCATTTTTTGATACAGTCGTCGATGTGTTTAGCCAATTACCCGTCAAAAAAATAGCAAATTTTATCGGGAAAACATTAGCCGCATCAACTGAACCAGAAGAAGTAGTCAAAATAATAGAAAAAATCCCAGAAGAAGCTGCAAAAGAACTATCGATAACACCATCTACTCAAGTATTAGTGCCTGATAGAGAAATATTACAGGAAGCACTAAAAGAAGCACTGAGGGCAGAAAGAGAATTTGATAGGCCAGAATATGTATCTCGTGGTTATCGCCCAGTTCAAAGAAAAAGAAGGGTCGCGCCAAAGAGAAAAATAGCCAGACGAGGAACAAGAGTAGGACTAAAAAAAGGAAGAGGTGGCGTAGTAATCGGATCAGAACTTTATTAAAAAATCACCTAAAAAGGAGATTAGAACTTTTTTTTCTATTAATATTATCAGTAAAAAATAAGATGTACCAGACGCCACGATGGATTAAAAAACTAGAAGATGTCGCTCTTTCAGATAAAGACATCTCAAATATGCTAAATGGTAATGTTAATATTACTCTTTATCCAGATTTAATACACTATAGAAATTTAGATGAGTTATTGGGCGAGCATAGAGCGTGTTGCTTATTATTTGAATCAAAACCACAATATGGCCACTGGGTAGCTATATTTGAAACAGCAATGCCAGATGGTGGTAGAGGAATTGAGTTTTTTAATAGCTATGGTGATTTATTAGGTGGCTTTCCCGATGATTCATTAGCACTTATTGATCCAACATGGGCAAAACAATCAAATCAAACTCACACATATTTGAGCGACCTATTGATTAATAGCCCATATAAATTGACATATAACGAATATGATTTTCAAAAACTCCCTGGTCCAAGCCCGAGAAAAAAAGGAGAAAATCACATAAGAACATGTGGGAGACACTGCGTCGTTAGATTATTAATGCGAGAATATTCTCTCGATGAATATAAAAATTGGATGGAAAAAATGTGCGATAAATATAATTTAGATCCAGACGGAATAGTTACTCTAGCAACATGATGCGATTACCAGAAATTGATATGAGTGGCCCCGATAATATGTACGTAAATATTATTTTTCAGGGTTCTGATGTTAATAGTTATAGAAATATCGTCGATGTTAACGCTGAATATGATAACACAAGATGTGATCCATTTATTACTAAACCAGGGGAATATTACGCGAGTGTTATACGATTTACAGCCCCTCTTGATTATGTTCCTTTATTCATAGTACCGATAGTCCCAGCCGCACAACAAGTTGGTCCATTTAACCCAAATCTATCAACATACGTAATAGGTATAGCCTACAATGGAATAATGTATCCACCAACAGTACCTCCTTTAGCCAATAATGTAATATGGGAAACTGAAACTTATTCTCTTCCCCCACAATATGCAAACCCAGCAGCAACAGGATATGATCCAGCCAATCCTTATTGGTGGGCCTATGAAGTAAGTAGCATTGTTTCATGTATAAATAAAGCAATTCTCGTAGCATTTGCGGCATTTGCAGCAGCCAATCCAGCAGCACCACAAGCGACTAAGCCACCACCACAATTAGTATTCAATGCGACAGAAGAATTATTATATTGGTATTGGGATATCACTTGGGGTACAACAGATAGGACACCAAACCCAGTCAATATACCAAGAATAAGTATAAATCAACCATTAAATAATATAATCAATGGATTTGATTCTTTACTCGTTCAACGAATAGGAATCACATTAGATGATTTTGAAAGAATGCTCTTCGTGCCGACATATGCCAATACTGTCCCATTCCCGCCAGCTGGACTTCCCGCAGGAACTGAATTACATTTTAATTCGCAAGATTTATCTACACTATCAGCAGCCACTAGCATAAGAAAAATAATTGTCACATCAAATAGTTTAGCGACAGTAGATGAAGCAGTACCAGTAAATGGAACAACTGGATCAGGGACTAACATAAATAATAACCCCGCATCTGAATCAATAGTTGCTGATTTTATTCCACAATTTCAATCCCTAAAGGATATCAGAAGCATAGCATACTACATACCATCTGCTCAATATAGGTTGATGGATTTATTAGGCTATCAATCTATATCTCGACTTGATTTTCAAATTCAGTGGGTAGATACATCGAGTAATAAGTACCCAGTTATCCTGGGGGTTGGACAACAGGCATCTTTGAAATTAGCGTTCATAAAAAAATCATTAGTAAAAAATATCAAGCAGACATCAGACATTATTCCAGGTATCACTAATCCAATCCCAATCCCATCACAGGAAATGATCGGATATGGGATAGATTCGCAGTTTTTAAAGGGAGGATTAATGCAAAGTCAATCTATTCCTACCCGATCAAGAAATAGAAGATATTAATTTTTAATTATCACAAATAAATGAAGTGCAAAATAATAATTATTATTTTTTATGTTGTTAAATATTATTAGTACATTATATAGACATGTCAGATAATTACGTGCCACTCCAACCAGTGACTGTATACGATCCGAGAGTAAACGTTGATTCTACAAAAAGTTATGCAGTTTTGACTGGTGGAAATAATGTTACTCAGCAAAAAATTACAGCAACAAGCGTATCACCATCTTCTATTCAATTCGTGGCACCACCTCCTTCTGGTGGTGTATTTGTTGATAGAAACGTAAAACTCTACATACCTGCAAGACTAACGTTTACTGGCATTCCAGCTGTAGGAAATACACTAATCAGAAATGGATTTGATGCACCAAGAGCATGGCCTATTTCCGGTTCTCTCAATACTCTTAGCGTTCAACTAAATACTGCAACACCAACAATCAATTTAGCCGAAATTATTCATCCATTGACTCATTTTAGCTGCGGTATTGAACTAAAAAGTAGAGATTTTTCATCAAGTCCTGTATATCCAGACCAATATGCTTCATATAACACTGGAGTCGGAACTAATAGAAACCCTCTCGGCGGCTATGAAAATACATCAGATAATATTCCGCCAACAAGGGGAGCATTTCCATTTCTTATAATCGCCAACCCAGTCCAAGCTGTAGCTGGAACAGTATTAACTGCTACTATTGACTGTTTCTTTTGCGAAAGTATTATGTTACCACCATTTGCATGGGGACAAGGTATCAGCTCTGAAGGATTTTATAATCTAACACAAATGACCATTAATCTCACATTTTTATCTCAAGCCGCCAATAGAATGTGGTCACATTCTACAGCATTAGGTGGTGTTCCGTTCTTAAGTTCAGCTGTCTCATTTGGTGGATCTGTTGGTGGACCAGCAGCTAGTGCATTTACAATGGGCACTGGATATTTCTGCGAAGCACAATTTCAATATATTACACCAGAACTAATTCATTTACCAAAGCCTGGACCAATCACATATCCATTTGCTACAATAACAGCATTCACTACTAATTCTAACGCTGCCATTCCTGCCTTTGGTGCTGCTGGATACTTTAGTAATCAAGTCACCATCAATACTATACAATTAGCAGAGGCGCCAAGGAGACTCTATATTTTCGCTAGACAACAAAAAAATGATCTTTATGCGTCTGCCACTAATACAGATACATATTTTTCGATTGAGAATATTTCGATTACATATGCAAATAAACAAGGTATTTTAAGTGGAGCAAGTAAAGAACAACTTTATCAACTCGCAGTTAAAAATGGATGTGATATGAGTTGGGCACAATGGAGTGGGATGACTATGGGACCTGGAATTTTAACACCAGTTGGAACTATTGGCAGCATTGTATGCGTTGAAATGGGAACAGATATTGGACTACCCGAAAATATCGCTCCTGGATGTCAATACCAACAAAATCTTCAAGTAACAATGAATATAAGTAATATTGCACCTATCGCAATAATTCCAGAAATAGTAGTAATAGTCGTACAAGAAGGATCATTCACAATTCCTGGATTTGCAAGTTCAATAACTCAAACTGGTGTTTTAGATAGTAAAGATGTCCTAGATGCCAAACAACAACCAGGTGTAAGTTACAAAGATGTCGAAGACGTTCAGGGAGGAAACTTCCTAACAGGTCTATCAGACTTCTTCAAAAAAAATAAGCTAATATCTAGACTCATAGGCCCAGGGTTAGGTATTGCGAGTCAATTTCTAGGACCAGTTGGTGGTCCAATAGCAAAAGTAGCATCAGCTATTGGGACTCCATTAGCGGCCTCTCTTGGCTACGGGGCAGCTCTTCCCCGTGGTGCTCGTAGTCGCGCATTATTACCAACTATTCCAAGAAAAATGTTAGAAGACAAAACTGCTCAATCTAGACGAGGAAGAGGAGGGGTTAGGGCAGGAGGAGCAGTAATGACAAGAGAAGAACTAGCCAATAGATTATACTAATCAAATGGTAAAAAAAATATCATCAATACTATTATAACATATAAGCTTCTTTTTCTGTCAGCACATACATAGGTACAGTTGTGTGTACTAATACCCATCTTGATGTCTTAGTATCTAAAATTCTTCTTACTTGGGACGGCTCAAGTTGGATATGTTTTGTCAACACATAATTAATATTACTTCTTCCAGCAAATCCAGGAAATACAACTAGATCTTGTATCTCTGGCAATAATTTTCTTGCAAATTTTTGCTCTATAGGAATAACAACATGACTTGTAATAATAACATTTAAATTTAATTTTCTCCCTATTTCCATAGCATCTACCATCAATTTTATTAATACATCTTTAACAGTAGTGTCCATAACACTAAGAACATCATCAAATATTAACACTGATCCAGGTTCTATACTTTCTAGCTTCAAATTTTCCATAGCCACTACAAAATCTGGAGAATTAATATCAATACATTCAATCTCACTACAATTTTCATAAGCAGGATCAAGATTTTCAGTCCCTCTGCCAAAATACATTACTCTTGGGTAACAATAAATTTTCAACAATGAAGCAGCAAATGTACTTTTACCTGATCCTGATGGTCCGGCTATATAAACAACTGATCTCTTATTAGGATCTAAAATTGGATTTATTTTTCCGACTTTAAATGTTGCATCCTTTCCTAAATCTAGCTCCGTTACTTCTGGACTTTCAGTTACAGTTAAAATATAACCATCCCAATCTCCGTTTTCTATGTATGCTATTTCTTTTCCACTCGGGTCATCATCAAATGTGAACTTACTCGCATGCATTTTGATGAACAATTTTTTTACGCACTGTTAAGACACGTTACTATATATAATAATTAAAATTATCGAATAAATTATTATTATATTATAACGTATTCACTACACATAATAATTAACAATGTCCCTACTTAGTGCTAATGGGTTAACGTGGTCACAATCTATACTATTGGCCAATCCAGGAGATTCAGCAGATAATAATTATGACTATTCTGGTGCTTTAGTTACTGTTGGTGGAACAGGATGTAGAATAAGAATCGCTTCAATTTGGGATCTAATCTACTTTCAACTAGATAATTTAGCCGCTGTTGCTGCTGCTGTTGCTAATTCACCATTAATAGTGGGTCCAATACCAGCATGGGCAAGGCCTAATGCAACAATAAAAATAAATTGTCAAGTCAATTCTGGTGGTGTATTAACTATGGGGTTGATGACGATCGATAATACTGGGATGGTCAATATTGGACCAGCTACTGCTGCTGGGACTACGGGAAATTTTGTTATTGCCACTAATTGTGAACAACTTGATTCTATCATCGTATCATATTATATTTTATAAACACTTGACTCTTAGATAATTAGAAAGTATTAGTAATTATTTTTTTTATTAGTATAGCAATGAGTATTTCTGAACTCTTCGTACCAAACCCATATCCAATAAATGCTGGTGAGTTTGATAGCTCTCTAGTAAACACACAGCGCATAAATTCTATTCTTCCTATAGCTGGTAATAATTTAATTAGAGCAGAAACAACAGCAGGGGGGGCCATACATGTTGGTCAAACAGGTAGCACAACTACTGTCCAGATTGACACAAATGCTGGAATCAATGGTGGACTTACAGTAAATACAACAGCAGCCGTCGCACTAAATTTTACTGATTCTGCTACCATAGAAGCTCAAGGAAGAACATTAGGTATCGCTACAACGATCGCTGCCCCAACACTAGGAGTAAACATTGGGACAGTTTCACAGCCAATAGTAATGAAAGGGAATACAATAACAATAGGAGATGATGTCACCACGCCATCTACCGGAGTTATACTTGGCGGCATTGCAACCAATCTAACATTTCCAAAATTTTCTGGACAAATCCCGCACGCAATAAGTGGCTCAATTCAAGTACAGACCTTTAATATTGCTTATACAGGAGCTAGAGTGGATGGGGGCGGATGTAGGATTAGTTTCTTCAAAATGGGAAATTGGGTTACTATGAATGTCGATTCTCACGCTCCTCCATTAAATGCAACAGCGGCATTACCATTAATCATATATCCTATAGGGGGCCTACCGGCACCATTTCGTCCATTACAACAGCAAACAGTAATATGTTCTTTGCAAGTAGGTGGTCCCCCACCTGCAGGTACTGGAATCTTAGGAGTTTTACAAATAAGTGCCGCCGGCGTTGTCCAAATAATAGTAGGGGCCGCGACTAATTTTATAGCCGGCGCGTTGTGTGGAGTACTTAGTTCTCAATCTATTACATATCCAGTATTTTAATCGAATACTTTTCATTTCTATCTATATAGCAAAACAAGATATGTCAATATCAGAATTATTTCAACCAAATCCGTATAATATTTTCGTCGATACGATATCAATTTCTGATACATTTGATTTGATAACAGGCTGTCATGGCGCAATAATTTTACCAAATTCATATAGGTTACAAGGACTAAGAATAGGAAATACTATTTTTATAAACATAATAAATATAGGAGGAATATTTCCATCGACGGCTAATGATTTTATTATCTTAGATACTCCAATTCCTACTAGATTCAGATTTAATCATATAGGAGTCCCAGAATATTTTGGTTCATGTTTTTTAGTTGCCAATGGGATGTTTCGATTGAGCGTGTTTCAAATAGATAGTTCTGGTATAATAGCATTTTATGCATCTCCTAATTTAGATCAATTCAATGCTTTACAAGATTGTTGATTTAATTTTTATGCAAATGCTCAATATAATACTGATCCATAATCGGGTAGGGTTGATATCTTTTTATCTTTTTTTTTTCTTCTGGGGGTACACCATATAATAATTACAACACATCCGAGAAAGACTCTATTTAATCCAAAACCAATAAAAATAAGTTGTAAAAATAAGGGGTAAAAACCTGCATGGGGAGTTATATATCAAAATGAAGCCAACATGGGAGGGAAAAAAATGGA
>Ga0102851_10002209_pt1 | contig 11652 bp, 7 predicted proteins | sample Mud3Dept3metaG_FD_79558 | JGI IMG/M metagenome (GOLD analysis project Ga0102851, IMG submission 79558) | Freshwater wetland microbial communities from Ohio, USA, analyzing the effect of biotic and abiotic controls - Mud 3 Core 4 Depth 3... | ecosystem: Environmental > Aquatic > Freshwater >...
CTTTTTGCGATTGCTTTGGATGTTGTCCCGGTGAATAACATATCTTCCAGGAAGCACTGCCGTTTCTCTGAGGAAATCATTCAGGATTGCCTCCTGATCATGGAATCAGGGAGTGTCGAAGAACTCTTCGAGATCATTCCCCGTTTGGGTGTCCTGCGTGATCCCCGGTTCATATCCCCTCTGATCACCATGCTGGCTCAAGCCGACGTCAAGCGCTGCGAGTTTGCCGCATATGCGATGGGAGCCATGGGTAATCAGGAGTTCCTGGATTATCTCAAGAAGGCATTCCTGAAAGCCCAGAAGGTAAAAGGATTCGGATCGCAGGAATTCCTTATTGCCGTGATCGAGGCGATCGGAGCGATCGGCGACGATGCTGCCGTTGAGTTTTTCCTGCCGATCTTAAAGAGCAGCGACGCGCCTTCGCAGCTGCGCATGCTGAAATGGATCGTGGAATCGCTGGGCGCAATTGCCCAGCAGGGCGGAACCCGATCGCTTGAGGCGCTGGTGGAACTGACCGGACATCGCAATCAGGAAATCCGCGCGCAGGCGCTGGCGGAGTTGTCGGTGGCCTTCTGGCACAGACCGAATGAGATCTCGGAAATGATCCTCGACAGGATCTATGAGCTCACGAAGGATCGAACTCCGATGGTGGCGGAAGCTTCCTGGGCGGCTTTGCAGAGCCTGGCGGATGTTGGCTGCCGGCGTGCGGAGAGTTTTTTCAGGAGTTAGCGCCTCAGATCTGAATCATACCCTGCCTGATGAAGGATCTCACCAGCCATGCAAAGGATCGGGCGGACCCGTTCATGCGCTCCGCCCAACCCTTTTCCAGCCTGCAATCACTTCTTCAGAGTAGCGATGAGCTGTTTGGCGACTTCGAGGTTGGTGGGATCCTTGCCGATGGAGAGGTATTTCTGGAGCATCTGCAAGGCTTCACCGATGGTGCCGGGATCCCCGGACAGGCAGAGGCCCAGCTGATAGTAGGCCTCAGCATAACTGGCATCCGCCTTGATCGCCTGCCGGAAAGCCTCAGCCGCATCTTTCGCCTGCCCGCTGTTCACCATGGTGGCGCCGAGATTGTAGAAATTCTGGGCAGCCGCGCCCGGGTCGAGCGATGCCGCCTTCTGGAAAGCCGCCTTGGATTCCTCCGTCTTGCCCATTTTCCCAAGGACGACGCCCTGGTTCGTCACCAGTGCGGCATCGTCCGGTTTCAAGGCGATGGCTTTCTGATACGTGTCCAGCGCTTCCTGGTTCTGCCCGTTCTTGAAGTACGCGTCGGCGAGATTCGCGAGCACATAAACTTCGTCGGGAGCCTTCTCGAGTGCTTTGTTGAACTCGACAATCGCCTCTGCATATTTGCCCTGTCCGGACAGCGCCAGACCAGCCTCAAAGGCAGCCTTGATTTCGCCCGCCATCTTGCCGCGCTCTTTCTGCTTCTCCATCTCTTTCCTGAGCTTCTCCTGCTCTTCCGGGGTCAGTTCGAAGGCGAGCTTCTGGTTCGGATCTCCCGGGGTCAAGGTGATGTTGACGGCGGTGTAGGAAAGCCCGGGCTGGACATTCGCCTGGAAACCCGGAGAGTAACCATCTGCACGAGCCACCACGTTATAAGTCCCAGTCGGGATGTTCATGTAAATCCACTCACCCTTTTTGTCCGTCTTGGTGGTCAACTCCCGCTTGCTGCCGACTCCAAGAATCTGGATCTTGCAGTTCACGACGGTTTCGCCTTTGTCGTTGGTGACTTTTCCTCCCAGAATGCGATTCTGGGAGAAAGCGGCCACCGAAAACGTGAGACCAAAGACCAGGGGTAGAATCAGAAACAGGCCAAACCTACGAAAAAGGCTGCACATATTACCTCCTTGCATCGCCTACATATGAGAACTAGGGGCCTACAATTCTTCAGGGCTGCATTGTATGACCTGCCTGGACGGCGTGTCAACAAACTAAGCCCCGGGCTCCCATGGATTTTCCTGTGTTTCCTTGCATCCACTCATGAAGATGGATCGCGGTGCAGAAAGTTTCGAAGATCCGCTATGTTGCGCGTCACAGGAGCGGGCGGCAGGCTGCGGAGGAAGTACTTCCCGTAGCTTCTCGTTGCAATCCGCTTGTCGAGCAGGGCCAGGATGCCTCGATCCGCCCGGTTGCGTATCAGCCTACCCAATCCCTGCTTCAGGAGAATAATGGCTTCAGGGATCTGATATTCATAAAATGCATTGCTACCGCTTTCATTCAGGTGCCTGATGCGCGCCGCAACCAGCGGGTCGCTCGGAACGGAGAACGGGAGCTTGTCGATGATGACGCAACTCAATTGCTCTCCCTGCACGTCCACGCCCTGCCAGAAACTGGAGGTGGCGAACAGAACCGCATGAGGAGTGCTTCGGAATTTCTCCAGCAGGCCGCTCTTGCTCCCCTCCCCCTGCATAAACAGAGGGTATGGCAATCGTGACCGCAGCACGCCGTATATGGTTTCCATCTGGGATATGCTTGTGAACAGGACGAATGCACAGCCCCGGCTCGCCTCGAGAATCCTCTCGATCTCGTCGCAGGCACAGGCCGCCCACCCTTCCTCACGCGGTTCAGGTATATCCATCGGCACATAAAAAACCGCCTGCTCTTTGAAATCGAAATGCGAATCCACGATCAATTCTCGGCACTCCCGCAGGCCGAGCCGGGAGCGGATGAAATCAAAGGTGCCGCCGGTCGACAGTGTCGCCGAAGTCAAAACCACGGTATTCACCTCCCCGAACAGGCGGTCTGCCAGGATCGAAGACACCCGGATCGGGGAGGCCCACAGGAAGACGCCCTTGCCGCGCACATCATACCAGTAGACATGTTCGGTAGAGGCGGATTCCAGAATCGCGACCAGTTCATCATGCAGTTCTTGGCACCGCCGCTGGAGCGAATCGACCGCATCGCTCTGAACCGGCATGCCCTCCAGGGCGGATCCCACCGTCGTAAGGAGGGTGAGGAGCCTTCGATACGGGTCGGCCGGAACCGTTCCAGATTGGGGACCGCGGCGCATTTCCAGGTCGGAGCCAAGCTCACGGAGTGGATACCGTCCCTCACGGCCACGGAACGCGCCGAAGAATTCTCCCGCGCTTGCCAGCAATCTCGCAACCTGTTCCCGGATAAAATCGGAGGGTGAGCCCAGGTCGTCCAGCGTGCGCGAGCAGTCGCGGGCGAATTCGTCCAGGCGGTAACTGCTGACCATGGTGCCGAAATACTGGGTGGCGACATTTTCAAGTTCGTGCGCCTCATCGAAGACGACCGCCGAATAGTCGGGCAGTACGGCCCCGAAATCCCCCTGGCGCAATGCCAGGTCTGCAAAGAACAGATGGTGATTGACGATGACGATATCCGATTCCAATGCGCGCTGCCGCACGCGGGTCACGAAACACGCATCGAAGTCGGGACACTTCTGACCGGTGCACGTCTCGCGACTGGCCTCGAGAAAGTGCCAGAGCAGGAGATCTTCAGGCAGGTCCTTCAATTCGGCACGATCGCCGGTTTCCGTCACTCGGGACCATGCACGGATGGATCTGAGATATTCGGGATCCTGGCGTGAGAACAGCCATCCCCCCTCATCAATCCCGGCAAGCTTTTTAAGACACAGGTAATTGCTTCGTCCCTTCAGATAGCAGGCGGAGATCTTGCGGTCGAGCGCTTCCTCCAGAAAGGGGACGTCCTTGAAAAAAATCTGGTCCTGCAGGTTTTTAGTGCCCGTGGAGATGATCACACGCCCGCTGCTGTGAATACACGGCAGAAGGTAGGCGAGAGTCTTGCCGGTTCCGGTGCCGGCTTCCACACACAGATGATATCGCGTGCCGATGGCGTCAGCCACCGCCTGTGCCATCCGGATCTGTCCGGACCGGAACTCGTAATTCGGGTGCATTCTGGCGATCGGACTGGAAGGACCCAGGATTTCGCTCAATTGATCGGCCGGAATCATCGGGATATCGGACCGTGAAATCAGAGAAGTGGACCACGGGCGGTCTGCAGTCGTCTCAGCCCCGGAGACAACGGCGATTTCGCGCCACCGCCCGGGGGATGCGCCGCCGGCAGGTCACACGCCTGAAGCTGCCATTCTCGCGGCGTAGAGCGGGAATTTCGCGGTGAGCGCCAGCACCGCCTGGCGCACCTGCTGCTGTACCGTGCCATCCGCCGGAGCGCGAAGGACGCGGCTGATCAGGCGCCCGATCTCCGTCATCTCCTCCTCCTTAAGGCCGCGGCTCGTAATCGCCGGCGTGCCGATTCGGATCCCACTCGCCACCATCGGCGGGTTCTTGTCGAATGGGATGGCGTTTTTGTTGACTGTGATGTTGGCTCTTTCCAGCGCCTGCTCGGCATCTTTGCCGGTCACACCCCTGCTGAACACATCCACCAGCATCAAATGGTTGTCGGTCCCTCCCGACACGAGCCGGAATCCCTCTTCGAGGAGAGTCCTGGCCAAAGCACTGGCATTGGCCAGGATCTGGCGCTGGTACGGGACAAATCCAGGCTGCAGCGCTTCCCAAAGGCACACGGCCTTGGCTGCGATTACATGCACCAGCGGCCCTCCCTGTGTGCCCGGAAAGACGGCCCGGTCTAGGTCCTTCGCATACTCCTGGCGGCACATGATGAGGCCGCCGCGCGGCCCGCGCAGGGTCTTATGGGTTGTGGTCGTCACGAAGTCCATGTGCGGAAAGGGGCTCGGGTGCAGACCGGCAGCGACCAGCCCGGCAATATGGGCGATGTCGGCCATCGTGACAGCCTTCACAGAACGCGCGATTTCCGCGATGCGCGCAAAATCGATGATGCGCGGGTAGGCACTTGCACCGCATACGATGAGGCGCGGCTTGTGCTCTGCGGCGAGTCCGGCAAGCTCATCGTAATCGATCTGTTCCGTGTCGGCACGCACAGCATAGGACTTGACATTGTACATCTTCCCCGAAAAGTTCAGCGGATGCCCGTGCGTCAGGTGGCCGCCGTGAGCCAGGCTCATGCCCAGGATCGTGTCGCCCGGCTTGCAGACAGTCATGTAAACCGCGATGTTGGCCTGTGATCCTGAGTGCGGCTGTGCGTTCACGTGTTCCGCGCCGAAAAGCTTCATGGCTCTTTCCCGAGCCAGGGTCTCAACCTGATCGGCGAATTCACACCCTCCGTAATAGCGTTTTGCCGGATATCCTTCTGCGTACTTGTTGGTGAAGACCGACCCGGTTGCTTCGAGCACCGCTTCGCTGACAAAGTTCTCGGAAGCGATCAGTTCGAGCGTCTGGTTCTGTCTTCGAGTTTCCGACGCAATTGCGTCGGCGACTGCGGGATCCACGTCGAAAAGAATTTTCACGGCCAACCTCATGAGATTTTGAATGCCTGGAAACCAGGATGGTAGTTTACCCCAGCTTACCGCCGGCCGGAAGCAAATGAATCGCGGTGCATCCGTCACGACGTTCGCGTTGACGGTGCGACTGAATCGGGTTGCCCCTTGACTGCGGGCGACACTCCCCTAGAATGGGTCGGAAATGCCTTATTCATTTCCAGCCGGGGGTGATCCATGCGATGGAGCGGCACCTTCATTCCGACGTTGCGGGACAATCCCGCCGACGCAGAGCATCCGTCACAGCGCCTGCTGATTCGCGGCGGTTTCATCCGCCAGCTTTCGCCGGGCATTTACACATATCTTCCGCTGGGGCAACGCACAATCCGCAAGATCGCCCTCATCCTGCGTCAGGAGATGGAGGAGGTCGGCGCACAGGAATTTTCTCTTCCGGTCACTCACATGGCAGGCCGGTTGCAGGAAGAGGTGCTCCGCGACACCCCCGGAAATGCCTCCCCGTCGCGCTTGAGCGGCCGCGACCTCTGCCTGGGTATGTCCCACGAGGAGATGTTCACCGACCTTGCGCGCAGAGAACTGCGTTCCTACCGGGACTTGCCGCAGATCTGGTACCGGATCCAGAGAAAGTTCCGCGGCGAGGCTCACCCCGGGTCAGGCCTTTTCCGGTCGCGCCAGTTCATCAGCATGGATTCCTGCTCTTTTGATGCCGGTGTGGAAGGTCTGGGCCGGAGTTACCAGTTGGCGTACGAGGCGTTCTGCCGGATTTTCAGCCGATGCGGACTTAAGTTCGTCGTCATCGAAAACGGCCCGGGTTCCCCGGAAGAAAGCCGGTCGCAGAAGTTCCTTGTGTGCACCGAGGCCGGAGAGCATGTTCTGGCCGCATGCACATGCGGGTACGTCTCCGCCCTGGAGCGTGCCGTTTCGAGGATCGACAAAATCTCCGATCCGCCTGCCCAGGGTGGCATTCGTGAAGTCCATACGCCGGGCCGGAAAACCATCGCCGAGATCTCAGATTTCCTCAAGGTCCCGCCTGCGCGTCAGATCAAATCGATGGTCTTTGTGGTCCGGGGACGGCCCCATCTGTTCCTGCTGCGGGGAGATCACCAACTGAGTGCGGCCAAGGTCAGCGAGGCAATGGGGACCCCTCAGGTCCGGCCAGCCGATGCCGGAGAAATCCAGGCGGCTTTCGGAGCCGATGCAGGCAGCCTGGGGCCCGTGGGGGCGGCAGGCATCCCCGTGCATGCCGACCTGGCGTTGGAGGACCGTTCAAATCTCACCTGCGGGGCAAACAAGAATGATTACCACCTCCAGGGGGTCACTCCCGGCGTGGACTTTCAGCCGATCTGGGCAGACTTGCGCACAATCGAAAGAGGGGAAGGATGTATCCGCTGCGGCCTGCCGCTCGAATTGGTCCGTGCGGCGGAACTCGGTCACATCGCCGGACTGGGGACGGAATACTCCCGGGCCCGCGGTGTCCTGGTGCTCGGCGCCGACGGCAGGCAGGTCCCGATCGCCCTGGGCAGCTATTCCGTGGCTGCGGAGAGCATCCTGTCTTCTGCCATCGAGCTCAATCACGATGTCGACGGCATCATCTGGCCCATCCCGATAGCTCCCTTCAGCGTCATTGTGACTCCCGTGAACTACCGGGACGAAACGAGGGTTGTCGCCGATCGGCTCTACGATGCGTTGGGAGCGGCGGGAATCGACACGCTTCTGGATGATCGGGAGGAGCGGCCGGGAATTAAGTTCAAGGATGCCGACCTGATCGGGGTCCCCTTCCGGATCGTCGTCGGTCGCGAAAGGATCAAGGAGGGCAAGGTGGAGCTTTTCTCACGGTCAACCCGGAAAACCACCGTGCTCGAAATCCAGTCGGCTGCAGCGCATCTCCGGGACCTCCTGGCCGAAGGACACAATCGACGGGCGGCCCCGGACGTGCCGGGCCTGCGTTGAGCCGGCACCGGAAGGTCAGGCTGTCAGCGCATCCGCCTGACGGAGGCTGCCGCTGGAGAGGGACGGGACAGGAAAACCACGAGGTGAACATTCTGGTCCTCTGCACTCGCGAAATCGGCACCGCGCAGCGGCGGGTGCGGCCCACAAAGGTCCGGCCCAGCGGACACAGGTCGTGCTGCCGGGCCCATCGCCATGGCCGGATTATCGGGCACATCAGCGCTTTCTGCCCGCACGCGGATGGCAGGACCGGTATATGCGGACCAGCTGTTCCGTGGAGATGTGGGTGTATTTCTGCGTCGTCGACAGGGTCTGGTGGCCGAGAAACTCCTGAATGGAGCGCAAGTCTGCTCCCGCGTTCAGCATATGCGTGGCAAAGGTGTGGCGCAGGGTATGGGGATGCACGCGCAATCTCTGGGCCAGGCGAACGACATGGCGGTCGATGATCCTCGCGACTCCACGAACCGTCAGACGGGCGCCGCGGTTATTGAGGAAGAGGGCGTCATCGGCATCCTCCGCCGAGGTCCTGTTCCGGAACGTCGCGCCCCCCCACACCGCAGGGCGGACACCGAGCCACGTGCGGATCGCTTCCCCGGCCTTTCTGCCAAAAGGAACGATCCGCTCTTTGCGCCCTTTGCCAACAACCCGCACAAAACCGCTGTCCAGGTCGCAATCCTCCCGGTTCAGACCCACGAGTTCGCTCACGCGGATGCCTGTCGCATAGAACAGTTCCAGGATCGCCCGATCCCGAATCCCCAGCGTTGTGCCGGCCTTCGGCGCTTCGAGCAACTCCAGGACGGCGTCGTAACTCAAGTGATCGGGAAGGCGGTGCTCCTGTCTGGGCGAGGCAACGTTTTTTGCCGGATTGGATGGGATCGCACTCCGTCCCGCAAGGTACTTCATGAAGGAACGAATCGCCGCCAGTTTACGCGCCATGGAGGACTTGCGGTTGTTCTGCCGAAAGAGGAACCCGAGGAATTCGCGAATGGTAAGGTTGTCGATCTGCGCCAGTTCCGGCTCGGGCCTGAGTTCGCCTGCCGGAGTGTGCGTCAGGAAATGATGAAACTGGTACAGGTCGGAGGCGTAATTCCGCGACGTGTGATCCGAAACGTTTCTTTGAAACCGGAGATAGGTCAGAAACTGCTCAATCCAGGACGCCAGCGTCATGAGAATCCTTCAAAATGCGGAATGCGGCATTTTGGAATTCGGAATAGGAGAAGCGCAAAGCCGGTAGCTCCAAAATAATCGCCTGCACATCCGCATTCCGCACCCGGAGATTCGGCATTCCGGAAACCGCATTCCGCGCTCAGGAATTCCGCATTCCGGAATCCTCATTCCGCATTCGAGCATTCGCCATTCCGTCGAGAGCCTCGATCCAGTGGTCCATGGACTGGAGTGAAGATTCCACCTGCAGGCGGTGGCGTTCCGTACGGTCGCGGATCGCGCGAATGCCGGCCGGGGCTTCGGGCAAAAGCCCGAACGAAATATTGGCCGGCTGGAAATGCTCGGGCGCGGCACAGCTGATGTAATGCAGCAGGCTGCCGCAGGCGGTATCTCTTGGCGGGGAGACCGGTGCCCTCCCCCCGACAATCCTGGCGGCATTTATGCCGGCAATCAGACCGGTCGCAATCGATTCGACGTAGCCTTCGACACCGCAGATTTGCCCCGCAAAAAACAGACCCGGCTGCCTGCGGGCCTGAAGTGTTGCGTCCAGCAGTACGGGCGCCAGCAGGTAGGTATTGCGGTGGATCTGGCCGAAGCGCAGGAACTCGGCGCTTTCGAGCCCGGGGATGAGGCGGAACACCCTCCTCTGTTCAGGGAAACGCAGGTGGTTTTGAAACCCTACCAGGTTGTAGCTGTCTGCCATGAGGTTCTCCTGACGCAATTGCACCGCGGCATAAGGCCGGCGGTTTGTGCGCGGGTCGATGAGACCTACCGGCTTCATCGGCCCGAAGCGAAGCGTGTCAACTCCGCGTCGGGCCAGTTCCTCGATTGGCAAACAACCTTCGAAATAGAGGGCTTCCTCGAATCCGTGCACGGCGACCGATGCGGCAGTCACCAGAGCCTCGTAAAAGCGAAGGTATTCCTGCTGCGTCAGAGGAGCATTGAGATAGTCCTCCCCCCCTTTGCCGTAGCGCGACGCCGCAAAAAGCCTGGTTTCGTCGATCGTCGCAGCATCGACGATCGGCGAGATCGCATCATAAAAATACAGGTGTTCGGAACCGGCAAACTCCCGGATTGCCTCGGCCAGAGCGGCTGCGGTCAGAGGGCCGGAGGCAATGACCGTGATTCCATGCGCGGGAATGGAAGTGGCTTCCTTGCGCTCGATCTCGATACGGGAGTCGCTGCCGAGTATTTCGCTGACCCGTCGTGCGAAGAGCTCACGATCCACCGCCAGGGCATGCCCTGCAGGTACGCAGGTTTCGTCCGCGATGCGCATCAGCAGGCTCCCAAGCCGGCGCAATTCCTCTTTGAGCAGGTATGGGGCAGTTCCCGGAAGGTTGGACTTGAGGGAATTGCTGCAGACGAGTTCCGCAAAATCGCCGGACCTGTGCGCAGGGGTGAAAACTAGGGGACGCATCTCGACCAGTCGGACGCGAAGTCCGCAACGCGCGATCTGCCAGGCGGCCTCCGAACCGGCCAGCCCGGCACCAATGATGGTGACATCGGGATTCATTCCATGGGGCTCCGCCCGCGCCCTCCGGAGTTGAAAGCGTATCCGAGTGAGCCGGAGCAGGCAATCTAAAACCTCCGGCAGACGAGGACGGGGTGGATCCGCGAGGGCAGTCTTCAGGGCTCTTGCGGATCTTCCGATGCTTCGCCCTCTGCCTGCCTGGCCGCCGGCTTCCGGCCCTCAAACTTCAGGGCCGCGGAGTTGATGCAATACCGCAGCCCGGTTGGACCCGGACCATCCTCAAAGACATGGCCCAGATGGCCGTCGCAGCGGCTGCAGAGCACCTCCACCCTGTGCAGGAAGTGGCTGTAGTCATCCTGGGTGCTTACACTCGCGGGCGCGGTGGGCGCGGTGAAGCTCGGCCAACCGCAGCCGGAATCGTATTTGGACCCGGACACGAAGAGTTCCGCGCCGCATGCGACGCATGTGTAGACGCCCGGCTCGTGATGGTCCCAATAGGCGCCGGTGAAGGCCCTCTCGGTCTTCTTCCGCCGCGTCACTTCATACTGCTCCGGAGTGAGGAGCTTGCGCCACTCCTCGTCGGACTTGACTACTCTTTTTGCCATCGACGGCCCTCCAAGACGTGTCAGTGGGCGATGCCGGGATCTGGCGGCAGCCGATCCGCATCCTTGTGCGCATCGCATGCACCGGATGCCCCCTTGCCCGACCGGGACTTCCCGCTCTGCCTGCCGCCCGGGGCCATCTTACTTGACGGGAAGGTTCAACGCATCTTCCAGCAGAATATTGTGCACTGCAAGTGTGTCGCCCAGCACCTGATCGAGGGCGATGCGGCTTTGGATCCAGGCGGTTTTCGCCTGCAGCAGGATGGTCTGGGCATTCTGCAGATCCCGTTGCGCCTGCAGCACCAGAAAGGTGGTGCTCGCTCCGAGAGCGTATTTATCCTGCTCTCCCTGCAGGCGTTTCTCCTGGTAGTCCACACTGACCTGGGCGGCATCCACGTTGGCCTGGTGGAGGGAATATGTGTCGTATGCCTGACGCACCTGGAGGGTGATTTGCTGACGCAGCGAGTGGAGGCTCTCTTCTGCCTGCTTATAGGCGATCTGCGCCTGCGCATTATTTGCACGGGCCTGGTCGTTGCCGATCGGGACTTTCAGGCTGAAGCCGATCGCATAGCCGAGGTTGTTCCCGCTGAACAGAGAACTGAAGGAGTCGCCCAGGCCTCCCGGCTTGATCCCAAGGACGGGCGCGTTGAGGAACCCTTTGGAGAAATCGCGCTGGATGTTGTCCCCGCCCAGTCCGTTCTGCGAGTAACCCATGACGAGATCAAGTACCGGGCGCAACTGGTTCCTGGTGTATTCGATCTGGATCTTGTTGTTTGCCAGATTCAGGAGTTGCGCTTTGACTTCGGGACGCGTCTCGAGAGCGCGCTGAGTCGCTTCTGAGACAGTGCCTGGAGGCGCGGGCGGCGGTTGTGGGCGGCTGGACGGCACAATGGTAGCGTCCATCAGGGCCGGGGGTAAACGGGACGATATCAGTCTCTTGAGCTGGTCCTCCGCGATGCGCCTGTTATAACGCGACACCACCAGCTGCTGGTTGACACCGGCAACCTGCGCCTGTGCCTGCAGGACATCCAGCTGCGCCAAAGTGCCTACCTCCGCCTGGATCCGGGCTTGTTCCAGGGTGACGAGCGCCAGCTTCTGGGAGGCCTCCTTCACCAGGATATCCTCGTCGTTGTAGACCAGAGTCCAATAGGTGTTGAGTACGC
>Ga0102851_10002211_pt1 | contig 11641 bp, 6 predicted proteins | sample Mud3Dept3metaG_FD_79558 | JGI IMG/M metagenome (GOLD analysis project Ga0102851, IMG submission 79558) | Freshwater wetland microbial communities from Ohio, USA, analyzing the effect of biotic and abiotic controls - Mud 3 Core 4 Depth 3... | ecosystem: Environmental > Aquatic > Freshwater >...
GGGACAAAGGGACTGATATTTGACCTTGACGGCACTCTTGCCGATACCATGCCCTATCATTTTGAGGGATGGAGAAAAGCGTGCTTAAAGTACGGCGCACATATCGATACTGCATTTCTCCGCAAACACACAGGTAGTCCGGGGTGGATCGTTGCCGATGAAATACTAAAGAACTGCAACCTGAACGGAAGTGTGACCAGAGAACAGATCATGAATGAAAAACTCCATGAATTTTTTAAGATCCAGCACCTCGCAAAGCCGATTGGTCCCGTTGTTGATATCGTAAAAAAATATCATGGCAAGCTGCCTATGGCCGTTGGTACCGGAGGCCACAGGGAAGCGGTCGAACGTACCCTTGAACTAACAGGTTTGAGGAAGTACTTTGATATTATCGTCACTGCCAACGATGTGGATTATTTCAAACCACATCCTGAAACATTCCTCAGGTGCGCTGAGCTGATGAATGTAGATCCTGCCCATATTGAGGTATTTGAGGACGGTGAGCAGGGTCTTGAAGCTGCCCGGATTGCCGGCATGATACCAAGGGATGTCAGGACCTGGTACCATTCGAACTGGTAACCTGATTAAAGCTCAAAATCATCCAAATGAAAAATCATTTACTGTTATTCTGCTGTATTGGATTGTTATCAAATAGCTGCAGGTATCCTCCAATTGCAACAACGAAAGTAAATTTTGGCAATTCCTTTTTAAATACTGCACTTAACGACCGGTCGGATTATTATTATTTTGATTTTAAGGTCAATGCCAGGGTTTCTTCAACACTGCCGGTCGGTATGTTTGATTCAGGCACAGGAGGCCTTACTGTATTGAATGCTTTATTGAATTTTGATCAGTACAATAATGCAAATCAAAAATTTCTGCCGGGAGGAGACGGTATCAACGATTTCCGGACTGAGCAATTTATTTATTTCGGCGATCAGGCAAATATGCCTTATGGTCATTATGCTGAAGTGAATAAAACCGGATTTCTGAAGGAGCTTATTTTCAGGGATGCACTGTTCTTATTAGGCAATAAATATTACCGGACCGGAGACGATAAAACATATCAGACTGATAAACAGACTGTAAAGCTGATCGTTATTGCCTGTAATACTGCAACCGCTTATGGTAAAAATGATATAGAAAGAATGTTGTCTTCAGCAGGTAGCAGGATCAAAGTTATCGGAGTCATTGACGCGGGAGTTAGTGGCGCTCTTGCAACCTTTAAGAAAGACGAAAGCGGGACGGTTGCCGTGTTGGCTACTGCAGGCACTGTTTCTTCCAACGGATACCTGAATACATTTAATTCGATGAAAACCTCATCAGGCTATACCGGCAATATAGAATTTATACAACATGCCGGTATAGGTATTGCAGAAGCAGTTGATGAAGAACCAAATTTCATTGCCAGAAGTGCAACAAAACCAAGGAAGAATTATAAGGGCCCATCATTGAGCAACGATGAATTGAAGATCCGGAATGAATTGATGGAAATTTACGATTTCGACACGACCGGTAACGCATTACTTTACGAAATTAAAAATGATCAGTATTATACCCTGCAGCTTAACAACCCTGAAAATTATGTTAAATTTCACCTGGTATCGCTTTGCGAACGGCTTCAGTCAATGCAGGATATCAAACCTTTGAAAACCCTGATTTTAGGATGCACTCATTATCCATATTTATCCGAATTTATACAAGAAAGCTTAGGGGAATTATACAATCTGAAGATTAATGAAGAGTATGTTTACAGGGATGTCCTGTGCGACAGTATCATTTTGATCGATCCGGCTGTCAACACTGCAAAAGAAGTATATGAATATCTTCTCATCAATAAATTGCTGAATAATAAGGGGGACATCAACAGAAGCGAGTTCTTTATCAGTGTACCCGACGGCCTTAATTCCGGAATCAAAACCGATTCATTGAATTGGTTTACATTTGATTATAAATACGGCAGGGATGAAAATCATTTTTATGATACAAAACAGGTACCGGTAAGCAGGCTGAATACGAACGATGAAATAATTTCACGTTTCCGGAAACAAATCCCGGACGTTTTTGAGTTGATAAGGAAATTTGATTCACAGAATAACAAAACTGCATTTCTCAGACCTGAGGAGCGATTCTGAAAAAGCGGAGAATATTAAGATCTTTTCGTGAGTTGATATTAAAGGATGAAACCATGAAACAATCCCGGAAAGCGTTAAAAGAAAGGGTATCAGGTACCCTGTTTTTATTGATGCTGTGCTGGCTTTCAGGGGGGCCGACAACCGGAGCGCAAAATGTAAACAGGGAGGTTCAAAACGATAATGCCATGAGCCAGAATCGCAGGATCCTTCGGATTCCTGATATCCGGGGTTTCATTACACTGAAAGGTGATTTTCATGTACATACTTCATTTTCTGATGGTTATGTCTGGCCGGATTTCAGGGTTACCGAAGCCTGGACTGAAGGTCTGGACGTAATTGCAATAACTGATCACATTGAGTCCCGCCCTCATAAAATGGATACTTCAGATGATCAAAATTCAGGATATGAACGTGCAATTGCGAGGGCAGGAGCACTGAACATTTTACTTGTCCCCGGAGCTGAAATATCAAAAAAAATACCGCCGGGACATCTCAATGCATTGTTTGTTGAAGATGTAAACAAGCTCACTGACAATGATCCAATGGTCCAGATTGAAGAAGCAGTGAAACAAGGAGCCTTCATTTTATGGAACCATCCAGGTTGGGGCTGGGCAAGCCCTTTACCTGATACAACTACCTGGTGGGATTTTCAGACGGTGATACTGGAAAAGGGATGGTTACATGGTATCGAAATTTATAACACCGAAGAATGGTATCAGATTGCACTTAAGTGGTGCATGGAAAAGAGCTTAACTGTCTTTGCCAATTCCGACATACATGCCCCGGTTAACTATTGGTATGACCTTTCCCGCCCTTACAGCCACCGTCCCATAACTTTAGTTTTTGCCAGAGAGAGGTCTTTAAACGGTGTTAAGGAGGCTCTTTTCGAAAAACGGACACTTGGCTTCTTCGATCATATACTGGCAGGAAGGGAAGATCTGATCAAAGAACTTTTTCATGCTTCGGTAACATTGCATCCACCTTTCAGGCAATCCGGCAAAGATGGGAACAGAACTTTTTATGCTGAGCTTGAGAATCATTCTGACCTTACATTTATACTCAAAAAAGAGGGAAAGGCAAAACGAAATGACCGTTCAGATATTATTAAACTGTTTCCTGAAAGTATTGCAATTATTAATTATAAGGAAGCTGAAGAAGAGCTTGATTACTCACTTACAAATTGTTATTCTAATATCAACGAGCATACGATAATACAAATACCCGTTAGAAAATAATTAACTTTAACCACAAATCCGCACTAAGTTATCACGAGGCTCTAAAGGACTTTTTCAACAATCTTTTCTATATTCAATTGCGTACGTCCTGAAATCAATCATTCAGGTGTCAGGCAGGGTTTAGAAGCTCGATCATTTTCCAAATAGACATTTGATTTATCTTAAAAAAATCATTATATTTGTATAGGACTAGCCTGATTTCCTTTGTTTAAAGACTACAGATGATCTGTGTATTACAGATCTTTAATAAAAAATTATAAGGTTTATCTTTTAGATTTGATGCGTGTTCCTTGCTGTTGAGCTTAAAACTGTTTTCTCCGTATTTTCTTAATAATTTCTTAAACCTAAAATTAAATTAAGATTACTATGAAAATTAAGACAAGGCAAATCTATTCGATGGAGAGTCATATCCGGCTCTTCAGGAAATTTATTCTGATTGGGATTTTTCTTCTTTCCCAATTTGTTGCTCTGGCGCAACAAGTGTCTGTTCAAGGTGTAGTTACTGATGCCAAAACAGGAGCTGTTTTAGCTGGTGTAAACGTTGCTGTTTCAGGAACGACTCTTGGAACGATAACTGACGGTTCCGGCACCTATTCACTAACAGTTCCGAATGAAAAATCCTTATTGCAATTTTCATTTATCGGATACCAGCCCCAGTCCGTTACTGTTGGCAGTCAAAAGGTAATTAATATCGCACTGGCTGAAGAATTGGCTGTACTTGACGAAATAGTTGTGATCGGTTACAGTTCAAGACGTCAGTCGGAATTGTCTTCCTCTGTTGCTGTTGTTTCAGCGGCAAAACTGCAAACAGCACCTGTTTCAACCAGTTTAAGTGTTATGCTGCAGGGAAGGGTTCCGGGACTGATAATCTCTAATACGAATGGGATGCCGGGAAGCGGTGCAACCATGACCATACGAGGAGCAGGCTCTATAGGAGCCAGCACCTCTCCCCTGGTGGTAGTTGACGGGATAATCGGAGGTGATTACAACCCACAGGATGTTGAAACGGTAACAGTTTTAAAAGATGCTGCAGCTACCGGTATTTACGGCTCACGGGCTGCCAATGGGGTGCTTGTTATCACCACCAAACAGGGACGAGCAGGTGATTTCAGGGTTTCAGTAACCAGTACAACCGGTCCAACTTTCAACTGGGACAACAGGATAGAGCTCAATGATTCTCACAGCTTGTATGATCAGCAGGTAAAGGGTTTAAGAAACCTTTTTGACCTGAGAGTAGCAGAAGGGCACCCTGATTTTGTTGGAAAATCTTTTGAGGAATACAGGGACAAAACCGTTCCTCCAAATGTCGTTAATACGAATACCAACTGGTATGATTTGTTAAATGGACCCGGCTTTATAAATCAAACTCAGCTCGCGATGTCAGGAGGTAATGAAAGGACTACATTTTATGTGAGCGCTAATCTGAATTATGAAAAAGGAACAATACTTGACAGGAGTCATACACAAGCTACACTAAGAAGCAATATCAGTCATAAGATCTTTGAGAATCTGAAATTTACACTGAGATTAACAGGAGATTACGAAACAGATCCAAATTCCTGGTTTGGCAGCGGCAGAGCGAGGTGGGAATCTTTTTCAGCCGTTCCGTATGATAATCCGTATTATGATGGACCAGGCTCAATAAACGGCCATCTCACACCTGTTATGAACACTAATATTGTTCCTCTCTGGTACCATTATACAAGGCAGAATTATATACTGGAAAGGGAAACTTCCGAGTCCTTATCGAAAGAATATGATGGTACAGGAACCGGTGAATTGGACTGGCGGATTACTGACTGGCTAAGGGTAAACACCAACACCAGGGTTAGTTTTGGTTTCGGGGACGAAAGCTATATGTTCACGAAAGACAATCTGGAGGGAAAAACTTACGGCGGCTACGTAGAATGGGATTACGATTACAGTACAGGTATAATAACTTCAAATACAGCTCATATCAGCAGAAAGTTCGGAAATCACACTTTTTACGGGATTCTGGGGCAGGAATATTCCTATGGTAATTCACGGTATGTCGATGCCAGAGCAATTGGTGTGGTTGCAGGAATGACCGCTCTCAGTTCTGCGGGTACACCCAATCTGACACGGGGAACCTTATCAGAAACGGGATTTAAATCATATTTCGGACAGTTGGATTATAACTATCGTAACAAGTATTTTCTTGTTGGTTCATTGCGGCGTGATGCATCTTCCCGTTTTGGTCCGGATTATAAATGGGCTACCTTCTATTCAATCGGTGCAAACTGGCATATCAACAGAGAGAATTTCCTGGCTGATGTGGATTGGATTAATACATTGAAACTAAGGGCAAGTTACGGAAAGACAGGTAATGCTAATATCTCAAATTACCTGCACATGGGAACATATCAGTTTTCTGACAGAACTGCCTACGATGGAGTTGCAGGCGCAGTGCCTTCACGCTTGCCAAATCCCGCTTTAACCTGGGAGTCAGCACATACACTCAATATTGGCACGGAGTTAAGGATATATAATCGTTTAACTATTGAATTAGACTTGTACAACACGAAAAACACAGACTTGCTTCAGAGCGTGCCTCTTTCAGCTGCATCCGGTTTTGCCTCTCAGCAAAGAAATATCGGTTCAGTACTTAACCGCGGGATTGATTTGAATATTACAACCACCAATCTTGATGGATTGTTAAAGTGGCAAACCAATTTAAATTTGAATGTCAACAGGAACGAGGTGTTGGAATTGTCTAATCATGCGGATATTATCAGCGACAACTATATTATCAGAGAAGGTTTGACATTAAAGTATTTTTATATGAGAGAATGGAAGGGAGTTGATCCAGCAACCGGTAAACCACTGTGGACAAGATGGGAAGATGAAAATGGCGGCCTTTTACATGGCAGCAGCAAGAAAGAACCGACCAACATTACGACAACCAGCGTATTCTCAGATGCCAGCCTTATACCTATTGAAACAGTGTACCCTGATTTTACCGGAGGGTTCAGCAATGACCTCATGTTTAAGAATTTCTCACTTACTATACTGACCAACTTTGCTGTAGGTCATAAAGTCTATACTGAGGCCAACTGGACCGTGCATGACCTTGGCAGTAACAGGTTTAAAATAACCAAATGGCAGGGTTGGACCACATGGGAGAAACCGGGGGATATAGCTGATCTGCCTCAATTATTATTCAGTGATCCATATAACACCCGGATGGCATCATCCTTATACCTTCACGATGCCAGTTACCTGAAAATTCAAAGTGTACGGCTGGGGTATACATTCCCCAAAACAATCGTTGGACTTAAGAACCTGTCTTTAGCTGTCGCTTCTGAAAACTTGGCAATACTGACAAAATTCCCGTTTGGAGATTCTGATACAGACTTTACAGGCTCATCAGCAGGATCAGCCTCCCTTGACAGATACCGGCCAACTAGGAAAGTTTTATTTAGCATCAGGTTTGATCTTTAACAATAAAATAAAATACAACATTATGAAAACGAATAAAGGAATCTGTTTAATATTTTTTATGCTGTTACTATGGTCTGGTTGTACTGATGAGCTGGAGTATCTACCAATTGACCAGTTGACAACAAACCAGATAATCAATGACCCCGAATTATTAAAAACTGCTACGGTAGGAAATTACTCCTATATGAGAAGAAACCGTACTGGTGATGATGCTCAAAATATAAGGCATCGGGTTATCGAGTATCAGAGTGATGATCTTATTATGATGAGATGGAGCAGTAATCATCTGACCTATATATTGACTTATCTGATGGTTGTTAATAATAACCTTGCCAGATCTTTCTGGAATATTGCCTATTATGCAATTTTTGCAGTCAACACTGTAATAGAAGCCATACCTGATGATGCGAGCGCGGAAATGCTTAACCTGAAAGGTGAGAATCTCTGGATGAGGGCGCACTGGATGTTTGACCTTGTCAGGGTTTTTGCGAGACCCTATTCCCATGACAGTCCAGAAACCAATTTAGGCGTTATGATACGTGATAATACTGACGTATTCGCTTTACCTCCAAGGTCCACTGTAAAAGAATGTTATGAGTTCATTGAAAAGGATCTTTTAAAAGCAGCAGAACTTATGACCATATCCAAGTCAAACAAATATGCTTCAAAAGAAGTTGCATGGGCAACACTTGCCAGATTATATCTTTATATGGAAAAGAATGATGAAGCCATAGAATATGCAAATAAAGTAATAAGCTCCAACAGGTACCAGCTGATTCCTGCAGATAAAGTGCCCTGGAACCGTTTAACTTGTGAACAGAATTCTGAAACTATTTTTGCCGTTAAGATACTTCCTGCAGAAAATATGGGGCGTACTTCAATAGGGTCAATGTTTCACAATGATGTAGGATGGGGTGAAATCATGGTATCCTCCAGCTTAATGGATCTCCTCTGGAAATGTCCGAACGATAATAGAAAAAAATTCATTGATCCACACTACAAGCTTGACGCTAATGGCCAGAAAATTCCCGATCCTAATGAAAAATACTATGGTTACGCGATGAATGACAGGATGGGTGTTACAAGCTATTATTCCATAAAGTTCACCTATGAGAACGGCGTCGCCATGCTGCATTCACCAGTTTATTTCCGGCTGGCTGAAATGTACTTAATACTGGCAGAAGCCTATGCAAAAACCGGACAGAATCAGCTTGCACTGGACAATGTAAATATAATCAGGCAACGTGCCGGTTTAACCGGAGATGAGCTGTTCAGGCTCGATAATATGAGAGGATATTCATCAGTTCTGGATATAGTGCTGGATGAAAAAAGACTGGAATTCTGGCTGGAAGGCCATCGTGCACAGGATGTCTTCAGAAACAAGAGAACAATGGACAGGACTTACTCGTCCTGGCAGGGATGGTCAGGTCCAAGATATATCCCATACTGGTCTAATCGTATTATTAATTTTATCCATGAGGACGAAATGGCAAGAAATCCGAACCTTGTACAAAATCCGCCCCTGGAAGATTTGTCAGAGTTGCCACAGTAGCTTCCGTAAGCAGAATATCCAGCCTGACTGTTAGTTTAAGGTGTCTGATATAATATTAATTGTCAGACACCTTTTTTTTATAAGGACCTGTTCTAAGCAAAAGTTGAATCATATTTTATAGCCAAGCTGACGCATCCTGTCAGCCAGTCCGGGATAAAGCTTTAATGCATTCTTATAATAGATTTTTTCCAGGACTTCTTTCGGAAGGTTGAGACCTCTGATTGGATTTCTTCCCTCTACAAGTTCGTCAGTTTCAAGGATCCGGAATGTTCTGGAATAATTGCTTACATGACCCGGAATTGCCGATTTCTTCTCATATATGCCTTCATCGGTCCCGTAAAGGATACGGTCTGAATACTGTATCATAAAGTCACGCAGATTGTCGTAATTATCCAGATAATAATACTGGAAAGTGGCAGCCAGGTCAACATACAGATTCGGATAGGTGCTGAGCATGTATCTAAGATAGTCAATTTGCGCATCCTGACAGATCAGCCAGGAACAATGTGCTGCAAGGACAATAAGATCGGGATGACGCTGCAGAACACGTTCGATACCCATTATCTCACGCCAGAACTCCACAGGATCAGCACACCATTTCGTCCTGTTCCCAAAGGGACCGTTCGGATCAGCAATATGCACCGAAGCAACCAGCATGCCAATCTTCTCCATTTTTGCCAGAACAGGTTCATGAGATGGATCATCAAAATACCTGATACCTGTTTCACCTTCCTTAAGCACCCTGTAATACGGGCCATGCCATATCTTATAACCCACGAAACCTTTTTTCATATAACCGGCAAGTTCCTTTGGTTTATGGGTCAATCCCCTGTGTGGAGTAAAATCACTTATACAGGTCATGATCCTGCCTTTGCTTACTTCAGTGATTGTGTCAATCCCTGTCTCCCCGCCTGCCCGGCTGCAAAGATTAATCCACATGGCCACATCGATATTATGCTTCATTGCCAGTGAGTCACGCATTTCCAGATAATTGCTGATCCCTGTGTAATTGTTGGAAACATGTGTATGCACATCAATCCTTGGAATCTCCGGATATTCTGTTACAAATTGCGAAAAGCCTGTGACTGTAAACCAGATAAGGCAAAAAATGGTTGATAAAGTTCTCATGATGACTGTAAATTATTGATAAATACTTTAATAATTGAAAATTATCATACAAAACAAAATAGCTTCTAAAATAAGGTATGCTGCAAAAATAGTATCTGGAACTGGATTATCGATACTTATTGTTATAATATCTATATTGTTATTATTATCTTTCAAAATTTAATACCTCTGTTATGAAAACCTTTAATTTTATTATCATAACAAAGCCTTCGGTTTGGAGCTGAAGGATAAATCAGGGAAGCTTGTGCCTGTTGATGGGAATGAAAAAGCTTAATAGATAATTATATGGAAACAGATAATAAATATTATTATGAATAAAAAGTATGATCGCAGACAATTTGTGAATCTTTCCACTGGCGGGAATATACAACCAGTTAATAGTTCGCCGGGAAAAGCTTCACTTCAGAATCAGCTCCAGGGCAGGACGCTGCGGCTTGGATTCATAGGTATCGGAGGGCGGGGTTCTTACCATCTTAACTGCGCTTTAGGCATAGAAGGTGTTGAAGTGCCAGCCATTTGTGAGATTAAACCTGTACGCCTCTACCAGGCAAAAAGAGCGGTGGAAGCGGCAGACCTGCCATCACCAAAGATGTACGACAAACCGACGGATTATTTGAAGCTTTGCGAACAGGATGACCTGGATGCAATAATTTGCTGCACGCCATGGGAGCTGCATACGCCTGTATGCGTTGCTGCCATGAAAAACGGCAAGAATGCAGTATCCGAAGTCCCTCTTTGTATAACCATAGAAGAGGCATGGGAAATCGTGGAAACGTTTGAAAAGACAGGTAAATGGGCAACAATCGGCCTCGAAGGTTTCCGTGACAACACTTTACTGAATATGGTCAGAAAGGGCTTGTTCGGAAAGATCGTACATGCCGAAACAGGGTATATCCATGACCTCAGGATGGTCAAATTCACACCGGACGAGGAGCCATGGCGCCTTCAGCACTCAGTATTGCGCAACGGCAACCTCTATCCCGACCATCCTATGTCAGTAATGCTGCCGGTACTGGATATAAACCATGGCGACAGGTTTGATTATATCCAGTCGATGAGCTCGGGATCAGTAATGCTCAGGGATTATGCCGAGCTGAACTACGGGAAGGATTCCCTCTATGCGAATACCAGATTCGCATTGGGCGATTATAATGCTTCCATTGTCAGGACCGTCAACGGAAAGATGATGACCATCATTCACGATACAAGCACACCGCACCCGAGGGAGGATTTCCGCCTGCAGGGTACAAAAGGGATCTTCCATTCCGACGGAAGAAGAATATATATTGAAGGACTCAGTCCCCGTGAACATGAGTGGGAACCCGCAGACAAGTATTTTAAAGAGTACGCAGTTCCGCGCCAAAAGGTCCCGCCAAGAAGATTTAGCGGCAACATAGAAGGACACGGTGGCGGAGGCAGTGAGACTCCGATAGTATGGCACCGTCTGGTAACAGCACTCCGTGAGAACAAACTGCCCGACTGGGATGTGTATGATTCAGTTACAAGCGGTGCAATTGTTCCGCTCTCATGTGAATCAGTCGCAAAAAAATCCTTGGCTATTGATTTCCCTGATTTTACCAGGGGAAAATGGGAAAACAGGTTACCGATCATGCCGCTGGTATAGTTATTAAATCTTAAAAGGAAGAAATCATGAATAAAACAAATTATACCAGAAGAAAATTTGTTCAGCTTTCAACAGCTGCAACTATGGGAGGAACTGTCTTGTCCGGCATAGGCTTCCCCAAAGAGGCGTCGGCTCAAACCCAGGGTAATAACCGGACATTAAGGCTGGGATTTGTAGGAATAGGAGGCCGCGGCACTTACCATCTTAATTGTGCCCTTGGCATGGAAGGCATTGAAGTACCTGCAATATGTGAAGTTATTCCCAAACGACTTCAGGAAGCAAAACAAAGGATAGAAAAAGCCGGACTGCCAACCCCGCGTATGTACGGACGGGGAGTAACGGATTTTAAAAGGTTATGCGACAATGAGAAGCTGGATGCGATTATCTGTTGCACCTCGTGGGAATGGCATACGCCGGTATGCCTTGCTGCCATGAATACCGATAAACATTGTGTCTCGGAAGTACCAATAGTAATCACTCTTGATGAAGCATGGCAGATCGTTGA
>Ga0102851_10002212_pt1 | contig 11641 bp, 8 predicted proteins | sample Mud3Dept3metaG_FD_79558 | JGI IMG/M metagenome (GOLD analysis project Ga0102851, IMG submission 79558) | Freshwater wetland microbial communities from Ohio, USA, analyzing the effect of biotic and abiotic controls - Mud 3 Core 4 Depth 3... | ecosystem: Environmental > Aquatic > Freshwater >...
CGCCTGCCGGCGCAGCTCGTCGTGAAGCTCGAACGCTCGCGGCGGCGCGTCGGGATGCACCTGCCGGTGCACGCGAAGGCGGCTGCGAATTATCTCGGTGCGGGGAGGGCCGCTTGGGCCGCGCGCAAGGAAGGCTACGACGAGATCGTGATGCTCGACGAGCACGGGCATCTCGCCGAAGCGCCGACCTCGAACGTGTTCGTGGTCGATGCGGGCGGCACGCTGCGCACGCCCGCGCTCGATTCGGTGCTGCCCGGCATCACGCGCCAGTCGATGCTCGAGATCGCCAAGCACGAAGGCGTCCCGACGTACGAAGGCGTCGTCGAGGCCGACGAGCTGCTCGGCGCGCGCGAAGCGTTTCTCTCCTCGACGAGCATCGGCGTGTGGCCGGTGGCGTCGGTGGACAAGAAGGCGCTGCCCGCGCCGGTGCCGGGCCCCGTCAGCGCGCGCCTGAAGACGCGCTTCGACGCGATCACCGCCGGGCAGGAGGCCGCGTTCGCGCACTGGCTCACCGTCGTGAACGAGTCGTAGCGCGCGTGCGGATCCTCTCCGGCATCCAGCCCTCGGGCGAGCCGCACGTCGGGAATTTCTTCGGCGCGATGCGGCAGCACGTCGAGCTGCAGGCGAAGGGCGAGGCGATCTATTTCCTCGCCGACTACCACTCGATGACGTCGATCCGCGACGCCGGCGAGCGGCGCCGCTTCACGCACGAACTCGCGCTCGACTACCTCGCCTGCGGCATCGACCCGGCGCGCGCGATCCTCTACCGCCAGTCCGATCTGCCCGAGGTGACGGAGCTCGCCTGGATCCTCAGCACCGTGACGCCGATGGGACTGCTCGAACGCGCGCATTCGTTCAAGGACAAGGTGGCGCAGGGCCTCGCGGTGCATCACGGGCTCTTCGCGTATCCGGTGCTGATGGCCGCCGACATCCTGATCTACAACGCCGACATCGTGCCGGTCGGCCAGGACCAGAAGCAACACCTGGAGATGACGCGCGACATCGCGGGCTCCTTCAACCACTGCTACGGCCGCGAAGTCTTCAAGTTGCCCGAGCCGATGATCCTCGAGAACGTCGCGGTGGTGCCCGGCACCGACGGCCGCAAGATGAGCAAGTCCTACGACAACACGATCCGGATGTTCGCGCCGCAAAGCGAGATCAAGAAGGCGGTGATGGGGATCGTCACCGACTCGACGCCGGTCGATCAGCCGAAAGACACCGCGGCCGCGCTCTTCCAGCTCTGGTCGCTGTTCGCGAAGGACAACGAGCGCGCGGCGCTCTTCGCCCGCGCGCAGGCCGGCGGCCTCGGCTACGGCGAGGTCAAGAAAGACCTGCTCGCGCGGCTGCTCGCATACTTCGCGCCGCAGCGCGAGCGGCGCGCGCAATGGGAATCGCGCCGCGCCGACGTCGAGGACGTGCTCGCGGACGGTGCGCGTCGCGCCCGCGCAATCGCACGGCCAACCCTCGACGCAGCACGCGACGCCGCGGGGCTCGGGCCGGTGCGGTAGCGCGCGGTATAGGGTCGGCTCTCGACCGCCGGCTACGGCCGGCGCGTTCCCGGATCGCTGCGGGCACAGGCGATACACAGGGTCGTTGCAGGGAGCGCGCGCAGGCGCGGGATCGGGATCGCGTTGCCGCAGCGGGTGCAGCTGCCGAGCTGGCCCTGCGCGGCGCGGTCGAGCGCCTGGTCGATCGCGGCGAGCCGGCGCAGCGCCAGCTCGTCGAGCGCGATCGTCTCCTGCATCAACGTCGCGTCGGCGCCGCGTTCGGCCTCGTCCAGCGGCACTTCGCGCAGATCCGTCTCGAGCGACTTCTCGGCCGCGAGGTTCTTGGCCAGCCGCGTTCTGACGCGCTCGCGTTCCTGTGTCAGCTCGCGCACCAGCGCGGCGAGCACCTCCGGCGCCGACCCCGGTGCTGCGGCGCTGCGCAGCGCCGGGGCGGTCGCCACGGCCCAGAGCACATCGGTCTCCGACAGCAGACCGGCGAGCCGGCCGGTCTCGTCCACGATCGCGAGACATCCGATGCGCCGCTCGGCCATGCGCGCGGCGGCCTCGGCGAGTGTCGCATCGGGCCCGAGCGTCACGGGGTCGTGGCTCATGATCTCGCCGACCTGCCACTCGCGCGCCACCTCACGCTCGCCCGGCGCCAGCGGCTGCTTGAGCGCCGGCGAGTAGGGAAGCGCCGCACGCAGGTCGTCGATCGAGAGGACGCCGACCACGCGGCGCTCGCCGTCGAGCACGGGGAGGTGTCGGATGCCGCGATCGAGCATGCACTCGAACGCCTCGAGAACGGAGGCGTCCGCCGTGATCCACACCGGATCGCCGCTCATGAACGACTTGACCGGAACTTGCATCTCGGGGCCTCCCATGCCTTTGGTCAATGAGGCTCGTTGCTCAATGAAGCTCTGCCGCGAGCCCCGACTGCGACGGCAGCGCGGCAGCCGGAACCGGAATGACGTCGCCGCCGCGCGCGAGGACGAGTTCGGCGAGCGAATCGAGCACGTCGTCGTCGCCTCGTCCTTCGAGTGTGCGCCCGGACTGCGCATCGACGCGGCCGTCGATACGCCGCTCGGCGTCGAGCCACAGTCGCCGGACACGGCCCGTGGCGGCAGCGGCGGCGACGTCGTCGACGAGGTCGAGTCCCTTGCCGAGGCTGCGAGCGCGCTCGTAGTGGGCCACGGATGCCGCCGCGCGCGCGCTGCACCACTGCTGCACGAGCGGCCACGCGCGCTCGTGGAGTGCGGTCGGACTCAGCGCATCCACGTTGCCGCGAATGCCTTCGTCCAATAGGGACGGAAGCTTCAACTTCTCGCGCAACGCCGTGCGGTGCTCGTCGATGCCGGCCACCACGAGCGGGATCGCGTCGTCCTTGAGAATGGGGCCGAGCGCAGCGGCGAGCGCGGCGTGGAAGCGCTCGCGATCGAGCTTGCGCTCCTCGCTGGCGCCGCCGTGCGAATAGGAAACGGGGATATTGCCGCCGGGGCCGGTGCCGCGCACGCGGAGTTCCTTCTCGGTCTTCAGCGACCCGAGGGCGTCTTCGAGGCTAATCGGGATGCCGGCGTGCGGGGTCGCGGCGAGGCCGGCGCTGCCTCCGTCGAAGAGCGCGACGCGGTGCTCCGACACCGCCAGCAGCCGGTAGCGCGAGGAGTGCGCGAGGACTCCGAGGAGAGGACGCAGCGCGAACCCGTCGCTCACGAAGACGGCGTAGGGAAGGGCGGTGTGGAGCGGCACGATGCGCTGCGTGTTCGCATCGGCGAACACGGCCAGGGTCGCGGTGCGCGGCTCGAGGTTGCGGACCTCGACCTCGATCGCGCGCAGTCGCTCCGACCAGGGATCCGCCGGGATCCCGAGCGCGGCGAGCTTCTTCTCGGTGTCGCGCACGGCCTGGTCGCGCAACTGGAGGTTCTGCTGGTGATGGCGGGCGTGCTGCTCTAGGGGAAGGTAGAGCGAAAGGCGCGGACGCTGCTCGGCGGCGAGCCAGGCGCGCAGCTCGTCTCGCGCGGGCAGGGAATCGACGTGCGACGACCGCTTGGGCATTGCTTGGCCTCCTGCGGAGATCGGACTGCAACCGACATACCGAGGCGGGGGGTTGCGAGAGGAAGCTTTGCTGGCGCGGGTGTGGCAGGGCGCCCCAATGCGGGAGGAGCGGGGACCGGGAAGCCTCAGGGCGGGCGGAGGGAGAGGAGGAACGGCGAGCGTTTCCCGAGAGACGAATGGGACAGTCCCTCCGTCCGCGTTTGTAGCGCGGTGGGACGTCGGACCTGGGTGCGCGGACGGTGGGACAGTCCCCTTCGTCCTCGATTGGGGCGCGGCGCGTCGGACCTGGGTGCGCGGACGGAGGGACGGTCCCCTTCGTCCTCGATGTTGCTCGGGCGTCTAGGCTTTGCGGAACTCCAGGGCTTCGCCGGAGAGGCGGGCGTCGACGCGGATCTTGGTGCCTTCGGGGAACTCGCCTTCCAGGATCTTCATTGCGAGCGGGTCTTGCACCATGCGCTGGATCACGCGCTTCAGCGGGCGCGCGCCGTAGTGCGGGTCGTAGCCCTTGTCGGCGAGCAGTTGCTTCGCTTCGGGCGTGAACTCGAGTTCGAGGCGGCGCTCGGCGACCAGTTTTTGGACGCGCTCGAGCTGGATCTCGACGATGTGGCCGATCTGTTCGCGGCCGAGCTGGTGGAAGATGATCACGTCGTCCACGCGGTTCAGGAACTCGGGCTTGAAGTGGGCGCGCAGCGCCTCGTGGACGCGGCGCTCCATTTCGGTGCGCTCGCTCTCGCCCAGCTCGATGATGAACTGGCTGCCGAGGTTCGAGGTCAGGATCAGCACGGTGTTCTTGAAGTCCACGGTGCGACCCTGGCCGTCGGTGAGCCGGCCGTCATCCAGAATTTGAAGCAGCGCGTTGAACACATCCGGGTGTGCCTTCTCGATTTCGTCGAAGAGCACCACGCTGTACGGGCGACGCCGCACGGCTTCGGTGAGATAACCGCCTTCGTCGTAGCCGACGTAACCGGGCGGAGCGCCGATCAGCCGCGACACCGAGTGCTTCTCCATGAACTCGCTCATGTCGATGCGCACCATCGCCTGCTCGTCGTCGAAGAGGAAATTGGCGAGGGCGCGCGCGGTCTCGGTCTTGCCGACGCCCGTCGGTCCGAGGAAGATGAACGAGCCGACGGGGCGATTCGGGTCCTGCAGTCCGGCGCGCGCGCGCCGCACGGCGTTCGACACGACTTGCAGCGCCTCGTCCTGTCCCACCACGCGCTGGCGCAGCTTCTCTTCCATGTGGAGCAGCTTCTCCTGCTCGCCTTCCATCATCTTGGCGACGGGGATGCCGGTCCACTTCGACACCAGCTCGGCGATCTCCTCGGCGCTGACTTCCTCCGAGACCAGCGCCCCTTGCTGCTGCGCGGTCTCTAGCTGCTGTTGTGCCGCAACGAGATCCTTCTCGATCTGGATCAGCTCGCCATACCTGATTTCGGCGGCGCGCTCGAGGTTGCCCGCGCGCTGCACCCGCTCGAGTTCGGCGTTGAGCGCCTCGCGCTTCTCCTTGAGTTCGCGCACGCTGCCGATCGCCTGCTTCTCGGACTCCCAATGCGCCCGTTTCGCGTCGAGCGACTCGCGCAAATTCGCGATCTCCTCCCCGACGCGGACCAGGCGCTCGCGGCTCACCGCGTCGCTCTCCTTCTTCAGCGCCTCGCGCTCGACTTCGAGGCGCATCATCTCGCGCTGCGCCTGGTCGAGTTCCTCGGGCATCGAGTCGATCTGCACGCGCACGCGCGCGGCGGCTTCGTCCACCAGGTCGATCGCCTTGTCGGGCAGGAAGCGGTCGGTGATGTAGCGGTGCGAGAGCGTGGCGGCGGCGATCAGCGCGGCGTCCTGGATGCGGACGCCGTGGTGCACTTCGTAGCGCTCCTTCAGGCCGCGCAGGATCGCGATGGTGTCCTCGACGTTCGGCTCGCCGACGAGCACCGGCTGGAAGCGGCGTTCGAGCGCGGCGTCCTTCTCGACGTGCTTGCGGTATTCGTCGAGTGTCGTCGCGCCCACGCAGCGCAGTTCGCCGCGCGCGAGGGCCGGCTTCAGCAGGTTCGCGGCATCGGCCGCGCCCTCCGCGGCGCCGGCGCCGATGATGGTGTGCAGCTCGTCGATGAAGAGGATCACCTGGCCCTGCGCGTCGGTGACTTCCTTCAGCACGGCCTTCAGCCGATCCTCGAACTCGCCGCGGTACTTGGCGCCCGCGATCATCGCGCCGAGATCGAGCGTCACCACGCGGCGGTCGCGCAGCGACTCGGGCACGTCGCCCGCGACGACGCGCTGTGCGAGCCCCTCGACGATCGCGGTCTTGCCGACGCCCGGCTCGCCGATCAACACCGGATTGTTCTTGGTGCGCCGCGAGAGCACCTGGATCACGCGGCGGATCTCGTCGTCGCGACCGACGACGGGATCGAGCTTGCCCTTGCGCGCGAGTTCGGTGAGGTCGCGGCCGTACTTCTCGAGCGACTGGTACTTCGACTCGGGGTTCTGATCCGTGACACGCGTGTTGCCGCGCACCGCTTGCAGCGCCTTCAGGATCGCTTCGTGCGTGACGCCCGCCTCGCGCAGCGCGCGACCGGCCGCGTCGCGATCGCTCGCGGCGATGCCGATCAGCAGGTGTTCCGTCGAGACGTACTGGTCCTGGAGCTGGTCGGCCGCCTGGAACGCGGCTTCGAGCGCCTTGGAAAGCGGGTCGGAGATGCGCGGCTGCGCGGTGGCGCCGGCGCCGGAGACTCGCGGCAGCGCGGCGAGCGCCTGGTCGAGCTTGGCGCCGAGCGCGTCGATCGGGACGCCCAGTTTTTGGAGAACCGGAACGGTGGCGCCCTCGGGCTGCGCGAGGAGCGCGCGCAACAGGTGCACGGGCTCGATCACGCCCTGCCCGCGACCGGCTGCGAGCGACTGCGCTTGCGAGAGCGCTTCCTGACCCTTGATCGTGAGCTTCTCGAGTTGCATGGGTCGCAACCCTAAACACGACCCGCCGGGGGACAAGGCCCCGATCCGAAGATCGGGGCCCCGCTCGCTACTTTTCGGCCTTCTTCTTCACGGCCACGAAGAGCGTCGCTTCGCCGCGCCGCACCAGCAGCAATGCCTTCTCCTGCGTGTGCATCGCATTGCGGAACTCGGCGACGTTGGCGACCGCTGTCTGGTTCACTTCGAGGATCACGTCGCCGCGGCGCAGGCCCGCCTCGGCGGCCGGACTGCCGTTCTCCACCTCGGTGATGACGACGCCCTCTTCGCCGGCCACGCCGAGCTGCTCCGCCAGTTCGGGCCCGAGGTCCTGCACGCGCAGGCCGAACACCATCGGGCCTTCCTCTTCGCCTTGCTCCTCGGCGCGCGCCACTTGCTGGCCCTCGTCGAGCTTGCCCACCTCGATCTGGAAACTCTTCTCCTTGCCGGCGCGCACGACGGTGACGTCGGTCTTCGTGCCGGGTGTCGTCGCGGCGACGCGGCGGGGCAGCTCTTCCATCTCGTTGATCGTTTGGCCGGCGAAACGCACGATCACGTCGCCGCGCTGGATGCCGGCCTTCTGCGCCGGTCCTTTGGGATCGACGCGTGAGATCAGCGCGCCCTGCGTGTTCTCGAGCTTCAGCGCGTCCTTCAGGTCCGGCGTGATCTGCTGGATCACGACGCCGAGCCAGCCGCGTGTGACGACCCCGCTGGTCTTGAGGCTCGGCAGGATGTCCTTCGCCATCTCGATCGGTACCGCGAAGCCGATCGTGTTGGCGCGCGGGTTGATCGCGGTGTTGATGCCCACCACTTCCCCGGCGAGGTTGACCAGCGGGCCGCCCGAGTTGCCCGGGTTGATGGCCGCGTCGGTCTGGATGAAATCTTCGTAGCGACCCGCACCGATGTTGCGGCGGTGCAGCGCCGAGACGATGCCCGCGGTCACCGTGTGCTCGAGGCCGAACGGATTGCCGATCGCGATCACCCAGTCGCCCGGTCGCAGCTTCTTCGAGTCGCCGAACGGAAGCGCCGTCAGCGGCTTCTCGCCCTTCACCTTGATCAGTCCGATGTCGGTTGCGGGATCGCGGCCGATGATCTCGGCGGGCAGTGTCGAGCCGTCCTTGAACGCGACCTCGATCTTGTCCACGTCCTCGACGACGTGGTTGTTGGTGACGATGTAGCCATCGGTGGAAACCACGAATCCCGAGCCCAGGCTCGGCACCTGATACTCCTGGCCGCCGCCGAAATCTTCGAATGGCGAGCCCGGACCGCCGAAGAACGGCTCGAGCTGCGGCGGAATGCGCATCCCGTTCGGACCGCCTCCGCCCGTCACGGTCTTCGAGGTGCGGATGCTGACGACCGAAGGCGAGACTTTTTCGGCGAGATCGGCGAAGGAACTGTGATTCGGGATGTCTGCGAGCGCCGCGCCGCCCGTTGATTCGGTCCAGAACGGTTTGGCGTCCGGTGTTGCCGCCGGCGCCTCCTCCTTGGATCCGAACAGGTCGATCGCTTGCGCGTCGTTCGCATGCCACCGGAGCTGCACGTCGAGCCCGCGTGAAAAGAACACGGCCGCCGCGAGGCAGGACGCGCCGAGCAGCGTCACGAGAAGACGACGATTCATTGGTCTGGACCCCCCTTCGAAGGCATCGAGAAAAGCGCCGAAACGAGATCGAACGATGTCACGAGAGCGGGACGGTCACATGGTATCGACCGCCTCCGCGCTGAACCACGACTTGCGCGCGCCCGCGCCCCTGGAGGTCGAGCACCGCCCGGCGCAGCGCGTCGGCGTCTTCGAGCGAGCGCCCGTTGATGCCGAGCAGCGCGTCGCCCGCCTGGAATCCGATCTTCTCTGCGTTGCTCCGCGGCTGCACGGACTTCACGCGGAAGCCGCCGCCCTCGATCGGCGCCAGCGAGAGGCCCAGCATCCGCTCGGCCAGCGCGAGCACGCCGTCGCCGGTGACGCGTTCGGCGCGCGTGGCGAGATGCAGGGTGGCGCCCGCGCGCGAGACCTCGACGTCGAGATCCTGCTCGGGCGACGCGGCCTCGACGATCGCGTAGACGTCGCGCGCGTTGCGGATCTTGTGGCCGTCTACGCGCGTCACCAGATCGCTGCGGCGCAATCCCGCGCGCTCGGCGGGACCTCCCTTCGACACACCCGTGACGAGTGCGCCGGTCGTGCCGCGCGGCAGCTCCATCGCCTCGTGCAGGTTCGGGTCGAGGTCCTGCAAGTCGGCGCCCAGCCACAACGGTGCGATCTCGCCGTGCTGGAGCAGTTGGTCCACGACGCGCTTTGCGACGCCGATCGGCACCGCGAAGCCGATCCCCTGCGCGCCCTGGTAGATCGCCGTGTTGACACCGATCAGCGTGCCCTCGGCGTTGAGCAGCGGGCCGCCCGAGTTGCCGGGGTTGATCGAGGCGTCGGTCTGGATGAAGCCGTAGTAGCTGCGGTCCTCGGTGCGGATCGAGCGGTCGAGCGCCGAGATCACGCCGGTCGTGACGGTGCTCGAGAGTCCGAACGGGTTGCCGATCGCGATCACCGGCTCGCCCACCAGAAGATCCTCGGAGCCCCCCGGCGCGACCCACGGCATGGTCTCCTTGGCTTCGATGCGCAGCACCGCGATGTCGTTGTTGGGATCGGCGCCCACCAGCCTCGCATCGAACTCGCGCCCGTCCGAGAGGCTCACCTTGATGCGCGAGGCGCGCGCGATGACGTGCTCGTTGGTGAGCACGTGGCCCGCGCTGTCGATGATCACGCCGGAGCCCAGGCTTTGGGCGGTTCGCTGCCGGCGCGGATCGAAGAAGTCCCGGAAGTAGCGCTCGAAAAGGGGGTCACCGCGGAAGCCCTCGAAGGGGCTCTGCTGCCGCAGGTCCGTCTCGGTGGTGACGCTCACGACGGCGGGTCCCACGCGCTCGGCCGCCTGCACGGCCGCCGTGCGACGCAGGAACGGATCGGCGCCCACGGCCGGCGCCGCGTGCGCGATCAAGGCCATGATTGCTGTGAGCGTTGCGATCCCGGGTCTCATCGCTCCGGCGGCCCGCGTGTGGGGGAACGTAATGGGTGCGAAATTCGGAGGCTGCAGACGCCCGCCCGCGGCGGGATATTCAAGTAACGGCCGAGATTAGGCATCGGCAGGCAGCGCGGCAATCACCTTCGGTAGCGTGGATGCAATGTCATCGCAGGCGCTTTTCGACGGGGCAGCGGCCGCCTTGCACGCGGTCTTCGGTCGCGAGCCCGAAGCGGGGCTGGCCGTGCAAGCACCCGGCCGCGTGAACCTGATCGGGGAACACACCGACTACAACGGCGGGCTCGTGCTGCCCTTGGCGATCGATCGGGGCACCGTCGCCGTCGCGGCGCGCCGCAACGACGCGCTGCTGCGCGTGCATTCGACGTCGCTCGGCGCGACCGGCGTGATCGGCGCGGGCGCCTTCGCGCGCGGCGGCGGCTGGCTCGACTACGTGGCCGGCGTGGTCGCCGCCTTTCGCAGCGAGCGCCTCCCGGTGGCGGGGCTCGACGTCGCGCTCGCGAGCGACCTGCCGCGCGAGTCGGGGCTCTCCAGCTCGGCGTCGCTCGAAGTCGCGATCGCGACGCTGCTCGACGTGGCGGGCCATCTCGGGCTTGACGGCGCCGCGCGCGCACGCCTCGCGCACCGCGCCGAGAACGAGTTCGTGGGCGTCCCGTGCGGTCGCATGGATCAGCTGGCGAGTGCGCTCGGCCAGCGCTCCTGCGCGCTGCGCATCGACTGCCGCGATTTCTCGGTGCGCGCGGTGCCGCTGCCCGGCGAGCGGATGCGCGTGCTGATCGTCGATTCGGGTGTGCGACGTCAGCTCGCGGGCGGCGACTACGGGCGGCGCCGCGCCGAGTGCGAAGCCGGCCTCGCCGCCGCGCGCGACACGGGAATTGCGCCCGCCACGGCTTCGACCTGGCGCGACGTCGATCCGGCGCGCCTCGATGACCTCGAGCGCGCGCTCGAGCCGGCGTTGTTTCGCCGCGCGCGCCACGTGCTCACCGAGAACGCGCGCGTGGACGCGGTGTGCGCGGCGCTCGAACGCGGCGATCTGGCGCGCGTCGGCGCGCTGCTGCGCGCAGGCCAGGCGAGTCTGCGCGACGACTTCGAGGTGAGCCGCGCGGAACTCGACGTCCTCTGCGAACTCGGCGACGCCACACCCGGTTGTTATGGTTCGCGTCTCACCGGGGCGGGCTTCGGCGGCTGCACGATCCATCTCGTCGAGCCGGCGCGCGCGCGCGACGTCGCCGCGGCGATTCGCAGCGGCTTTGCGCAGCGCTTCGGCCGCGAGCCTGCGTTCCATCTGGTTGCCGCGGCGGAGGGGGCGGGCGCGCTGTGAGCCAGTCGCAGCCCGGCTCGCAGCCCGACTCGCCGCCCGACTCGGGCCCGCCGCCGCTCGATCGGTGGGAAGCCGCCTATCTCCGCTTCGAGACGCCCGAGCAGGAGATCCGCAAGTTCGAGAAGCGGCTGCTGCGATTTGGCGCCCGCGCGTGGCCGCGCGATCTGCGCATCGTCGAGCTGTGTTGCGGGCGCGGCAACGGCTTGCGCGCGCTCGAGCGACTCGGCTTCACCCACGTCGAGGGCGTGGACCGCTCGGCCGCGCTGCTGGCGCGCTACCAGGGGCCGGCGCGCCTGGTCGAGGCCGACTGCCGCGCGCTCCCGTTCGAGTCCGCGTCGCGCGACCTCGTCGTGATCCACGGCGGGCTGCACCACCTGCCGCAGATCCCCTTGGATCTCGTGCGCACGCTCGACGAAGCGCGCCGCGTGCTGCGCGCGCAGGGACGGATTGCGCTGGTGGAACCGTGGCAGACGCCTTTCCTGCGACTCGTGCACGCGGTGAGTCTGCGGCCCTCGCTCGCGCGCTGGTGGGACAAGCTCGACGCCTTCGCGACGATGACGCGCTACGAGGCCGAGACCTATTTCGCCTGGCTCGCCGCGCCGGAGGCGATTCGCGCCGCGCTCGCCGAACGCTTCGAGCCGCTCGTCTGCGACGCGCGCTGGGGAAAGCTGCGCTTCCTCGGGCGAGCGCGGGGCTGACCCGCGCGATCCGGGCTGCGACGCCTCAGCGTTTCGACGCCTCTCCGGTGTCGCCGTTGGGTTCGCCGCGGTCGTTCGTGCTCGCGCCGCGGCGCAGCAGCACGAGTCGCGTCTCTTCGCCGCGCTCGGCGGTGA
>Ga0102851_10002213_pt1 | contig 11633 bp, 11 predicted proteins | sample Mud3Dept3metaG_FD_79558 | JGI IMG/M metagenome (GOLD analysis project Ga0102851, IMG submission 79558) | Freshwater wetland microbial communities from Ohio, USA, analyzing the effect of biotic and abiotic controls - Mud 3 Core 4 Depth 3... | ecosystem: Environmental > Aquatic > Freshwater >...
GATCTCCCTGGTCATGGAGGGCCGGGAGATTTTCCGCTCCCTTACGGTGGAAGAAAATTTAAGAGTGGGAACTCTCATGCGCGCCGAGGACAAAAAGGAAATCCGCCGGGACCTGGAACTCATCCTGTCCTATTTTCCTCGGCTGCAGGAGAGAAAAGGACAGGTGGCCGGCACGCTGAGCGGGGGGGAGCAGCAGATGCTGGTGATCGCCATGGCCCTGATGACCCGGCCCAAGCTTCTGCTCCTGGACGAGCCCTCGTTGGGACTGGCTCCGCTGGTGGCGGAATTCGTCATGAACGAGGTGAAAAGGATCAACGAAAATTTAAAGACAACCATTCTCCTGGTCGAGCAGAACGCCTCCCTTTCTCTGCCCATCTCGCAATTCGTCTATATCATCGCCAATGGACGGGTGGCCTTGAAGTCGACCGCCAAGGAGATTCAGGGAAAAGATATCAGCCAGTACTATTTGGGGGCTGGGTCTTCCGAGCGGAGTCATCGGTGAGAGGTCCCGTTCCAATCAGAATGGCGTAAGGAGATGTTTACAGCGAGGAGCGGAGGGACGCGGCGCTCCCGCTGGGAGCGGGGTTTTCTTCGTTCCCCAGGAAGTTTTATCTTTTGTATAGCCTATGACTATGGCAAGATAAAGATGGCGATGGGATCTTTCCGCCATTCTATCCAATTCCTGAAACAGGAGGTACGATCATGCCGACGGGATACAACGGCAAAATTTTGCGGGTCAATTTAACTTCCGGGGCGATCAGCGAAGAGACGCCACCAGAAATCGTTTACCGAACCTATATGGGCGGGTCCGCTCTTTCTTCCTATTATCTCATGAAGGAGCAGAAACCGGGCGTGGAGCCCCTGGGGCCGTAAAACAAGCTGATCTTCATGTCCAGCGTGATTTCGGGAGCGCCCCTGCCGGGCCTGACCCGGTACACCGTTGCCGCCCGCTCGCCCCTGACCGGGGCTTTCGGGGAAGCGGAAGCGGGGGGTTTTTGGGGGCCGGAGCTGAAGATGGCGGGATTCGACGGAGTCATTGTGGAAGGCCGTGCGGCCAAGCCGGTCTATCTTTGGATCAAAGACGGCAAGGCGGAGATTCGGGATGCCTCCAAGATTTGGGGAAAGGACACCGGAGAGGCGGAACGGCTGATCCGGGAGGAGCTCGGGGACAACCGGATTCGCGTGGCCCAGTGCGGGCCGGCCGGGGAGAAGCTGGTGCGCTATGCCTGCGTCGTCAACGAGCTAAAGCACGCCAACGGCCGCACGGGAATGGGAGCGGTGATGGGGTCCAAAAATCTTCGGGCCATTGCCGTTCGGGGAACGACACGGCTTTCCTTTGCCGACCCGGAAAAAGTCCGGGAAATCGGGAAAAAAGTGCTCGAACTCCTTCCTCAATCCGTCTTGGCCCAGAATTTAAAAAAATTCGGGACGCCCATGTTTGTCATGCCCCTCAATAATTCCGGGATCCTGCCCACGCGCAATTTCCAGAAGGGGCAATTCGAGGGGGCGGAGGCCATTTGCGGCGAAAAGATGACCGACACGATCCTGGTGAAATCGGAAGGTTGTTATGCCTGCGCGGTTCAATGCAAGCGGGCGGTCAAGGTGGAGGGTAAATACAAGGCCTCTCCCGAATACGGAGGCCCTGAATACGAGACGGTGGCTTCCCTCGGGTCCTATTGCGGGATCGATAACCTCGCGGCCATCGCCCAAGGCAATGAGATGTGCAACCGGTACGGCCTGGATACTATCTCCGTGGGTGTGGCCATCGCCTTTGCCATGGAATTGGTGGAAAAGGGAATTCTTACCCCGAAGGATACGGACGAAATCGACCTTCGATTCGGCAATACGGATGCGATGCTGGCCATGATCGGCAAGATCGCCAGACGGGAAGGTTTCGGGGACCTATTGGCAGAAGGGGTCCAGAAAGCGGCCCAGAAGATCGGCAAAGGGACTGAAAAATATGCCATGCATATCAAAGGCCAGGAATTGCCCATGCATGATCCGAGGGGAAAGCAGGGATTGTCCCTGAGCTATGCTACTTCCCCCACCGGCGCGGATCATATCGAAGCTCCCCATGATACTTCCTTTTTAACCGATGGCCCGGCGTTGAAAGCAGCCAGGCCAGCCGGGGTCATGGAGCCCGTTCCGGCGATGGAGATGGGACCCAGAAAGGTTCGCCAGTTTGTTCACACCCAGGCGATCTGGAACTCCTTCAACTCCATGGGAGTGTGCAACTTTGCCGCGGCCCCTTATACCGCTTTTCCTCTCGTAACCCTCGCCGAAGCGGTAGAGGCCATTACCGGGTGGAATACCAGCCTTTACGAATTGATGGAGCTGGGAGAGCGGACGGTCACCATGGCAAGGATGTTCAACATTCGGGAAGGGCTTTCCAGCAAAGATGATTATCTCCCCGAGCGGTTGTACGAGACCCTGGAAGCCGGGACTCCCCGGGAGAAAAAGCTTACCCGGGAGGATTTCGCGAATACCCTGAGGCTTTATTACCAGGCCATGGGATGGGACCCTCAAACCGGAGTGCCGACCGAAGGAAGGCTCAGTTTCCTGGGCCTGGATTGGTTGATTCCCAAAAAATAGAAAAGGACCCCGCGGGCTCAAGGCCATAGAAAATGAGACCTCTCTGCATTTCCTGTGGCCTTTTTCTTCCCTGACCCCTGGGATCCTGCGGCAGGGTCGCTTGAATGAATCTCGTGCATGATTCTCTTTCGTCGGTTCCATGGAGGGAGAAGAAGACCGGGCTTCCAATGTTCCTCCTCTGGAAATGATGATGAAAGATAGGAGGGTAAAGCGTGTTCGATCTTTCAAAATTTTCTCTTCAGGGTAAAACGGCCATTGTGACCGGGGGTGGCCGGGGAATTGGAAAAGCCGTTGCCCAGGGGTTTGCTAAGGCCGGGGCCAGGGTGGCGATCACCAGTCGAAAGATCAACGACCTTGAGGCCACTGCCGCGGAGATCAAGGATTTCGGCGGGGAAGCGCTTCCGGTCCAGGCCCACCTGGCCAAGATGGAGGAGATCCATCGCATGGTCGATACGGTGCTGGGCAGGTTCGGCCGGATCGATATCCTGGTTAACAACGCCGGCGCCAGCCCGGCTATGGGCTCGGTGCTGGATTCGGACGAGCGCCTCTGGGATACAGTCATCAACCTGAACCTCAAAGGACTCTTTTACACCAGCCAGGCGGTCGCCCGGGTCATGAAGAAGCAGGGAGGCGGTCGAATCATTAATATTGCCTCCATCGACGGCTTCAAGCCGGAACCCGGAGTTAGCATTTACAGCATCTCCAAAGCCGGGGTGCGCATGGTAACCCAGGCTTTTGCCGCCGAACTGGCGCCCTTCAACATTCGGGTGAACACCATCGCCCCGGGGCCAATCAGTACCAAGATGCTGGACTCCCACTGGCTCAACCTCCCCCCCGAAGAAGCCCAAAAAGCCAAAAAAGCGCTGGGCAAATTGACCCCCATGGGAAGGGTGGGCGAGCCCGACGAAATCGCCGGGGCAGCCATCTATCTGGCTTCCGATGCTTCCAGTTACACCACGGGGGCCGAGATCGTGGTCGACGGGGGAATCCTACTTGCTTTTGCCGTTGGAGGAATCCAGTAAAGGCTGGTAAGATACAAAATAATCCCTCTTTCACAATCAAAGATAGAGAATTCCACTGTTCAGGCGGAATCAGCCAAGAAACCCCTTCATTCCCCTCCGATCCTTACCCGGGTCAGGCATGGGGCTTTATACCAACCCTTCAAATCTGTCCAAGGCCTGGGGCTTCCGGATCATTTCCTCGATTTTTTCTCCTCACCCACCCCCTTCAGATCCTTGCCGGCAACGAAAAAATAAATTAATCTTATCAAATGGATATAAGAATTATAAGGAAGATATTGGAATCTAATCGGCCATGAGTCTGGCCAAAGCACCGATCCGGGAATAAAAGCCCTTGAGAAACATGAAGTTAGGCTAAACCGGTATTGTTTTCCGCGATCCAAGGCCATTCCATGGCTCGCTCAGCGGCCAGATTAGTGTTGACCCAGGGCGATTTTCGGTGATAAGATAACTAAATGAGTTAAGCTGCAGGGAGGCGGGGACATGTTTAAAATTGGCGACAAGGCGGTCTATCCTGCGCATGGGGTCGGGGTTATCGAAGATATCCAATGCAAGGTAATCGAAGGATGCAAGCGGATGTTTTACGTCTTGAGGATCCTGGAGAAAGATATGACCATCATGATCCCCAAGGACAACGCGCAGAGTGTGGGATTGCGCGAAATCATCCAGAAAAAGGATGTACCCAAGGTGATCCGGATTCTCTCGGAAAAGAATGGAAAAGTCGATTGCCAGACTTGGAACCGCCGATACCGGGAATATATGGAAAAGATCAAATCTGGTTCTGTCTTTGAAGTGGCCGAGGTCCTGCGCGACCTCTTTCACCTAAAATGCGACAAAGACCTCTCCTTTGGGGAGAGACAAATGCTAGACCTGGCCCAGAACCTCCTAGTCAGGGAACTCGCCAGCGCCAAGAACATTTCCGAAGAAAAGATGCGCGTCCGCCTGCTGAGCATCTTCAATACCTGAAGCTTCTCTCTTTTTTTGCAAAATTCAGAACAGAAAGGAGGTGAAAAGCGTTGGGATTGCTTATTCTCCGAATCCTGCTTATTGCTGCGACCGGGGCTAGCGGGTATTTCCTGGCCCTGCAGACCTTTCCTTTCCCCGAGTCCGGGTTATGGGGCCTGGGCATCGGAGGGATCCTCGGGTTGCTGGTGATCCTCGGGGAGCGGGGCATCCGGCGGGTTCCCCTCAAAGTAACCATCGGTGGGGCGGTCGGCCTGGTCCTGGGATTGATGTTGGCTAACATTCTTATGAACTCCTTTTTTTCTGGAATCCTTGAAGGACTGGGCATCTACTTTCCCGGCTATTTCTTGATCAACAGCGCCCTCGGGTACCTGGGCTTTCTCCTGGGGGTAAGAAAGGGAAGAGAATTCGAACTGGGCCGCCTTCCCTGGTTCTCCAAGAAGCCGGGGGAAGGATGTGACGGCCACAAGGTGCTGGATACCAGCGTGATCATCGATGGGCGCATCGCCGACATCTGCGATACGGGATTCATGGAAGGGACCTTCATCATCCCCCAATTTATCCTCCAAGAGCTGCAGCACATCGCCGATTCTTCCGACCCCCTGAAGCGCGGGAGGGGACGGAGGGGCCTGGATGTTCTCCACCGAATTCAGAAACAGAGCAACCTGGAAGTCAAGATCGTCGACCAGGATTACCCCAAGATCCAGGAGGTCGACGCCAAGTTGATCGCTCTCGCCAAGGAAATCAGCGCCAAGATTGTGACCAATGACTTCAACCTGAACAAAGTTGCGGAGCTCCAGGGAATCCCCGTTCTTAACATCAATCAGCTTTTCAATGCCCTCAAGCCGGTTGTGCTCCCCGGCGAAGTGATGAACGTAAAAATCCTGAAAGAGGGAAAAGAGCCCGGACAGGGGGTCGCCTACCTGGACGATGGAACCATGGTGGTGGTGGACAATGCCCGTCGCCACATGGGCAAAAACGTGGATGTCACGGTCACCAGCGTTCTCCAGACCACAGCGGGGCGGATGATCTTCACCATTCTGAAGGAAGACGCTCCCGAGAACTTTTACCAGAGCATCAATCACTGATCGCAACTGCTTTCCGGGCGGGAACGGGAGAACCCAGGGTGGAAATCCATCCTGGGTTCTCTTTATGGCGGGTGCAGATTCTATCCGTCCCAGGGGCTGAATAAGGGGAGAAATCCCGCCCCGTCGATTTTTGGATCATGAAGAAGCAGGGGGGGAATCGACCTTGGGGGTAGTGGCCTTGATCCCGGCCGCGGGCCAGGGAAAAAGAATGGGAAGTGAAAGGCCTAAAGCCTTTATCTCCCTGGGGGCCCTGCCCATTCTGGCCCATACCCTCCAAAAGTTTGAGGCCTGCCCACAGGTGGATGAAATCATCCCCCTGGTCCCACCCGGAGAAGGGGTGACTTGGACCCGGGAAATCGTTTCCCGGCATGGCCTGCAAAAGGTGTTTCAAATCATGCCCGGGGGGGCCGAGCGCCAGGAATCCGTTTTTATAGGATTGAAGGCCATCCGGGAAAAGGCCGGAGCGGTCATCATCCATGACGGAGCCAGGCCTTTTGTTACCATTGATTTGATCCAGCGGTCGCTGTCGGAAGCCCGCCGCTTCCGGGCCGTGGCGGTGGCCTTGCCGGCCAGCGAAACCGTCAAGGAAGTGGACCGGGAGAATACCGTTTTGAAAACCGTGGACCGACGCCAGCTTTGGATGATGCAGACCCCACAGTCTTTCGATTACGAACTGATCCTGATGGCCCATGAAGAGGCCCGCAGAGACGGGTTCGTGGGGACGGACGACGCATCCCTGGTAGAGCGCCTGGGCATTCCGGTCAAGATCATCGAAGGGTCGAGGTTTAACTTCAAAATCACGGCACCCGAGGATTTGGTGTTAGCCGAAGCCCTGTTGAAATACAGTTCGGAGTCCGGAGTTTCGAGTTCGGAGTAAGAAGGTTTTTAACCCTGCTTCCTTTTTTCACTTTAGTCACTTTAGTTCACTTTAGGCACTGTCGTGATGCGTATCGGTTTTGGCTACGATGTTCACCCTCTGGTGGAGGGACGAAAGCTGTTCCTCGGGGGGGTGGAGATTCCCTTCGAGAAGGGTCTGGAAGGCCACTCGGATGCCGACGTTCTCCTCCATGCCATTTGCGACGGGATTCTGGGAGCCCTGGGGGAAGGAGACATCGGAAAGCATTTTCCCAACACCGACCCTCGATTCAAGGGCATTTCCAGCCTCCGCTTGCTGGAAAGCGTGGCTTTCCTGCTGGCGCAGAAATTTTTCCTCGTGGAAAACCTGGACAGCACGGTGGTCGCGGAAAACCCCCGAATCGGGCCTTACATCCCCCGGATGGCGGAAAAAATCGCCCGGGCGCTCGGGGTCGCCCCCGAGCGGGTCAATATCAAGGCCACTACCTCGGAGAATCTCGGGTTTATCGGTGAAGGAAAGGGAATCGCAGCCTATGCCGTGGTTCTCCTGAAGGAAGATTATCTGGCAAAGAATCCGGTTAACGCTTGAAGGGTGCTGCGGTTTTGCCCTATGGCTGCCTGGCCCTCGGGCCACAACTCAGGCATTCTGGAAATGTCGGCTTTTATAAGTCGCCCGGCAGAGCCGGTCGTTTACCTAAAGGTTTTTTACCTTAACAGACTTTGGTTCTTTGTATGAATGTTCGCGTCCGCTTTGCTCCCAGCCCCACCGGCCTGCTTCATGTAGGCAACGCCCGGACCGCTCTTTTCAACTTCCTCTTTGCCCGTCAGGCTGGAGGGACTTTTATTCTGCGGCTGGAGGACACGGACCGGGAGCGATCCACGCCCGAAGCGGAAAAAGCAATCCTGGAGGACCTGCGCTGGATGGGGTTGGGATGGGATGAAGGGCCGGAGCGGCCCGGGAATTTTGGTCCCTACCGCCAATCCGAGCGCCTGGAGACCTACCGGCGTTACGCCATGGACCTGCTGGGAAAAGGGCTCGCCTACCGCTGTTATTGCACCGATGAGGAACTCGAGGAAAAGAGACGGCGCTCCCTGGCCAAGGGAATCCCGCCCATGTATGACGGCCGCTGCCGTCATCTGAAACCGGAGGAAGAACAGTCCTTCATCCGTTCCGGCCGTCCGGCGTCGGTTCGTTTTCGAGTGAGCGCCCGGAGCGCGGAGTTTCAGGACCTGGTGAAGGGGGCCATGGCCTTCGACGGACGGAAGATGGGGGACTTTGTCATTCTCCGCTCGGATGGAGTCGCTTCCTACAATTTTGCCGTGGTCATCGATGACGCCGGGATGGAAGTCACCCATGTCATCCGGGGGGAAGACCATCTGGCCAATACTGCCCGCCAGGTTCTCCTGTACCAGACTTTGGGTTTTGCCCCCCCCCAGTTTGCCCATCTCTCGATGATTTTGGGCCCGGACCGCACTCCCCTGAGCAAACGCCACGGGGCCACCGCCGTTGCCCATTTTCGCGAAGCCGGCTACCTGCCCGAGGGACTGGTGAATCATCTGGCCCTCCTGGGGTGGTCCTCCGAAGACGGCCAGGAAATCTTTCCCCTCGGAGAGCTCATAAAAAAGTTTTCCCTCCAGCGCCTTTCCCGAAGCCCGGCGGTCTTTGACCCGGAAAAATTGAATTGGATGAACCGGGCTCATATGAAAGAGGTCCGAGGAGAAACAGCCCTCGACCTGGCCCTCCCCTTCCTCCGCCGTTCCGGCGGAGAACTGGAGGGGATCCCTAAGTCCCGGCTGGCGGCCGCATTGGAGGCAGTGTGGGGGGAAGTGGATACTCTTTCCCAGTTGCCTGAACGCTTGGGGTTTCTCCTGGACGAAGGGTGGACCCTGGAGCCGGAAGCCGAAACCCTTGTAGCCAAGGAAGAGGCCCGGCGGGTGATCTGCGGTTTGCAGGAAGAACTTCGTTCGGTAGAAGAGATTTCGCCGGAAAATTACCGGCCCCTCCTCGCGAGCTTGGCCAAACGGGTCGGCCTAACCGGCCGGAACCTTTATATGCCTCTGCGGGCCGCCCTTACCGGAAGAACCCATGGGCCTGAGCTGGAAAAGGTATTCCTGTTGCTGGGAAAAGAAAAGATTCTGAAGCGCGTGGATTCCATCTTGCAGAGAAACCGAAAAGAGAGGAGTCTTTAGAGTGGACAACCAGGAATTGCTTTCCTTCATTCCCAAGTTCAAGAACGCGCGGGTCCTGGTCATCGGGGACCTCATGGTCGACGAGTACATCTGGGGAAGCGTCTCCCGGATCTCCCCCGAGGCGCCGGTGCCGGTGGTCAGTGTAACCTCAGAGAGCCTCCGTCTGGGCGGCGCGGGGAATGTGGTGAACAATATCTACACCCTGGGCGGTAAGGTCTGGATCGGAGGGGTCGTGGGAAATGACGAGATGGGCCGGAAAGTCATCCAGGACCTCCAAAGAATCGGGGTTGACACCCGGGCCGTGGCCGTGGAACCGGACTGGATCACCACCGTCAAGACCCGCATCATCGCCCACCACCAGCAGGTGGTCCGGTACGACCGGGAAGTGGTCCGGTCCATCCGTCCGGAGGCCCTGAAAAGGATCCTTTCGGTGATGGAGGAGTGGATCCGAGAGTTTGACGCGGTCCTGATTTCCGACTACGGAAAAGGGGTCATTTGCCCGGAACTGATGGATCAGGTCCGCTCGCTTACTCTGGGAGCGGGAAAAATCCTGACCGTGGACCCGAAAGTGAAGAATTTCCCCCTCTTCCAGAAGGTGACGGTCATCACCCCCAACCACCATGAGGCCGCCCAGGCCGCGGGACGGTGGATTCAGAGCGAAGAGGACATGGTTTCCGTCGGCCGCCAGCTCCTGGGGCAACTTCAGGCCCAATCCGTCCTGATCACCCGGGGAGAGAAGGGAATGACGCTCTTCGAAGAGAATGGAGATATAACCAACATTCCCACCATGGCCAAGGAGGTCTTCGACGTGACCGGCGCCGGGGACACGGTGATTTCAGTCCTGACCCTGGCCATGTCGGCGGGAGCCAGCGTGAAGGAGGCTGCCGTTCTCTCCAACCATGCGGCAGGAATCGTGGTGGGAGAAGTCGGAACCGCCACCCTGAAGGCCTCGGACCTCGAGGATGCCATCAGGTTCGGCGTCCGGAGTAAAAGCAGCCCTTCGGCCCCCAACGCCCCGGGAGCACCGTGAGCCTTCCCCGGCTCCCGAAAGTGGTCAAGTTGTCGATGAGCTTCATCGCTTCCCGGGGCGAGGACTTCGCTTCGGTCCTCGCCGAAGCCGATCGTCAATACGGTCCGGTGGACCTGGTCAGCGAACCCCTTCCCTTTCATTTCACCGATTATTATGAAAGGGAAATGGGCCAAGGGCTGTGGAGGAGGATGGTTGGCTTTGCGCCTTTAATCCCCCCGGAGCGGCTGGTTTCAATCAAGCTGTGGGCCAACCGGGTGGAGAATCAAAACCTGAATGAGCAGGGAAGGCGGAGGGTCAACATCGACCCGGGGTATGTGACCGGTGCCAAATTCGTCCTGGCCACGGGTAAAGATTACAGCCACCGGGTTTACCTCGGGGAAGGGATCTACGGGGAAATCACCCTCATGGTCTCAAAAGGAGAATTTTCTCCTTTGCCCTGGACCTACCCGGATTACGCTTCCCAACCTCTCTTGGGAATCATCGATCAATTACGGAAGAGATACCTTTGGCAAATCAAACAACAGGGCGAAAGGGGGAAACGGGAAAACGGGGAAAACGAGTAGGATGGAGAAAAAAGGATTCAAGGAATCTCTTTCATCTTTCGCCGTTTCGCCTTTTCCCCTTTTCACCCTGGTTTGCCCATCATTTCGAGGATGAACTCTATGATCAAGAGCATGACCGGCTACGGCCGGGGAGAATGGCAGGGGGACAGCAAGAAGCTGGGGGTGGAGATCCGGGCGGTCAATCATCGTTATTGCGATATTTCCATCCGCCTTCCCCGGAGGCTGAACCCCCTGGAAACCCAGGCGCGAAACCTCCTTCGGCAGCGTCTCTCCCGGGGGCGCATCGAGGTCTTTGTTCAATTGGACGAATCGTCCCTGCCCGAGCAGAAGCTGGAGCTCGACCTGCCCCTGGCCCGAGACATCTACCTGGCGTTGAAAACCCTTCAGGAAAACCTGGGAATCCCGGGGGAGGTCCGGCTGGAAACCATGGCCGGTTTCCGCGATATTTTTGGGCGTAAGGAAACCGAGCTGAACCTGGAAAAAGAATGGGAATGCCTCCGGGCGGCCCTGGAGGGCGCCCTTTCCAGCCTGGAGGCCATGCGCGGCGAAGAGGGGCTCAAGCTCCGGGAGGACTTCCTGGCGAGGCTGACGGCCATCGAAGAGATGGTCCGGCAAATCGAAGGAAAGGCTCCCCTGGCCCTACGGGCCTGCCGCGACCGCCTGGCTCAGCGGGTTCAGGAACTGACCGGCGGTCTGCAAATCGATGAAACCCGGCTGGCCCAGGAAGTGGCTTTCCTGGCGGAACGGAGCGACATCACCGAGGAGCTGGTCCGGATTCGCAGCCATCTGGCCCAGTTTCGGGATTTGCTCGGGCGCCCGGAGCCGGCGGGCCGGAAATTGGATTTCCTTCTGCAGGAAATCAACCGCGAGGCAAATACCATCGGCTCCAAAGCGAACGACGCCGCGATTTCCCACGTGGTAGTGGAGATCAAAAGCGAGCTGGAAAAAGTCCGCGAGCAGATCCAGAACGTGGAATAATCATTCACCACAGAGACATTGAGAACACAGTGCGGCGTAGCCGCAACCCAAATGCCTATAATGCGCTAAAATGCCTAAGATTAAAGAAAGTTTTTTAATCTTCCTCCCCGGATGCTTGACAGAACTTGCAGAGTTTGCGTGCAAATTTTACAGAAAAAAATAGTCGGTAAATTACTTTTTGCTTTTTACCTATCCTTCTTTCTCTGTGCCCTCTGTGGCTCTGTGGTGAAACGTTGATGAAAGAAAAAGAAGGAATTTTGTTCGTCGTCTCCGGCGCCTCGGGAACGGGCAAGTCCACTCTCTGCCGGGCCATGCTGGAGGCTTTTTCGAACCTTCGCTTCTCTGTTTCCCACAC
>Ga0102851_10002215_pt1 | contig 11629 bp, 7 predicted proteins | sample Mud3Dept3metaG_FD_79558 | JGI IMG/M metagenome (GOLD analysis project Ga0102851, IMG submission 79558) | Freshwater wetland microbial communities from Ohio, USA, analyzing the effect of biotic and abiotic controls - Mud 3 Core 4 Depth 3... | ecosystem: Environmental > Aquatic > Freshwater >...
AAGCCGGAATCCAGCGACGTTAAATGTTCAATGAGGCCAAAAGTCACTGGATGCCGGATCAAGTCCGGCATGACAGATATAGGACATTAATTTACAGGCATCACTAACTACCATCTTGCCGTGAACTCAGTCGTTTCAACTCTGCCGTATGCCCGGCCTGCCAGAACTTTAAGAGGGCTCTATAATGCCCCCTCGAAAGAGCAGCGGGATCAGGGCAGTGAGCTATATTCATACTTCCGCACATCTGTTGCAGAGATTCATATTCGTGCTCCCCCATCCAACGGGACATTTCCCCCGTCAGCTTCTGAATATATTCCGGGCCATGGCTTACTAATGCCGATACCATCTGGACAGCGCTCGCACCCGCCATAATTGCTTTCAACGCGTCCACGGTCTTATGAACTCCGCCCATTGCAGCAAGAGAACAGTTGACCTGTCCCGATATGATCACCAGCCATCTGAGACGGAGAAGCAGTTCACGGGGACTTGAAGGTTCTATGTCTGAGACAAGTTCGAGTTCTTCTATATCGATGTCAGGCTCATAAAACCGGTGGAGGAGTACAAGACCATCTGCTCCGGCAGCTTCGAGTTCACGGGCGAAATGGGCGAGAGAAGTGTGGAAAGGAGTAAGTTTCACCGTAACAGGGATATGAATGCTCTTTTTCAGTTCACGGACAATGTCAATGCCGCGTCTCTCTATTGTTTCACCGGATTCCGAAGCATCTGTAGCGACGTAGAAGAAATCAAGTTCAAGGGCATCAGCCCCGGCGGACTCAATCTCAGCAGCATATCCTTTCCATCCCCTCATCGTCAGACAGTTGAGGGATGCTATCACTGGGATATCAATACGTGCCTTTGCATTCTGCAGGGATTCAAGATAGTCATACGATCCTGCGAGCGGTTTGTCGTAATCGAAAAAGTAGGTGAGTGCCTCACCAAATGATTGTGCCGGATTATCAACTGAATCATTGATAGATAGTTGCTCGCTCCGTATTTGCTCCTCAAAAAGGGTGGGCAGAACTATAGCTGCAGCGCCGGCATCTTCAAGTCGTTTCAGGGAATCAGGGCCCACGGTGAGCGGAGAAGCTCCGGCGATAACCGGGTGCGGCAGTTGAAGGCCTAAATATTTTGTAGTCAGATCCATGTTACCTCCTGATATTGATGTGAGATAAATCTCTCACGTTTTGTTCCTCATTGAGCATCCTTAGGACGTTCATCCTCTTTTTTATTCGTTGACAGGGAGAACTGAGAGAGGTGGCGATATATTTCGACACGACGCTTTGCCCCTGCCTGTGAACGTTCCGCGAAATTTTTGAACCCTTCAGGGTTGACCTTCTCGACAACCTTGAACCTCGTCTCGTTCTGCATGAATTCCTCTACAGGTATTTTCCCCCCTTCAGCATCAATTACGAGAGGCGGGTCACCGGAAGCTGCGCGACGCGGGTCAAACCGGTACAGCGGCCACATCCCGCTTTCGACAGCCAGCTTCTGCTGGGCAGGGCCTTGCTTTAAGTCGTAGCCGTGCGCCACGCACTGACTGTATGCAATGATCAGGGACGGACCTTCGTATGATTCTGCCTCAAGGAAAGCATTGATAGTCTGGACGGCATTCGCAGCGAGTGCAATACTTGCCACATATACGTGCCCGTAACTCATTGCCATGAGACCAAGGTCTTTCTTTTCCATCGCCTTACCGCTGGACGCGAATTTTGCAGCAGCCCCGAGGGGTGTGGCTTTGGATGACTGACCGCCGGTATTCGAATATACACCTGTATCGAGAACGAGTATGTTGACATTATGATTAAGACTGAGGACATGGTCGAGACCTCCATATCCAATGTCGTACGCCCAGCCGTCACCGCCTATAATCCAGATGCTCCTGGGAATCAGGTAATCAGCGATAATCTTCAAACTGTGAGCATCCGCAGAATCGATGTCCGACAGTTTCTTTTTGAGACCGGAAACCCGTTCACGCATTGTGAGGATATTTTGCTCAGTGCGTTCCCATGGGCCGGTAAGTTCCTGCACCAGAGCTTCGCCAATATCTGAAGACAACTTCTGGAGGAGAGCGATTGCACGTGCACGCTGCGCCTCAACAGCAAGCCGGAATCCGAGACCGAACTCGGCATTGTCTTCAAAAAGAGAGTTTGCCCATGCAGGCCCTCTTCCGTTTCGATCGACCGCATACGGTGTAGTCGGAAGGTTGCCTCCATAAATGGAAGAACATCCTGTAGCATTCGCGATCAGCATCCTGTCTCCAAAAAGTTGTGTAATGAGCTTGATATAGGGAGTTTCACCGCAGCCGGCGCAAGCCCCTGAGTATTCGAACAAAGGTTGAAGATATTGCGACGTCCTCAGATCTATCTTGTTGACAGAGCTGCGGTCGATGTCCGGCAGGCCAAGGAAATAATCATAATTGGCCTGCTCTGTCTCGAGGACATCAAGCCTTGGCTCCATATTTATTGCCTTGCGTTTTGGATTTGACTTGTCCTTTGCAGGACATACGTTGACGCACACGCCGCAGCCTGTGCAGTCCTCCGGCGCTACCTGGACTGTGAAAAATTTCTCACCAAAATCCTTGGACCGCAGCTTAGCTGATCGAAATTTACCAGGCGCTTTATCGAGCAGTGCAGGTTCATATATTTTTGTCCGGATGGTTGCATGAGGGCAGATGATGGAGCACCTGCAGCACTGTATGCATAAAGCGGAATCCCAGACCGGCACGTCATATGCGATGTTCCGCTTCTCCCACTGTGTTGTTGCTGTCGGCCAGGTACCGTCAACAGGGATCGCGCTCACGGGAAGACTATCACCTTTGCCCGCCATCATGACAGCTGTCACATTTTTGATGAATTCAGGAGCTTTATCGGATACTGTGAGGGACATATGTTTTTCACTTGTTGACAAGGATGGTATGGTCACCTCGTGCAGATGATCGAGCGTTGCATCCACAGCAGCCCAGTTCTTTCTGACAATTTCATCACCTTTCTTGCTGTATGTCTTCTGAATAGAAGATTTTATTTTATTGATGGCTTCCTCTCTTGGAAGAACCCCGGATATCGCAAAGAAGCAGGTCTGCATTATTGTATTGATGCGTCCCCCCATTCCAGAGTCCCTTGCAACCTTAGCAGCATCGATGACGTAAAATTTCAGTTTCTTTTTTAGAATTGTCTTCTGCACCTCTGCCGGAATATGATCCCAAACCGCATCTGCCTCGTATGGTGCGTTCAGCAGGAACACGGCTCCCGGTATTGCATATTCGAGGATGTCATATTTATCAAGGAACTGGAATTGATGACATGCCACAAAACTTGCGTGCTGAATGAGGTATGGGGCGTGAACTGGACGGGGACCAAACCTGAGGTGAGATATTGTCATGGCGCCGGATTTCTTGGAGTCATAGACGAAGTATCCCTGTGCGTAATTGTCTGTTTCCTCACCAATGATCTTGATGGAGTTCTTGTTCGCACCGACTGTCCCGTCAGAGCCAAGCCCGAAAAAAACAGCCCGGACGACATCCTGTTGTTCGATGTCGTATCCTGTATCATATTCCAGAGACAGATGCGTTACATCATCGGCAATGCCAACGGTAAACGGACTCTTCGGATGTGCGCTGGAAAGTTCATCATAAACCGCCTTTACCATTGCCGGGGTAAATTCCTTTGATGACAGACCGTACCGGCCGCATAGAATGTGTGACACAGCCAACGGCCCGATGGCTGCATTTCCATTCAGCGAAGCGACTACATCAAGGTAAAGCGGCTCTCCGGTGGATCCCGGTTCCTTGGTACGGTCAAGAACAGCGATGGATCTTACACTTTTCGGAATAACATTTAGAAAATGTTCTACTGAGAAGGGCCGGTAGAGCCTTACTGTGATGACGCCGACCTTCTCACCTTTTGAAAGAAGGTGATCTGCTGTATCCTTTACCGTTTCAGCACCGGACCCCATGATAACGATGATACGGTCCGGCTCATCATGACCGTGATAATCGAACAGCCGGTAAGACCGTCCGGTTCGCTCTGCAAAACGATCCATGGTCTTTTGAACGATCTCCGGACATGCCATATAAAAAGGATTGCTTGCTTCGCGATTCTGAAAAAATGTATCAGGGTTCTGGGCAATACCCCTGATGACCGGCCTGTCAGGAGTAAGGGCTCTTTCACGGTGATTTTTTATGAAATCTTCGCTGATCATAAAACGAAGGTCTTCATCGGTCAGCAGGCTGATCTTTGAGAGCTCGTGGGAGGTTCTGAATCCGTCAAAAAAGTGGAGGAAGGGAATTCGTGACTCGAGTGTTGCTGCATGGGCAATGCAGGCCATATCATGAGCTTCCTGCACCGAAGATGCTGATAGGAGAGCGAAGCCCGTCTGGCGGCATGCCATGACGTCAGAATGGTCCCCAAAGATCGAGAGCGCATGAGTTGCCAGTGTCCGGGCTGCGACATGCATAACAAACGGCGTCAGCTCACCGGCTATTTTATACATATTCGGGATCTTCAGCAGCAGTCCCTGCGATGCTGTAAAGGTTGTGGTCAACGCCCCGACCTGAAGTGCGCCGTGTACTGCTCCGGCAGCTCCTCCTTCTGACTGCATCTCCGTAACTGAAACAACGTTACCCCATATATTTTTTAAGCCCTTCGCAGCCCATTCATCGCAAAACTCCGCCATTGGTGAAGAAGGAGTAATCGGATATATTATTGCAACCTCGCTGAGACGGTAGGCGACCGATGCTGCCGCTTCATTTCCATCAAGAGTCTTCATTTTCAATGCCATTTCACTTGCTCCTTTCCTGCCCTTTCATTTGCTATTTTGCTTTTGACTGCTCAGCTACTGCTTCTGCAGCCTTTTTCACAGACTCCTGATCCCCGAGATAATAGTTCCTCATGGGTTTCAAGTCGTCGGAGAGTTCATAGACGAGGGGAATCCCCGACGGAATATTAACCTTGATGACCTCTTCGTCAGAGAGACGGTCTGCATATTTAACCAGCGCCCGGCCCGCTTCCCTCGCTTTCTGAATCCCTTTCTCTGAGAGAGGAACATCAGTCCAGCCGGTGAAGCGGTTCTCTTTGTTCCAGACGCTTTCGCCATGCCTGAGCAAAACGATTGTCTTCATATTTGCATCTCGCTTTTTCTCTTATAATTGCCAAACTGCTTTTTTACCTTGTCTCTTCAGACGCCTGCCGCAGCAAACGCGGCGCTGACTATCGTAACCGCCTCTTCCTGTATCTTCTGCAGATGCTCTTCACTGAGGAAGCTCTCTGCGTAAATTTTATAAATATCCTCTGTGCCTGAAGGCCGTGCCGCAAACCATCCGTTTTGAGTAACAACTTTTAGCCCTCCTATTTCAGCATTATTCCCCGGTGCACGGGTTAGTTTTGCAGTAATGTGCTCTCCGGCAAGTTCCTGCGCAGTTACCATATCAGGAGAGAGCTTTTTCAACACTGCCTTCTGTGGAGGTGTTGCGGGTGCATCAATCCGGATATAGAAAGGTCTCCCAAAGCGTTCCTCTAAATCCTTGTAAAGCTCTGCAGGGTCCTTGCCTGTCCTGGCGGTAATCTCGCAGGCAAGAAGGTCCATGATGATGCCGTCCTTGTCTGTTGTCCAGACAGTGCCGTTCTTCCTGAGGAAAGAAGCGCCCGCGCTCTCTTCACCGCCGAACCCGTAAGAGCCGTCAATGAGTCCATCGACAAACCATTTGAACCCGACAGGCACTTCGGCAACCGTTCTTCCGAGTGCTGCGCCGACCCGGTCGATCATTGATGTCGACACAAGGGTCTTGCCGACTGCGGCGTCTTTACTCCAGATAGGCCTGTTCTGAAAAAGATACCAGATGGCAGCTGACAGATAATGGTTCGGGTTCATGAGACCTGCGCCCTTTGTCACGATGCCATGACGGTCAGCATCGGTATCATTTCCGAAAGCGATGTCAAACCGATCCTTCAACTTGATCAGGCTTGCCATAGCGCAGGGTGATGAGCAGTCCATTCTTATCTTTCCGTCCTTGTCAACGGTCATAAAGGAGAACGTCGGATCAATCATATCGTTGACAACTTCCAGTTTCAGACCATAATGCTCGGAGATGGGATTCCAGAAATCGACTGAAGACCCGCCGAGCGGGTCGACCCCGATTTCAAGCCCTGCCTTTGCAATGATTTCCATATCTATTACGCTACCAAGGTCTTGAATATAGGGTAATATGTAATCATACTCTTTAATAAACTCAGTTTTTATCGCTTTCTCGTAAAGGATTCTTTTAATACCTTTGAGTCCTCTTGAGAGTAATTCATTGGCTCTCTCTTCAATCACTTTTGTTGCTGCTGTATCGGCAGGCCCGCCATGCGGAGGGTTGTACTTGATTCCGCCGTCCTCAGGCGGATTGTGGGAAGGGGTAATGACCACGCCATCAGAACGTCCACTTTTCCCACGGACATTCCGGTTATAGGTGAGGATCGCATGGGAAATTACGGGCGTCGGGGTATAACGCAATCCCTTCTGGACAAAGACATTTACTCTGTTTGCTGCAAAGACCTCAATTGCGCTCGCCAAGGAAGGTTCAGATAACGCATGGGTATCCATACCGAGGAATAACGGACCTTTGATTCTGTTTGCTTTCCTGTATTCGCAAATAGCCTGGCTGACGGCAAGAATATGGGCTTCATTAAAACTGTTTTTGAGGGAGGATCCCCTGTGCCCCGAGGTTCCAAAAGCAACGCGATGGGTTTCCTGTGAGACATCAGGTTTGTATGTGTAATAGGCTGCAATGAGCCGGGGGATGTTTTCAAGTATTGACCGTGGGGCCTGTTTCCCGGCGAGTTCATGGAGGTTCATGGTTATTTCCTTTTATTGACATTTAATGGGGATAGCATTTTTATTCAGTAATCTCCCCTAAGCCCTCTTTATAAAAGAGGGGATTATTTCTTCTTTTCGAAAAAGCTCTATGTTATCCCCCTTTTTCTAAAGGGGGATAGAGAGGGATTACTGAACATAATTTTCAATTTCAGCTTTATACGAAAGAACTAATTTTATTTCTCCGACCGCTTAAATGCCTTTCTTCCAGCGAACTTTGCAGAACTGCCCAGTTCTTCCTCGATGCGAAGCAGCTGGTTATATTTCGCTATCCTGTCTGTGCGGCTCGCAGAGCCTGTCTTAATCTGACCTGAGCATGTTGCGACAACGAGATCGGCGATAAAGGTATCTTCGGTCTCACCAGAACGATGTGATACTACCGAGGTATAGCCTGCAGAAGCAGCCATACGCATAGCTTCGAGTGTTTCAGTCAGGGTCCCGATCTGGTTTACCTTTATGAGAATCGAGTTTGCGACGCCTTCCCTTATACCTCTGGCAAGCCGCTCGGTGTTCGTTACAAATAGGTCATCACCAACAAGCTGTATTTTCTTCCCCAGGACATCTGTCATCAGCTTCCAGCCTTTCCAGTCATCTTCTGCCATGCCGTCTTCAATTGAGATGATCGGATACTGCTTCACCCAGTTGGCCCAGAAGTCGACCATCTGCTCGGATGTCCTCTCGCTTTTATCAGACTTCTTGAATACGTATTTCTTCCTGCCTTTGTCATAGAATTCGCTTGCAGCTGGGTCAAGAGCCAGACCGACGTCTTTCCCAGGGCTATAGCCGGCCTTTGTTATCGATTCAAGAATGACCTCAATCGCCTCTTCATTGGATCTGAGATTGGGCGCAAAACCCCCCTCGTCACCGACAGAGGTAGAATAGTCTTTCTTTTTCAGCACACTTTTTAATGTATGAAAAATCTCGGCGCCCATGCGGAGTGCTTCGGAGAAATTCGATGCACCATAGGGGGCTACCATAAATTCCTGGGGGTCAACTGAATTATCGGCATGTGCACCGCCGTTGAGGATGTTCATCATCGGAACAGGCAGAACAGAGGCAGATACTCCCCCAAGGTAACGGTAAAGCGGCATCGTGTTTGAGAGTGCGGCAGCCCGGGCTACAGCCATGGATACCGCGAGAATGGCATTTGCACCGAGTTTCCCCTTGTTTTTTGTGCCGTCAAGGAAAATCATTTTCATGTCAATTTCTTCCTGATTGAAAGCATCCATACCAAGGATAGCTGCAGAAATCTTCCTGTTAAGATTCTGGACCGCCGTGAGAGTCCCTTTTCCAAGATACCTCTTTTTTTCACCGTCTCTCAGTTCAACAGCTTCATGTTCGCCTGTAGATGCTCCGGATGGTACAGCCGCCCTGCCCATGCTTCCATCTTCGAGCCAGACATCAGCTTCGACAGTCGGGTTTCCCCTCGAATCAAGGATCTCTCTTCCGATAATTTTTACGATCGTGGCCATAGAATTCTCCTCCAGTATAGAATTTAAAAGATCATTCGTAAAAAGCACTACTTCCCTGGTTGATTTTATCATGCGATTGAAAGTGTGTCTATTGAACTTTAGTCCAATTGCAAAATATGCTCTATCTGATAGAATTAACTACTGTTATGAGGAGTCTCAAACTCTTCACTACATTTTCGCCGTCATTCCCGCGAAGGCGGGAATCCAGTTTATTAGAACATGGATGCCCGACTACTGATTTCGGGCATAACGAACAAGAGAAAATGTCTTTCCATAGAATTATGAGACAGTTAATAATCATCTGAATTCTCGAAAAAAATAGGCGTCAAACATGAAGACATTTGCAGTTTTGCAGCTTTCAGGATGTGCCGGATGCGAAATGTCCCTCCTTGAAGCCAAGGATTGGACGCAGCACTATACGTTGACCCACTTGCCTCTCGTAATCTCATCCCATGATATCCCTGATGTGGAAGTGCTCCTCATAAGCGGTGGTGTGCGTACTGATGAGGATCTCTTCAATCTGCGCAGATCAGTAAAGAAAGCAAAACACGTAGTTGCGGTAGGTACCTGTGCCATCTCCGGAGGAGTTGCTTCTCTTGGAGATCGTGAAGAAGTACGTGAACTTTTCGCCGCTTATGAGGGCAGAAGACAGGTACCGCGACTGCTACCCAAATGCCACCCAATTGACACCTTTGTGGATATCGACTTTTATCTTCCCGGATGTCCGCCTACTCCTGAATTGTTTACGGTTGCACTTTCCGGGAAGACTGATTTTAAAAGCAATAAAATTGTATGTGCCGAATGCGGTCGCAAAAAAGTTAAGGAAATACGGCCGCGGTCTCTCATGGGTTTCAGCCAGGGGAATGTGCTGTCCGATATATGTCTTATCAAACAAGGCTTTCTCTGCATAGGCTCCTCAACACGCAATGGCTGCCGCGCACCATGCCCCCGCGCCGGATTCCCATGCGTCGGTTGCAGGGGACCATCTGATACTCTCATGGAAAAGGGTAAAACAGCATGGCTTCAAAGCATCCAGCGCATCTTTGAGACCCTGACCGACATCCCTGCGGAAGAAGTCAATGAAGGACTGCGCTCGCCGCAACTATCACTGTTTCTTTTTCAATTTTCAGACTATGACGGAACAATTCGCCCCATAAGACCAAAGGAGAAAATGATCTGACATGCCGACATTGAAATTTCCCCTCAGCCGGATCGAAGGACATGCCCAGGTTGTTATAGAAGTGCAGGGAGGGAAAGTAGTATCTGCTCATTTTCAGGCTACAGAGTTCCGGGGATTTGAACATTTGGTAAAAGGCGTTCCTGCGGAAGATATGGTAGTGATTGTACCGCGCATCTGCGGAGTATGTTCCACAGCCCACCATGTGGCTGCTGTGGAGGCACTGGAAGACGCATACGGCGTTACCCCTCCGCCGCTGGCGCAGGATATCCGGGAGCTTCTGCTTCTGGGGCAGCTTATTCAGAATCAGGCCACATCCCTTTTCATATTCACCATGCCGGACAGGCTGGGGACTGAGAGCATTTTCCAGATACCGGCTCAGATTGAAGATAATGAGCAGCCTCTGCCGATTGCACAGGGTGTGGCACAGGTCCGCAAAGCCGGCACGAATCTCATTAAAGTAGCCGGGGGACAGTTCATCCATCCAGTCAAAGCGGTTGTGGGCGGGACGACAAGCGGCATTACAAAGGCAGAGGCAGATGCATCCAGAGCTGAAGTTGAAGCTGCGCTCCCTTTGGCCTGCCGGCTGTTTGACTATTATATTGAAAAGACACTCGAATTGAGGGAGCGCATCGGAACCCTTGGAGATGATGCGCCTGCTTTCTACATTGCTTCAGTAGGTAACACAAAACCTGATTACACCGGTGACAGGCTTCGTATGTTAGATACAAATGGTGTGATGTGTGATGAATTTCCGGCCAGGGACTTCTGGTCACATCTGACGTATGAAGAAACCGATTACAGCTATTCCGGCCGTACGAGTTATAAAGGGAATGTTATCCGGGCCAACAGCCTTGCGCGCATCAATATGGCAAAATCGATGGGTACTCCGTATGCCGATGGTTATCTTAAACGCTTTAAGGAGGCATTTGGTCAACCGGCGCATGCAATTTTATTGTTCGATATCGCGAGGGGCATCGAGCTTGTGTACTCTCTGGAACGGGCCTTGGAAATTCTCGCCGGTCCCCTTGATGGAGATGACACCCATATCGGCTTCTCGCCACGTGACGGGGAAGGCTATGGCCTTGTAGAAGCACCGCGCGGGCCCCTTATCCATCACTATGTTATTCAAAATGGACTGATATCGAAAGCCGACTTCATTATCCCTACGGTGCACAATGTCATGGCAATTGAACGGGCATTACGCGTTGCAGCCGAACGTTACATCACTGCTGAGCGTATAGACATGGAGCTTGAACATGCTGTAGGGAGGGTTGTGCGCGCATTTGACCCGTGTATCGCATGTGCCACCCATTAGCAGGCCGGCGGACTTCGATATTTATCACAATAAAAGGGAGGGACAATGAAACGAACGAAAAATCAGCAGACAGGGGAAGCAACGATTCAACAGAGTATAAATATCCGTACCGGATTAAGCACTGAAGCGATAAAGCAGGCAATTCTCGACAAGCTTCAGTTTGCGCAGGCAAGGGTACCCGAACTCGCAACACAGAATGACTGGTATATGTCGGTTGCGGGTACCATCCGCGACCGGATGCTTGATAGCTGGACAAAGACGGTCAAACAATTGCACAGAAAAGATATCAGAGCTGTCTGTTATCTGTCAGCAGAATTTCTCCTTGGGCCTCATCTTGCCAATAATATCATAAACCTCGGTATATACAAGGAAGTCTCTCAAGCTGTTTCGGAACTTGGGCTTGACCTAAAACAACTCATTGAACAGGAAGAAGAGCCGGGGCTTGGAAACGGTGGCCTCGGTAGGCTCGCTGCCTGTTATATGGACTCGCTTGCTACGCTCTCCATCCCTGCATTTGGCTACGGGATCAGGTATGAGTTTGGAATTTTTGATCAATCGATCCGTGACGGATGGCAGGTCGAAACCACTGACAAGTGGCTCCAGAAAGGGAATCCGTGGGAAATAGTCCGCCCGGAGATTGCATATTATGTCAATGGTGGAGGTCACACAGAACACTATCACGATGAAAAAGGAAGACACAGGGTAAAGTGGGTACCAGGCCGTGTCATCAAGGGACTAGCCTATGATCCGCCTATTTCCGCATATAAGGGTACAACAGTACCCGTACTCCGGTTGTCGAAATCTGAGGCTGTC